>Ga0209579_10002083_pt1 | contig 15758 bp, 7 predicted proteins | sample Coa_R1_2_FD_187152 | JGI IMG/M metagenome (GOLD analysis project Ga0209579, IMG submission 187152) | Surface soil microbial communities from Centralia Pennsylvania, which are recovering from an underground coalmine fire - Coalmine... | ecosystem: Environmental > Terrestrial > Soil > Unclassified... | reverse complement strand
CGTGCAATCGAGCACGGCGACGGGCCGCTGCTGGTGATTGCGGGCGCGGGCACCGGGAAGACACGCGTCATCACCGAGCGAATTCGGAGTCTGTTCGAGCGGGACAGTTCCCTGCTGGGCGAAAACGTTCTGGCGCTGACGTACACCATCAAGGCAGCGGGCGAAATGCTGCGGAGAGTGAAGAAGACGTGCGGCGAGCGCGCGGATGGAATCACCAGCAATACATTTCACGGATTCTGTGAAGCGATCCTGAAAGAGGGCGCGCCGCACCGGAAACCGATTGCTCCAGTGGACCACTGGATTTTGTTGCGGCGGAACATGCGGCGGCTGCAGCTGGAAAAATACCGGCGGCTGGCGGAGCCGGGACAGTTTTTGAACGATTTTCTCCAATTCTTTTCCCGCTGCCAGGACGAGCTGGTTTCGAGTGAGCAGTTTCAGGCGTACGCAGACGGCTGCGCGGCGAAGCTGGAGGCTGAGCGGCGGCAAGTCAGCTCAGGGTTTGTAAGTACAAAACCTGAAACCCGCGACGAAGACAGCTACAAAGAGCGGCTGGAAGAAGTAGAGAAGCAACTGGAGATTGCGCGGGCGTACCGGGCGAGCGAAGAGCTGCTGCGCGAAAAGAATGTGGTGGCGCTAAACGGGTTGATCGTGGAAGCGGTGAAGCTGCTGGAAGGCGATAAGGAGCTGCGAGAACGGCTGCAGAAAAGGTTCCGGCACATCCTGGTGGACGAATTTCAGGATACGAACATTGCGCAACTGCGGCTGCTGGAGCTGTTGACGGCGTGGCCGCGCAACATCGCGGCGGTGGGCGACAACGATCAGGCAATTTACCGGTTCCGGGGCGCGTCGTTTGGAAGCTTCAAGCTGTTTCTGGAGCGGTTTGCAGGATGGCGGGAAGGCCAGGATTCTACGCAATTCCGGGTGCTGCTGAAGGAGAATTACCGCTCGACGCCGAATATTTTGCGGGTGGCAACGCAGGTGATTGCGCAGAACGAGACCAGCGCGGATTTTCCGAACAAGGTACTGGAACCGAGTAAGCCGGAAGGCGAACGGGTGCGGATCGCCGAGCTGGCCACGGCTGAAGAAGAAGCGCTTTGGGTAGCGGGACAAATCGAGCGCGGACACAAGGCAGGAAAGAAGTGGTCGGAGTTTGCGATTCTGTACAGGCAGCACGCACACCGCGATTTTCTTGTGCCGGAGCTGGCGCGGCGGAAGATTCCGTTTGTGATCAGCCGGCTTTCGATTCTGGATCATCCAATCGTGCGCGATACGCTGGCTTACCTGCGGCTGATTGCGCGGCCGTACGACGACGTATCGTGCGCGCGAGTATTGTCGGCGCCGGCTTGGGGACTGGAGCCGCGCGAGTTAGTGTGGCTGGCAGAGCGGGCCAAAAAAGACGGAAGGCACACGGCACTTTACGACGTGCTCCAGCGGCCCCAGGCGGAGCTGCCATTTGATACGCGGCACGCAGTGCTGGGCGGGTTGCTGGAGTATCTGGGAGCGCAGCGTCAGGCGATGCGGCGGCGAACGGCGCGCGAGGTCCTGAGCGATCTGATCGAGTGGCTGGAGATTCCGGCGCGAGCGAGCGGGCAGGATCAGAAATATGTGAAACGCCTGACGGAGTTCGCCAAGGAGTGGGAGGCGAAGAGCGAGACGCGCAAGCTGCCGGAGTTTCTGGAGTACCTGGATTATTTCCAGCAGGCCAACGAAACCATTGCTTTGGATGACGAAGCGCCCGGCGACGCGGTGCAGCTGATGACGGTACACGGGGCGAAGGGGCTAGAGTTTGAGCAGGTGTATGTGCTGCGAGTGAACAGCCGGGCATTTCCGGCGAGCGAGAGGATGCCGCTCTTTACGTTTCCTGTGGAATTGATGAAAGAAGAGCTGCCGCAGGGAGATTTTCATACGCAGGAGGAACGACGGCTGTTTTACGTGGCCCTGACGAGGGCCAAGGAGAGGCTGACGCTGACGACGCTGACGGAAAAGCGCGGGAAAGTGCCCACGTTTATTGAAGATATTTTGATGGAGCCAAAGGTGAAGAGGCGAGACGTGCTGCAACTGGCGCCAAAGGTGCTGGCGCCTGCTCCAGAACTGCCTGCGCCAGCCAGCGAAGGGCCGCAGGGATCGCTATTTGCGGCGCAGGGGCCGGCGAAGATTTTTTCGCGGATTGCGGATTGGGCTGAGACGTTTCATCCCGCGGCGGCGGAGCCGCTCACCTTGAGCCCGTCGTCGGTGATGGGCTATCGGGCGTGTCCGCAGCAGTATTTGTTCGAGAAAATGTGGTCCATCGAGGGCGAGGCCAAGGCGACGTGGACGTTTGGGCGAGTGATTCACGCGACGATCCGGCGGGCAGTGGCGGAACTAAAGAAGGGACGCAAGCTGCCGTTTGAGGAAGTGCAACGGATTTATGAGACGGAGTGGTCAGCGATCGGCTACGAAGACGATTATCAGGAGGAAGAGTACAAGAAGGACGGGCTGGAGCAGTTGCGGACGTTTTATGCGGCGCTCATCGAGGCGGTTCCCGAAATTCTGGAGCAGGAGAAGACCTTTGAGCTGGACCTGGAAAACAATGTCATTGTGAAAGGGCGAATTGACCAAATTAATTCGGTAGGAGGGTCGCCTCTCCGCAAGGACGTGGAGATTGTGGACTACAAGACCGGGAAAGCGCGGAAGGATTCGGAGGCGAACAAAGACCTGCAGCTGAGCATCTACGCGATTGCGGCGAAAGAGATTTTTGAGCTGAACCCGGTGCGGCTGGTATTTCACTATTTGCAGGACAACAAGCGGCAGACGACCACGAGAAGCGCGAAACAGCTGGATGAGGCGCAGAGAATTGTGCAGGAAGTGGCAGCGGAGATTCGGGCGGGGGAGTTTGCAGCGAAGCCGGGATTTCAGTGCCGGAGCTGCGCGTACCGGCCGATTTGCCCGGCGCATGAGGAGGAAATGGCGGCGGGATAGGCGAGCATAGAAGAGATTCCTCGATTCTCTCGGAATGACGAAGCCTGGGACGACAGAAATTCCATCGAGTGGAGGGAAACTTCAAAAGAAAAGGGCGCGGATGGCTGAGGCCTTCGGCGCCCTTTTTATTGCGAAACCGGGAAAGGAAAGTTACTTGGCCTTCTTGGGGGCCTTCTTGTCTTCCTTCTTGGCCTTTTTCTTCATCGAGTGGGCTCCTTTTTGGCGATCCGGGGACAGCGGCTCGCGACGGTCACCACATGCACCCCGCAGCACGATATAAATTGGAGAACGGATGGGAGTCAAGGAAAATCGTGCGGGAGCAGGGAAGAAAGTTGGAATGACCGCGATGTTGAGATCCTTCGCCGACGCAGCGCACGAACTTGGGATGACAAGGACAAAGTGCTTCGGCGTGCCTACACCCTGAAGTTAAGACGCTTCAGCGGGTGGCGGCGTAGTAGCCTTCGCGGGTGCGGACGTCGAGACCCTGGCGGTGCACGCGAACTTCGACGGTGTGATAGTCCTTGGAGTGGTCGTTGCCGCGCGGATTGTAACCGATGGTGTACTGGTTGCGGGCTTCTTCGGTGACGCGGGAGTAGAGTTCCTCGAGGGAATTGCGTTTGGCAGCGTAATAGACGTCGCCGCCAGAGTCGTGGGCGTAGGACTGCAGGCGGGAGAATCTGCGTTCATAAAAACCGCTGCCAACGCCGATGCTATAGACAGAAATTCCATAACGAAGGAGTTCTTTTACCGTATTGGGGTAGGAGTTGACGTTGTTCTTGCTGTTGTCGCCGTCGGAGATGAGGAAGATGACCTTGCGGCGGTCCTTGCCACGATCCTTCAGGAGCTGGGCGGACTCGTAAACAGCGTCGTCGAGGTCCTTGTTGGTGCGGTCGCCAAGAATGATGGTGGAGGCAGGCACGGGCGGAGCACCGGGACTGGAAACAGACTGGCCGTTGATGGTGGGGCCGCTGAAGGGTCCGCCCGGAGCTGGCCCCGGAGCCGAAGAGCGGTCGTCGTCAATGCGGGTGCGGTGGAGTTCGGTGAGAAGCTTGTCCTGGTCGCGCGTAAAGCCCTTACCGGGATGGAAATTGACGTCGAAGCGACAGACGAAGGCTTCGTCATAAGGGCTGAGGCCGGCGACGATAGCGGAGAGGCTGGATTCCACCTGGTCGGCGTCCTTGGACTTGAGGTCATTGTCGAGCAGAATGATGGCGGAAAGGGGAAAGGGATCAGCGGAAAAGTACTCAATATGCTGCTCGACGTTGTCGTCGAGGACGGCGAATTCGCTGCGGGTAAGGTCGGCGATCAGGTGGCCGGCGCGGTCTTTGACGGTGACCGGAAGGACCACGAGGTTGACGTTGACGCGCAAGGTGTTCTGGATATCGGAGGGCGTCTGGCTGGTAGGCTTGGGCGCCGCATCCTGCTGAGGACCCGCGCCACTGCCGGAGGACAGAGGAACCGGAGGCGGGCTGACTTTGGGAGTGGGCGCCTGAGGGGGATCCTGCGCGAAAATGGGTCCGGCGGCGAACACAGCAGACAACAGCAGCAGAGCCGGCAAGACGCGGCCAATCATGGTTTTTCGTGGACTTTTCATGTTCTCCCAGCCAAACTTCGTTGACCTGATGCTTGGATGCCGGCTGCGCGGGCATGGAAACGGGCTCGCGCATCCTTCCCGATGCGTGATTGCATCCTATGGATGCAGAAGCGGCTTGGCCCGGTTGTGAAGAATTTCCGGGACTCTCCTGCAGCCTTTTCGCGGGCTGGCAGCGATCACAAGGAAAGTATACATGCGTTCTCTGCAGAATTTGTGTAAGGCGATGGTGGTGACCGCGATCACGGCGAGCCTGACGTTGCCGGCGATGCCGAAGCAGGAGCCCGACCAGACGCCGGGGCAGGGTCCGGCCTTGAAAAGAACGGTCAACCTGGTGAATCTGTTCGCGACCGTACGCGACAAAAACAAGCGCATTATCGGGGATCTGAAACAGGATGATTTCAAGATTTACGAAGACAACGCCGAGCAGAAGATCTCCTTCTTTTCGAAGGAAGTGACCATGCCGATCACCCTGGGGCTGCTGATTGACACCAGCGGCAGCGAGCAAAACCGGCTGGGGGCGGAACAGGAGGCGGCTTCGCGCTTTCTGGAGCGGGTGATGAAAAAGGGAGACGAAGCGATGGTGATCAGCTTCGACCTGGATGTGGACTTACTGGCGGACTTTACCGATGACCGGGCGCAGATCGAGAGGGCGATCAACAAGGCACGGATCGGAGCGGTCAGCGGCGGCGTGATTACGCCGGGGACGATTCCGTCGAACACCGGTGGAACGCATTTTTATGACGCGGTTTTCCTGGCCTGTAATGACAAGCTGGCGACCGAAGCGGGGCGCAAGGCGCTGGTGATTATCACGGATGCGCAGGATGAAGGCAGCCGGTTACGAGTGGAAGAGGCGATCGAAGCAGCGCAGCGCACCGATACAGTGATTCATATTTTACTGGTACACGATCCCGGTTACTCATGGCGGCCGGATGTAGCGAAAAAAATGAGTGACGAAACTGGCGGCCGGACAATCGAAGTCTCTTCCGAGAAGCGATTGAATGAGGCGTTTGACCAGATTTCCGAGGAACTGCGCAGCCAGTACACCCTGGGCTACTACCCGATAAACACGGCGAAGAACGGGCAGTTCCGCAAGGTGCGAGTGGAGACGCCGGGCAAGGAATACAAGATTCTAACGCGCAAGGGCTACTACGCCCCGAAGAGCTGAGCGGCGGCGAAAGCTGCTTTACCTTTACAGAAAATTCCCGAGAGAAGCGGTTGGTTGAGATTTGTAGCGCGGTATAATCGTTGGCGCGGTGCATTTTCCGAAAAAGACGAATCCCAACACCCAGGCCGGAAAGCGAAGTGGAAGTGTTTTTGCAGCGCGCAAGATTCCGAAAATATTTTTGCAGATGGGCGGTTGCAGTATATGCGGCAGTGTTATTGGCCTGCCTCGGCGCAGCGAGAATGGCGCGTGGCGAGGCGGCGGCGTTTGACCTGACCGGACCGCGCGTTGAAATGAAGGTTTCGCGAAACGGCAAGTCGCTGCCGATCGCGGAAGTAGCGAATTTTCAGCCGGGTGACCGCATCTGGATTCACGCGGACTTTCCGGAGTCGCAATCGGTACGCTATTTGCTGATCGTGGCGTTTTTGCGCGGGTCGACCAATCCTCCGCCGGAAAAGTGGTTCATGCAGGCGGAAACCTGGAACAAGAAGGTTAAAGAAGAAGGGATTCTGGTTACGGTTCCACAGGACGCCCAGCAGGTGCTGGTGTTTCTCGCGCCCGAGACCAGCGGAGGGTTTGCCACGCTGAGCCGGGCCGTGCGGTCGGTACCGGGCGTGTTTGTGAGGGCTTCGCAGGATCTGAATCAGGCGGGGCTGTACCGTTCACGACTGGAAAAATATTTGAGCGTGGTCAAGGAAACGTCGGAGGAAGATCCAAAACAACTGCACGACGTTTCCCTGAAAATGGCGAAGGCACTGGGCATTCGGCTGGACCAGCAATGCTTTGATAAACCCGTGGAGCAGCAGGCCAGCTGCCTGACCCAGAACACCGACCGGTTGGTGCTGGACGACGGGCACAGCCAGTCGGTGGTGTCGGCTCTGACCACCGGGCCGTCCTCGGACTTGATTGGCGCGATCAGCACGACGCCGATGGCGGGGGGCGGATTTTACAGCGCCTATGTCGGAGCAGTAGTTGACCTGGCACGCCTGCTGGGGAATATCCACACTGCGGAGTTCCAATACATTCCTGCGCTGGCCTCACCGAAAGGCGAGCAGCTGAATTTGCATCTAAATAATCCGCCGTCGTTTCGCAATCCAAAGTCGGTCATCGTGGTCGGGCTACCCGCCGTGGAAGCGGCACAGCTGCCGCCACTGCGCAACCCGGGCACGGAGCTGGTGTACTGCCTGCAGAATCCGGCGCTGGTGCTTCCAGTCGAGGGTGCGCCCCTGGTTTTCTCGACGGACCTGGCGCATGACTTTACGCTGACGGTGCCGACTAAGAAGGGTACGACTATCGAAGTTCCTGTAAAGCCGGATGCGGCGCGCGGCGGATTCGTGGTGGATACGGGCAAAGTCGCTGGGCGCGACCTGGACACCCAACTGGTAGCGACCTTGCGCGGAAGCTGGGGCTTCGATTCCTTCGCCGGCCCGAGCTTTCATCTTCGCAACGTGCAGCCGGACGGCTGGAGCATCGCGGCTGCCGATCAAGGCTCGCTCATCGTGGGCCGCGACGATATTCTCCACTTGCAATCCATCTGTGCCGTTTGTGCCGAGAAGATCATGCTGACCACTCCTGAGGGCAAGGAGTTGAAGGCCACCTGGAAAGCCAGCGGCACCAACGAAGTGGAAGTGCATCTGCCGTTGAAGGACGTCGCCATTGGAGCCGCGACCCTGACGGTGAAACAGTTCGGAATCGCCAAGCCGGACGAATTGAAACTGCACACCTATTCGGAGGCTGCCAAGCTCGACGATTTTGCGATCAGTGCCGGCGACAAACAGGGCGTCCTGGAAGGCACGCGGCTGGACGAAGTAAATGGATTCGAATTGAACGGAATTCACTTTGCACCGGCAAAGCTGGCGCGCATTGATCGCAAGGACGTGCTGTATCTCGCCGCGCCGGATGCCGCTTCGACGGCGAAGTTCCAGACCGACGAAAGCCTGGTGGCAAAGGTAGCTTTGAAGGATGGTCGTGTTCTGGACCTGCAGACCAAGGTACAGCCTCCCCGTCCCAGAGTTACTCTGGTGAGCAAATCCATTCAAACCGGTCCGGGGCCGTCGGCCATTCGGTTGGGCGACCAGGATCTACTGCCTCAGGACGGCAAAATTACGTTTTTCGTGAAATCGGATCTGCCGGAGAAATTCTCACGCAGCGAAAAGATTGAAGTAGCGAGCGAGGACGAGTCCTTCGGGGTGACGCTCGACGTCGGCGAGGGAAACCTGGTCATGCAGGACTCCGAAACGGTCATGGCAACCTTTGAGCCGCTCAAGAGCTTTGGTCCATCCGCGTTTGGGCCGCTACGGTTTCGGGCAGTCGCGGAAGACGGACGCAGAGGGGACTGGATTCCTTTGGCAACGCTGGTCCGGCTGCCATCGCTGAAAGAGGTGCGCTGCCCCGATAGTCCGGACAAGCAGTGCCGGCTAAGCGGCTCTAACCTCTTCCTGATGGAGGCGGTGGCCGCCGATCCGCAGTTCACTCATAACGTGCCGGTGCCTGTGGGTTTTGCGGATTCATGGCTGAATGTGCCGCGGCCTAACGGAACGCTACTGTTTGTGAAGCTGCGCGACGATCCCGGTACGGCCATCATGGCGGTCCTGCCGGTGCTGCCGGAGGATCGCTAAGCTCGACACTGCGTAGCTCTTCTTCCCTGTTGGGCGGCAATTGACCGCCATCCTCCCGCTCGCTAACATTTCGTTCCTACATGGACGGACAACTCATCGGGCACTACAAAATTTTCCGGAAGCTCGGTCGCGGGGGCATGGGAGTGGTGTACGAAGCCGAGGACACCAAGCTCGGCCGCCGCGTGGCGTTAAAGTTTCTGCCCGAAGATAAGCCGCGTGATCCGCAGACGGTCGAACGGTTTCTGCGTGAAGCGCGTGCGGCCTCGGCGCTGAACCATCCCGGAATTTGTACCATCCACGCGATTGAAGAAGATGGCGGCAAGACGTTCATCGCCATGGAGTTGCTGGAGGGCCAGTCGCTGGATGCTCTGATGGCCAATGGCCCGCTGAACTTCGCGCGCACGCTGGAGACTGGAATCCAACTGGCGGACGCCTTGGACGCGGCGCACAAGAAAGGAATCATTCACCGCGATATCAAGCCAGCAAATATTTTCGTGACCGAACGCGGTACGGCCAAGATCCTCGATTTTGGCCTGGCAAAGCTGGTGGCCAGCTCCGGCAACGTCACCGAAGGGCCCACCATTGATCCCGACGAGACGCATCTGACCAATCCCGGCACCGCCGTGGGAACCATCGCGTATATGTCGCCGGAGCAGGCGCGCGGCGAGGAACTGGACACGCGAACCGACTTATTTTCTCTGGGCGCCGTCCTCTACGAGATGGTGACAGGACGTCGTGCGTTCCCGGGCTCGACCAGTGCGATTATCTTTGACGGCATCCTCCGAAACGAGCCGGTTTCTCCCGTCACATTGAATCCAGGTTTGCCCGCGGAATTGGAGCGGATGCTCAATAAGGCGCTGGAAAAGGACCGGGACATTCGCTATCAGGTGGCGGCGGAACTGCGCGCCGACTTGAAGCGCTTGCAACGGGAAAGCGATTCCGGCAGGACCCCTGTCGCTTCGGCCTCTGGATCCAGGCCAGCAACCGGTTCGGGATCATCGAACGCGTCGACTGGAGCGGGCTCCGGCACGGAGGCCGCGACGGCGAGCACAGCACAACTTGCAAAATCCAGCGGATCGGTGATCGTCGCGGCGGCAAAGCAGAACAAGCTGGGCACCGGACTGATCGCGGCTTTCCTGGTGCTATTACTCGTCGCAGCAGGATTCGGGGTCCATTCGTTTCTCGAAAAGTCGAAGCACATGCCCTTCGAGAATTTCATAATCACCAATCTGACCAACAACGGCCATGTGACGCGCGCTGCCATCTCTCCGGATGGGAAGTATCTCTTGCAGGCTCGCTTTGAAAACGGTCTGCAGTCGCTCTGGCTGCGGCACATTGCTACCGGAAGCAACGCGCAAGTGGTTGCGCCGGCGGCTACGCGCTATCAAGCGCTCACCTTTTCGCCCGACGGGAGTTATCTTTACTTTTTGCGGCGCGACGAGGAGCAACACACACTCAGCATTTTGTACGCTGCGCCGGTGCTCGGCGGAGCTCCTCACGTGGTTGTAAAGGACGTTGATAGCGCCATTACGTTTTCGCCGGACGGACAGCACCTGGCATTTTTTCGGGAAAAGCATGATTCGCCCTATTTTGACCTGGTGATGATGAAGAGCGATGGAAGCGACGAGCGGCAGATTCTGAAGGATTACGAGCTCTCGAGCGATAGCCTGACCCCGGCGTGGTCGCCGGACGGAAAAACGATCGTCTTTCCGGTAGTGCAGCCCAGCAAGGACGTGCTCGGGGGGCTCAAAAAGGTGGATGTGGCATCCGGAAAAGTGGCGGACTTCGGGGGCGCGGCGTCGCGAATTTACTACGAGCCGGTATGGATGCCGGACGGGCGTGGGTTGGTGATCCCCTCAACTGACTTGTCCCTGGGATCGACGCAGGCCCAACTGGGATACTTTTCGTATCCGGACGGTCCGTACCGGATGTTCACGCACGACACCAATGACTACCGGAGCCCGAGTCTCGCCGCGGACGGCAAGAGCCTGGTGGCGGGGCAAACCAAGGGAAATACCGACATTGGCGTGGCGCCGGCAAACGCGCCATCGGAACTGACGCCGGTGCCGCTGGCGTCGCATGACAATCTGTGGCGATGGGGATGGGGCGCCAACGGCTGGTTGATCGTGCCGCAGGCCGGCCAGATCAAATTCGTTTCGCCGAGCGGCGAAGAGACCATATTGCTGAACGACTCTGCGCACATTTCGGACAACACCAGCGCTTGCGGTGACGGGCGGCACATCGTTTTCCGGCGAGTGAATCGAACCGGCAGCACGGCGATCAACCTATGGAAGATGGACACCACTGGCAGCAATGTTACACAGCTGACCTTCGGGCAAAACGATCGCGAACCGAGATGCTCCCAAGATGGACAGTGGGTCTATTACATCAACCAGGCCGACAATCAGAAGATAGAGCGTGTGCCTATTGACGGCGGAAAACCGGAAACGATTATGAAGGAATCCGTGGGGCAGTTTGACCTGTCGCCGGACGGAAAATGGATTTCATCTTACGAAGTGAGTGAAGCAGATCACAAGATGAGCGTGCGGCTGGATCCGACTGCGGGAGGAAAGCCGATAGTGGTGGATGCCGATCCGCGAATGCATTCGGTGCCGACCTTTGCGCCGGATGGCAAGTCCATCGTGTACATTGTGCGCGAGAAGGGCGTGGACAATCTCTGGACGCAGACGCTCGATGGCAAGGATCGTAAGGCGTTGACGGCTTTTGGGAAGGATTTGATTTTTCGGTACGCCTATTCCAAAGACGGCAAGCAGATCGCCATCGAACACGGAAACTTTGAAACCGACGCGTTCCTCTTCCACGACACGTCAAAATAACAACTACGCCCGCCATCGGCGGTTCCAGGAACTTTAATTCTGGGGCTTTGCGGCAGGACCTGTCTGCCCTGCAGGAGCGGGCGGGGCGGGATTTCCTGATGGCGAACCGCCGGAGGGATTCGCACCGGACGTCCGCGACTTGGCAAAGTAACCACGCCGTGCGCGCACCTGATAACCGTTGTGATTGGGAATTTCAATTTTGATTTTGTGGTAACGGCCGTTGGCTACAAAGTTCGTCGGGCTATACGTAATGGTGTACTGATTACGCAGTTCGTCGCCGATGTCCTGAAACGACTGGTTCAAGTCGTCAACGTGGTACGGAAAAAAAGCGCGGCCCCCGGTCTCCTCGGCCAGGTCCTTGAGGATCTGGTCGCCCTCGGTCAGGTGCATCTTACGGTCAGCCAGCTTGTTGGGGTCGGTTTGCGATAGCTGAATCCATTGGGTGCTGGTGCTGATGGTGTAAATGACCACGTTCGTACGCTGCGCCATTTCGATGGCTTCGGCGCGTGTGTGGTTGGAAAGATTGTCGTCGCCGTCGCTGATGAGCACCATGACGCGGCGCACGATGTCCGGCTGGTCGCCGGGCGGCCGCGGCGGGTTGCTAAGGTGCTTGGCGCAGGCTTCGTAAATGGCGTCGTAAACCGCCGTGCCACCTCCCGCGCGGGTCTTGTTGATTTCATCGCGAAGCATGCCGCCATCCCCGGTGAAGGCCTGGATCACCTGTGGTTCATCGTCGAAGGTCATGGCGAAAGCCTGATCCTTGCCCCGGCGCAGGACGCTGTAAAGAAAATCCACGGCCGCTTCCTGCTCAAACTTCAGACGGTCGCGAATGCTGTTGGAAGTATCCAGCAGCATACCGATGCGCAGGGGCAAGTCCGATTGCTTGCTGAAAAATCGAACCTCCTGCGAAACGTTGTCGTCGGTAATTTTGAAGTCGCCCTTCTCAAGGTCCGGCACCAGTTTATTGCGGCGATCCAGGACGGTGGCCAGAACATCCACCAGGTTAACTTCGCGGACAAACGTCGGGGGTTGTTGCGGATTCGCGGGGATCACGGCAGGGGACTGTTGCGGCGGCGCGGCGGGTGGCTGAGAACCGGCTTGCTGCGCGTAGTCGGCAAAAGGAAGGACCAGCAGCGTAAAACCAGCAAGCGACGCGAGGAGTGGGCGATTCATGATGAGAAAGTATAGGGAGCTTGTGACCGCAGCGTCAATTTTGGCCAAACGGCTGCGGAGGGAAACAGACTCACGGAAAGAGAGAAAACCGCGGTCCGCTGCGCAAGATCAGAAGCAGGATTCAGCGCTGGCGAGGCTTTTGCCTGCGGCTGCTGCAAGCCGGTCCAGGTAATCGCGTAAGTCGCCGGGAAGAGGAGCGCGCGTTTCCACCCATTTGCCACTGCGCGGGTGAGGAAAGCCCAGTTTCGCGGAATGGAGAAATTGCCTGCCAAGCGCCGGCATGCTGGAGTTGCGGGTTTGCAGGTGTGTTGCGGCGCCATAAAGGGTGTCTCCGACCAGCGGATGCTTCAGCGCGGAAAGGTGCACTCTGATTTGATGCGTTCTTCCAGTGTGCAGTTGGACTTCGAGCAGCGTGGCTGGGCCGATTTCGGCCAGTTTCCGCCACTCGGTGATTGCCGGGCGGGCCTTGCCGGCAAGAACCCGGCCGCCGGTCTTCGCGCTGGCAGTGAACGCCTTCATGCGCGTACGGCGAATGGGGTCACGGCCTATGGCTAGTTCGATCTTTCCCTTTTCCTTGTCGAAGCTGCCTTCCGCGAGCGCCAGATACGTTTTTTTGACGGCGCGAGTGCGAAACGATTCGGCCAGTTTGGCGTGGGCGAAATCGTTTTTGGCGATGGCGATCACGCCGGATGTGTCCTTATCGAGACGATGGACGATGCCTGGCCGAAGATCGTCGGTCGCAGCGCCGCCGCTCGAGAGCGACTGCCCGCGCCCAAGCAGCGCATTGACCAACGTCCCCTGCGAGTTCCCCGCCCCGGCGTGGACGCTCATGCCAGCCGGCTTGTTCACCACCAAAACGTCATCGTCCTCGTAGAGAATTTGCAGTGGAATGTGTTCCGGCTCGGCGCTCAGGGCGGGGCGTTCCTGCGCCTCGACGTAGATGCGCTCACCGCCGCGCAGTCGAAGCGCTGCTTTTGCAGGAGCGCCATTTACCAGCACCAGGCGTTCTTCGATGAGTTCTTGCACGCGGGCACGCGAGAGATTGGGGCAGCGTTCGACGACGAAACGGTCGAGTCGCGTGCCGCGATGCGAATCCGCAGCAATGAGTTCGGTACGGCTCGTTTCGGGTTTCATGGGCGCAAACAGATCCGCAGTACATCTTCAAACACGGTTAGAACCGCTCTTTCACGCGGATTGCGCTGCAATGCTAGCATCAAAAAGTCTCGAACTTGCATGCCTTGGGAGCCTCCGCCGCTTTGCAGACGACAAATTCACCGATCCCGGAAGTAGTCTCGGAGGCAGACACTGCCGACGTCCCGAAAAAGCGTGCTTCGACGCGCTGGGCATATCTCTCCATTGCGCTGGTGATCTTGTTAATTGCTGGAATTCGTTTTCGGCTCCGCGCTATGCCTCTGGAGCGCGACGAAGGCGAATACGCTTACGCGGGGCAGTTGGTTCTCCAGGGAATTCCGCCGTATCAGCTGGCCTACAACATGAAGCTGCCTGGGACGTACGCCGCCTATGCTGCGATTATGGCCGGGTTCGGCCAGACCGCGGCCGGAATTCATCTTGGCGTTATCGTGGTAAACGCCGCGTGCATCTTGCTGGTGTTCCTGATCAGCAGGCGCCTGTTCGATTCCACGGCCGCGGTTGTAGCGGGAGCCAGCTTCGGGCTCTTCTCGATCCGCCCGCAATTGCTCGGATTAGCAGGCCACGCCACGCACTTCGTCGCCCTCGCGGCGCTGCTTTCCCTCTGCCTCCTGCTCCGCGCCTTGGACTCCGGGCGACGTTCACTCTTCTTCTGGAGCGGAGTTTTTTCCGGCATGGCTTTGTTGATGAAGCAACCGGGCTTCTTCTTCCTGGTTTTTGCCGGCCTCTACCTGCTCTGGCGGGAATGGGACGCGCGAAAACCTTGGAGAACACAATTCAAGAGCTTCGCCGCGTTCGCAGTCGGCGGAGCACTCCCATATATCGTGACTTGTCTGATTCTCCTGCGAGCGGGCGTCTTTCAGAAATTCTGGTTCTGGACATTTTCTTATGCGCGGGCTTACGGCTCGGAACTCAGCCTGTACGACGGATTGCACCAGTTTGCTAATCGCATGGAACTGCAGAAGGAACACATCGGTCTGATTTGGCTGCTGATCGTGTTCGGCATGGCCGCTTTCCTATGGGACCGTAAATTGCGCCCGCACGCGCCGTTTGTGCTGGGTCTGCTCGGCTTCTCGTTCTTGGCGCTAAGCATGGGTTTGTATTTTCGTGGCCACTACTTCATCGTGCTTTACCCGGCCTTGGCGCTGCTGGCAGGAGCCGGCGTAAGCGCCGCCTCCAATTTGCTGCGGCGAAAGGCTTTGCCCAGCGCGTTAATCGCCGCTCCGCCTATTCTCTTCGCGCTGGGGTTCGCAAACGCACTCTACGCGGATCGCGCCATCTACTTCACCGAGTCGCCCCACGAAGCCTGCCGCGAAATCTACGGTATCAATCCGTTCCCTGAAGCCATCGGGATTGCCGATTATATCCGCGCTCATTCGGACGCCAACGCGCGCGCAGCGGTACTTGGCTCGGAACCGGAGATCTACTTTTATTCCCAACGCCACTCCGCAACTGGCTACATCTACACTTATCCGCTGGTCGAGGAACAACCTTACGCATCGGTGATGCAATCAGAATTCATTCGCGAAGTGGAGTCAGCCGCGCCCGAATTCATTGTTTACGTTCTGGTTGATCGGTCCTGGCTGAAGCGGCCGCGCTCCGACCAGCACATTTTTCAGTGGGCCGACGCCTACACCCGCGAACACTATTCTCTGGTAGGAATCGCCGACGGCGGCAATCACGACGTTTATGTGTGGGGACCCGAAGCGCAAGCTTATCGCCCGCGCCGCCCGGAAGTGGTGCTGGTTTACAAACGCGAGTCCCGATAGACATCGTGCCCTAAACGCGGCACCCTGCAACCGCTTGTGGAGTGGACTCCGGTGCGGCTGGCTCTCCGGAAAGAGTCGTGACCATGCTTATGGAATTGCCCGCAGCTCAATGTTTGGTCAGCACCAACTGCCAGTTGGGATTGATGGGAATGACTACTGTGGTGCCCGGAACCGCGCGATCGAATTCAGCAGCGCGCTCTTTGAACTGAAGGTCCTCGAAAGGCTTGTACTTCCAGTCGCGCCAGATTCCGACCGGCAATAGCAACAGAACGGCAAAGGCGATATAGCGGACGCCCGTTGTTGCGGCTGGCCTTGTAACGCTCCAAATCAGCGCACTCAGAAATGCCAGCATCGGGAAGAAATAGTAGCGGTTTCCGACTCCCGGCGTTTGCATCTGCTGCCATTGTTCGGCGGTGCCGCCGTACGTCGCGACCGGGTGGATTAAGGCCAAGGTCAGCGCCACGGCCGCATACAGGAGAAAAAGGCGTAACTCCAGTG
>Ga0209579_10002075_pt1 | contig 15787 bp, 15 predicted proteins | sample Coa_R1_2_FD_187152 | JGI IMG/M metagenome (GOLD analysis project Ga0209579, IMG submission 187152) | Surface soil microbial communities from Centralia Pennsylvania, which are recovering from an underground coalmine fire - Coalmine... | ecosystem: Environmental > Terrestrial > Soil >... | reverse complement strand
GGGGCGGCCCTTCGCGGTCATTGGGCCCCCACGCTCGCGCCTCCGCCGCTTCGCTGCCCCCGGAGGGGGAGCAATTCGCGCTCGGGGCGGCCCTTCGCGCTCATTGGCCCCCACGCTCGCGCCTCCGCCGCTTCGCTGCCCCCGAAGGGGGAGCAATTCGCGCTCGGGGCGGCCCTTCGCGCTCATATGAAAGCAGGGATGCGCCCGATCGGGCGGCTAGTCCGTCAAGCCGAAAGCGACCTGCGAGAATCCGGCGTCCGCGTACGTCACCTCGCCGGTGATCGCGCTCGACAGCGACGAAAAATAGAACGCCGCGACGTTGCCGATCTCGTCGATCGTAACGTTGCGGCGAAGCGGCGCCGTCTGCTGGACGAATTGGAGGATCTTCGAAAAGCCCGCGATGCCGGCGGCGGCGAGCGTCTTGATCGGGCCCGCCGAGATCGCGTTGACGCGGGTGCCCTCCGGACCAAGCGTCGCGGCGAGATAGCGCACGTTCGCTTCGAGGCTCGCCTTCGCGAGACCCATCACGTTGTAGTTCGCGAGTGCTCGCACGGCGCCGAGATAGGTAAGCGTCAGAAGCGAGGCGTTGCGTCCGGCGAGAAGCGGACGCGCGGCCTTGGCAAGCGCGGCGAAGCTGTAGCTCGACACGTCGTGCGCGGTTGCGAATGCGCTGCGCGAGAGACCGGTCAGGAAGTCGCCCGACAGCGCCTCGCGCGGCGCGAAGGCAATCGAATGCAGGAGCCCATCGAGACCGCCCCACTCGCCGCGCAACGTGTCGAAGAGCGCGTCGATCTGTGCGTCGGATGTCACATCACACGCCAGCACGGGGCACGCGCCGAAGTCGGCGGCAACCTTGACGACGCGCGGCTTCAAATCCTCGTTCGCGTACGTGAATGCGAGCGTCGCGCCCTCGCGGTGACAGGCCTTCGCTACGCCGTACGCGATGGAGCGCTCCGACAGCACGCCGGTGATCAACAGCTTGCGATCGTCGAGCAGGCCCATGCGTCGCTCGCAAGAACGCGTCAGAACTCGATTCGATGCGCCGGCTCGAACACGCCGCACGCGATGCGGTCGTTCGGAACGTCGGGACGCGCATCCGTGATCTGCGAACCGCTGTAGACGACGACGCTGTGGCCCGCGACGCCGTTCGCGCCGGCCGCATGCACACCGTGGATCCGGAAGGTTGTCGACACGCGGCTTTCCGAGTTCACCATTTGCGCGGGTATCAGCGTTCGCGGATCCTTGCCGGAAGGCGCCCACGGCGGCCCCGCCGAAAAGCCGTTCGGCGACGAGCAGTTCGGCGTCTGGTGGAACGCGATGCGAAACGTGCCGGGCGGCACGTTCATCATCGAAACGAGAACGCTCGCGCCGTCGCCGCTGTTCACCACGCGTATCTTGCCGAACGTTGCCGACCCGTTGATCGCGCGAAGCGTCGCCACCTCTCCGTAATCCGGCTGCTTCTCGTGTTCCTCGGACGCCGTGCCTCCGCGAAAACTCGAACATCCCGCGGCGACGAGCGCCGCGATGACGAGCAGATTGGACTTCCGTACGACGTAGCGCATTCGATGGTGCGTGCCCCGCTTGCAGGCGCGCATTGTCGCACGGGCCCAGAAAGCCTTTGCTCAGTCCGCCGTTCGTCAGATCGCAAAGCGCAGGCGCCACGCGCCTGCGTGCGTTCGTTACGATGGCGGTCCGCCTTTTGGCGTTACAGGAGGAAGAGTCGATGCACGAAAGATTGCTTGCACCCTTTTGCACCGCCGTCGCGCTCGCGACGTTTTCGCTTGGCGCGCATGCCGCGCCGGGATGTCCCGCGGTCGAGCAGTTTCTCGTCGGCAAGGCCGTAGGCGTCGTCTGCTTTCACAGCGACGATCTGCGCACGAACAACCCCGTGACGACTCCGCCGGACAATTCGATCACGACGTTCGCCGACGGGACGACGCTGCCCGGTTTCGCGGCAGGATTCGGCTCGTACACGCCGACCAAGGACCGCGGTGTGATCTCCAACGGGCCCGCGCCGTCTGCAGGTCCGGTTCCGGGCATCCAGGTCGAAGGCTGGTTCGCCGACGATGCCACGAACCAGGCGCGCTTCCTCCTGCGCTTTCCGGACAAGTGGAACGGCAGCCTCGTCGTCGCCGGCGCGTCGGGCACGCGCAGCGAATTCAACGGCGACTGGGCGTGGAGCGATTACGTATTGCCGAAAGGCTACGCGTACGCATCGCAGAACAAGGGCGTGCTCAACTTCTACATCGTGAGCCTCTCGTCGCAGACGCAGCCCGCACCCGACACGTGTCGCGTGAATCCGCCCGGTGGCGCGCTGTCGCTCCTGTGGGTCCATTTCTACGACGTCGATGCCAACAAGCCGTTCACGCAGTGGACGCAATACATGCTGAAAACGGCGCAGCTTGCACAAAATGCGGTCAAGGCCAACTACGAGAGCCCCGCGCGTCGCACCTATGCGGTCGGCACGTCGAACGGCGGTTACCAGGTTCGCCGGGCGATGGAAGAAGCGCCGAACCTCTTCGACGGCGGCGTCGACTGGGAAGGCACGTACGTCGATCCGAAGGAGAACATCCTCGTCGATCTTCCGGTTGCTGTGAAGAATTTCCCCGCGTACCAGGCGTCGAACTACGACCCGACGAGCGCTGCCGCGCAGAACATCCTCGCGGCAGGCTACCCGCCGGACATCGTTCATCGCGATTCAATGACGGGCGCTGTGACGGCATCGCTGTGGAGCAACTACTACAACGATTTCTGGGAAGTGACGACGTGCCAGTGGCAGCAGCGCTTCGATCCGACGTACGACACGTACGGCGCGGGACCCGGTAACTACGACTATCTGTCGCGCCTCGGTCTCCCGGGCGTATTCGATAGCGTCGAGGCGGTGACGACGACCGGCAAGATCAAGAAGCCGCTGATCACGGTCGCGGGGACGATGGATGCGCTACTGCCGATCAGGCATCAGGCGCGCGCGTACGAAGATGCGGTCGACGCGTCGCGCAAGGGCAACAACGACAGGCGCAACGCGCAGTACCGGCTCTACGAAGTGCAGAACGGCAATCACATCGAGGCGTACGTGACGCCGTTCCCCGAGCTCGTCATGATCCAGCCCTACGCACAACAGGCGTTCGATCTTCTCGTCGATTTCATCGAGAACAAGGCGCCGATGCCGCCGAGCCAATGCATTCCGAAGGGCGGCACGATTTCGCAAGACCCGGCGCAGGCCGGCAACTGCGCGCAGTTGTTCGCGCCGTGATGCGACAACCCGCGCGGTAAAATGGAGCGGCCGCCGATTTCAAAAGGCGGCCGTTTCGTTTGTCAATCAGCAAACCAGTGTAGGGTCAGAGGCGACTTTCGCAAGAAGCCGCGAAACTCGTCTGTGACCCCAAGCCATGTCCGATCCTGCCACGATGCCGCTGCCGATGATGCCCGAGGAGATCGTCTCCGAGCTCGACAAGCACATCGTCGGGCAGGACGCGGCGAAGCGCGCGGTCGCAATCGCGCTTCGCAATCGCTGGCGCAGGCAGCAGGTGCCCGAGCCGCTGCGCCAGGAGATCACGCCGAAGAACATCCTGCTGATCGGCCCGACCGGCGTCGGCAAAACGGAGATCGCACGCCGGCTCGCGCGACTCGCCGATGCGCCCTTCGTCAAGGTCGAGGCGACGAAATTCACCGAAGTGGGCTACGTCGGTCGCGACGTCGACACGATCGTGCGGGATCTCGTCGAGGTGTCGATCAAGCAGACGCGCGAAGCTGAAACGCGCCGCGTGCGCGATCGTGCCGCGGATGCCGCCGAGGAGCGGATTCTCGACGTGCTGCTGCCGCCCGCGCGCGAGGTCAACTTCGAAGACATGAAGCCGACCGACTCGGCGACGCGGCAGCGGTTTCGCAAGATGCTTCGCGAAGGCCAGCTCGACGACAAGGACATCGACATCGAGATCGCCGTGTCGCCGCCGGCGATGGACATCCTCGCGCCGCCCGGCATGGAGGACCTGACCTCGCAAATCCAGGGCATGTTCCAGCAGATCGGCGGCGGCCGGCGCAAGCTCAAGCGGACGAAGGTGCCGGAAGCGCTGAAGCAGCTTACCGACGAGGAAGCGGGCAAGCTCGTCAACGACGACGACATCAAGGCCCGCGCGCTGGCGTCCGCCGAGCAGAACGGCATCGTGTTCATCGACGAGATCGACAAGATCGCCGCGCGCACCGACACGCACGGCGCCGACGTGTCGCGCCAGGGCGTGCAGCGTGACCTCCTGCCGCTCGTCGAGGGAACGACCGTGACGACGAAGTACGGGATGATCAAGACCGATCACATCCTGTTCATCGCGTCGGGCGCGTTCCATCTGTCGAAGCCGTCCGATCTCATCCCCGAGTTGCAGGGGCGGCTGCCGATTCGCGTCGAGCTGTCGCCGCTGTCGGTCGAGGATTTCGAGCGGATTCTTACCGCGACGGACGCGTGCCTCACTCGCCAGTACGAAGCGCTGCTCGGCACCGAGCAGGTGCACCTCGCGTTCGCGCCGGAAGGCATCCGCCGCATCGCCGAGATCGCGCATTCGGTCAACGAGCGCCAGGAGAACATCGGCGCGCGGCGGCTCTACACGGTGATGGAGCGTTTGTTGGAAGACGTCTCGTTCCACGCCGCCCGGCGCACCGGCGAGACGATCGCGATCGACGCGACCTATGTCGACGAGCGGCTTGCCGGCATCGCGGGCGACGACAACCTCGCGCAGTACATCCTGTAGACCGGACGATAGACCGGCGGAGGCGCCGTCTCTGCCTCAAGCGACGTACAGCGGGTCCGGCGCAACAAAGACCTTCACATCGCGGTCGAGCATGCCGGGCGGAGCGACGTCGTTCAGCGAAAACATCGCGTCCGCGCGCAGGAACGCCACCGTGAACCGCTGATCGCCAGCAACGAGAGTCACGGTTTCGTGCTCGGTGACATTCACGGCGCGTGTGTCCGGCGCGATCGTGATGACGCGCGTCGGCGTTGTCGCCGGGGCAATCTCCGCTGGTCGGTACGGCGCGACGCTGGCCGTCGCGGACAGGCTGAAGGTGCAAAGCGCGCATAGCACAAGTGCAAACGCACGAAACTTGTCACGGCTTCTCATGATGACTCCTTTGGGCAGGTCGGGAAATTGCTGGTCGCGCTCGCGAGCGTCAGAACGCGTACTTCGCAGACGCCTGAAGGCGATTCAGGTGTCCTTTCAGGCCATTCTCGGTTTCGCGGTCGGCGTAGATGTATTCGATGCCGGCATCGGACCAGTGGCCACCGCTCGTCCATCCCGACGGAGCGAACGATTGCGTCCACCGAACCTGCGCCTGACGATCGAAGATCTGCCCGACCGGACCGCCAAAGTCGGGCGTCTCGGGCAGCGCCGCCGGATTCATGAAGTTGGTCCACGTCTGCCCGCGAAAAAATCTCCGAGCGTCGCGTAGGCGTGGCGAAGCGGGGTGCCGTGCGAGTTGCTGACGCTTTCGTTTCCGTCGGCGCCGTAGAAATCGAACTCGACGTGCGTGTCGAGATCGCCGAGTTGCGTCGGCGTATGCGTCTTGACGAAGAGCCGCATCCCGCGCGCGCCGAACTTCGCCTGATTGCGTGTTCTCGCCGGCTTGAACGAGCCTTTCGTCGCACCGCCTACGACCGCGGTCTTCTCGACCTGTGCCTGCTCGTCGTCCGTTGCCTGCTGCTTGCGCGAAAGCTCTCGCACCTCCTTTTGCAGCGCTTCGATCTTCGCTTCGAGCTCGTCGTTGGTCTCCGCCCGCGCAGCGAACGATGTGGCGCCGGCGCCGACGACAACTGCAACCACAACGGATTTCTTTGTGAACATATCGTGCGACGACATATTGCTACCCCCGAGTCGAGCGTGCGAACGTGCGTGGTGGCTTCGCCGTTCGTACCTCGGAACTCGTTGGCGGCATTCCGAATGGAATGCATGCGCGAGTGGCGCGGTATGACGCGACGCTTCGCGCGTCGTCGCTCGCCGTGCGAGCAAATGCCGATCGCTGAAGCGACGCGGCCGCTGCATTGCGCAACGGCCGCGGTTGGTTCGACGAAGGCGCCGATGGCGCCAGGTTGCTATGCGCCGGTGTCGTCGCGGAATGGACTGCGAAGGGTGATGCGCGGCTGATCGGCGAGCATGATCGGCTTCTTGGTTTGCCCGGCGTCGCGCGGCTTCACCGGCATCCTTACCACGGCATTACGGCCCTGCGCGTCCGCGGCGCGCGCGATGTTGAACTTGCCGAGGCTGTAGTCGAGATGGTTGAAGTACGCATACGATTCACCGGTGAGCACGCTCATGCTGCTGTCGTCGGCGAATGCCGCCGATGTGCCGAGCGCGAGCGTCGCGGCGGCGATGAGTTGCATGCGACGGATGACGAGCTTGCGTTTCATTATTTCTCCTTGCTTTGCGATCGAACGACTTTCCCGGAAGTCCGATTCGACATTCGCGCGACCGCAAACGTCGCTTCGCCGAACCGTTCCGTACCTGGCGGTCGCGCTGCCGGGATGCCGCGGTCCTGAAGCTGCGGCTCGCGGCGCAATTGCGCATCGCTTGCCTGTCAGACCGCGGTGTGCTCGTCGTTATGCGTTCGGGAATAACAGGCGCTCTGCGAGCAGTCGCCGCGAACCCCCGCGCGGTCCCGAGGACCGCGCAATGAATCTATCCCTTCGAAGGCTGCGACGCTTCGTTGACGAGTTGCCGGACGAACGCTTCGAGCGTATCGGCGCCCGCGTCGGACACCGCGGTCCAATCGAAGCCCGCGCCACGCGCATGCACGACGTTGAAGCCGCGCAACTCGCGAAGCGGCGGTGCATCGGAAGCTTCGGGCCGCACGAACACGTCGATCGTGTGCTTGCGATAGCCGTAGACGAGCGTCGCGCAGGGACGCCCCTCGATCGTGTCGAGCCGACCGCCGAGGAGCGGGAATCCGTCCGCGGCAAGATCGCGCACCGGCGGCGAATAATCGAGGCGAGCGGACAGCCACGGCTTCACCGTGTGTTGATCCGACGAAGCCACCTCGATCAATCGATGATCGAGCGTTGCGCGGACGTGCCTTGCCACCGCCTGCGTCGCGAGATCCTGGCCTTCGCGCCATGCGATGACGTTCGTCCCCAGCACGAATGCGAGCGCCATGACGGCGCACCCCGCCACCGCGCCGCTGGCGAGCCAGCCCAGATGCTCGCGCAAAGACCCGGCCAACGTACCGCCTCCCCACCATGCAAAACGCTCACGCGCCGATTTCGTCGTGACCGGGCGCACCGGCGCCGCGCTCGCCGCCAGCGCTTGCATGCGCTCGCGAAAACCAGGTGGCGCCGCGTAGTAAGGCACCTCGGCGCGCAGCCGCTCGCGCAACGCAAGAATGTCCGCATGCTTCGCCGCGCATGCGGCGCAGCCGCGAATGTGCTTGGCGAGCGACTGGCGCTCGAGCCCGTCGATCTCGCCGTCGGCATACGCGCCGACGAGCGCGGACGCTTGATCGCAGTTCACCGGTTCCCTCGCGTCGTCGTTTCCCCGATCGCGCGCAACCGTGGCGATCCCTGCAGCAGCGCGCGCGCACGCGCGAGCCGCGACATCACCGTCCCGATCGGAATATTGGTGACGCGCGCGATTTCCTTGTACGAAAGCTCTTCCATCTCGCGCAGGATCAGCACCTCGCGAAACGCGAGCGGCAGCTCGGCCATCGCATCGGCCAGAACCTTCGATTCGGCGTGACGTACCGCCGCCTGCTCGGGGTCGACCGCTGCATGGTCGACGGCCGCGTCGAGCGCGCTGCCCTCGTCCCGCGCGATTTCCGCGGGTCGGTTGCGTTCGCACCAGTCGTAAAAGGCGTTGCGCACGATCGTCAGGAACCAGGCCCTCGCATCGCTCCGATTGAGCGAGCCGATGTATTTCATCGCGCGGATGCACGCGTCCTGCACCACGTCCTCGGCGTCGTGGGCGTCGCGCGCAAGCCAGCGCGCCAGGTTGTAGGCGGCGCCGAGATGCGGCAACACGAGCTCCTCGAAACGTGCGTGGTCCGACAAGTGTTGCTCCGTGCGTCCCGATCGAGACCGAAGCCTTTGCCGGTCGGGTTTCCTGGTCTTACCGCCGCTTCGCCGTTTTCATTCCAAGCGAGAGGCGACCCCAGGCGACGGGTGCGCCCTTTTCGGGGGTAGCGACTGGAGCGTGCATGGCGGTCGTTCGTGCGAGGCGCGACATGAGCCCGGAATATACGCGGGCCTGCCCCGGTATGACGTTGCGCAAGCCCTTCTTCATACAACTTCGTGAGGCAGCCATGAACATGCGGGACCCGTCCGATCGCGACCGTTTCGTCTCACGCCGGCAGGCGCTCACCTGCCTTGCCCGCTGGAGCGGCGCCGCCGTTGTCTGGACCGTTGCGGGCGGCATTCCGCGCACGCTCGGCGCGATGCGCGGCGATGCGATGCCGACCGCCGCTGCGAGCGGCACGCTCACCTTCGTGCAGATCAGCGATACGCACATCGGCTTCAAGAAGGCAGCGAACCCCGATACCTCCGCGAGCCTTCGGCGCGCGATCGCGGAGATCAATGCGCTGCCGACGAAGCCGGCCTTCGTCGTGCATACCGGCGATGTCAGCCACCTTTCGAAGCCCGATGAGTTCGGCTCGGCCAAAGAGCTTCTGCAGGAGCTCCACGTCGACCGCGTGCATACGATCCCCGGCGAGCACGACACGATCGACAACGGCACCACCGGCTATCTCAAATTCTTCGATCACGACGGCAACGGCAAGTCGTGGTACAGCTTCGATCAGGGCGGCGTGCACTTCGTGGGCTTGAACAACGTCGAGAACTTCAAGGCGAAGACGTTGGCGGCGCTCGGCGACGAGCAGCTTGCCTGGCTCAAGACCGATCTCGCGAACGTCTCGCACTCGACGCCGATCGTCGTGCTCGGGCACATTCCGATGTGGACGATCTGGGAACCGTGGGGCTGGGGCACGGCTGATTCGGCCGAGGCGATCGCGCTTTTGCGTCCCTACGGGTCGGTCACCGTGCTGAACGGTCACATCCACCAGGTGCTGCAGAAGGTCGAGGGCAATGTGAACCTGCACACGGCGATGTCGCTCGCCTATCCGCTGCCAAAGCCAGGTGCGGCAGGCATCGGCGAACCCGGGCCGGTCACCGTTTCCTCGAGCGAGCTCGCAGAACTCCTCGGCACGCGGCGCATCAACGTCATCCCGGGAAAGCACGAGCTCGCACTCGTCGACACGCCGCTGGGTGCGTGATGCAGGCTCGTGAACACTTCAACCGACGACGAAACATCATGACAAGAGCACGCCCTTCTCTCACTTCCTTTCGCTTCCGCCCGGCGTTGACCGGCGTTTTGTGTGCATCGGTCATCGCATTTGCGACGAATGCCGGCGCGGCGTCGGCGGCGGCGATCGAGATCAACAAATTCGCTTTCGCGCCGAAGGAGATCACCGTCACGCCGGGCACGAATGTCGTGTGGACGAATCACGACGAGACGCCGCACACGATCGCTGCAAGCGACAAGAGCTTCGCCTCGAAGGGCCTCGACACCGACGACAAGTACGAGCACACATTCGACGCCGAGGGCGATTTCACCTATGTCTGCACGCTGCATCCCTTCATGACCGGAGTCGTGCACGTGCGCAAGAAGTAGTCCAGGGGGCGCTGGATGGCAAGCCCGCTTCGGAGGGCCTGCCCTTTGATCGACAGCACGGACCAAAGCGCTACGACGCCAGCGCGTCGATGATCATCTGCCGTTCGAGCACTTCGGGCAGGACGCGCGGCGGCTGGTCTTTCCGGTAGATCACGTAAGCGGGAACACCGCTCCGGCCGAGCGCGCCGAGCGCTTCGGTGATGGCGGGGTCGCGGCGCGTCCAGTCGGCGCGGACGCGAACCACGTCGTTTCGCGCGAACGCCGCGCGGACGCGCGCATCGTTCAGCACCAGCCGCTCGTTCACCTGGCAAGTGATGCACCACGCGGCGGTGAAATCGACAAACACCGGTTTGCCTTCGGCGCGCAGTTCCGCGAGGCGCGCGGGCGAATACGGCTGCCAGCCATCGGCTTGTTGGTTACGAACCTGCGGCGAACCCGGCACGCCCGCATAAAGCGGCCATGCGACGAGCGCGGTCGCGAGCGCGCCGAGCACCGCCACGCCGCCCCACGCGCGACGTGCCGACGCACGCCAGACGCGCCATGCCCATAGCGCGAACGCGATCAGCACCAGCACGATGCCGATACGCACGACCGCGTCGTTGCCGACCTGCGCGGACAGCACCCAGACGAGCCATGCGACGGTCGCGTACAGCGGGAACGCGAAGAGTTGCCGCAGGCGCTCCATCCACGCGCCGGGCTTCGGCAGCGCGCGCCGCCACGCCGGGAACCACGCGAGCGCCGCGTAAGGCAACGCCATTCCGATGCCGAGCGCGACGAACACGGCGAGCGTCACGCCCGCCTGCTCGCCGAGCGCATAGCCGAGCGCCGCGCCCATGAACGGCGCCGTGCAGGGGGAGGCGATCGCGACGACGAGAAGTCCCGACGCAAACGCGTTGACGTGGCGATTCGCGTGCGTCCATGCGGCCACGCCGGACGGCACGAACAAGCCGAACTCGAACACGCCCGACAGGTTGAGCGCGATCACGAAGAACAGGATCGCGAGCGACGTGACGACCGCGGGCGACTGCAACTGGAAGCCCCAGCCCAGCTCCTCACCCGCCGCGCGCAGGCCCGCCAGCGCGAGCCCGAGGGCGGCGAATGCGAGCACGACGCCAGCGGCGAACGCGATGCCTTCGTGACGAAGCGTGCGCCGATCGTCGCCGCTCGATGTCGCGAGCCCGAGCGCTTTGAGCGAGAGGATCGGGAAGACGCAAGGCATCAGGTTCAGCAGCAATCCGCCAACGAACGCGAAGCCGAGCGCGAGCGGCAGTGACAGGGCGCCGGCGCTTTGCGCAGGCGAAAGCGACAGCGCGCCACTTTGGATCGTTGTCAGCGATTCCGTGGTCGCGGCGGTCGCAGGCTTTGGTCCCGCGACCGGTGTGCCCTCGATCGGAATGTCGAGCGCGACCGCCTGCACCATTTTGGCGCCGTACGCAAAGCCCTGCTCGGCGCGAAGCACGCCTGAGAGGCGCGAGAAATTGCCGTGCAACTCATGCGACACCGGCAGCCGAAGCACGTAATTGTCCGACGATCGGCTCTGCGTCTGCGCCGACGACGGCTCGATTCGCGCATCGTCGTTGGCGAAGAACTGCAGCCGGCCCGGATCGCGCGCGCCGGCGGGTGGCGTCAACGCGAGCGCGATCGTCGCGCCCGAGGCCTGCGCGCTCGCATGCCAGTCGCTTGGAAGCGCGGCAGGGAGGGCGTTTCGTGTCGCTTCGATCGCTTCATGCCAGCGCGAAGGCGTCGACGGTTTCCCGACGGGCAGATCGAGCGTCAGATCCGCGCCTTCGGGAATGCATGTCTCCTTGCACACGAGCCAGTCGGCGCGCGCGGCGAGCGTCGCCGAAGCGCCCGGCGTTGCGTTTGCAGGCACTGATAGCGGCACGAGATGCAGCACATCGCCCTCGTAGCCGTAGTTCATCAGCGGCCCCGCCGGCAGCGCGCGCGGCGCGGGCCACTCGATGTCGCCGGCTCGATAGCCCGGCGGTAATCGCCACTGAAGCGTCGTCGGCAATCCCGATTCGCCCGGATTTCGCCAGTAGGTGTGCCAGCCGGGATCGATCGCGAGGCGAAGCGCGAGCGTCGTCGTCGCACCGGGCACAAGCGCGGTCTGATCGGCGACGAGGTCGGCGGTGACGTGTCCGGTACGAACGCCGGCCGCGTGCGCCGATGCGACGCCGATCGCCGCGCCAAGAAGCGCGACGATCAGCAGGCGAAATGGGTGCCAGGGATGCATTTCCAATGGGCGCCAGAGATGGATTCGAAATTCATCTTTGGCACCAATTCCGAAATCAATCATTGTGCCACCGGGCGATGAGGCATATTCGCCGCCGGTATAATCAAACACTTACGCATCAACAGCGCGAACGCGCCGCCCATTCCCCAGATGACCCAGCCGTTTGCGCCCGCCGAGATCGAACGCACCGCCCAGGCAGCCTGGAAGGACGCCGACATCTATCGGGCGGTCGAGAACGATCCGCGCTTTCGCCGCGGCAAGTACTACTGCGTCTCGATGCTGCCCTACCCGTCCGGCAAGCTGCACATGGGGCACGTGCGCAACTACACGATCAACGACGTGATGTACCGTCATCTTCGGATGCGCGGCCACAACGTGCTGATGCCGATGGCCTGGGACGCGTTCGGCCTGCCCGCCGAGAACGCCGCGATCAGGAGCGGCGAGGCGCCCGCGAAATGGACGTACGACAACATCGCTTACATGAAGAAACAGTTGCAGGCGATGGGCTTCGCGATCGACTGGTCGCGCGAGTTCGCCACGTGCGATCCCGAATATTACCGCTGGAACCAATGGTTCTTCCTGCGCATGCGCGAGGCGGGCATCGCCTATCGCAGGAACGGTGTGGTGAACTGGGACCCGGTCGACCAAACGGTGCTCGCGAACGAGCAGGTGATCGACGGACGCGGCTGGCGCTCGGGCGCGCCGATCGAGAAGCGCGAGATCCCGATGTACTACCTGCGCATCACCGAATACGCGCAGGAGTTGCTCGAGGAGTTCGACCGCATGCCCGGATGGCCTGAGCGCGTCAAGACGATGCAGGCGAACTGGATCGGCCGCAGCGACGGCGTGCGCTTCGCGTTCACGCACGATATTCGCGACGATGCCGGCGCATTGATCGGTGACGGACGGCTCTACGTATTCACCACGCGTGCCGACACGATCATGGGCGTCACGTTCTGCGCCGTCGCCGCCGAGCATCCGCTCGCGACGCACGCGGCGCGCAACGACCCTGCGCTCGCGCAATTCATCGACGAATGCAAACACGGCAGCGTGGCGGAGGTCGACCTCGCGACGATGGAAAAGAAGGGCATGCGCACAAGCCTCTCGGTGACGCATCCGCTGACCGGTGCGCCGATCGACGTCTGGGTCGGCAATTACGTGCTGATGGGCTACGGCGAAGGCGCGGTGATGGGCGTGCCCGCCCACGACGAGCGCGATTTCGCGTTCGCGAAGAAATACAATTTGCCGATCCGGCAAGTCATCGCGCCCGCCGAGGGTTCGTCGCTACCAAAGTTCACCGCCGACCATTGGCAATCGTGGTACGACGACAAGACGATCGGCGTATGCGTCAACTCGGGCAAGTACGACGGCCTCGCGTATCGTGCCGCGGTCGATGCGATCGCGCAGGATCTCGCGAAGAAAGACCTCGGCCAGAAGCGCACGACGTGGCGGCTTCGCGATTGGGGCATCTCTCGCCAGCGCTACTGGGGCACGCCGATCCCGATCATCCACTGCGAAAGCTGTGGCGAAGTTCCCGTGCCCGAGGAAGACCTGCCGGTCGTGCTGCCCGAAGACTGCGTTCCCGACGGCACCGGCAATCCGCTGAACAAGCGCGAGGACTTCCTGAACGTTCCCTGTCCGCGCTGCAACGCGCCCGCGCACCGCGAGACGGACACGATGGACACGTTCGTCGACTCGTCGTGGTACTTCATGCGCTACACGTCGCCGGGCGCTGCGACGATGATCGACGCGCGCGACCGCTACTGGATGCCGATGGACCAGTACATCGGCGGAATCACCCACGCGATCCTTCATCTGCTCTACGCGCGCTTCTGGACGAAGGTGATGCGCGACTTCGACATGGTTGCCTACGACGAGCCGTTCACGCGCCTTTTGACGCAGGGAATGGTGCTCGCGCACGCGTTCTTCCGGCGCAACGACAAAGGCGGCATCGACTACATTCCGCCATCCGACGTGGAGATCGTGCGCAACGATCAGGGCGCGATCACCGGCGGTGTGTCGAAGATCGACAAGCAGCCGGTCGAATACGGGGGCTTGGGCACGATGTCGAAGTCGAAGCTCAACGGCGTCGATCCGCAGGACATGATCGAGCGCTACGGGGCCGACGCGGCGCGACTCTTCGTCATGTTCGCGAGCCCGCCGGAGCAGACGATCGAATGGTCGGATACGGGCGTCGAAGGCGCGCATCGCTTCCTGAGGCGCCTCTGGAATCATGCGCAGGCGAAGCGCGACGCCGTCGCGTCAACGCAGGAAGGTTTCGATTGGAGAGAAGCGTCCGAGGCGGTGCGCAATGCCCGCCGCGACATCCATCTCGCGCTTTCGCAAGCGAACTACGACTACGAACGCATCCAGTACAACACGGTCGTATCGGCCGGCATGAAGATGCTGAATACGCTCGAGGATGGGGCGGCCGACGGCGCGGACGCCGCGGCGCTCGCGCGCGAAGGTTTGTCGATCGTGCTGCGCGTCCTTTACCCCGTCGTTCCGCACACGGCTTGGGTGCTGTGGCGCGATCTCGGCTTTTCCGACGTGTACGGCGATCTGATCGATGCACCATGGCCGACCGTCGACGACAAGGCGCTCGCGCGCGACGAGATCGAGCTCGTGCTGCAGGTCAATGGCAAGCTTCGCGGCAAGCTCTCCGTGCCCGCGAGCGCGGACCGAGGCGCGATCGAAGCGGCCGCCAGGGAGGCGCCGGAGGTCGCACGCCACGGGGGCGGCGCGCCGGTGAGGAAGGTCGTTGTGGTACCCGGGCGGCTCGTGAACGTGGTGGTGTAGCGTGCGGAGCGAGGAGCGAGGGAACGTCGCAATGATGCCGAGCTCGTCGACATCGCGTGCTTCGCTTTTCATCGCGCTCGTCGCTGCATTCGTCCTCGCCGGATGCGGGTTTCACCTGCGCGGCGAGGCGAAGTACACGTTCAGCACGATCTACGTCAACGCGCCGAGCGCACCGTCGATGGCCGCCGAGATGCGGCGCGCGCTCGATGCCACGGGAAGCGCGAAGGTCGTGACGGACGCGAAGCAGGCGCAGGTGATACTCGACATTCCGACCGTCGCCGACGACAAGGAGGTGCTGTCGCTGTCGGGCGCGGGCGCCGTGGAGGAGTACCTGCTCGTCAAGCGGGTCAGCTTCCGCCTGCACGACGCCGACGGAAGGGACTGGCTGCCCGCGGGCGACATTCAGCTTCGGCGCAGCTACACGTTCAGCCAGAGCGAGGTGCTCGCGCGCGGCGCGCAGGAGGAGCGGCTGCTGAAGGAGATGCAGACCGACGCCGTGCAGCAGTTGATCCGCAGGCTGCAGGCGGCGAAGAAACCTGCGTAGCGCGGCCGCCGCATCGGGCAACCAACCTTTCATGCAGTTGCGTTCCCGCGATCTCGACGCGCATCTTGCGCGCACGCTCGCGCCGCTCTACGTCGTGCATGGCGACGAACCGCTTTTCGCGATCGAGGCCGCCGATGCGATTCGCGCCGCCGCGCGACGCGCGGGCTGCGACGAGCGTGAGGTCTTCATCGTCGAGCAGCATTTCCGCTGGGACGCGTTCGTCGCGGCGAACGCGAACCTCGGACTGTTCGCTCAGCGGAAACTGATCGATCTGCGTATTCCTTCGGGGAAGCCCGGCACAGAAGGCGCCGCGGCGCTCGAACGGCACGCGCGCGATCTGCCCGCCGACAACGTCACGCTGATCTCGCTGCCGCGCATCGATCGCGCGACGCAGTCGTCGGCATGGTTCACCGCGCTTGCCGAATGCGGCGTCGCGATCGGCGTTGCGCCGCTCGATCGTGCTGCGCTTCCGACGTGGATCGCCGAGCGCCTGTCGCGCAATGGCCAGCGGGTTTCGAGCGAGACGCTCGCGTTCCTCGCCGATTGTTGCGAGGGAAATCTGCTCGCCGC
>Ga0209579_10002074_pt1 | contig 15791 bp, 12 predicted proteins | sample Coa_R1_2_FD_187152 | JGI IMG/M metagenome (GOLD analysis project Ga0209579, IMG submission 187152) | Surface soil microbial communities from Centralia Pennsylvania, which are recovering from an underground coalmine fire - Coalmine... | ecosystem: Environmental > Terrestrial > Soil >... | reverse complement strand
CGATGCATGGGGCGCGACCAGCGTCGGCTACGTCGGCGCGAGCGATGGCTGGCAGGATTTCGCGCACAACGGTGCGCTCGCCTGGCGCTTCGACAGCGCAGGTCCCGGCAACGTCGCGCTGATCGGGGAGCTGGCGACACAAGCCACGCTCGCGCTGGCGTTCGGCTCGAGCCGCGAGTCCGCCGCGACGCTCGCGTTGAGCGCGCTGATGCAACCCTTCGCCGATGCATGGGATCGCCATGTCGCGCAGTGGAAATCATGGTCGGCGAAGCTTCGCATCACGCGCAAGCTGCCATCGCCGATCAGAAATGCGATTGCGACATCGGCGACGGTCCTTCGCGTGCACCAGGACAAGACGTATCGCGGCGCGATGGTCGCGAGCCTGAGCGTCCCCTGGGGTCAAAGCCGCGACGACATCGGCGGGTATCACCTCGTGTGGCCACGCGATCTCGTCGAAAGCGCCGGCGGCCTGCTCGCGCTCGGCGCGACTCAGGAAGCGTCGGATATCCTTCGCTACCTGATCGCCACGCAACACGCCGAAGGCGACTGGTCGCAGAACCAGTGGCTCGGCGGCAAGCCGTTCTGGCGCGGACAGCAACTCGACGAATGCGCGTTCCCGGTGCTGCTCGCCGCGGCACTGGCCGAGCGCGGATCGCTCGAAGGCATCGAGGTGTTCGACATGGTGCGTCGCGCGCTTCGATTCATCGTGCAAACCGGTCCTGCAACGGCGCAGGATCGCTGGGAAGAGGACGGCGGGCTCAACGCATTCACCCTCGCCGTGTGCATCGCCGCGCTCGTCTGCGGCGCCGCGTTTCTCGACGAGCCCTCTCGCATGCTCGCGCTCGACGTCGCCGACTGCTGGAATTCTCGGATCGAGGATTGGACGAGCGTTTGCGACACGCCGCTGGCGCGATCGATGGGCGTTTCGGGCTATTACGTTCGGATCGCGCCTTCCTCGCCGCTGTCCGACGATCGCATCCTCGCGTGCATCCTTCCGATCAAGAACCAGGGATGCGACCCGGGGCTTCGCGCGGACGAGCAGGTGGCGACCGATTTTCTGCAGCTCGTGCGCTTCGGGCTTCGCGATGCGCACGATCCGCTGATCGTCGACACGATCAGGATCGTCGACAGCGTGCTCAAGGCCGAGCTGCCGACGGGCGTCGCCTGGCGGCGGTATACCGGTGACGGGTATGGCGAGCACGCCGACGGCAGCGCCTTCGACGGCTCGGGCATCGGCCGTGCGTGGCCGCTACTCGCGGGCGAGCGCGGACACCATGCGTTGCTCGCCGGCGAGGATCCCATGCCCTACCTTCGCTCGATGGCCGCGATGACCGGTCGCGCCGGTCTCATCCCCGAGCAGGTGTGGGACGCGAAGCCGATTCCCGAGCGTGGGCTCTTTCCGGGCAAGCCGAGCGGCAGCGCGATGCCGCTCGTATGGGCGCACGCGGAATTCATCAAGCTCGCGACGAGCATCGCGCTCGGCCGGCCGTGCGATCGTCCGCAAGCCGTATGGGACCGCTACCACGGACGGCGGCCGGACACACGCGTGCTCGTCTGGACGCTGCGATTTCCCGCCGCGGTGCTGCGGGTCGGCGAACGGCTTCGTGTTTGTGTGCCCGAGCCGGCGCTCGTCCATGTCGGCATCGACGGATGGCAGAACGTCGACGACATTGCGACGCGCGAAGTCAGCCTCGGGCTGCACGTCGCCGACGTCGCGACGAGCGGGCTACGCCACGGTCAGCATGTCGACCTTACGCTGCGGTGGACGCGAACGGATCGATGGGAAGGACGGGATTTTCGGATCGAGGTGCGGGAGAGAGACCGGGAGGGGCAACGGAACCTGCGTTGAGGTCGTCTACGTGCTGGTCGATTCGCCACTGGAAGACTGTGCATTCACTTTGCAGCGGCTTTCGGACAATCGCTGGCCTTGAACGATGCGTTATTACGGTGATTCTGGTCGGCGGCCAAGCGCTGGCGTTTTGGATGCTGCGCTACGGTTTGGCCCCTCGGACTCCGCCAGCAGGCGCAGATCACCGGCGATGTTGACTTTCTCGGCAAAGCGACGGACGCCGAGGCATTGCACAAGTTGCTGGGCGGTCGCCTCACCAAACCGCTGCTACCGAACGTACCGCGCTTGTGGCCCGACTCATGCCCCCCGCCGAAGGCGAGCCTGCCCAAGAGCACAGAGTCGAAGTCATTCACCAACTGTACGACGTGGGTGGCGTACGCAAATCAGCCGAATTCACCGCTCACGTTGTTCAACGTGCCGGTACGGGTCAAGCTCGGCGGAGATTTCGCCGTAACGGTGATGCATCCGCTCGATGTGTTGGCATCGCGCATTAGCAACGCCGCGGGGCTTCTAGTGGAGAAAGGCGATCATGCGATCACACAGGCCGTGTGGGGTGTGGACGTTATCAGGCATGCCTTCCTGCGGCACGGCTACGACGCGCAAGCCGACGCGCCAGGGAAGGTTGGCGCGATGATCCAAAGAGGTGTGGCGGCTTGCCCAAAGTTCCGCCGGATGCACAGTGCGACGCCTGCATGGCATAGAGGTTATGGATGCGGTGCCTGAATCTGACCTCGTGCAGTTAATGCCTCGGTTGCAAAAGCAATTCGATGCAATGCGTCGCAGTTCGAAAGTGAAGGGGCACACCCAAGTCGGTCGGCGGAAAGCCGAACTTTTCTAGGGTGGCGGTCTGGCCGCATTGGAAATCGTGGATGAGCCACATCGTTTGTCTGTGATAACAAATCGTGATATGATGTTATCATGATTCGAACGCAGATCAGCTTGAGCGAGGCGGAGTATGCGGCGGCGAAGCGTGAAGCCGAGCGTTTGGGCATCTCGCTGGCCGAGCTGCTTCGCCGCTCGCTACGGACCATGCTTCCAGTAGACGAGAGCAAACCATGGATGCGCTACGCCGGCATGGTGGAATCCGGCGATCGCGAGTCGAGCAAGCACATCGACGACATCGTCTATGGCCAAAAAGATTGACGGCTACGTCGACACGTCGGCGCTGATCGCCTTCGCAGACCGCTCCGACACGCATCACGTCACGTTTCGCCGGTTGTTTGCTGATCCTCCATCGCTTGTTACGACCACCCTGGTGATCGCCGAGGGTCACGCCTGGTTTCTTCGTCGATACGATCGCACTCGCGCCCTGCAGTTCCTGGCCATGATCGAGGACATGACGCCATTGCGCGTGACCAGCGTCGGCGTGGCCGAGCAGGAGAACGCCGCCGAAATTTTGCGCCGGTACTCGGATCAAGATCTCACATTTGCCGACGCCGTCGGCCTGCATGTCATGCGCGTGCAACGGATCCCGGTGTGCTGGTCTACGGACTTCCATCTCGGCATTACGGGCGTCCCGCTGGTAGTCGGCCAGCCCTGACGGTCGCAAGCCGGCGGGCACGCAGCCGTAGCGACGACTCGGCCGTTAATTTCAAACGGTCCCGGCCACCTCGCCTATCGAGCGATCCACCGCCGCGACGATCGTATCGGCCTCCAACGCCGTCAGGCACAGCGGCGGCGAGAACGACAGTGCATCGTTCGGCAGCGGCCGCATGATGACGCCCAGTTCGCGAACACGTCGCGCAACGCGATCAGCGACACCTAGCTCGGGGGCAAAGAGCGCACGCGTCTTGCGATCGCGCACGAGCTGCACGCGCGCGAGCAAACCCACGCCGTCGACGAAGCCGACGATTTCGTGCTTCGATAGCGTGCGCAGGCCTTCGAGCAGGCGCGCACCGATCTTCCGCGCGTTGCCGGCAAGGTCCTCGCGCTCGATGATGTCGAGATTCGCAAGCGCCGCCGCGCACGCGGCCGGATGGCCGCTGTACGTGTTCCCGTGGCGAAACGCGCCCTTCTGCTCGTTCTCGTAGAAAGTCTCGAACACATTGCGGCTCACCGCGGTCGCGCCGAGCGGCAGGTAGCCGCTCGTGATGCCTTTGGCGAACGTCATGATGTCGGGACGTACGTCGAAGCAGCGCGCGCCGAACATCTCGCCGGTGCGACCGAAACCGGTGATCACCTCGTCGAAGACGAGCAGAACATCGTGACGCGTCGCGATTTCCCGCAATGCGCGCAGGTAACCATCGGGCGGAATGATCACGCCGCCCGCGCCCTGCACCGGCTCGACGATGATCGCCGCGACGCTTCGCGGGTCCTCGGATTCGATCACGCGTTCAAGCGCCTGCGCACACGCGAGCGCGAAGCGATCGTCGGGCGCATCGACCTCGCGCAGATACGGATCGGGACACGGCGCATGAAGAAAGCCCGGCAGCAGCGGCTCGAACATCGTTCGATTAGCCGGCATGCCGGTGGCGCTCAAACCACCGAACGTCACGCCGTGATAGGCCCGATTGCGCGAGACGATCTTGTACTTTTCCGGTTTCCCGCGAAGTTTCCAGTACTGGCGAACGATCTTGAGCGCGGTCTCGACAGCCTCGGAGCCTCCGCCCGAGAAGAACACCTTGTCCATCCCCTCCGGCTTCAGCATCCCGACGAGTTTCTCCGCGAGATCGATCGACGGCAGGTTCGTGTAGCCCTCGAAGCACGAGAACCACGGCAGCTTCTGCATCTGCCGGTGCACGGCGTCGACGATCTCCTGCCGCCCGTACCCGACGTTGACGAGCCAAAGCGATGCGTGCGCGTCCACGTATTCGCGACCGTTCGCGTCATAGACCTTCGCACCTTCGCCCCGCACGATCGAAAGCAATCCGTGCTGCTCGACGTAGCGTGTGCGCGTGAACGGCGCCCAGCGGTATTGCAGTGCGCGCTCGGTAACCGCGTCGATATTCTTCATGACCGGGTCGCTCCTCGTATTGATCGCGCGCTTTAGATCCGCGCGGTCACGCACTTGACGCGATAGTAGGACTTGAGCGCGTCGAGTCCCTTCTCGCGCCCGAATCCGCTCTGCTTGACGCCGCCGAACGGCGTCTCGACACCGCCGGCGAAGAACTGGTTGATGAAGACCTGTCCCGCTTCGACGTCGCGCGCGAGGCGCAGCGCGCGCGTGATATCGCGCGTGTAGATGCCCGCGACGAGACCGTATGCGGTGCCGTTCGCGAGCGCGAGCGCTTCTTCGGCGTCATCAGCCACCTGCACGGTCAATACCGGTCCGAAGATCTCCTCCTGGACGACCGGATCGCTCGCCTTTGCGCCTTCGAGGATCGTTGCCGGGTAGAACCATCCTCCTTCGAGGCCGGAAACGGTTGCCGGTGCGCCGCCAACGACAACCTCGAGACCGCGCCGCTTCGCATCCGCCACATAGCCTGCGACGCGATCGAGCTGCTCGGCCGATACGAGGGGTCCGAGGTCGGCGTCGTCGAGACCGTGACCGAGCGCGAGCCCCGATGCCGCCTGCGCGAGCTTCGATCGCATCACATCGTGCACCCGACGCTCGACGACGAGCCGCGAGCCCGCCGAGCACACCTGCCCGGCGTTCATGTAGATCGCTTTCAGCGTTCCCTGCACGGCGGCGTCGATGTCGGCATCGGCAAGCACGACGACCGGCGACTTGCCGCCGAGCTCGAGCGTCACCGATGCGATGTGATCGGCCGCGGACTTCATGACGAGCTTGCCGGTCTCGACCGATCCGGTAAACGTCACGTGCGACACGTTGGCATGGCGTACGAGCGCAGCGCCGGCCTCCTCGCCGTAGCCGGTCACGACGTTGTACACGCCATTCGGCAGTCCCGCCTCGCGCAGGATGTCGGCGAGCATCAGCGCGGTGATCGGCGTCTGCTCCGCAGGCTTGACCACGGCCGTGCAGCCGCAGGCGAGCGCCGGTGCGATGCCGCGCGCCGTCGTCACGAGCGGAAAATTCCAGGGAATGATGTGCGCGGTCACGCCGATCGGCTCGTGCAGCGTGAACGACACGTAATCGGGGCCGAGCGGAATCGTGTCGCCCTGCATCTTGTCGGCGATGCCCGCGTAGTACTCGAAGTAGCGCGCCGCGGTCTCGATGTCCCCTTTCGACTCGCGCAGCGGCTTGCCGCAATCGAGTGTCTCGATGCGCGCAAGCCGGGCGGCGTCGCGACGGATCAGCGCCGCCGTACGCTGCAGAATGCGGCCGCGCTCGGCGGGCAGCACCGATCGCCATTCGCTCCGCAATGCGGTGCGCGCGGCGCTTATGGCGCGATCGACATCCTCGGCATCGCCTCGCGGAACTTCGGCGATCGCGCGTCCGGTCGCGGGATCGAGCGTCGCGAACGTGCGACCGCTCGCCGCGGCGACCTTCTCGCCGCCGATGACAATGCGCCGCGGAATGTCGCGAAGATCCTGCTCGTAGCGTCGCTCGCTGATCTGTGTCATCGCGCCTCCTTGCGAATCGCTGCGCGTTTCCGTGTCTACACGTCCCAGCCGCCGTCGACCGCGATCTCGTGGCCGGTCAATTGTCGGCTGTCGTCGGTGGCGAGGAACAGCACGGCGTTCGCGACATCGTCGGGCTCGGTCACGCGCCGCAACGCCATGTCGTCGACGTACTCCTGGTAGACCTGCTCGGGCGTCCAGCCGCGCTTCTTTGCCTTCTCCTCGCAGAGCTTGTCCATCCGCGGCGTATGCACGATGCCCGGGCACACCGCGTTGACATTGATGTTGTAGTCGCCGACGTCGAGCGCCACCGTGCGCGTGACGCCGCGGATCGCCCATTTCGACGCGCTGTACGCCGTGCGATAGCGATAGCCGCGCAGACCCGACGTGCCGCCGATGTTGACGATCTTGCCGCTCTTGCGCTCGATCATGTACGGCAGCGTGTACTTGATCGGCAGGAACGTGCCGAGCACGTTCGTGCGGAGCACGTGCTCGAAGTCGCGGGGGTCGATCTGCCATACCGGCGTTTCGATCGGTCCGGTAACGCCGGCGACATTGACCAGAATGTCGATGCGACCGCCGAAGAGCTCGGCCGCGCGCTTCACCATCGCTTCGACCTGCCGCGCGTCGGTGACGTCGGTCTGCACGATCTCGGCCTTGCGTCCCATTGCGCGCAGGTTCGCCGCGACTTCCTCGATCGGCGCGGTGTCGCGGCCCGCGAGCACGAGATCGGCGCCTTCGCGCGCGAGCATCTCGCTGATCGCCTTGCCCATTCCCTTGGCGGGCCCCGTCACGATGCCGGCCTTGCCTGCGAGTCTCATGTCTTCTCCCTTTCCGAAACCCATTTGGGGTCAGAGACGAAACTCGTCTCCGGCCCTGTCCCCGACCCCGGATTAGCCGGCGCGCCGTAACCGCCGCCGCCGCAGCTTTCGAGGATCACGCGATCGCCCGCGTCGAGCCGAAGATTCGCCTTGCCCTTGACGTCGACGCGCTGCCCGTCCGGCTTGACGAGCGTAACGCGAAACGGCTCGCCCGATGCGCCGCCCTGCAAGCCATACGGCGGAACGATCCTTCGTTCGAACATGCTGGTGAGCGAAACGCCGTCGGCGAGAATCCTGTATTCGCGCAGCAGTCCGTCGCCGCCGCGATGCGCGCCGGTGCCACCGGAGCCGCGGCGCAGCGACTGGCGCACGATCTCGATCGGATACTCGGCCTCGATTACCTCGGCAGGCGTGTTCATGACGTTCGACATATGGACACGCACGACCGGACAGCCGTCGCGCTCGGCGCGCGCGCCTTCACCGCCGCCGTGCGTCTCGTAGAGCGTGCCCCACGTGCCGTCCGCGCGATGCATGCCGAAGAGCAGCAATCCCGACGTCGTCGGCCCGCCCGCGGTGAGCCTTTCCGAAAGCACAGGCTCGAGCGCGCGAAATATCGCATCGACCACGCGCTGGGCCGTTTCGTGATTGCCGCCGACAACCGGCCGCGGCGGCGGCGGCTCGAGCACCGAGCCCGCGCGCGTAACGATCGCCAGCGGCCGAAGGGCGCCGCCGTTCGATTCGATCTCGCACGAGGCGAGGCATTTCATCGCGTACAGCACACCGGCCGCCACGATGAACGGCGTCGTGTTGACCGGTCCTTCGCACGCGTCATCGGACGCGCCGAAGTCGAAATGCGCGCGATCGCCGTCGAAGGTGATCCGGACGCGGATCGCGATCGGGCGGTCGCGAATGCCGTCGTCGTCGAGAAAGTCGCAGCCTTCGTACACGCCCTGCGGCATCGCGCGAATCGCCTCGCGCATCTGCGCTTCGGCACGGTCTTGCAGAACGCGCATCGCCTCGGTCACGACATCGAGTCCATGTTCGGCGCAAAGCGCGTGCACGCGACGTTCGGCCGCGAGCGTCGCCGCCATCTGCGCGTGCGCATCACCCTCGCGCTCGCTGGCGCCGCGAACGTTGGCGAGCACGAGCCCGAGCTTCTCGCGATCGGCGCCGTTCGCGGTGAATAGGCGCGTCGGGCTGATGCGCAGGCCCTCCTGCCAGATGTCGGTGGCGCTCGCGAAATAGCTGCCGGGCGCGGCGCCGCCGATGTCGGCCCAGTGCGCGAGGCTCACGGCGAACGCGACAAGTTTCCGATCGGCGAAGATGGGCCGGATCGCCTTCACGTCGGGCAAATGGTTGCCGCCGCATTCGGGAAGGTTGACGAACCACACGTCGCCCGGCGAGAGTGAGTCGCGCGGCACGCGCTTCAGGAATTCCGTGACGGTGAAGCACATCACGCCGAGGTGCATCGGGATGTCGCGTCCCTGCGCGATCATCTCGCCGTTCGCGTCCGTCAATGCCGAAGAGAGATCGCCCGCCTCGCGCAACAGCGGCGAGCGCGCCGAGCGCATCACGACGAGCGACATTTCCTCCGCGGCCGCGGTGAGCGCGCTGCGGATGACTTCGAGCGTGACGGGATCGATCGCTTCGCGCTGCGATTGCGCGGTGTCGCGCTCGAGGGTCTTCGCGCCGGCGATCATTGGAGCGTCGCGAACGTCAGTTCAAGATGGCCGCCCTCGGTGCAAGCGAGCTTGGCGCCAGGCGGCACGAGCACGGTCGACCACGCATCCTCGACGATCGCCGGCCCGTCGATGTGTGCATCGGGTGGCAATGCGTCGCGGCGATAGCGCGGTGTTTCGATCGGCTCTGAAGCGTCGAACCAGCAACGACTGATCGACGCCGGCGAAGCTCGCCCGCGATTCGACGAACGTGGCGGCCTTGCGTCAGGCGGTTTCGTACACGATGTCGCCGTGGCACGAATCGATTCGATCTCCCACGGCTCGTCGGTGGCAAAGCCGTAGAGCTGCGCATGCATCGCGCGGAAGTTGCGGGCGAGCGTGTCGACGTCGACCGGGAAGTCGTACGGCACCTCGACCGAATAGCTCTGCCCTGCATAGCGTACGAGCGCGACGTCGTCGATCTCGTGCTCGTCGCGGTCGAGTGCCATCTCGCGCAAAAGCGCATCGCGTGCGTCCGCGAGACGCTCGTCCGACCACGCGCGGCTTGCCATCCGAAGCGTACGCTGCTGCGTATGGCTTGCGCGCGCGGCCGCGCACCCAAGTGCCGAATACGCGCTGGAATACGCGGGCACGACCACTTTCGCGATGCCGAATGCGCGCGCGAGCGCCGCGGCGTGCATCGGCCCCGCGCCGCCGAACGCGACAAGTGTGCAGCGACGTCCGTCAACCCCTCGATCGATCGTCACGTTGCGAAGCGCGCGCAGCATGTTCGCGTTCGCGACACGCACGATGCCGAGCGCAGTTTCGATCGTCGTCATGCCAAGCTCGCGGCCGACGACGTCGATGGCGCGCCTCGCGAGCGCTGCATCGACGCGCACATTGTCGGCAAGGGGTTTGGTGTGATCGAGATAGCCGAGCGCGAGATTCGCGTCCGTCACCGTCGCCGCCATGCCGCCGCTGCCGTAGCATGCCGGTCCCGGCATCGCGCCCGCGCTTTGCGGACCGACGCGAAGCATTCCTGCAACAACGTGCGCGATCGAGCCTCCGCCTGCGCCGATCGAATGCACGGCCACCATCGGCTGGCGAAGCGGTCGATCGGCGAGCGTCGCCTCGCGCCTGATCTCGGGCCTGCCGTCGCGAATCAGGCATACGTCGGTCGTTGTGCCGCCCATGTCGAGCGTCAGCACGTTGTCGAGCGCCATCTCGCGCGCGACCTGCCGCGCCGCGGATACGCCTGCCGCGGGTCCCGATAGCGCGAGCACGAGCGGCCGCTCGCGCACCGTCGACGTCGATGCCATGCCGCCGGCGGAATGGAACAGGTGCAGGCGCCCGCCCTTCGGCAATGCGCGGCCGAGGTCGTCGAGATGCTTGCAGGCGATCGGCATCAATGCGGCGTTCAGCACCGTCGCACTCGTTCGCTCGTATTCGCGCTCCTCGGGGTTCACGATATGCGAAAGCGACACGAACGGCGCGACATCGGCGAGCGTACCGCCGACGATCGTCTCGTGCGCCGGGTTCGCGTACGCGTGCAGCAGCGATACGGCGACCGATTCGACGCCCGCGCCACGGATCGCGTCCGCGACGCGCGCGAGATCGTCATGATCGAGCGGCGTGCGGACCGCGCCATCGGGTCCGATGCGCTCACGCACCTCGAAGCGTCGCGCTTGCGGCACCAGCGGTGCGAGTTTGGGCGGCAGCGCCAGCGAATAGAGCGCGCGGCGATTCTGGCGGCCGATCTCGAGGATGTCCGCGAAGCCTTCGGTCGCGACGAGCGCCACGGGCGCGAGCCTGTCCTCGACGATCGCGTTGGTGACGAGCGTCGTGCCGTGCACGATGGTGTCGACGTCGTCGAATCCGAGGTCGAGCGCGTCGATCGCAGCGCGCAAGCTGGCCGTCGGGCTGTCTTGTCGCGTGCGGACCTTGGCGGTGCGCGTTGCGCCGCTGGCCGCTTCCACGGCGACCACGTCGGTGAAGGTGCCGCCGATGTCCACACCCACCCGCCAGTTGCGCCCGGTCATCGGCGTTCATCCGGGCACGAGTCTCGCCCGCGCCTTTACTGTTTTCGTTTTTCGAAATAGTATTTCGTTTGCCGGATGCTACCGACGCAACCGAGCCGTGTCAAGCGGAAACGGGCGTGCACGCGCGAAACCGAAAAATGTTTTCACAAACTGGAATGGCAGCATCGACGAACGAGCGTGATCATCCGCGCGGCGTGCTGGCGCGCTATGCATTGATCCTCGAGATCGTCGGCGCGAGCCGCACCGGCATGTCGCTGACGGAGATCATGCGCGCCACCGGGCTTTCGAGCGGCACGATGCATCGGCTGCTGAATTCGCTGCTCGACGTTGGTTACCTCGCGCAGCAGGACGGAAAGAAGATCTATCGGCTCGGGCCGCGGCTGATTCGACTGTTCCATCTCGCGCACTCGCGCGCGACGGTCTCGGCGCTCGTGCAGCCGGTTTTGCAGGAGCTCGTGTCGCGCTTCAACGAAACGGCATTCGTCGCGAAGCTCAACGCGACCGGCGTCGAATCGATGGCGTCCGCGATGCCCGAGAATCATCATCAAGCGTATGTGCAACCGGGGCGGATCATGCCGATCAACGCAGCCGCATCGGCGAAGGCGATCTTCGCGTTTCAGCCGAAGAAGGCGATCGCCGAACAGCTTGCGATGCCGCTTCGCAAATACACCGACAAGACGATCGTCGATGCAGCGCAATTGCGCCGCGACCTCGAGCAGGTGCGAACGCAGGGATACGCGATCTGCGCCGACGAGCTCGATCCCGGCGTGCTGAGCTACGCGTGTCCGATCGACCTTTCGGGCGTCGGCGTTCTGTACAGCGTCGGCATCGTGGCGCTCAAGCGACGGCTGATGCGCTTCGACAAGCGCGAGGTGATCGCAGCGCTCGAAGGCGCGGCGCGGCTGATCGCCGCGCGCCTCGAGGCAGAGCTCAAGTCGACGGAGGAGACGGCGGCTGCGGCGTGAAAATCAGTGCCGGAGATGTATTTCTAAATGATCTCTGGCACCAATTGGAAATGCATCTCTGGCACTGATTTCACGCCTTGTGCCGCAGCGCCGCGACAACCTTCTCCGGCGTGATCGGAAGCTCGGCAATGCGCACGCCGATCGCATCAGCGACGGCATTCGCGATCGCGGGCGCCACCGGCGTCAATGCGGCCTCGCCGATGCCCTTTGCGCCGAACGGCCCGAGACCGCTCCGCGATTCGAGGATGATGCTCTGCACGATGGGGACGTCCATCGTCGTCGGGATCAGGTATTCGCTGAACGACGGGGTCATCAAGCGCCCTTCCCTGTAGATCATCTCCTCCGAGAGCGCGTAGCCCTGCCCCTGCGTTGCGCCGCCCTCGATCTGGCCCTCGACGGCGGCAGGATTGATCGCGCGTCCGACGTCGTGCGCGCCGACGCTTTTGAGCACGGTGATCTCGCCGGTCTCGGTATCGACCGCGACTTCGATCGCGTGCGCGCCGAACGCGTAGTCGGGGTGCACCTGTCCCTGTCCCGTTTCGGGATCGACCTTGTCGGTGAACGGCGCGCGAAAGATCGCGAGCTCGGAGCGATGAATGCCTTCCGCCGCGCTGATGCGCGCAAGCTCGGCGAGCGACATCGACTGCGTCGGGTCGTCGGCGACGAAAACGTTGCCAAACGCCATGTCGACGGTCGATGCATCAACGCCGAACTTCGTCGCGGCGCGTGCAACGAGCCGCCTGCGCACCGCTTCCGCGGCGAGGCGACACGCATTGCCGGTCATGTACAGCGCGCGCGTCGCCGTCGTCGTGCCCGCGAGCGGCGTCACCGCCGAATCGCTGTTGTAGACGACGACGTCCTGCATCTCGACGCCGAGCACTTCGGCGGCGATTTGCGCGAGCGCCGAAACCTGTCCCGCGCCGATGTCCGTGACGCCCGATCTGACGACGACGGTTCCGTCGACCTCGACGCCGACCCAGCACTCCGACGTGTCGTGCAGCGCAGTGATTCGACCGTAGCTTTGCAAGTACGCCGCAAGCCCGCGTCCGACCTTCACCGCACCCGACGACTCGGTCGGCTCGCCGAGCGCGACCCACGCGCGATCGGCGCAGCGCTCGGTCCAGATGTTGCTCGGCGGAACGAAGCCGGTGCCCATCGTCTCGCCGTCGTGCAAATAATTTCGGCGGCGAAATTTGAGCGGGTCCATGCCGATCGCCTTCGCGACCTCGTCCATCTGCTGCTCGTACGCGACACATGCCTGCGCGGCGCCGAAGCCGCGAAACGCGCTCGTGTACATGTTGTTCGTCGCGACCGCCTTCGCATCGACGCGCAGGTTATCGATTCGGTACGGTCCTGGTGCGGCGACGACCGAATAGAGCAGCACGTACGGGCTCAAAAAAACGTACGCGCCTGCGTCGGCGAGGAAATCGCATTGGAGCGCGGTGATGCGGCCATCCTTCGTGACACCCGTCCGATACTTCATCACGAACGGATGGCGCTTGCCGTGACCGACGAGCGAATCCTCGCGCGTGAACTCGAGGCGCACCGGCCGTTGGGTTGCCTTCGCGAGCAGCGCGAGGTAGACCTCGACGGTGATGTCTTCCTTGCCGCCGAAGCCGCCGCCGACGAGCGCGCCCTGGATGCGCACGCGATTGTGCGGCACGCCGACCGCGTCGGCGACGAAGCGGAAATGCTCGATCACCTGCGTCGACACGCGGATGTTGATGACGCCATCCTGGTCGACCCATGCAAGCCCGACTTCGGGCTCGAGAAACGCGTGCTCGATGAACTGCGTCCGATATGTGTTCTCGACGACGACATCGGCGCTCGCGAAGCCACGCTCGACGTCGCCCTTGCGCACCTTCTGCATCGCAACGATGTTGTCGGCGCCGTATAAGAGCGGCGCCCCCGGCTCGAGCGCGTCGATCGGGTCGTAGACGCCGGGATAAGGCTCGAGCTCCGCCTCGACGAGGGTCGCCGCATGCTCGGCGATGTCGCGCGTCTCGGCGGCGATCAGTGCAAGCGGCTCGCCGAAATAGCGAACGCGCTCGCCGACGAGGATCTGGTGATCGGTCTTCCGACGCTGCTGCCCGGTCTGGCCCGGCATGTCCGTCGCGGCCATCCGATCGGGAAGATCGGCGCCGGTCAGGATGCAGACGACGCCCGGCAGCGCGCGCGCCTTGCTCATATCGAGCCTGCGCAGCGTCGCACTCGCGATGTTGGTGCGCACGACCTTCGCGTGCAGCACGTTCGGCATCGTGAAGTCGCCCGCATAACGCGTCGCGCCGATCGCCTTCGCTCTCGCGTCAGTGCGTTCGAGCGGACGCCCGACTTGCCGTTCCTCGACGTCGATCTTCGTGGGCGTTTCAACAATTTCGCTCATGTCCGTGCTCCCGCGTCCATTGCGGTTGCAGCTTCGCTCACTGCCTCGAAGATCTTGCGGTAACCGGTGCAGCGACAGAGGTTGCCGCCGAGGCCGAAGCGAATGTCGTCCTCGGTCGGATTCGGGGTCTCGCGCAGAAGCGATGCGGCCGCGATAATGAAGCCCGGCGTGCAGTAGCCGCATTGCACGCCGCCGTTGCGCGCGAGCGCGTCCTGCAGCGGATGCGGCTTCTCCGCGCTGCCGAGCCCTGCGACGGTGGTGATCGCGCGTCCCTCGGCCGTCCATGCGAGCGTCAGGCAACTGTCGACCGCTTCGCCATCGAGAAGCACTGCGCACGCGCCACAATCGCCTTTCTCGCAGCCGCACTTGACGTCGAGGCAGCCCAATTCGCGCAGCGCTTCGAGAAGCGTTCGGTGGGAGGGCACGGCGATCTCGCGCACGCGTCCGTTCACGTCGAGCGAGATGGTCCTGTGTCGATTCATGACATCCCTTGTTCGAGCTTCGTCCATGCTTCGCCCACCAGCCGTCGCGTCAGCACATGAACGCCATGGCGGCGATAGTCGGCCGATGCGCGGATGTCGTCGATCGGGCTCGATTCTTCGACCGCCTGCCTGGCCGCATCTTCGACGAGCGCCGGCGTCAATCGCTTGCCTTCGAGCAGCGCTTCGGCACGTCGCGCGCGAACCGGATACGGCGTGACGGCGCCGAGCGCGATGCGCGCCTTGGTGCATACGCCGTTGCCGGCTGCGATCGTGATGGCCACGCCGACGACGGTGATCGCATCGCCCTTGCGCCGCGCGAGCTTGTAGAAGCGATTGACGCTGTGCCGTTCCGCTGCGGGCCACGAAATACCCGTGATCAACTCGTCGTGACGCCGCACGTCCTTCTTGTAGCCGGTGAAGTAATCGCACAACGCGACATCGCGCGTGCCCGATGCGCCTTTCAGCGCGACGACCGCGTCGAGCGCGAGCAGCGGCGGCACCAGATCCGCGGCCGGCGATCCGCACGCGATGTTGCCGGCGACGGTCGCGGTATTGCGCACCATCTGTCCGGCGAAAACGCGCGCGGAATCCACGAGCGACGCGGCGTGCGCCGCGACGTCGGGAGAACGGACGAGATCGGTCACCGTCGTTCGTCCGCCGATCGTGATGCGGCCGTTCGAACGATCGATGCCGCGCAAGACATGAATGCGGTCGAGGCTGACGAGCCGTGACGGCGACACGCGGCGCGCGCGGATGTCGACGATCACGTTCGTGCCGCCGGCGAGGGGCATCGTCGTCGCGCCGTTGCCGTTCGCGAGGAGCCGCACGGCGTCGTCGAGGCCGTCCGGCATCTCGAGATCGAACTGCGCAAACATCGCTCCTCCGGGTTCGCCGCTTTCAGTCTTTATCGCCGGGCGCGCTGTCGATCGCGGTCAGGCGCGCTTCGTATTTTTGTTTCCGCAAATCGGAAAGTATCTCTGCGATCCGGAATTATTCGCAGCGCGTTCGGGGTTGTCAAGCAAGAGAAGGCGATGCGCAGTTGTTCCAATAGCGCGGCTCATACCGCTGCAAGCCGCTGCACCGTATCCGGAAAATGCTTCACCAGGCTGATGAGAAGCGCTGCTCGAGCATTC
>Ga0209579_10002073_pt1 | contig 15794 bp, 17 predicted proteins | sample Coa_R1_2_FD_187152 | JGI IMG/M metagenome (GOLD analysis project Ga0209579, IMG submission 187152) | Surface soil microbial communities from Centralia Pennsylvania, which are recovering from an underground coalmine fire - Coalmine... | ecosystem: Environmental > Terrestrial > Soil >... | reverse complement strand
CCGAAGAGCTCCATCGCCGCGGCGACGACGGCCCCGACGCCGACGTAGCCCCACAGTGGGCTCACGTTCGCGAGGTAGGCCGCCGAACCGCCGAGCGTTCCCATGTCACCGAGCGCGTGCCCGGCGAAGGACTGGCCCCGCAGGACCACGAACACGCCGACCACCCCGGAGACGACCGCGGTGAGGCCGCCCGCCACGAGCGCCGTTCTCACCGGGTCGCTCGCGAAGAACCCGCTCACCGCACGGACACCTCGTGGCCACCGATCACGACGAGCGTGCCGTCGACGTCGAGCACACGGACCGGGTAGCGGTAGAGCTCGCTCAACACGTCGCTTCGGACCACCTCGCCCACCGTTCCCGCCGCCGCCCGCCCGTCCGCCAGGTAGACGATCCGGTCCATGTGGGGCAGGAGCGCGTTCATGTCGTGGGCGGAGAGGAGCACGGCGAGGTTGCGCTCGACCTTCAGGCGTGCGAGCAACTCGACGATCTCGTGGCCGCTCCGGATGTCCAGGTTCGCGAGCGGCTCGTCGAGGACGAGGAGCGCCGGATCGCCGACGAGCGCATGCGCGATCAGGACCCGCTGTTGCTCACCGCCGGAGAGCTCGCCGATCCGGCCATCGGCGAAGGCGGTCGCGTCGACGGCCTCGAGCATCTCGTCGACCCGGGCGCGTCGGGCTCGTGAAGGAAGCCGCAGCCCGAAGCGCTCGCCGTCCACTCCGAGCGCGACGAGGTCCCTCGCCCGCAACGGGATGTCCGGGTCGATGGCGACCTTCTGGGGGACGTACCCGACCCGGCGATCCGCTCTGCGAACCGAGCCCGAATCGGGCTTCAGGAGCCCGAGGACCACGCGCATGAGCGTCGTCTTGCCCGAGCCGTTGGCGCCGATCAGACCGACGAATTCCTGCGGGCACAGCGCGAAGCTGACGCCATCGAGCACGCGCCGTCCGCCGAGGGACACGACGATGTCGTCGACGCCGAGCACCTCGGCGTCCGTGAGGGTGAGCGCCGGACGCGCCGCGTCGGGCGCGCGCCCCCCGACCGACGCGGCCTTCGGGTGGTCGTCCGGCATGCCGAGGCGATCACCGGACACCGTCACGGGGTCACCTCCACGCTGTCACGCTCACAACCGGTTCGCCGAGACCCCGCGGGTGAAGGCCGCGACGAGCGCGCTCACCTCGACCTCCATCCAGCGCTCGTAGTTGTAGCCGGTCGGCATCGTCTCGTAGACGCCGACCACAGGGACGTGATGCGCCCGGGCGATCGCAAGGAGGTTCTGGGTCAGCGTGTCGGTCACTTGTTCGTTGTAGATGAACGCCTTCACGCGGTGCTGCTTCAACAGGCCCTGCTCCAGCGCCACCGCTTGGGGGGAGGGGTCCACGCCGTTCATCACGTCGGCCTGGAACGAAAAGGGCGTCTCGTCGTCGATCCCAGCCGCTTTGAGCAGGTCGTCGGCGACCGGCTCGGTGGTGGCGACGGGCGCGCCGGCGAACCGGTCACGCAGCCGCCGGATCGCCTTCGTCCACGGGACGAGTGCGGCGTCGAAGGTGGCCAGGCGCCGCTCGAAGTACGCGGCGTGGGCGGGGCGGAGCGATGCCAGAACCTTTTCGACCGCCTTTGCGACAGCGGGCATCGTCCTCGGGTCGTACCACAGGTGCGGGTTCGCGGTGGACTTGGGCAGGTGCAGAAGCTGCTGAACGACGACGACCTTGCGCGTCGAGCTCGGAGCGGCCTGCTCGATGGTGTTCATGAACGCGTCGTAACCGAGCCCGTTCTGGATCACGAGCTTCGCACCGGCCACCTCCTGGGCCACCGACGGGCTCGCCTCGAAGGCGTGCGGATCCGCGTTCGGGTTGCTCATGATCGCCTTCGCGAGCACGAACCTTCCACCCACCTGTGCGGCGACGTTCGCGTACTCGTTCTCCGCGCCGACCACCTCGACGCGGCCGCCCTCCGCGGCGGCGAGCAGCGCGCGGTGCGCGGGAGGCGAGCTCTCGAGACGCGACGCAGCCGCAGCGCCCGCAGACGCACTTGTGGCGATGCCCGTCACGATCACGCCCATCGCCGTCCCGGCGATCGCCAAACGGGCCACCAAGCCAACCACAGACAGGAATGATAATCACTCTCATCTGAGTCCGCACGCGGACCCACCGGAGAGGTCGGCGACCCCCGCTCGCCTCCGCCGGCGATGCGCTACACGGCGTCGCAGTTGGCGCAGGTGCCGACGAGGTCCAGACGGTGCTCGTTCACCGAGAAGCCGGTGCGCTTGGCCACGAGGCGGGCGGTGTCACCGAGGGTCTGCTCGAGGGTTTCCGACGGCGGCACGTCCTCGACCCGCCCGCACGTGCCGCACACGAGGTGATGATGGTGGCCGGAGAGGTCCTCGGCGAGCTCGACCCGCCAGTGGTCGTCCGCCGTTGGGACCCTCCGGACGACCCCGGCTTCGATCAGCGCGGTGACGTTGCGGTACGCGCTGCTCTGCGGGAGCCCGGGCGCCCGGTCGAGGATCTCGGGAACCGTGAGTGGCCGCCCGGAGTCGGCGATCGCCTCGACCAGGCGCCGCCGCATTGGCGTGTATCGCTGGTCTTGCGCTTCGAGGCGCCGTTCGATCGCGTCGTGCAGGGCCACGCGGCGATACTACGGCGAGTCGGTGCTCGTCCCGTTGCCCCTCGTGCGCGGCGTGCCAGTACCAGTCGTGGAGATCGTCGGTGCGGTCGGTTCGAAGGAAGCGTGGCCGCACTCGCGGCCGTGGATGTGGCCGTGTCCCTTCGTGCACCCGGCACGCGGCGACCCGCTCGGCCTTTGCTCCCGCGCGCGGGGGCGCCCCGTACCTCTCTCAGATCCCCGTGCCCCGGCGGACCATCGCGTCGAGGACGTCGCCGTCACGGCGCGCGTGCGCGCCGAACCGTCGGTCCCGTGGATCGGGGCGGGGTTCGGGCATCCTGCCTCCTCGTGGAACGCGCGTCTCCCGTCAGCGGTCGTCTTCGGCGGGGAGGACTCGGTGCTGCGCCCACCCGACGCGTCCTCGAGTTCCTCCCCGCGGGCAAGCCGACGTACCCGGCACGACGCACGGCAAACGCCTCCCAGGCGCCGGCACGGCGCAGGACGGGAGCGTCCGGGTAGGAAGAGAGCCGGTAGCCTCACCGACGAGCCGAAAGGAGGCGCTCGATGGCCGACCGGACAGCCGAAGCCCCGCACGAGGCGGACCGCATGCCGAGCGAGGACGAGGAAGAGGCAGCAGAAGCGTCCGAATCGCAGCTCCACGAATCGGGCGAAGACCGAGAGGTCGCGAAGCACTACGAAGAGATGGCTCGTCGCGGGGTCGAGCAGCAGGGCGAGGGGCGCATCGAGTAGGACCGCGGCGCATCGAGTCGCCGCCGCGTCCTGCCACAGCGTCGCGCCGAGCAGCTGCGAGCCGTGCATGATGCGCCCGTGGACAGATCCGACGAGCGCACCGAGACCGAGGACCGTGGCCCCACCGGCTTCGTAGCGCACACGCCTGCCGGGGCCAGAGCCGGCCCGCTCTCGGGTTGCCTCGTCGCCGACTTCAGCCGGGTGCTTGCGGGCCCCCTGGCCACGATGGTGCTCGGCGACCTGGGGGCGACGGTCGTGAAGGTCGAGCACCCGCGAGGTGACGACACCCGGCAGTGGGGACCGCCGTTCGCCGGGGGCGAGAGCACCTACTTCCTCAGCGTGAACCGCAACAAGCGGAGCGTCGTTCTGGACCTCGCGACCGAGGACGGGCTGGCGGACGCGCGGACGCTTGCGTCCCGCGCCACAGTGTTCGTCGAGAACTTCCGGCCGGGACGTCTCGCGAGGCTGGGGCTCGGCTACGAAGAGGTCGCCGGCGAGAACCCCGGGATCGTGTACTGCTCGATCTCAGGGTTCGGGGGCCCCTCCACGCCGGGCGCCGAGCTCGCCGGCTACGACTTCGTCGTCCAGGCGATGAGCGGTCTCATGGACGTGACGGGACCCGAAGGCGGCCCGCCCTCGAAGGTGGGGGTCGCGGTCGTCGACGTCCTCACCGGTCTGCACGCGGCGATCGGGATCCTCGCGGCACTCCGCGTGAAGGAGGCCACGGGCGAGGGCCAACTCGTCGAGGTCGACCTCTTCGCCTCGGCACTGGCTTCGCTGATCAACCAAGCCTCGGCCTACCTCAACGCGGGCGTCGTCCCCCACGCGATGGGCAACCGCCACCCGAGCATCGCCCCCTACGAGACGCTCTCGGCGAGTGACGCCGACCTCGCCGTCGCGGCCGGGAACGACGGGCAGTTCCGCCTCCTCTGCGAGGCGTTGGGCGAGCCGGAGATCGCGATGGACCCCCGCTTCTCGACCAATTCGGCCCGCGTCGGCAACCGTCGAGAGCTCGTGACGTTGCTCGAGGCCCGTCTGTCGACGCGCACGGCCGCTCAGTGGGTGGCGGAGCTGCGTCGCCACGGCATCCCGTGCGGCCCCGTGAACGACATCGCCGCGGCGTTCGCCGACGCGCGCGCGCTCGGTCTCGACGTGGTGGTCGAACAGGAGAGCGGAGGAGGGGCTGTGGCCAGCGTGGCGAACCCGCTACGGCTCTCCCGGACGCCCACCTCCTACGGGCCCGCGCCTCCGCGGCTCGGGCACGACACCGACGCCGTCCGCTCGTGGTTGCAGACACCCGATCCGCGCCCGCTCGAGCTCTGACGGGACTGCGACCGAGCCGAACGGCCGGTCACGGTGGATCGACACCCGGGACCGCCACGGGTGCGGCGTAGTGTCCGGGCGGTGAAATCCCGATGGCCGCTCGCGGTCGTGCTCGACGCGCTCTGCGTCGTGGTGTTCGTGGTCATCGGTCGGGCCTCGCACCACCACGGCGAGGAGGTCGGGGGCGTCGCATCGACGCTCTGGCCGTTCGCGACCGGCACCGTCGTGGGATGGCTCGCCCTCGCCGCCCGTCCCACGCGACGTTCGCTCGGGCCACGCCGTCGGGCCTCCGGACCGGTGTCCGTCGGAAGCGGCGTCACCGTCTGCGTCGCAACGGTCGGGATCGGCATGGCACTGCGCGTGGTGGCAGGGCAAGGGACGGCGCCGTCGTTCGTCGCCGTCGCGACGGGCTTCCTCGGTGCCGCCATGCTCGGCTGGCGCGGGGTCGTCTCGGTCGCGAGCAGACGCCGTTCGAGCTCCGCCCCGGGCGGCCTCAGGCGCTGACGGCCTCCCGCGGCGGCGGTCCGACCGACCTCGCCCTGGCCCGCAGGACGACCGGGACGAGGTAGGCGGCCGCAGCGAGGAAGCCGGCGACGAACATGAGCGCGATCCCGAGGAAGCGCACGAGCGAGTGCGGCTCGGTCAGGAGGCCCCCCACCCCCGAGAGGGCCAGACAGACAACTCCTGACCAGGACGAGATGCGGGCGATGCGGCCGTGCGGCCGCGCCCAGACGACGAACGCGACGGCGGCGGCACCCACCATCACTCCCACAGAAGCGTGCAGGCCGTAGAGGGGCGCCCCCCGATGCGGGATCCAGCCGCTCGGCCGTCCGAAGGGAATGAAGGCGAGCGCGGCGAAGCCGACGACCACCTCGACCCCGACCGCGGCCGCCAGCGCACCCGCCCAACGGCCCGTCGCGTCGTCCACGGCCGTCGAGGCTGAGGGGACCGCAATGTCCGGCTCCGTGACGACCCCTCCCCCGTCAGCCGGCGACGCGCGCCAACGCCACCTGCGGGCCTGGTACGCCTCGGGGTCCTCGTGGACGAGGTGCCACCATCCGATCACCGCGAGGACCGCGAAGATCGGCCACTCGATCGAGTACGCCCAGCTGAGGCCGTTGCCGGCCAACGCGCGCGTCGCCTGCCACCACCCGGCCACCGCACACCCGGGGGCCACCACGAGGACCTCGGCGTGGAGCACGAGCGCCCGGGGCGACAGCCAGGTCCGGCGCAGGGCCGCCAGACGTTCGCCCTGGCTCGTCGAGGCGGCATGGGACGCCGGATCTCGCGGCGCCGCCCCCCACAACTGATCGAAGCGGCGCGTCATCTTGCGTTCCGCCACGAACGCGCAGAACGGGACGGTTCCGGCGAGAAGGACGAGCAGCATCTGCCACTTGGGGACGCCGAGTCGCCGAGTCAGCGAGAAGGCGGTCACGAGGTAGACGATGTAGAGGAAGCCGTGCATGGTCCCGACCACGTTCACGACCGTCGGCTGATGCGCGACCAGCTGCAGAGGAACGCCGACGAAGACGAGCACGATGAGCAGCACCGCCGTCGTGAACGCCATGACGCGGTAACGGAGGAGGACGCCCCGGCTCACCGGGGCTCCGGCGGTCATACGACGGGCGACCCGTACATCTCGCCGAGGGGATCGCTGATCAGTTCGAGTCGCGCGCCGTCGGGGTCCCGGAGGTACAACGACGACCCGTCCACGTGGGCGTACGGCACGCCGGCTTCGTCGAGCTTCACGCGGAGGTGAGCCCAACGCGCGGGTTCGACCGAGATCGCAAGATGATGGAGGCCGCCGAGCACCTCGGCGTAGTCACCGAGGTCGAGACCTGGGAGGTCGAAGAAGGCCAGCGCGTTGCCGTTGCCGATGTCGAAGAAGAAGTGCGTCGAACCCCCGTAGTCACGGTTCTCGAACATCTCGGTCAGCGGGAACTCGAGCACACCCTGGTAGAACGCGATCGTCGCCTCCACGTCGCTGCTGATCAGGGCGACGTGGTGGACTCCGCGCGCCGACGACCGGGCGTGGCCCTCGCCCCGGCGCAGGTAGCGGGCCGCGAGCTCGTCGCGCCGGGCGGTCGCCTGCTCGCGGGCTTCACCGCGAAGCCCGGCCGATGGTTCCCGTGCCGTCACCGACGGCAGCGTACCGACGGCGGGCCGCTCGCGACGGTCGTCACCCTTCTTCGATGGCCCGGATCCGCTCGGCGAGGAAGCCGTCGGGATCCTCGGCGTGCTGAACGAGCAGGGCCTGGAGCTCGGGGTGGGTCACGACCAGGAACCGGTTCTTCCGGATCGCGTCGACGACCATCTCGCCGATCGCCTCCGGGTCGATTGGGGTCATCCCCTTGATCGGCGGGCGCATTCGCACGGGTGCACCCGAGAAGGTGACGTGTTGGCGGATGTTCGTCGCGACGGGCCCCGGGCACAGACAGGTCACCCCGATGTGTCGGGGGTGGAGGTAGAGGGCGAGTGCCTCCGACAGCGCGATCACCGCGGACTTCGACACCGAGTAGGGGAGCCGCTCGTACGCGTAAGCGAAGAGGCCCGCCGCAGACGCCGTGTTCACGATGTGTCCGCTCCCCTGCTCGAGGAGCATCGGCAGGAAGGTCGAGTTGCTTCGCACGATGGAGAGGAGGTTCGTGCTGATGACCCGCTCCCATTCGCGAAGCGGGATCTCCTCTGGGAGACCCGCGGCGACCACGCCGACGTTGTTCATCACGATGTCCACGCGCCCGAGACGGCGCAGGATCACGTCGCGTGCCGTGTCGAACGCCGCCTGGTCGTTGACGTCGAGCTCCATGCCGAAGCATTCCGTGCCGCGCCACGACGCCTCGTCGGCGACACCCATCGCCCGGTCGCGGTCGATGTCGGCGACGGCGACGTGGGCCCCGGCACCCGCGAGCGCGAGCGCGCTCGCCCTTCCGATCCCGCTCCCACCGCCGGTGACCAGCGCGACCTTTCCCTCGAGATCTTCCATCAGCGCGGACCGCTCCGCGGCCCTGTCCTCTTCCCGGGGCTCATGGGGGCATCATTCCACGGCCGCTTCACGCCGTCGCGCGAGCACCTCCACGTTCCACGTGAGGAGTTCGCGCACGCCGGGCACCCCCACCAGCCAGCGGACCGAGTCCGGGAGATAGCGAGGCCGGACCTCGAGCGCCCGGAGGAGCGGGTGGCGTTCGACGTAGCGGACCGCCGCCCCGACGTGCAGAGGGAAGAGGGTGGCGCCGAAGTCGTTCTTGGGAGCGTGGCCCGTCCTGGCGACGTAGCGCCGCCGGGCGCGTTCTCCTCCCAGGTAGTGCCACGGAGACGTCTCGTGGCCGCCCCACGGTCCGAACCAGTTCGTGAACGAGAGCCACAGGTGGCCGCCGGGTCGGAGCACTCGTGCCATTTCGTCGACGAGCACGAAGGGCGCTGCAGCGTGCTCGAGGACGTTCGAGGACACGACGAGGTCGGCGGCGCCCGTCCCGACGGGGAGGCGCGTCCCGTCTGCGATCACGGCGCCCGCTTCGGGCGGCCCCCGCCAGGCGAGCTCGGCCGGGTCGGCGTCGAGGAGGACGGTTCGCGCCCCGGCGTTCCGCAGCGCGCGGGCCAGGTACCCGGCCCCCCCGCCCACGTCGAGCGCGAGCACTCCGCCGAGCGGTACGCGCGCGCCAAGGAGGGCGGTGGCGTCCTCTGAGATGAGCCGGTAGAAACCGTCCGGGTCCGCCTGCTCGAACCGGAAGCCGGCCAGGAGCCGCCACGATCGGGCCCACGTGCGCCGGGCCGGCCGTGTCACGGCGGCGCCATGGTGACGACCGGTCAGCGAGGGCCGGCCGAATCGCCCGCCATCGCCTGTCGCACGAGCTCCGCGGCCCTGCCCGGATCCTCGAGGTACGGAAGGTGGGCCCGTCCCGCCAGCTTGACCAGGCGGCCACGGGGCAGCCGGCCGGCAAGCCGTTCGCCCAGTTCACCAACGACCGACACGTCGAGCCCGCCGACGACGACCGTGGCGGGAGTCGTGATCTCCTCGATGTGCGCCCAGGTGTCGAGCCCGCTCTCGCCGACGTCCTCGCCCCCGTTCGCAAGGACGACGCCGTTCATCTCGAAGAAGAGGTCTCGCGCCGCCCCGCTGACACGCCCCTCGGGTGCCGTCGGACCGTCGAGCCAGATGTGGGCCTCGATTCGGTTCATCTCGTCGAGGTCGCCGCGTTCGTGAGCCGGGCCCAACGACTCGAAAAGTCCCCGCGTCGCGGCGTCAAGTTCGACGTCCTCGGGTGCCCCGGAGACGGCTGGAGCGAAGAGCACGAGTCCCGCGACGAGCTCGGGGCTCGAATACGCGAGATCGAGCGCGACGCCCCCGCCCATCGAGCTGGCGACGAGCCAGACCGGCACATCGGCGACCGAGGTCACCACCCGGCGGAGGTCCTCGAGATGGGAGAACTCGCCGGCGAAGGCCGGGGTCTCCCCGAAGCCCCGCCGGTCGTACGCGAGCTTCGATCCATCCGAGCCGAGCAGACCGATCATCGGCTCGAAGCCCCGCCGGTCGCAGACTCCGGCGTGGAGGAAGACGGTGACCGGCGGCCCTTCACCCCACTCCTCAGCTGCGAGGCGGGCCCCGTCCCATTCGAACATCCGTCGTCGCGACACGGCCATCTTCGCGACCGTATCCGCGGTCGACCCGGGGAGCCCGTCCACGCTGCGCGCGTCGGCAGTAGCTTCGCCTGTCGATGCCCGGGGTCACGTATCACTCGCGCGCCGGCCACTGGGTGATTGCGGCGACCGTTCTCGGCTCAGCCTTGGCGTCGATCGACGCCACCGTCGTCGGCATCGCCCTCCCCGTCATCGGACGGGGGTTCCGGGTGCCCCTCGTGTCGGTCCAGTGGGTCGTGACGGCCTATCTCCTCCTGCTCGCCTCGCTCCTCGTGGTCGGTGGCGCGCTCGCGGACATGTTCGGCCGGCGTCGGGTGTTCTCGGTCGGAGTCGTCTGGTTCGCGACGGCTTCGGCGGGCTGCGCGCTCGCACCGGACGCCACGGTGCTCATCGTCATGCGCGCGATCCAGGGGGCAGGAGCCGCGCTCCTCGTGCCCGGAAGCCTCGCCATCATCGAAGCCGTCTTCGTGCCGGATGACCGCAGCGAGGCGATCGGGGCGTGGTCAGGCCTCGGCGGCGTCGCCACGGCGGCCGGACCGCTGCTGGGCGGGTTCTTGATCTCGGCCGTGTCGTGGCGCTGGATCTTTCTCATCAACGTGCCCGTCGCGGTCGTCGTGCTCTTCTCGTCGCGCCACATCCCCGAGTCCAGGCAGTCCCCGTCGCCGTCGTCGATCGACCTTCCGGGCGCCGCCCTCGTCGTGATCGCGCTCGGGGGCATCACTTACGGACTCGTGCAGGGCCAGCCTGACGGCTGGGCGTCAGCGAACGTGCTCGCAGGGTTGACCGTCGGCGGCTGTGCCGGAATCGCCTTCGTCGAGGTCGAGCGGCGAAGACCCGAGCCGATGGTCCCCCTCGCACTCCTGCGCGCGAGGCAGTTCGTTGTCACCAACGCGACGACGCTCCTCGTCTACGCGGCGCTCAGCGGTGCGTTGTTCCTCCTGCCCATCGACCTCGAGGTCGTGGACCACTACAGCGCGTTCGAGGCAGGTGTGGCGCTGCTTCCGCTCACGGCGATCATCCTCTTCCTGTCGGGTCCGTCCGGTCGGCTCTCCGCCCGAATCGGCCCTCGCCTTCAGATGAGCATCGGGCCGATTGTCGTCGGAGTCGGCCTGGCGCTGCTGGCGCGGACCACGACCGACGCCTTCTATCCGACCGGAGCGCTCCCGGGGGTGCTCGTGTTCGCGCTCGGCCTGGGCATCACCGTCGCACCCCTCACGGCCACCGCCCTCGGTTCGGTCAGCGACGACCATGCGGGCCTCGCGTCTGCAGTCAACAATGATGTCGCTCGGATCGGCGGGCTGATCGCCGTGGCGGTCCTCCCTGCTCTCGCTGGACTCTCGGGCTCGGCCTACCTGCACGCTGGGGAGCTCGCCCATGGGTTCCGCCTGGCCGCGTTCATCTGCGCGGGCTGGTGCGTCGCGGGCGGCCTCGTCTCGGCGGCCGGCATCCGCAACCCGCCCCGCGCACTCGAGGTGACGAAGTCACCACTTCACTGCGCGATCGACGCCACCCCGCTCGTCGGCGCCGTGGCGGGCCGATCGGACGGCCGTCGCCCCGACCCCCCGCCTCCTCGCCCACGCCGGCGCGCCCGCGGTGCGCTCCGGACATGACGCGCGGCGCGTCGGCCCGTCAGGGACGCCGGTCCCCGCGTACGCTGCGAGCGCGTGAGATCGCTCCTGCCCGTTGAGGGCGCCGACGACGGAGTCGAGCGTGTGGTCGACGTCCTGGGGGCTTACAGCCCTCCTGCGGCAGCCGGGCGCAACCAGCCGTTCGTCCGGTGCAACATGATCTCGACCATCGACGGGGCCATCACGCTCGAGGGCCGCTCGGGCCTGCTCGGGGGCCCGGCCGACCGTCGCGTCTTCCAGACCCTGCGTTCGTGGGCGGATGTCGTCCTCGTCGGCGCGGGGACCGTGCGGACCGAAGGCTACGGACCCGTTCGACTCGAAGAAGACCTGCGCGAACAACGAGAAGCGCGGGGATGCACCCCGGTCCCTCCGATCGCGACGGTGACCCGTTCAGGGAACCTCGACTGGACGGCCCCGTTCTTCACGGAGGCGGAGCAACGGCCGATCGTCTTCACCACCGACGACGCCCATCGACCCGGTCATGGGGGCGAGCAGGTGGCCGACGTGGTCGTCGCAGGGCACGACCGGGTGGACATCCGTCTCGTGATCGACCATCTCTTCTCCGCGGGCTTCCGGTCGATCCTCCTCGAGGGAGGCCCGGCGATCAACGCGCAAGTCGTCCATGCCCAACTGCTCGACGAGCTGTGCTTGACGTTTGCACCCCGGCTCGTCGCAGGTTCGGGTCCACGGGTCCTCGCCGGGCCCGAGATCATGCCGCCGCTCGACGTCGACCTCGTCCACATCTTGGAAGAAGACGGCTTCCTCTTCTACCGGCTCGCGGTTCGCCGTCTGGGCGGCGGGCCCGACCCGGTTCGTCAGGACCAGTGAGAGGGGATCACAGCGAGACAGGTCGCCGCCCGCCTCGACTTCCGGCCGGCCTTCAGCCGGATGCGCCGACGGGCTCGTCCGCTGAAGGTGTCGGTGCCGAACGGGACTGGACCAGCCACGTCACGAGTCCGACCGCGTCGTCCATGGACAATCGCTCGGTGTTGACGACGACGTCGTAGTCGGACGGCGATTCCTCCTCGACTCCGTAGACCCGCTTCAGGTACGCCGCGCGCCCGACGTCGGAGCGTCGCAGAAGCTTGGCGGCTTCCTTCTCGTCGATCCCGCGCTCAGCAGCCACTCGTGCGGCCCGCACCGAGAGCGGGGCGGTGACGCACACGCGAAGCACGTCCGGTGCGTCCGCGCACGCGTAGCAGGCCGCGTGCGCCACGAGCACCACATCGCCGCGCGCCGCCGCGTCGCGTACTGCCTCCCGGATCATCGAAAGCAGCGCGTCGGTCTCGTCGAAGATGTACGGTGCGGCGTCCGGCACCACACCGGCCATCGACCCGAGTGCGGCCATCTCCGCCACCCGGCTGAGGAAGGACTTTCGCCGTTCGGCTTCCGCGACCGCAGCCGTGGTCACGCCGTAGTCTCTGGCGACGCGGGAGATGATCGCCTCGTTCAAGTACCCGAAGCTCAGTCTCTCCGCGAGATCGTGGCCGATCGACTCACCGCCTGCGCCATCTACCTGGGACAACGCGATCGCTCGATAGCCCATGCTCCCTCCAAGCCTCTTCGGGACTGCGCTTTCGAACGATAGTCAACCGTCGTCGTGGGCGCCCGCGTGCTCAGATGGCGAAACACGCGGCGCGTTCATCGTCGCTTGGACACGAGAGAGACGATCTCGAAATCGCCGAGGCCGGAGGTCCCTTCTCCCCCACTCAGCGCCACGTCGTCCACCAACCGCCCGATGTCACGCAATGTCGACGCGACGAGGCGGCCCCCATGGGGCCGCCTCGGGGCGTGGAAAGGCCAGCTCCGCTGCTACGGGGAGAGGACTGTGAAGGCGGCCGTCGCCGTCCCGGACCGTCCGGTGCTCGTCACGGTCGCCGTCCCGGGCAACGCGCCCGACGGAACCTTCGTCATGAGGCTCGTGTGCCCGCTCGAGTCAGCGGTCGACGAGCCAAGGCTCGTCAGCTTCGTCGAACCGGCACTGGCGAACGTGCTCGCCACCTTGTCACCGACCCGGAAGAACAGCCCGGAGATCTTGAATGGCGCCGTTGGGTACCCCACGTTGGGCGAGAGGGTGATCTCGGGCGTGTCGTAGTTCGGATGAGCCGGGACCGCTGTCCCGGTCGCGTTCGAACCAGGACACCCGTTGGTCGTGTTGTCCCATTCCGTCTGCATGAAGTAGTGGTGCCCGTTGATCGTCTGGGAGTACTCCGATCCTGTCGGTCCGTAGCTGTTCCCGAAGTCCCACGCGCACATGTCCCCGATCTCATCCCCATAGGCGCTGTCTGTGGGATTGCTGTCCCACCATGACGTGCCGAAGGGATCCGTGATGCTCTCATTGTGCTCGTGGCTCATGACGTTGATCTCGGGGTCCGCCGGGTTGCCGTTCGGGTACTGGCCCAATGTGCACGTCAACGGGTTGCCGGCCGTCTCGGCTGCGTAGGGCATGTTGGCGTAGATCACCTGCGAGTTCGTATTGATCGTCGAGTCGAAGTAGGCGCTGTGGTAGGCGCAGAAGTACGAGAACGAACAGAGCGGGGCGGTCACCGACGTGCGCACCCCACCTTCTGTCGCTGTGACGGTCGCGGGGAAACAGGTCCCGATGTTGGGTGCGGTGAACATGAAGAACTCGGTGTCGTTGTTGACTGCCCAACCCTCGCGCTTGACGACCGTGGAGATCTCGTGCTGCACCTGCTGGTCGGTCACGCACCAGGCCGTCGTCGTCGGGGTGTTCGTGCCCCCGTTCGTCGTCGCCACCGGCGTGTCGGGACAGTTCACGGGATCGAGCGGCGGCAGAGCGTCGGTGTCCAGCACCGTCCCGCCGAAACTCGTGTGGTACTGGACATACTTCTTTGTGCTCCCCGACTGCTGGTAGTACTGCGTGGCCACGTCGTACACGTTGGTATTCGCGCCGTTTGTCGCGGCGAGGTTTTGGAAGTAGCTGTTGATGTCGTTCGCATATCCACTCGGGAATGCATAGCCCTGCGGCTGCCAATAGATGGCGTACACCTTGTTGGTCGTCATCACCGGGCCGCCGTTGTAGTACAGGTGTCCCTTTGCAGGCGCGCTGTTCGTCACGCCCTTGCTCGTATTGATCGGCGGCACCATTCCCAAGACGCTCCCGATCCGCGGGTGGAACGGCACTGTGATCGTTGTCGCTGCCATGGCCGGGGAGCTCATGGCCGGAACCGCCACCGCTCCCAACGAGCCGAGTGCGATCACCGCGCCCAGCGCGAGCAGTCGTCGCATCGAACCCTTCCTCCTGTCATAGGTGCATCCCGGGTTTCGACCCGGGCCTCAACCAGGGAACGGCCCCGGACCGCCCACCTCTCGCCCGCAGCGCAGCCATCGGGGCGCGCGCGGTGCTCCCTGCAGGGAGGGCGCCCGTTGGAAGGAACGTGTGGACTCGGCATGGAACCCCCGTTTGGCCGGGCTGGCGGTCGTTCGGTACCCAACCACCCGCGATCTCATGCGCCGTCCACACGAGTCGATGCTCCGCATTCGGCGCACCGACCTGCAATGCGCGTAGAAGTCCGGCTTCATCCCGACGCCGCGGTTCGCACAGGTCCGAAGCGGACGCGGCAGAGCTCGGGACGGGCGCCCGACCCTAGGCCGTTGCCCGGGATCCCGTCCCGAGTCCCCGGACTGTGGCAGGGCGGCGTCTACGTGTCGCCGACGTGCTGACAACACTGTGTCAAGCACGCGGACACCGTCCTCGCCTCCGACGATGCCGCGGCCGAGCTTCGAGGGTGCAAAGAGGTTGCTCGAAGCCGGTCAAAGAAGATAGAGCAGGAGCCGTGTCAACGGGCCCGGTGGGAGGACTTCTTCCGGGAGGGGGCGACAAGCTTCCGAGCCGAGTCGCGCGGAAGGATTGACGGCCGTGAGGAGGATCGCAATGGCGCTCGCCGCCTTCCTCGGCACCGGTGCGATCGTGGTGATCCTTGCAGGCGCTGGCGCGCCGATTCCTTCGGCTGAACTGGCGCAGCGAGTCGCCGGTGAGCCGAAAATCGTGAAGGTACCGAGCATCGTCGGTCTGGATTACCACTCGGCCCAGCAGCGCCTTGCCGGGAGCAGCCTCACGGGCCTGGCGGCAGCCGACGGCGGTGTTTGCCACAGCCGGCACCGCGCACGTTGGGACTTGGTCGTGGCCCAGCTGCCGACACCTGGAGTGCCGGCATACCGCGGTTCCACCGTGACGATGTACGAGGCTGGTGGGCGACCCTGCTGATGCGCGAGGCGCCTAGAGCACATCCGTGATCCGCTCCCGCGCCGCCTCGGCTCTGTACGAACGTGTCGGTGCGTGCCGCGTACGGAGTCGATGAGATCCCCACCGCAGCGTTACTGTCGCGATCTATGAAGCTGAGCGCACGCAATCAGCTCCGCGGTCGAGTCGCCAGCGTGGATCACGGGGCGGTCATGTCGACCGTGGTGATCGAGCTGGATGGTGGTCAAGAGGTGGTGGCCGCCATCACGAAGGACTCTGCCGAGGGGCTCGACCTCGCGAACGGTGACGCGGTGTTGGCAGTGATCAAGTCAACCGAGGTCATGGTGGCCAAGGAGATGTGACGTCAGCCCAATGAGGACGCACGACACGATACAAATGCCGTCAGGCTTGGACCTTCACATCTCCGATCTCTGACTGTCACCCCTGTTGCGCGACCTGTTGGCCGCAGACGAACGGATGATCTGGCGCTCGTCCGCGAGCTGATCCCCGGTAAGTGGGTGGCACCCCGGTAGCCTTGACCTCGGCCCATGCCCATCGTGTCAGAACCCCTCGGCCGGGTGCTCGGGGACCGCTACCGGCTCGTGGCGGCGCTCGGCTCCGGCGCATCCGCCCATGTCTTCTTGGCCGAGGAC
>Ga0209579_10002066_pt1 | contig 15846 bp, 14 predicted proteins | sample Coa_R1_2_FD_187152 | JGI IMG/M metagenome (GOLD analysis project Ga0209579, IMG submission 187152) | Surface soil microbial communities from Centralia Pennsylvania, which are recovering from an underground coalmine fire - Coalmine... | ecosystem: Environmental > Terrestrial > Soil >... | reverse complement strand
TCCCGTGAAATGTCGTGACCTTGGACATGATGCGGTAGGAATCGCGGGGAATGCCTTTGAGGGCGACGCCGAGCATGCGGTGCATCTCACCGTAGGACTCGGCGGTCTCAAAAAAGCGGATGCCCTGATCGTAAGCATAGCGAACCAGGCGAGTGAAGCCTTCCTGGCCGAGTTCGCGCTGAACCTGACCGCTGACGCTGCCGGTCCCGAAGGCTAGGCGGGTGACATTGACGTTGGATTTGCCAAGCGTGACCCAATCGGTGGCGGATTGTTTTGAGGCGGGGAGCGACAGTTTGCCAGTGAGCGCAATCGCGCCCACGGCAGCGCCGGATTTCAGGAATGCGCGGCGGGAGTGGAGAGACATAAACGCAGCTCCAGTCAGAACAAGGCGGCCGCACAGATGGAGGTCTGTGCTGCCAAGACAATGGTATTACGAATGGGCGTGCTCGGGTACAGCCCCTTTATGCGCGATGAGCAGGCCGTAAACGAAGTTGCCAGAGGAGAAACCGGAGCGCATGGCCTTGAAGGCGCGAAGGAAGCGGAGAAATTCCGGGCCATTGTTGGCGGCGAGCTGCCACAGCGCTTTGTCCTTAATAATGTCCAAGCAATAGTCCCAGGTCTTGGCGGTTTGCCGGTTCAGAATGTCGCTGCGGATGACGCTGAAGCCGGCGGCGGAGAGCCAGCCTTCGTAATCGCCCATGGTATGGAGCTCGACCAGCATGCCGTCTTCGATGGGATGCAGGAATTTCTTGTGGTCGCGCGGGGCAAGAGCGTTTTGCTTGAACCAATCAGTAAGCGCGAGAGTCCCGCCGGGTTTTAGGTAACGCCCGGCGCTCGAGAAGAAGCGAGGGATGTCCTGGTAATGGGAGATGGATTCAACGGACCAGAGAACGTCGAAAGGGTCATCAAAGTGCATGGACTCGGCATCCATGCAGAGGAAGTTGGCGGATGCGCCGGCCGCTGCGGCATCGGCGCTGGCCATTTCGACCTGCAGGGGCGAGATGGTGATCCCGGTGCAGCGTGCATGATATTTGCGGGCCAGGTAGATGCTGCTGCCGCCGAAGCCGCAGCCGATGTCGAGGATTCTGGCTCCGGGCTGAATGTTGGCGGTTTCCGCGAGGTGTTCGACCAGCTGAACCTGCGCGGTTTCTTTGGATTCGTCGCCGTTAATCCAGTAGCCGTGGTGGAGATGTTCGCCCCACAGTGCGCGGTAGTAGGGGCTGACGCGGTTGTAGTGATCGACGACGCGCGCTTTGTCGTTGGTGCGGGTCATGGAAGAGGTGAAGGTAAGTTTACAGTTGACCGTATTCCGTCAGAAAAGAAAATGAGAAATACGCAACAGGACCAGCGAGAAACAATGCGAACACAAGGGACCTAGCCTTCAGAGCGCCAGGATTCCGCCGAGATCACTCGTTGTTGACCTGAAGCTGGTAAAAATCGGGGCCAGGCGAAATGACCGAGTTGACCTTCACTCCCAGGCCGTTCTGGTAGTAGTTCGGCTTGGGTCCGGTGAACACCTGGAACTGGTTGCCGGTCTTCGGATCGGTGACGTTGGTAAGACCGTTTATAGTGTCGCACCAGCTGGAAACCTGCTTGGCCTGCGCGTTTTGATGTGCGTAATAACCCGCCACCTGCTGGTTCAAGGACTGCGTGAACTGCTGGTGAAACTGCTGCATCTGCTGCATGAACTGTCCGAAAGCGGCGCGGATCTGCTGCAATCCTATTTGCGTGAGCTGGTTCTGGTATTGCACCCATTGCGGATTTTTCTCCCAGGAATCCATCATGTGCTGGGTCATTTCGCGGGCCTGGGCGCAGCGCTCAGGTGAGCAGAGAATGCTGACCGGCTCGGCGACCCAGAACGCATAGCCTTGCCCCTGGAACAGCGTGTTGTGCGAAAACACATAGGCATTGCGGGGCCCATCGGAACTGTCGCAACTATAGGATACCGAACCGTCCGAAACCCGAACGGGCGGAGGCGAATTGTCCGGCTTGTCGTGAATGGCAGGTTGCCAGGTCGCGCTGGAGGATGTCATGGATTTGCAGATGTCGCCGAAACGGTGCTTGGCGTAAATCTCGGCATAGGGTTGGGCGTCCTGAAATCGGGCCACGACCATTTGCATCTGCTGAGGCTTGTTGTAAGGCTGGCCTTCGCGTCCGGTGAATGGTCCGGGGAGAACATACGGCGGGACATTGGCGTCGTTAATCAGGATGATGACTTTTCCGTCGAGCGACCGGGCGCCCATCATCCAGCGAACATCGAAATAGCCAAAACGGTACATGCCGCCCTGAACCTGCCAGCCAACGGGCACGTCCATGTTGAAGGCGCCTTCGGCGGAGTCGTTGTAACGGACCCACTGGATTTCATCGGCGGCCGATGCGGCGGATTTCTGCTGCGCAGTGCAATTCACAGAGATGGCGAAAATCGCGGCCAACGAAACGAAGAGCTTCAAAGCCAATTTCCAGGTCATGGCAACGTTCTCCTGAAAAAAGCGATGGTGATGATGGTAAAAGCGCGCCCGAAGCCAGAATCGGGAAGCACTTATGTACACCGTGGCTGGCGCGGAAGCCAAGCGAAAATTTTTGTCGCCGGGCCAGCGGAAGGAGAAAGAGGAAAACCTATCACAGAGGAAGAAGAGACACCGCGTTCACGGAAGCGGCCAGCGAGGCAGCAACGAGGGCCTAACGGGTGGAGGAAAGAGCGTCCACAAATTGGGAGGCGGCGTGGAGTTGAGCGCGGGCGACTTCGAGCGAGCTGCGGCGCGCCAGGAGCATCATGCGAATTTTCTCGAGTTCGCTGCGCAGGTCAGCCGCGAGCCGGAGGTAATGGTCGAGCGGAGCAATCAGTTCCGGATGCGCCGTACGGAGCTGTTTGGAACGGGGAAGGACAGGATCCATTTCGGCGACGAGAAGAGAAAGCTGACGCACTGTATCGGCGTCAAAGTGGGCCTGTCCGGCAAGGGCGCGGCGCGTTTGTTCGAGAAGCTGAAACAGCGATTCATTGATGGAACTCAGTTTCTCCAATGTGACGACAGGCATCAGGCGCTCCAGCCGCCGCGATTGGCGGACGAATCTTGAGCGGGAGCATCGGGTGCGGTGCTGGGCTGCTTTCGGGGAGCGCGGGCGGCGCGATTGCGACTGGCCGCAGCGGCAGGAGCAGGTGGCGCCGGCGTACCGGAAATGTCTGAGGAAACGGAAGCGAGCTGGCGATCAGCTTGTTCCCAGGCCTGGCGGAGGCCGGTGTACATATCGAGCAGTTTGAGAAGCGTTTGCCGCGAGCCGCTGACGTTGGCTTCGAGAATCAGAGAATGCGTCACGTCGTAAAGACGGGAGAAACGATCGGCTGCTTCGCCGCCGCGCTGGCGATCGAGCGCACCGCGCAAATGAGCGATGACCGTGAGAGCATGATTGAGTTCAAAGACGCGGGTTTCGACTTGACCGGCGTCCCGTGCGGCTAGAGCGCGGCGGAAGTCGCGCAGCAGCGTGTCATAGAGAGCGACGACGACACCGACCGGCGAGGCGCCGCGCGCGGAGGACTGCTGATAAGCGGAGGCGGGCGAATTGTTGCTCATGCGATGGTCCCCAACTGCTGGCTCAACTGCGCTTGCAGGAGAGGTAGTTCCTGCAGAGTGGTATTGACCTGGGAATAGACCAGGATGAGGTTCTGTTGCTGGGTGTTGTAAGAATCCTGAAGGTCAGAAATGGTTTGCCCCAGGGATTGCGAAGTGGCGGTGAGGCCCTGAGCGTCGAGCGTGAGAGAGCCGGTGCCCGGATCGACCAGGGAAGAAAGGGAGTCATTAAGATTCTGGACGAATCCAGTGGAAGCGTTTTGCAGGAAATTCTGGACGGCGGAGTAGTTTCCGGCCAAGGCCGAAGAGAGCGCCGACTGATCCACGGTGAGCGTGCCGTCGTTGTTCAGGTTGATGCCCAGGCTGGCCAGGTTCACGACGCCGCCGTTGCCGGTGGTGGCGAAGGCGATGGCGCTCAGCAATGTGCCCTGCGCGTCGTTGACCGAGCCGTCGGAGTTCAGAGGGCCGCCGACGGTGTTGGTGGTGGTGTTGACCTGGAACTGCGTATTGATGTCATTGATGGCGGTGTTGTATGCGGAGACGAACTGGTTGATGGTGTTGGTGGCGTTGCTAGTGTCGGGCGCGACGCTGACGGTAACCGGAGAATTGGGGTTGGCGCTGCCGAGGCTCAGGGTGATGCCGTTGATGGCGCCGGTCACGCTGTTGGAGGTGCTGCTGATGGGGATGCCGTCCACCACCAGCGAAGCGTTGGAACCAGTAACCGCTTTGGTGAAGGTCAGGCCGGAGTTTTTGCCAGTGACGGTGAGATCGCCGGGAGCGCCGGTGGTGTTGCTGACGATTGCCAGGCGGGCGCCATTCGCGTCATTGACGACACTGGCGGTAACACCGGCATTGAGGTTGTTGATGGCAGAGGCTAGCCCGTCCAATGTGTTGTCGGAGGAGTTGATGGTGACGCCAACGGGCGCACCGGAACCAACCTGAATGGTGAACGAACCGTTTGCCAGAGGAGTGCTGCTGGAAGCGACCGCGCCGGTGTAATAGGACGACGTGGTGGCAAGAGAGTCGACGGTGATGGTGTGGGTGCCGGAGATCGCGGTAGAGGATGCGGTAGCGTTGAGAATATTGGTGTTGGAGGAGTTGGCGGATTGCGCGCTGAGTGCGCCAAGCGGATCGCCGAGAGCGAAGGCCGCGGATTGCAGATTTTGCAAGTCCGTGGTGATCTTCGCCAGCGCCGTGCTCTGGTTATTGATGGCGGTTTGCTGGTTCTGGACTTGAGTGATGTTGGCTTGCGCGCCGGAAAGCGCCGCGGTCACAAACGCATTGACGTCAATCCCCTGGCCAAGTCCCGTGGTGTTGGAAGTGCTTGCTCCGGAAACGACCGATGACATGGGACGCCTCCTCAGGCTTTGACCTGGACGTGCGGAGTGGATTTCTCCTGTTCTTGTTTCAAATAATCAGCAATTCCTTCGCCAACGCTGCGAATTTCCTTGGGCGGAACCTCGCGCAACTCGTCGCCGGTTTGCGGGTCAGTGAAGACATAATAGATTTGGCCGGCGGAGTCGCGTTTAAAGGTGACATCAGGCGCAGAAGGCGTAGCAGAGGCGGGAGGCGCGGAAGCGTTGTTCTGAATTGGAGCAGACTGTTCCTTCACGGAAACCTCTGTTCTAGCTGCACTGTTCTCAGCCGGCGAGGCGGTGCGTGAAGCCGGAACACTCAACCGTTCTGCCGCGGGCTGATCGGTATTGGGAGAAGCTGGAGCAACTTGCATAGGGCCTCTCGGAACGAAGATGAGGCGGAGCTGTTTGAGCTCCGCCCACCGTGAGTCTGTTGAGAACCGCTGTTAGCGCAGGAGGTTCAGGATGCTCTGCTGCGCAGAATTCGCCTGGGCGAGTGCCGAGATACCGGATTGCTGCAGGATGGTGTAGCGCGACAGGTTAGCAACTTCCGACGGTATGTCCGCCGCGGTGATGCCATCCTCGGCGCTGGTCAGGTTTTGCACCTGGTTGTTGATAACGTTGACTGCGGATTGCAGGCGGTTGATGCCTGCGCCGATCGCGCCGCGGATGCTGGCGACGTTGGCGATGGCGGTGTCAATGTGGCCGAGGGCGGTTTGCGCGCTGGTGCCATCGGTGCCGGTCAGAGTATCGGTCGAGAGGTTCACGGCGTTGGCGCCCGTGCCGTCCGTAATTGCCGTGGACGCAATGGTGCCGACAGTGACGCCGATCTGGCTGCTGGAATTGGCGTCGGAAAGAAAGATGGAAGTCGTGGTGGCGGTAAACACGGAAGTTCCGTTGAAAGTGGTGGTGCTTCCAATGCGGTCAATTTCCGCCTTAATTTGCGTGAACTCCGCGTCGAGAGCACCGCGCTGCTGCGAGCTGACCGTGCCAGTGGAGGCTTCGGTCGCCAGCGTAACCGCGCGATTGAGCAATGTGGTGACCTGAGCCAGCGCGCCGTCGGCGACCTGCAGCGAGCCGACGCCGTCATTGGCGTTCTGCGCCGACTGAGTCAGCGCGGTCACGTTGGCCTGCAAACCATTGGCGATGGCCAAGCCCGCTGCGTCATCCGCGCCGGAGTTGATGCGTGAACCGGACGACAGGCGAAACAACGTAGTCTGCAGGTTCTGGTTGGTCACGTTGAGGTTGTTCTCCGCGACCAATGACGGGATGTTATTGAGAATTCCGATTGGCATGATGAGGCTCCTTTAAGATTTCCAGAGTTTCCGTTGGGCGTCCGGGAGCCTGGAGTGCGAGGGGCTTGAACCCTCTTTGAAAATCCTTAAATCCTTTGAACTGGCTCGCACGTCGCTACGGAAGTTCCAACGTACTCACAGAGAATATCGGCGAAAGAGGGGAAGGCTTTAGCGGTACTAGGACGGAGCCGTGGAAGAAGGGACTTGTTGAGAAGAAAGGAGATTAGAGATTTCCTGGCGGGCGGTGAGAAGGTTCTTATCTTCTGGAAAGAATTGCAGGCCGAGGTCGAGAAGGTGAGAAGCACGGGGAATTAGTTCCGCTTTGGAACACAGCGCGGCGGCACGCAAAAAATCTGAAGCGGACGGATTAGGGACGGAGGCAAGTTTCGCCTCCAGGGCTTCGGCGGCCTCGGTCAGATTCCCCGAGGAGAGATGAGCAAGCATGAGACGGTCGTGGAGTTCGCCGGACTCCGGGCAGCGCTGGATGGACGAGACGAGGTGAGCAAAACCGTACTGCCGTTCGCCGGCACGAACCTGTGCCAGGCCGAGTTTGCTGATCAGAGAGGGGTTGGCAGGATCGCGGCGAAGTGCGGTCTCATAACTGGCGACAGCGTCGGGAAAAGCGCCGGAGTTGTAGCGGGTGTCGCCCTTGGTTTCCGCGAGGAGAGCGGTACGGTTGCCGAGATTCTCGGATTTTTGCAGGCAGCACAGAGCCTCCGCGAACTGTTCTTTGCGAAGCAGGGCGAGGCCGTGAAAGAACCAGGCAGGGGCGAGGCGGGGATTCAGCCGGCACGCGCGAGAGAAGAGGTGCAAAGCTTGGTCGAGGTTAGCGAAGCTGTCGAGTTCGAGGATGCCTAATTCGAGATGGGCCTGAGCGTCGTTGGGAGTTTCGAGGATTTTTTGGCGGCCCAGCTCACGATAGAAGCGGTTTTTCGCGGCGCGCTCTTCCGCGCTCAAGGCCAGCCCGAAGTGATAGATGACGAACTTGGCGGACGCGATGCCGCGTTTTTGTTTGAGGAGGGATGGTCCAACGCTCTCGTGAACTCGTCCGGCAAAGCGGATCTGCTTGTGATTGCGGAAAAGGCGGACATTTTCATGGTCCACGTAAGCGGGATATTTGGCGGCGGCAGGAAGGGAAGTGTGGTTGGGCAGGGCGGGCTGGTCCCACACGCGATCCTGGAGGCTGAGAACGAAATTGCGAATAGTGACGCGATAGCCTTCAGCGGTGGGGTTGGCGAGCAGGGCAGCGACAGCGCCGTGCGCGGAGCGGTCGAGAAGTTCGTCGGCGTCGAGAGAGAGGACCCAGGGAGAGCGGACTTCGTCGAGGCAAAGGTTGCGGGCCTGAGCGAAGTCGTTGTTCCAGGGAATGGAGAGGACACGGGCGCCGGCGGATTCGGCGATGCGGATGGTGCAGTCCGTAGAGCCGGTGTCGGCGATGATGATTTCCTGGACGACGCCCCGCACGCTTTCGAGGCATTGCGGCAGGAAGGCCGCGGCATTTTTGACGATCATGGAAAGCGCCAGTGCGTTCATGGCGTGGCCAATTGAGGAGCAGTTTCGGCGAGGATGGGGGTTCGTTCGCGGGCCGCTTCGGCAAGAAACCTCTCGAACAAGTGGTGCCAATAAACGATGGGTGTGATGGTGGCGACTTTGTGAATGAGATCGTCCACAGGCCGGTTGCCGCCCGCGTCTTTTTGCCACAGCGGACCGATATCGAAATGGTCGAGCGCCCGAAGTGCCGCGAGGCCGGAGTGCGCTGCGGTGTTTTGTCGCGCGCGGGTCGAGTGGAGGCGCTGCAGATCGGCATCATTGAGGCGGCCGAACGGGCCGGAGCCGTCGCCCAGCAGTTGCGGATGCTTTTTCAGGAGATGCCAGGTTGCGGAGCCGTAAGCGGCAGCGCGACGTAGCAGGTCGTCGCTGTCGAAGGAAGCGTGTTCGTGGGTGGCGGAGGCTGATGGTTCGAAGCGGACGCGGTAGCCGAGCCGCTGCAGGCGAGCGCCCATTTCCGTGTCTTCGGCGACGCGAAAGGAAGGGTCGAAATTGCCGGCTTCCAGCAACGCCTGGCGGCGGATGCTGAGATTGCAGGTGACGAAAAGCGACGGATCGCAGAGTTGACCGGGCTTGAGAGTTTGTTGGGGAAACAGAAACGGGGAGTGGTTGATCCAGAACGAGAGGGCGCGCCGTCCACAGGCGGACGAGGGGGCGAAGTCGCCGAGGATGGCAAGTTTTTCCCTTGCGTGGGTACGTTGAAAGTGCAAGTGATCTTCGAGGAGCGTGGAGGAGGCAATGCTGTCGTCATTGCAGAGGAGAATGAATTCGCCGCCAGCCGCGGCGACACCGGCGCGGCGGGCTGCTCCGGCGCCCTGATTGGCGCCCTGACCGGATGGAGGCAGCACCTTCACGCGGAAAGGGAATCGCGCGCGCGCCAAAAATTCGCGGGTGCCGTCGGTCGAACCGTCGTCCACCAGGATGACTTCCCACTGATCAGCGGGCAATGTCTGGAAGGCCAGCGCGGAGAGACACAGCGTCAGGGTGTGGCAGCGGTTGAAGGTGGGAAGCACAACGGAAAAAAGCGGCGCCGGAGGACGATGGGTCAGCGATCGGGAACTGGAGTTGTGTGCCGAGCCGCGTCTTGCACCGAGAGGAACCAACCGGCCTTGCTCGTTCTGGCAGCGGGTCGCGGAGGAAGGATCGTCCAGCGCAGAATAGGCGGCCGCCATATCGGTGAGCAGACGGCGGTGGAGGATCGTGTCGGGCAGCGCTCCGCGAACAGAAGTGAAGATGTGGCGGAACTGATCGAGCGCTTCGCGCGGGTTTCCGCTGGACAGCTGTGCTGCGCCTTGTTGCCAGTAGCCTACGGTACGCAACACCAGACGATATGCGGCGGGATCGAAAGACAACACTTCGGGCTGGGCTTCCTCGATTCTGCGATAGGAGAAAAGTTCTGATGGAATCTCGCGTTTGGGAACAAGGTTGGCCAGACGGTAGAGTATTTTGTGGAGGCAAGCGGCTAGATGTTCACGCGAGAATTCGGCGTTGACGTAGATTTTGCCGTTGGCTGAAAGGGATCGCCACAGGTGGGGTTGCGTGAGCAGGCGGATCACCGCGTCCGCAAAGGTCGAGGGCGTGTCGGCCAGCAGCGCGTGATGGCCATCTTGTAATTGCAAACCTTCGGCGCCGACGGAAGTGGTGACGATCGGAAGGCCGCAAGCCAGCGCCCGCAGATTTTTGGTGTTGATGCCGGTTCCGATGCGAATCGGCGAAACGAAGACTGCGGATTTGGCGAAGACGTCAGAAAGGTCGGCAAGTTTTCCGAGGGCTGCCACTCCCTTCGAGGCGGCGGCGATTTCATCGGGACAAGCGTTACCGGCCACTTGCAAGGTCAGTTCAGGCGAACGCTTCCGAACCACCGGCCAGACCTCCCGCAGAAACCATTGGAGTGCGTCGCGGTTTGCCAGATTTTCAAAATTGCCGAGGAACAGGACCCCGGAGCGTTCGGCGAAGTCCGGATAGGCTTGCGCGGCGTTGGGCGCAACCAGCGGCAGCAATTCCATCGGCGTGTTGTGGAGGAAGCGCTGGAAATGCAGGCAGTCGGCTTCGGTGATGTAGAGGAGCAGATCCGCGGCACGATATGCCGCGATTTCACGGGACTCGAAATCCTCGGCGCGCTCGCGGTCGGAAAACAGGCCGGAAAGATGGGCCGCGCGGCGTTCGCGTTCGCCATGGCGGTCGTCCGTGAGGACGGCAACGCGGGTGGACGGCGAGCTGCGGCGAATGTCGGCCAAGTAGTGCTCGGAGATGGGGATGCCCGACCAGAACCAGTGGAAAAGGATGGCGGCGTCAAAGCGCTCCTGGCGCAACAACTCCTCGAACGACCAGCCGGTCGCCTCGTCGGCGCCAAGATGTTTCATGCGATTGGGGTCGCCGGCGATTACGCGAATACCCAGGCCCTCCAGTTCGCTGGAGTAACGCCGGGCATTTCTGGCATCTCGCGCCAGCAGAGTTACGCGATGGGATTGCGCGCGGAGCTCTTTCAGGATGTCCAGCAGGCGCAGGTCGGAGCCGCTTTGGTCGAAGTGCGGTACAAGTTCGTGAATCACCAGCAGATTCTGGGCGGGCAAAGGCGTGATGGTTTCTTCTCCGGCGGCGTTTTGTTCGTCGCCTTGCACGTGGCGGCGCTCCGCTTGCGTTCCCAGCCGCAGGTAAAATTCCGGCGGATAGCGCTCGCGAACAGCGACTGATTTGCGCGCCAGGCAGAATATATTGTCTCCGCGCAGCGCGATGGATTCGCCGCGGCTGGCGAGGAGCCCAAACGTGGAGCGATCGGGTTGCCACCAGCTATGGTGGGTTTCCAGGCGCAGGCATTCGAATCCTCCCGCCAAAACGAGGCGGCGGACTTCGCCCGGAGTGTATTCGCGGTTGTGGCGGTCGGTTGGTTTGCCGTGCGGCTCAAACTTACCGTAAACGTAGGGGCTCTCTCCGCGCAATGCATATTCGACGCTGTGGCAGCTGGCAAGATTCGGCGTGGTGATCAGCAAGGCCGCGCCGGTTCGCGATATGCGGCTGATCTCCGCGAGAACGTGCAACGGATCGCTGTGCAGGTGCTCGAGCATCTCGCAGAGGAGAACGACATCAAAGGAAGCATCGTCATAGGGCCAGTGCGCAGCCTGGACGTCAAAGTTGTCCACCAGGACGGACAGTGGCGGCCCGTCGCCGAACGATCCGAGTTCGCGAGTTATTTGTGGCGGGCCGTCCCAGATGTCGTTGCAACGCACTTGGGAGTAGCCTTTCAGCTGAATCAGCGCGGGAGTAAGGTGATGAAAGGCCGCACCGAGTTCGAGCAGTCTTTGTCCCGGATGCGCGCGGGGAAGCAGATTCAGCGTCTCGACGTAGCGCTTCAAGTGCGTTTGAAAATAAGACCTGCCGTTTTCGTCGCCGGAAACAGGAGCGGTGAGCGAATCGGAAAGGGTCTGGTCACCTAAAGCGGTGTCGGTGTTGACCGCGGATGGGTTGCGAGAAGCCAGCAACGCGTTCAGATTCGTCCTGGCCAGTTCATCGTGCGGGTCCAGATCAAGTGCCAGCCGAAAGCCGGCTTCGGCCTCGCCGGCGTGCCCGAGAAAATGCTGGGCCGCGGCCCAATCGTTCCACAGTTCGGCGGAATCGGTTTCCGCCAGAGCTTTGCGGAAGGCGTCAAGCGCTTCCGAGAGACGGCCCAGGCCAAAAAGCTCCAGACCGCGGGCGTGATCGAAGTGACGAACCGTGGTCATAGGCCGGCCGAACCGGATTTAATGCCGATGAAACGCCACAGTCCCAGGCACAAGCGCCGCACCACCGCGTCACAGGCTTGCGTCAGCAGCGGCGGATTGGCTTGCAGCGCAATGATTTGCTGGCTGGCGTGCGCGTAAAGCTGCGCCACCTTGATCATGCGCCGCCGAATCTTTTGCGCGAGAGCGGGCCGCAAGCCGGGATAGATGTCGCGTTCCAGCCGCTGGCACATTTCGGAAATCTGCGGAGCGAACCAGGCGACGTGTTCGACGCTCTGGTAGCGTTCGAGCGGCCGCAATTCGACTCCGTTGCGTCGAAACGCTGCGGTATAGAACTTTTCGCCGCGTTCATAACCCACGGTGTAGTTTTCGGCGGCTTCGCCCGTCGCCAGTTGCCAGTACTCGATGGCTTGGGCGCGCGACAGACAGGTGATGCCAGTCAACGCGTAATGGTGGTCCTTGAGCAACTGGTCCACGCCGTATTTGTTGGGAATTTGCACGAAGATAATTCCGCCGGGATCGAGCAGGGCGCAAAGCGAAGCGATGACCGCGGCGGGATCAAGCACGTGTTCGAGGACGTCCTGACACACGATCACGTCGAACGCACCCAGTTCCGCGCAGGTCGCCGCGTCGCAAATGTCGCCCAGCAGGTACGGCACGTCCATTCCCAGATCGGCCAGGCGCTGGCGGCCCATTTGCGCGCGCTCAGCGTCAATCTCTACGCCAACCACATCCGCGCCCTGCTCGGCCATCGAAATCAGCATGCCGCCACAGCCCGAGCCCACATCGAGCACGCGCCGACCGCGTAACGGAACGACCTGACGCAGCATGCGTACGATTTCGCGACCGCGCTGGATTTCACGCCAGGCATAAGCGCGCCACACTTCCGCGTTATGACCGGCAGCATATTCGGCCGTGGCCAGGCGTTTCTGGAAAGCGGCAGGAAAGTAGCCGCGGTCCGACCGGCAACGCGCAATGCCTTGTTCTACGCGGTGCCGCTCGTTTTGCGGGCAACTGGTCACGAGCGATTCCCATTCAACGAGCGCGAGGTCGGCCATGCCTGCACCTTCCAGCGTTTCCGCTAACAGGTAGTGCGCGTCGCGATTTTCGGCGTATCGCGCGCAAAGCGCGCGAGCCTGCTGAATCATGGCCGCGCCACTACGGCGCGCTTCGCGAAAGGCCGAAGTGACCGCGCCTTCGCCGCCGATCTGCGAGGAATTCTTTCTGTGCGCGGGTGCAGTAGCGACGTCAAGCATCTTCGCTGCCCGCCTGTCGGAACGCCTTCATCTGGAGCAGTCTCAACTTTGTCCCCCTCGCCTAACCTACCGCATCCCAAATGCCAGAGAAGTTGCACGCCTGGCACCAATGAGAAAGTTCTCATCCGACGCCGTCCCGATGCGGCATCAGCCTTGCTCCGGACCACCCGGGTATCAGTGACTGGGCATCTCTCTGCCCAGCGCCAACACATGATCCAGCTCACGCGGCTTAATAATCAGGCACTCATCGTGAATTGCGACCTGATCAAGTTTGTCGAAACGGCGCCGGATACCGTTTTGACACTGGTCAGCGGCGAAAAACTTTTGGTGCGCGAGAGCCCCGACGAGGTATTGCAGCGCATTTTGGTGTTTCGCCGCGACGTCTTGACCGGCGAAGGGCTTTATTCCGCGCGGATGAAGTCAGATTCTCTCCGCGAAAACGATCTCCCGCCGCGAGGCCCACGGAATGGATAAGAGCAGCCTGGCAGGGTTGTGTCTCGCACTGGGCGGGATTCTCTTCGGGCTGATGCTGGAGGGAGGAAAAATTGCGCAAATCCTGCAGCCTACGGCGGCGTTAATCGTTTTCGGCGGAACGCTCGGTGCGGTGTTGATTGCGTTCCCGATGCGGGTAGTCTTCGCGGCCGTGAAGGGTCTGGGCGGCGTCTTCCTTGACCCCTCGCGCGATCCCCAACTATTCATCGCGGAAATCGTGCATCATGCCCAAAAAGCCCGTAAGGAAGGCATCGTTGCCCTGGATGCCGACCTCAACAAGATTGCAGATCCCTTCCTGAAAAAATCGCTGATGCTGGCGGTGGATGGCACCGAGCCCGAAGAAGTCCGCAAGATGATGCAGTTGGAACTCGACAACCAGGCCGAACACGAGGAGCACATTCCAAAAGTGTTCGAATCTGCTGGGGGATTTTCTCCCACCATCGGGATCATCGGCGCGGTCTTAGGTCTCATCCAGGTGATGCAGCATCTCGACAACATTTCCGAAGTGGGCCGCGGCATCGCCGTCGCCTTCGTGGCCACCATCTATGGTGTTGCCGCCGCCAATCTGTTTTTTCTGCCTGCCGCGGCCAAAATCAAAATGCGCGTCCGCCAGGAGCAAATCCTCCGCGAAATGATGCTGGAAGGCGTCATCTCCATCTTGGAAGGGATGAACCCGCGCATGCTGGAGATCAAGCTGCGCGCATTCTTCCACGAAGCGAACCAGATTCAACCGCACAAAGAGGCGGCGGTATGAACCGGCGCCGTCAGCATGCGCACCACGACAACCATGAACGCTGGCTGGTTTCCTACGCCGATTTCATCACGCTGCTTTTTGCATTTTTCGTCGTGCTCTATTCCTCGTCCCAAGTGGACAAGCGCAAAGTCGGCAAACTCGCTCTGGCCATTCAAGTCGCTTTCCAGCAGATGGGCGTCTTTGACACCTCCAACACGCAGATTCCGCTGAGTGATTCCGAAGCGGTGCCTTTTTCCAAGGTGCAAGTGGTTGAGAATTCCGAACGCACGACCGACCTGGAGCGTTTCGTGCAGCCCATGAAGGGGATCCTGGTGCCCTCGGCCAACGCCCCGCTGAAAGACATTCAAGAGGAACTGGAAAAGGCCCTGGCGCCGGAGATCCAAAGAAAAGTGGTGGACGTAAAGGCCCGCCGAGAAGGGCTGGTCATCAGCCTGCGCGAAATAGGATTCTTCGGCAGCGGTTCAGCAACCATCCAGCCATCGGCGCAAGGCGCGCTGAACCGTCTCGGCGCGCTGCTGGCCACGCGTACCGAGAGCATGCGCATTGAGGGTCACACTGACAACGTTCCCATCCACAATTCCCAATTCAGTTCTAATTGGGAGCTCTCTACCGCGCGCGCCTCCGAGCTTCTCCGCCTTTTCGTCTCGCGCTATAACATGAACCCCGCGCGGCTGGCCATCGCCGGTTACGCCGAATTTCACCCCGCCGCGAGCAACGACACCGCAGAAGGCCGCGCCCGCAATCGGCGCGTCGATATCGTTATTCTCAATCCGCCACGTTTTGCTGTTGCGAATTCCAACGGAGACGCCGAAATCCCCAATGTGCCCAACTGAACCACCGCATTGCCGTGCCGGCGCCTGCCTGTACTCTTATGCACACGCCGCGCCTCTATCGTTGACACTGTCTCGCGCGTCTCGCACACTCTTATCCTCCCCTTCCAAAAATCCACGTCTCGAGTGTGTCCATGCGCATCCTTGTCGCTGAGAATGACGTTCCACTGGCTGATTTTCTCCGCCAGAAATTGCAAGCCGAGCAGTTTTCCGTCGAGTTGATTCCGGGGACGCAGGAGGCGCAGCGATTTATCGCCGAGCGCGCCTGCGATATCGCCCTGTTGGATCTGGCATTGCCGTGTTCCGCCGGAATCGACGTGCTCCGCCACATCCGTACCAGGAAGCCCGAGCTTCCCGTGGTGCTGCTGACCGCCTCATCCAATGCGGAAGAACGCGCCCGCTGCCTCGATGCCGGCGCGGACGATCTGGTCCATAAACCGTTTGCCTTCGCCGAACTCGCCGCGCGACTGCGCGCAGTGCTGCGCCGCGGGAGCCAGTCTAATCACGCGCGCCTGCAGGTCGAGGATCTGGTCATGGACCGGCTCGGCCACAGCGTGCAGCGCTCCGGCCACGCCATAGATCTGAGCCCGAAGGAATTTGCCTTACTGGAATTTCTGATGCGCCACGCCGGCAATCCCGTCAGCCGCTCTACCATTGTCGAACAGGTATGGCGACTCAACGTGGACACCATGACCAACGTCGTGGATGTTTACATCAACTATCTGCGCCGCAAGGTGGATTCTGGCTACGATCGCCCGCTGATCCGCACGGTGCGAGGAACGGGCTACCAGATTGGCACCAACGGCTACGTCTCCTGAACATGCCTGGGTTCCGCCGCGCCGCTTCTGGTTCCACAAAAAAGGCGCCCCGAAAGTTCGGGACGCCTTTGTCAAACCGAATTGTAGGTTAATCCTACCGAGGCTTCTGCGATCCGTTCAGATCGAGCATCAGCGAGGAGCTGCCGACCGACTCGCTGGCGGAACGTGCCCCTGTGTCCAGGGTGAAGACGCCTTCCGTAGCCGAAACCGCCAGCA
>Ga0209579_10002062_pt1 | contig 15863 bp, 18 predicted proteins | sample Coa_R1_2_FD_187152 | JGI IMG/M metagenome (GOLD analysis project Ga0209579, IMG submission 187152) | Surface soil microbial communities from Centralia Pennsylvania, which are recovering from an underground coalmine fire - Coalmine... | ecosystem: Environmental > Terrestrial > Soil >... | reverse complement strand
GGTCGCCGACCGTGTACGACTCTACGACGACGGTATCGGTTGGGCTGGACGTTCATGCTCGCTCGATTCGGTTGGCGGCTGTCCGCTTCGACGAGTTGTTGGAGGAGCGGACGCTGCCCTATGACGGGGAGCAGGTCGAGAGGTATGACGAGATCGCCCATCGCGAAGTCGGTGAACACTCTCCGTCAGGCCCACCGGCGTCATCCTGCCACCAGGACGGCGGCCTAGGCTGTCCTGTCGTGCCCGCCCTGATCGGAGGAATCGGTGTCATCTCGTGCCTCGTCGGGGTCGTATGGCTCGGGCAGGGGATCGGCGTCATCCACGGGTCGTTCATGACGGGCGAAACGTCATGGGCGGTGACCGGGGCGATCTTGATCGTGATCGGATGCGGCCTGCTCGCCTGGGTCGCCCGGCGGTCGCTGTGAACGTGCTCGAGGTGGAGACCGCGTTCGGCCCGGCCAGGATCCATCTCCGCCCGGTCGAGCGGCCGCGGGCGGCGCTCGTGCTCGGCCACGGCGCGGGCGGCGGGGTGGCGGCGCGGGACCTGGCCGCGGCCACTGCAGCCGCGCATGCCGAGCGTGTCACCGCCGCGCTCGTGGAGCAGCCCTACCGCGTCGCAGGCCGACGGTCACCGGCGCCGGCACACCAGTTGGACGCGGCATGGCTGGCCGTGATCGACCGGCTTCGCCGCCGCGAGCTCCGCGGGCTGGCGCTTGTCGTCGGCGGCCGCTCGTCTGGAGCGCGGGTCGCCTGCCGCACCGCGGCGGCCAGTGGCGCGATCGGCGTGCTGTGCCTGGCTTTCCCGCTCCGGCCGCCGCGCCGCGAGGGATCGGCCCCCGCGCCGAGCCGTCTTCCGGAGCTCGACGCGGTCACGCTCCCCGTCCTCGTCGTGCAGGGTTCGAACGACCGCTTCGGGATCCCGCCCTCCGGCGATCGCCGGAAAGTGGTGGAAGTCGCCGGAGACCACAGCCTGCGGACGGATCTCGCAGCGGTGAACGCCGCGGTGCAGATGTGGCTCGCGGAGCTTTGCGGTCCTTGATGTCGTAGGCCGACCCGAAGCGTTTCTTCACGGGCCCCGCGGGCAAGTCTCGCCGTGTGGGACCTGCCGCATGAGAAGGGGGAGCCCGCTTGGTCCCGTCCTCGCGAGCAGCAGACGGCGGCATCGTGTGCGGAGCCGGCACGGGCGCGGGCGCCGCGCTCTAGTCGGTCTGCTGGTCGTGCTCGCAGCAGTGGCCTGCGTCGTCGTGGTCGGCGTCGCGGCCGCGCCGAGCCTGCTCGCTTCCCAGTGCTCGCTGCGGAGCCTGAAGCCGGTCGACCTCGGCGCCAACTCGTTCCTCACCGCCGCCGACGGCTCGCTGCTCGGGGCGATCCCGTCGGCTCGCAACAGGCAACAGCTGCCGCTGGCGGAGATCTCGCCGTGGCTGCAGAAGGCGACGGTCGCCGTCGAGGACAGGCGGTTCTGGGAGCACGGCGCGCTCGACTACGTCGGAATACTCCGCGCCGCCGTGAGCGACATCAGCTCGGGACACCCGGTGCAGGGCGGATCGACGCTCACCCAGCAACTCGCGCGCAACCTCTACATCGGCCGGCCGAAGGACACGATCGGGCGGAAGGTGCAGGAGGCGTGCCTGGCGACGAAGCTGTACGAGCGGCTGTCCCGGCGGCAGATCCTCGCCGACTACCTGAACGTCGTCTACTACGGGAACCAGGCGTACGGCGCCGAGGCCGCGGCGCAGACGTACTTCTCACGTCACGCCTCGAGCCTGACGATCTGGCAGGCGGCTCTCCTTGCCGGCCTGCCGCAGGCACCGACGCAGTACGACCCGCTGCAACATCCGGCGCTCGCGCGGGCTCGACGCGCCGAGGTGCTGCTCTCGATGCTCCAGAACGGCTACCTGAGCCGGGCGGCGTATCAGTGGGCGGTCCGCCGTCCGCTCGGCCTCGAGCCAGGCGCGCTCTACCGGACGATCCACCAGCCGTACTTCTTCGGCTACGTCGAGCAGCAGCTCGTCTCGCACTACGGACCCCGCCTCGTCGAGAGCGGGGGACTGCGCGTGAGGACGACGATCGATCTTCGTTTGCAGACGCTCGCCCAGCGCACGCTCGCTTCGATCCTCCACAGCAAGGACGATCCCGCCGGCGCGCTGGTTGCAATCGATCCCCGTAACGGCCACGTGCGCGCGATGGCGGTGGACGTGCCGAACGGGCAGCACTTGCAGTTCAACATCGCGACGCAGGGCAGGCGGCAGGCCGGCAGCGCGTTCAAGCCCTTCACACTGGCCGCCGCGCTCGAGCACGGCATCTCGCTGGACGCGTACTACAGTGGGCCGCCGGAGCTGACGATCCCGGATCTCCGGTGCTCGACCGGCGCCCAGCTCTGGCTCGTCCACAACAACGCCGACGAGACCGCCGGGACGATGAACCTGATCGATGCCACCGCGAATTCGGTCAACACGATCTTCGCGCAGATCGTCGCACAGGTCGGGCCCGACGCCGTCGTACGCATGGCGCACCGGCTCGGGATCACGTCCGACTTGCAGCCCGTGTGCTCGATCACGCTGGGCACGCAGGCGGTGAGCCCGCTCGAGATGACGGCGGCCTACGCGACGCTCGCCGACCACGGCCTGCGCCACGATCCGGTCGCGATCCAGTCGATCGGCACCGCCGCAGGCGACCAGATCCCGTTCCCCGCAGACAAGCCGCATCGGGCCGTCTCGGCGCAGATCGCCGACGAGGTGACGTTCGCGCTCGAGGCCGTCACGCAGAAGGGGACGGGCACCGCCGCGGCCATCGGCCGCCCGATCGCCGGCAAGACCGGCACCGCCGAGCGGTTCGTCGACGCCTGGTTCTGCGGCTACGTGCCGCAACTCGTCACGTGCGTGTGGGTCGGCTATCCGCACCGGGAGGTTCCGATGAACGACGTTGAGGGGTATGCGCCGGTCTACGGTGGAACCATTCCGGCGACCATCTGGCACGACTTCATGTCAATTGCACTCGCGCGCACACCGGTCGAGCAGCTCCCCTCGGCGCCGGTCTCGACGGTGAGCAGCACGTACACGACCACGACGACGCCCTGACATGCTCGGCGCGCGGCCGGTAGGCGACGGGCTCGTCGAGTTCGGAGTTTGGGCGCCCCGCGCCCGGGCCGTATCGGTGCTCGGCTCGGCGCTCGAGCCTTCCGGCGACGAGGGCATGTTCAGCGGCCGAGTCGCCGCATCGTCAGCCGCCGACTATGTCTTCACGCTCGACGACGGCCGGGAGTGGCCCGATCCCTGTTCACGGTTCCAGCCGTCCGGCGTGCGCGCCCCCTCGCGCGTCGTCGATCTGGCGGAGTCCTCGATCCGGGACGGGCCGACGCTCGATCTCGAACATCTCGTGCTGTACGAGCTTCATGTCGGCACGTTCTCGCGCGACGGAACGTTCGACGGCGTCCGCCGGCGCCTCGGCGAGCTTGCCGAGGCCGGCATCACGGCAATCGAGCTCATGCCCGTCGCGACGTTTCCGGGCGACCGAGGCTGGGGTTACGACGGGCTCTACATCTACGCACCGCACCCCGCGTACGGGGGACCCGCGGGCTTCGCGCGGCTCGTCGACGCTGCGCATGCCGCCGGCCTCGCGGTGATCCTGGACGTCGTGTACAACCACCTCGGGCCGGGCGGCGAGGCTCTCGAGGCCTTCGGTCCCTACCTTCGCGCGGAGTCGGACACGTTGTGGGGAAAGGCGATCGACTTCCGCAGCATTCCGGTCCGGGAGTGGGCGATTCAGAACGCGGAGATGTGGCTGCGCGACTACAAGGTCGACGGCCTTCGCCTCGACGCGACGCACGCGATCCACGACGACGAGAGCGCGGTGCACGTGCTTCGTGAGCTGGCCGAACGTGCGCGACACGTGCGTCCGGGAGCGCTCTTGATCAGCGAGATGGAGATCGGCGACCTCCGTCCGCTCGACGAATGGGCCCACGACGCACAGTGGGAGGATTCGCTCCATCACGCGCTCCACGCGCTGCTGACGGGGGAGCGCGAGGGGTACTACGCGGCGTACGGCTCGCTCGAGGACGTCAAGGCCGCCCTCGAACGTTCGCGCCCCCAGTTCGTCGTGTGCGCCCAGAACCACGACCAGGTCGGCAACCGGGCCTTCGGCGACCGCCTGACGCCGGCGCAGGACCGGCTTGCGCTCAGCGCGGTGCTGTTCTCACGGGGAACGCCGCTGGTGTTCATGGGCGAGGAGTACGGCGAGAAGAAGCCGTTCCAGTTCTTCACCGACCATCTCGACCCGGCGATCGCGAAAGCGACGCGGGAGGGACGCAGGCGGGAGTTCGCCGACTGGCACGCGTTCGGAACGAACGACATCCCGGATCCGCAGGCCCCGTCGACCTTCGAGGCGTCGCAGCTCGAGCCGCGCCGCCCGGCGCGCTGGTTCCGTGAGGCGCTCCGGCTGCGACGACAGCTTCCGGGAGAGCTCGAGACGGTGATCCTCGACGAGCAGAGGCTCCTGTTGCGCCGCGGCCGGTACGAGCTGCTCTTGGACTTCGAGGCCGTCACCGCCGAGCTCAAGCAGCGTGACGTCGCCGCGTGAGAGCCACCTACCGGCTGCAGCTCACTCGGGCGTTCGACTTCACCGCTGCGCACCGGGTCGTCCCGTACCTGCGTCGGCTCGGGATCTCGCATCTCTACCTCTCGCCGGTCTTGCAGGCGCGACGAGGCTCGCAACACGGCTACGACGTCGCCGATCCGCGCAAGGTCTCCGACGAGCTCGGCGGCGAGGACGCGTTTCGCGAGCTCTGCTCGGCCGGGCTCGACGTGATCGTCGACATCGTCCCGAACCACATGGCGGCCGCGGAGGAGAACCCGTTCTGGGCCGACGAGACACTGCGGGCGACGTTCTTCGATCTGGACACGCGAACGGGCCTGCATCGTCGCTTCTTCGACATCTCCGAGCTCGCCGGCGTGCGCCAGGAGGACGAAGCGGTTTTCGCGACGACGCACGGGAAGGTGATCGAGCTCGTGCGGGAAGGCGTCGTCGACGGTGTTCGCGTCGACCACGTCGACGGCCTCGCGAACCCACGCGAATATCTCGACCGCCTCGCGCGAGCCGGCGTCGAGTCCGTTTGGGTGGAGAAGATCCTCGAGCCGGGCGAGCAGCTGCGCGACTGGCCCGTCCAGGGGACGACCGGCTACGAGTTCGCCAACGACCTGACGGCACTGTACGTCGATCCCCGCGCCGAGGAGCCCCTCACCCGGCTCTACGCCGAGCTGACCGGTGAAACCCGCTCGTTCGAGGAGGTCGCCGCCGCGGCCAAGCTCGAGGTTGCGACCACGCTGTTCGAGCCCGAGCTGCGGCGCCTTCACCGGGAAGCCGCTGCTCCGAACCTCGCGCTCGCGCTGGCGACCTTCCGCGTCTACCGCACGTACGTCGAGCCGTTCGGAGGCGTCGTCGCCGACGAGGACCGCGCCGAAGTCGCGCGCGCCGCGGTGTCCGACTCCCTCTCTCGGATGCTGACGCTGGACGAGCCGGGGCACGAGGAATTCGTGACGCGGTTCCAGCAGACCACCGGACCGGTGATGGCGAAGGGCGTCGAGGACACGGCGTTCTACCGCTATCTCCGATTCGCGGCGCTCAACGAAGTGGGAGGGAACCCGGGGCGCTTCTCGCTCGACGTCGACGCCTTTCACCTCGCGAATCTCCGGCGCGAGGTGCGGTTCCCACGCCAACTCGTGGCATCCCAGACTCACGACACGAAGCGTTCCGGCGACGTACGCGCGCGGCTGGTCACCCTCAGCTGGATCGCCGAGGAGTGGGCGGCGTGCATGCGCCGCTGGCCGCACCTGCCGGATGCCAACGAGTCGTACCTCGTCTACCAGACCGTCGTGGGCGCCTGGCCGCTCTCGACAGAGCGGCTGCACGCGTATCTGCGGAAGGCGCTGCGGGAGGCGAAGATGCACACGAGCTGGCTCACGCCTGACGAGGACCACGAGCGGGAGGTGCTGGACTTCGCCGCGGGGCTGTACGAAGGCGAGCTGCGCGACGAGATCGAGCGCCTGGCCGCACACGTTCGCGAGCTCGCGGAACCCGTCGTGCTCGGCTCGACGCTCCTGAAGCTCACCGTCCCCGGCGTGCCCGACATCTATCAGGGCGACGAGCTCGAGTGCCTGGCACTCGTCGACCCGGACAACCGCCGCCCGGTCGACTGGGAGCTCCGCGCGCGTACGCTCGAGGCTCGCACGGATCCGAAGCTGGAGCTCATCCGGCGTTCGCTCGCAGTCCGCGACCGCCTCGGCGGCTACATGCCGATCGACGCGGGCGGCGACGTGTGCGCGTTCCGGCGCGGCCCCCGCTGCCTCGTCGTCGTTCCACTGCGTCCGGGCGCCGTCAAGTCGATACCCGAGGCCGACGGCATGCAAGACCTGCTTCGCGAGTATCCCGTGGGTCTCTTCGTGCGTTGAGGCTCGATGGGCGTCGGCGGCGACAACCTCGACGGCGTCTGGAGCGTCCAGCGGGTCTCCGGCCTGCTGCCACCGCTCCTCGGCGTGCGTAAGCGGATCTCTGGCACGAGCGGCAGAACAGAGGTCGGCCCGCTGCCCGGCGTGCCCTTCGACGTGGTCGCGCTCTCGCTTCGATACAGGACGCCGTTCCGCGCCTTCGTCGACGAGCTGACGCCCATCGCGCCCGATGCGTATCTCGGGCGGGCGACGGTCGCCGGCCGTCAGTTCGGGACGTTCCGGATGATCCGTATCGCGTAGCGCCGGGTGTAGGCTCGCGTCGATGCCCTCGGGCGACGCCCAAGCCCAGGCGAATCGCCGCATCCGCGACCTCGCAGCGCGTCTCGGCGAGGACCTGGACTGGGAGTTCGTCTGCGAGTGCGGCGAAACCGACTGCGCGGTCGCGGTTCCCCTCACGGCGGACGTATACGACGAGCTGCGGGCACTGAACCTTGCGCTGCTCGCGCCGGGCCATCCGCGAACACGCGCACGCACGGCGCGCGAGCAGGCGAGCGCCCTGCGGCTCGAGGCGCTGGCGCTCCGCAACCAGGCGCGTCACCAGCAGAAGCGCGCCGCCCGGATCGCCGCCGGCCTCCTGCCGCTGACGGAGCTGGTCGAGGCGACCTGCAGGACGTGCGGCTACCTCGTGCGCGCGGAGAGACAGCCGGCGACCTGCCCGGTCTGCCATTCGATGGACTGGCAGAGCTCTGAGATCGATGAGACCTCACTGCCGGACCCGTCGAGCTGACCCAACCAGGAGGATCCTATGGAGACGGTGCCGGGGCAGCGGCCGTAGGATCGCGGGCATGAGGATGGCCGTCGCGATCATTGCTGCTTCGGCCTCCTGCGCCTGCGCCTTCGCTTTTACGGCCGGTGCAGTCGGCAGCCCCCGCTCGGTCGGCTGCACTGCCGGTGTTCACACGGTCGGCGGAGCGACCGTTCGCACCTTCTGCGGCCCGGCTCACGCGACCGTGAAGGCAGGAGGCAAGACATTTCACTTCGCGAGCGGCATCTGTGCGATCTCTCGCGGGATCTTCACCGTCAACATCGGCTCGATCACGCTCGGGCACGTGAAGCCGAAGTTCGCGTACCTCGGCATCGACGCCCAGCCACCTCGTGCAGGGACCCACCGCAACCAGATCGCGAGCTGGCAGGAGCCTGGGAAGAGCTACAGCATTCTTTCCGCCACCGTCGTGCTGAACGGCGGTCTGAAGAGCGGGTCGTTCTCGGGCACGCTCTTGACCGGCGGCGGCAAGGCGACGGGCTCGTTCAGCTGCTCCTAGCGTCGCGCAGAGTCGCGTGCGCGGACGCCGCCGCGGTCGCGACGTCGCGCGGATACGTGCTGAGCCCTCGGAAGAGGAACCAGGCGCTCGCGCCCAGAGGCAGCAGCATCACGACGAACGTCCATTGCAGTCCGGTGCGCCCGCCGCCGAAGACGTAGTCGGAGGCCGCGCCGAAGACGAGCGGCGCCAGGGCCTGCGCCAGCGAGCGCAGGAACGTCCTGACCGCCTCGGCACGACCCCAGAGGAACGGCGGCATGATGTCGAGCCGCGCGGCGTCGAGCGGCGGGTTCTGTGCGGAGAGCGCGAACGCTCCCGCGACGAGGACGACGACTGCGGTTCCGGCGGCGCGCGTGAACAGCGCGGGCGCGAAGAGCACCGCCGACGCGGACGCCGCCGCTGCGGCCGCGACGATGCGCGCATCCAGGCGGCCGTGCCGAAGGAGCCCGTCGCCGAAGGCGCCGCCCGCGAGCGCTCCGAGCGCCGCCCCGACGCCTGCGAGCAACAGGATCTCGGTCGCGCGAAGCTGGCCGAGCCGGTACTGCTCCTTGGCGAACTCGAGCCCGAATGTCTCGATGCCGGCGAGGAAGTAGTAGCCGCAGGCGCTCGCAGCGATGAGTACGACGTTCGTGCGGACTCGGAGCACGTATCGGATCGCCTGGGCGAGCCGGATGCGGCGTGCCTCCGCTCCGAGCACGAGCTCGGGATCCGCCTCGATGCCGCGCTTGTGTGCCAGCCGCTGCGCGTCGGTCGGCCCGGGGACATCCTCGGCGTCCTGGCCGCCTCGGGCCGGCTCCGGCATGCGCAGTACCAGCGCGCCGAGCGCGAACGCGGGGAGTGCGAGGACGACGAAGGCTGCGCGCCACGAGACGGCTGCGATGCCTCCTGTGACGCCGAACCCGAAGCCTGCTCCGAGTAGCTCGCCGGTCAAGATGTAGCCGTAGACACGGCCGCGCTCGTTGGCGGGAAACGAGTCCCCGACGAGCGACGCGACGATCGGCCCCGCGGCAGCGGTGACAGCTCCGAGGAAGAGCCGCGCGAACAGAAGATCGCCGTAGCTCTGGATCGCGGCGCTCCACAGCATCGCGACGCCCCACAACGCCACGGCGATTCCGAGTGTCCACGTCCGCCGGACGCGGTCCGCCAGCACGCCGAACGGCAGCGTCGCGACGGCGCCGACGAGGGACGTCACCGAGACCAGCAGCCCGATGTCGGTGTTGTTGATCGACAGGCTCTTGCGCAGCTCTGTCGCGGCAGCGCCGACCGTCGCGGTATCGGCGCCGTTCATCGCGAGGACGCAGGCGAGCAGGACGATCACCCGGGCGCGCTCGGCGCCCCCGAGATGGCGCGTCAGCGCCGCGCGTGCAGAGTCGAGCACGCCTTAATGGTGCTCTGCAAGCGAGCCGAGTGCAGCGTGTGGTGCGAGGGAGAGCGGCTGCACCGGAACGCCGTACTCGCCGAGCCCGGCGGCGATGCTGCCCGGGGTCACGTCGTCACGAAGGCGGTAGGGCGGAGCCGCGACGAAGATCTCCTGCGGGTACGCATGGGAAGCCCGCCAGCCACGCTCGCATTCGATCACCCGACCCCAGAGCGCGACCCGGCCGAAGACGTACGGCGGTGTCGGCCACGTCCGCTCGTCGAGGAACCACTCGAGGCGCTCGAGTTGCGTCGCGTAGATGCCGCACGAGCAGGTCTCGGCCGGCGACACATGGTGAGCGCTGCGGCGAAGCTTGGGAAGGAGGCGGCAGCGGCGGCAATCTGCGACCAGCTCTTCGCGCGGTTCCCAGACGACCTCCTGCGCGAGGCTCAGCAGCCGGTACGCGTCTCGCTCGCCGACCCGTGCGACCCGCCAGACGCGCCAGCCTCCGAGCGGCTCGGCATAGTCGGGCGCGCGGTCGATCACTTGGCCGGGGTCTCGGTCGGCGTGGGCTTCGGGCTCGGGCGCGTCGGCGTCTCCCGGCGAGGAACCGGGTCGTGGAGAGGCTCCACCTCGTGGATGCGGATCGGCTTCCCGACGTCCATGCTGGGCGAGGACGGTGCGTGCTCCCGTCCAACTTGCCTCTACCGCCCAGCGGGAGAGTTGAAACCGCCGGGGACATTGATACCCTGAGGGGGTATGACGACGTACGGCTACGCAGCGGAGAAGCCCGCGCTCGTGAAGCGCCTGCACCGTATAGAGGGGCAGGTTCGAGGCATCGAGAAGATGGTCGAGGACGACCGGTACTGCATCGACATCCTCACGCAGATCGCGGCTGCCACCACCGCGCTCGACGCGCTCGCGGTCCAGATCCTCGACGACCACATCCGGCACTGCGTCGCCGACGCGCTCGCGTCGGGTGACCAGGCCGAGGCACGTGAGAAGACGGACGAGCTTCTTCAGGCCGTGTGGCGCTTCGCGCACACCCGCTGAGCCGCGTAACGAATCAGGCCCGTCACGCGTCCGTGGACGCATGACACCCACCACGATCCGCGATCTCCTCCACGAGGCCGCCGAGACCCATCACCGCGTCTACCGCATCGTCGACGGCGACGATCCGGACTGGGCGTCCTGGTACGCCGACTGGCTGCTCGAGCTCTCGGAGCTGCCGCAGCTCCTCGGTGCGAAGCCTGTTCGCAGCCACCTCGTGTACGCGCTCGTCTCGCTCGACCGTGAATACGTCGCGACGAAGCCGGCCGAGCCGTGGGAGGACTGGTACGCCGAACGGCTCCCGCCGCGTGTCTAGTCCGGCTCTTCGCCGCCCCGGACGTAGTTCGCGTGCAGCACGAGCAGCGCGTCCGCCAGCTCGGGCGAGGTGAGCGCGCTCTTGTGCAGGTAGCCGGCGGCGCCCGCCTCGTCGGCCCGCGTGACGTCTTCGTACTCGTCGGAGCCGGTGTAGATCACGACGTGCTGGGCTGCGTCGTGTGCGCGGATCAGACGCGTCGCCGCGATCCCGTCAAGCCCCGGCATGCCGATGTCCATCAGCACGAGGTCGGGGTGCTGCTGCTCGACGAGACGAACCGCTTCGGCGCCGGTTGCGGCACGGCCGACGACGAGGCAGCGTCCGTCGGACTGCAGCGCCTCTTCGACGCCTGCCGCCAGCCGGTCGTCGTCCTCGGCGATGAGAACTCGCAGTGGTGTGTCGTCTGTCACGAGGTGGGGAGCCTGCCAGACGTGTCCATAGGATGCGCAGGTTGATCGTCGACGGTCACAACGACCTCGTCTTGCGAACCTGGCGGGGCGATCCGCCGCGGCACATCCGCCTCGGCGAGGCCGCGGAGGCGGGATTCGCCGGTGGGTTCTTCGCGATCTACGTCCCGTCGCCGCATCCGCCGGACCCGACGGAGATCCCGTACGCGCTGCCGCTGGCGGATCCGATCCCGACCGAAGAAGCCGCAAGGGTCGCCGACGAGCTGTACGCGACGCTGCGGGCGATGCCGGTCGAGATCGCGACGGCGCCCGAGGACTTCCGGCCGGGGCGGGTCGCGGCGATCGTGCACCTCGAGGGTGCCGATCCGCTCGCGCCGGATCTTTCGGGCCTCGACGACTGGTACGCGCGCGGCCTCCGCTCGCTCGGGCTCGTCTGGTCGAGTCCCAACGCCTTCGCCGAGGGGGTGCCGTTTCGCTTCCCGTCCTCTCCGGACACGGGGAGGGGTCTGACCCCTGCAGGCGACGAGCTCGTGCGCGAGTGCAACCGGCTCGGGATCCTCGTCGACCTCTCCCACCTGAACGAAGCCGGGTTCTGGGACGTGGCAAAGCTCTCGCAGGCGCCGCTCGTCGCTTCGCACTCGAACGCTCACGCACTCTGTCCCTCGTCGCGGAATCTGACGGATGCGCAGCTCGATGCAGTCGGCAGGAGCGGCGGCGTCGTCGGCGTCAACTTCGCCGTGACCTTCCTGCGCGAGGACGGCTCGCAGGTCACGGACACGCCGCTGACCGAGATCGTCAGACATGTCGAGTACGTCGCCGAGCGAATCGGCTCGACCATGTCGCGTTCGGCTCGGACTTCGACGGAGCGGTCGTGCCGGACGAGCTCGACGGGATCGCCGGCTTCCCGAAGCTCGTGACCGCGCTGCGCGACGCGGGCTTCGACGACGAGGCGGTCGCGAAGGTGACGCATCGCAACTGGCTGCGCGTGCTCGGCCAGACCTGGCGCTACTGAGCCGGTGTGCGGCGCGCGAAGAACCCGCGCGCCTTCATCGTCATGACGAGCGTTCCCTCCTGGTTGAACACCTCGCTCGTGGTCAGCACCGTGCCGCGCCTCGGGTTCCGCGTCGACGGCTGCATGCCGGTCACCGTGACGCGGCCCGTCAGCGTGTCGCCGGGGCGCACCGGCGCACGCCAACGGAGCTCCTCCACGCCGGGCGATCCCAGCGAGGCGGACTCGTTCAGGATCGACCGGACGAACAGCCCCATGAAGAGGGCCGCCGTGTGCCAGCCGCTCGCCGCGAGCCCGCCGAAGGGGCCGGCCAGCGCGGCTGCCTCGTCGAGGTGGAACGGCTGGGGGTCGTAGCGGCGCGCGAACTCGACGATCTCGTCCGCGCTCACCGACACCGAGCCGAGCTCCGTCACCTCGCCGACCGCGAAGTCCTCCCAGTACCGCATGAGGGAGGACGCTAGCGCTAGCGTCCGAGCGTGCGCGTCAGGACGCTCGGCCCGCTCGAGGTCACCGTCGTCGGTCTCGGCTGCAACAACTTCGGCGGCCGCGTCGACGAGGACAGGACGCGTGCCGTCGTCGACGCCGCGCTCGACGCGGGAGTCACGTTCTTCGACACGGCGGACATCTACGGCGGCCGCGGCGGGAGCGAGACGCTGCTCGGCAAGGCGCTGGCCGGCCGACGCGACGGCGTCGTCCTTGCGACCAAGTTCGGCAAGCCGATGGGCGACGGCGCGACGAATCGCGGCACGCGCTCGTACCTGCGCGCCGCGCTCGAGGGCTCGCTGAAGCGACTGCAGACGGACATCGTCGACCTCTACCAGCACCACGAGGAAGATCCGGATACGCCGCTCGAGGAGACGATCGGCGCGCTCGACGAGCTCGTCGAGGAGGGCAAGATCCGTGCCTACGGCACCTCGAACTACAAGCCGGACACGCTCGAGAAGGCGAGGGCGCTCGCGGGGCCCGGCTACGTCTCGGAGCAGGGCGAGTACTCCTGGCTCGAGCGGCGCGCCGAGGCCGAATTGCTGCCCGTTTGCGAGCGGCTCGGGCTCGGCTTCATCCCGTACTTCCCGCTCGCGAGCGGGCTGTTGACCGGGAAGATCCGCCTGAACCGCCCGCCCGCGCCGGGGACGCGCCTGCACGGCCGACGGATCGACGACGACGAGATCGAGCAGGTCGAGCGCCTCGCGGAGTGGGCCGAGTCGCACGGTGTCTCGTTGCTCGACGTCGCCGTCGGGGGGCTGCTCGCGGTCTCGCCGGTCGTCAGCGTGATAGCGGGTGCGACGAAGCCGGAGCAGGTGCGCGCCAACGCGGCGGCGGGGGAGTGGATCCCCACCGCCGCCGAGCTAGACGAGCTGGAAACTGTTTCGTGACGACGTCTGGAAACTGTTTCGTGGCTTCGCCACGAAACAGTTTCAGAGCTTTGCCACGACGTGCTTGATCTGCGTGTACGACGAAGCCGGAGCAGGTGCGCGCCAACGCGGCGGCGGGGGAGTGGATCCCCACCGCCGCCGAGCTAGACGAGCTGGAAACTGTTCCGTGACGACGTCTGGAAACTGTTTCGTGGCTTCGCCACGAAACAGTTTCAGAGCTTTGCCACGACGTGCTTGATCTGCGTGTACTCCTCCATCGAGTACGCGGACATGTCCTTGCCGTAGCCGGACTGCTTGTAGCCGCCGTGCGGCATCTCCGACGCGATGGGCACGAGGTGGTCGTTGATCCACACCGTCCCGAACTGCAGCTTCCGTGCCGCCGCGAGCGCGCGGCCGGTGTCGCGTGTCCAGACCGACGCCGCGAGACCGTAGCGGACGTCGTTCGCCCACTCGATCGCCTCGGCGTCGTCGGTGAACTGCTGCACGGTGACGACGGGGCCGAAGACCTCGTTCTGCACGATCTCGTCCTTCTGCCCGACGCCGGTGACGACCGTCGGCTTGACGAACCACCCCTTCGAGCCCTCCGTGCCGCCGCCGGTGAGCACCGTCGCGCCCTTCGCCCGCTCGAGGAAGCCGAGCACGCGCTCCTGCTGGTCGGCCGAGATGACCGGGCCCATGTCGATGTCCTCGCTCTCGGCCGGGTCGCCGACCTTCAGCGACTCGACCGCCGGCACGAGCGCTTCGAGCAGGGCGTCGTAGATGTTCGGGCCGGCGATGACACGTGAGCCGGCCGTGCAGTCCTGGCCGGAGTTGGCGTAGCCGGCGATCTTGATGCCCTCGGCGACCGCCTCGGGGTCGGCGTCGTCGAAGACGACCATCGGCGCCTTGCCGCCGAGCTCGAGATGCACGCGCTTCAGCGTCGCAGACGCGTTGCGCGCGATCAGCTTGCCCGTCTCGACGTCGCCGGTCAGCGACACCAGGCCGATGCTCGGGTGCGTGACGAGACGGTCGCCCGTCGGCAGGCCGTTGCCGGTGACCGCCTGCAGCACCCCGGCGGGGATGACGTCTGCTGCGAGCTCGAGAAAGCGGAGCAGCGAGAGCGGGGTCTGCTCGGCGGGCTTGAGGATCTGGACGTTGCCGGCCGCGAGCGCGGGCCCCATCTTCCAGACCGCCATCATCAGCGGGTAGTTCCATGGGCAGATGCCCGCGACGATCCCGATCGGCTCGCGCCGGATCATCGACGTGTAGCCGGCGATGTACTCGCCGGCCGACTTTCCTTCGAGCAACCGCGCGGCGCCGGCGAAGAAACGCAGGTTGTCGGCGGAGAACGGCATCTCCTCACGCGCGAGCGAGATCGGCTTGCCGACGTTGCGCGACTCGATCTGGGCGAGCTCCTCCGCGTTTTCCTCGAGGACGTCGGCCAGCCTGTGCAGAAGCTCCGAGCGTTCCTTCGGCGTCGCGTCGAACCACTCGGTGAGAGCGGCCCGTGCGCGCTCGACCGCCTCGTCGACCTCCTCGGCACTCATGTTCGGGACCTCGCCGATCTCCTCGCCCGTTGCCGGGTTGAAGACGGCGATCGTGGATTCTGTGGTCGTTGCCATATGTGAGCCTCCTTACTCGGTGCGAAGGATCCCACTCTCGCGCGTCAGGCGCTGAGCGATCGAGACCGGGATGAGGGTGAGCAGGATCACCGCCAGCGCGACGACGTTGATCACCGGCAGTTGCTGGCCCTGCCGCAGGTTGTCGAGGATGAAGATCGGAAGGGTGGTCTGCGCTCCCGCGGTGAACGTCGTCACGATCACCTCGTCGAAGGAGAGTGCGAACGCGAGCAGCCCACCGGAGATCAGCGCGGTCGAGACAACCGGCCAGGTCACGTAGCGGAACGTCTGCCAGCCGTCGGCGCCGAGGTCCATCGAGGCCTCGTACAGCGAGGGCGACGTTCGGCGCAGCCGTGCGAGAACGTTGTTATAGACAACGACGACGCAGAACGTCGCGTGGCCGATGACGATCGTCCAGATCGAGAAGCTGAGGCCGGCAAACACGTAGAAGGAGTTCAGCGCCATCCCCGTGATGATCCCCGGGAGCGCGATCGGGAGGACGAGGAGGAACGACACGGACTCTCGGCCGAAGAAGCGGAAGCGATGGATTGCGAAGGCCGCCATCGATCCGAGTGCGACGGCCGTCGCTGTGGCGATCAGCGCCACCTTGACGGACAGCCACAGCGACGAGCGAACGTCGGGATTCGACCATGCGACATGGAACCAGTGGAGCGTCCAGCCCGGGATCGGCCAGCTCTGCACGTTCGACTTGTTGAACGCGTAGACGCCGATGAGCACGAGCGGCGTCCAGAGGAACAACACGACGAGCGTCGTCCAGATCCAGAGACCGATGCGTGTGGAGCGCGCTTCCATCAGAGAGCGTCGAACGCGCCCATGCGGCGCGCGATCAGGAGGTACGCGGCCATCACGTCCACCGGAATCGTTGCGAGCGCAGCCGCGAACGGCACGTTGGCGTTGATGCCGATGTTCTCGTAGACGACGTTGCCGATGAAGCTCGAGCCGGTGCCCCCGATCAGCAGCGGCGTGATGAAGTCGC
>Ga0209579_10002060_pt1 | contig 15875 bp, 11 predicted proteins | sample Coa_R1_2_FD_187152 | JGI IMG/M metagenome (GOLD analysis project Ga0209579, IMG submission 187152) | Surface soil microbial communities from Centralia Pennsylvania, which are recovering from an underground coalmine fire - Coalmine... | ecosystem: Environmental > Terrestrial > Soil >... | reverse complement strand
CGCTTTCTCGTCAAGGCCGAGCGCGGGGTCAACCTGCAGCAGGCGCTGCGCGACTGGCTGGCGCGGGTGCGCATCGGCGGCGCGGCGCGCCTGCAGGTCGACATCGACCCCTACAGCTTCCTATGAGCCCAGCTTCTTATGATCCGGGCTGCGCTTGCAGCGGCCGGAAGCGGCGATAGGCATAGCCGAGGCCGACCAGCGCGCCGCCCAGCCCGAGGAACGACAGCGCCCGCAAGACGCCGCTGAGCGCCGCCATGTCGGACAAAAACACCTTGGCGACGACGAGGCCGATTCCGAGCAGCCCGGCCTGGCGCAGCCAGCGGCTGCGGCGCAGCAGCCCGAGCCCGAGCGCGGCCCCGGCGAAGACGAGCCAGGCGGCCGAATAGGCGTACCACTCGCCCTCGCCGCTATTGGCGAAGAGCTCGACCCGGCCCTGGAAGATGTGGCGGATCTCCAGCGTGATCCAGGCGAAGGCGAAGAGCGCCGCAAGCACGCGCGCCGTCGTGTACAGAAGCGGCCGCGCTGGGCTGCGCCAGGCGACCAGTGCGTAGACCGCCGCCGGCACCGCATCGGCGAAGAGCAGCGCGTCGAAGATCGCCAGCGATCCGACCTCGGTCCCGAACAAGAGCATCAGCGGCTGCCAGCAGATCTCGATCAGCGTCGCGGCGCCGACCAGGAGGCCGCCCATCCACAGGAGCACCGGGCGCCGCCGCCGCTCGCCGAGCGCCACGAGCGCGGTCGCGAAAACCATCCACAGGGCGATGAGCGCCGCGCCGGTGGTGAAATCGTCGAGCGGCTCGCTGGTCAGCCGGCCGTAGACCGCGTGGACCAGTTCGAGCGACAGGAGCGCCAGCGCGAAGAGCACGCTGCCGCCCTCCAAGAGCCACACCAGCGCGTCGTCCTTGTCGCTGCCGAACTGGCGGGTCGCCACGATGAACGCCGCCGCCGGCACCCCGTACCCGTAGAGCAGCCAGTTGAAGATTGGCGTCTCGCCGAGCGGGTAATCGAGCACGTAGGGGTTGAAGAGCAGCCGCACCAGCACGGCGGCGGCGATCGCGAAGGCGACCGGACGCAGCGCCGCCACGCGCAGCCGGGCGTTGACCCAGCCGATCGCCGGCAGGTGCAGCGCCAGCGCCACCGTCAGCCACGCGTCCCCCAGCGCCAGCGTCGCGGCGAAGATCGTGCTGCCGAGGACGCCGATCGCATAGGCGGCGAGCGCGATCTCTAGTTCGCCGCCGGGCTTGCTGTCGGACCCCGCTGCATCGCGGCGCGCGGCGATTGCGGCGGCGGCGGCCAGCTCGATCCCGGCCAGCGCCAGGGCGGCGAGGGTCCACGCGACATCGAGCTCGAATCTCTGCAGCCGCCAATAGCCGATGACGAGGATCGCCAGCGGCGTCGCGGCCGACAGCGCCGCCCAGCGGCCGGGCCGCGCGACCCGCGTCAGCAGGAAAAACGGCGCGACCCCGAGGAGGAGCGTGAAGAGGCTCGCAGCGGTGATAAAATCGGCGACATGGTCGGGCTGCAGCCGGAAGACCTGCAGGCTGAGGTCGCCGGCCGGCGGCGGCAGGCTCCAGCTTGCCAGCAGCGCCAGCGCCAGCGCGCCGGCGGCCGCGATGACGTCGTCGAGGGCGCTGTCGCGGTAGGCCAGCGCCACCATGCCGAGCATCGCCGCGAGCGCCGCCGCGACGCTGGTCGCGCCAAACCCGTCGGCGTGCGCTACGATGAGGAGCCCCAATGCGATGGCCCACAGCGCGGCGCGCGTCACCGCCCGGACCATCTCGCTCTCGGCGATTCCGGCGAGGAAGCCGACCCGCTCGACGCCGCGCCGCAACACGACAAAGAGCGCGAACACCACCAGCAGGTAGCCCGCCACCACCGGCGTCTCCGGGCGGCTCGCGGCGGCCAGCCACGCCGGCACCCACAGCATCGCGCCGGCCAAGGACAGCCAGGCCAGCCACCACCAGGCGCGGTGCCGCAATACCGCCAGCGCGCCGGCGGTGACGAATGCGAGATAGCCGAACAGCGGCAACGCGTGCGGCGCCTCGCTGGCGACCAGCAGCGGCACGGTATAGGCGCCAACCAGCCCCAGCGCCGCGACGAGCGGCCCCATGCGCAGCGATTGCGCCACCGCCGCGCCGGCGGTGACGGCGAGCAGCGCGAAGGCGACCCCGGCCGGCAGCAGGTGATAGAGCGCGTAGGCCGCGTAAAGGCTGGCGAACACGGTCGCCGCGCCGGCCGCCGCCAGCGCCGCCGGCACATACGACATCGCGGCGGCTTTGCCTTCAGTTTCGTCCTCGGCCGGGGCGGCGAGTTCGCGGCGGCGCAGCCGTTCGGCGCCGACCGATAGCGCGATCCCGAGCACAACGCCGAGGCACACCCGCGCGGTCGCGGTCAACAGCCCGTAATCGATCGACAGCTTGACCAGAAAGGCGCCGCCAAGCGCGATTGTCGCGCCGCCGAGCCAGACTAGCCAGTTCTCGACCAGGATCTGCTCCCAGCCGCGCGCCGGCGGCACGGGCGGGGCGCTGACCGGAGGTTCTACTACCGCCGCAACCTCGACCGGCGCTTCGACCGGTTCGTCCACGGGAAGTTCTTCTGCTACGAGTTCGTCCGCGACCAGCGGCGCCGGCGCAGCGGCCACCGGCGCGGCTGCTCGCTCGACCGGTTCGCCGAGCGGGACCAGGCGGCGCTCGAAGGTCGCGAAGCGTGTGGCGAGGCCGGCGAATTCGCGGCGCAGCCGGCGGGCTTCGCGCAGCGCCTTGACGGCGAGCACAAAGGCCGCGACGACCAGCACGAAGGGGAAAAACCCGTCCCACAGCATGGCGATGACCTCCCCGATGCCCTCCCGGGCTTGCGTAACGCGTGCGGCGACTATATAATGAGTGAACGTTCATTCACAAGAGTTATTTGATGGCCCGTTCGACCCACGCCAAGGCTTCGGTGGAGCGCGCCGCCCTCGAGCTTTTCGCCGCCAACGGCATCGACGGCGTCTCGATCGGCGAGATCGCCGCAGCGGCCGGGGTGTCGCAAGGCGCGCTCTACCGCCATTACCCGAGCAAGGGCGACCTCGCCTGGAGCCTCTTCTCGTCAGCTTACCTGCGGGCCGGCGCCGACCTCGACCGGATCCGCGCCGAATTTCCCGATTTTCCCGCCCGCACCGCCGCGATGGTCGGGCATTTCTGCGCCCTCTTCGACAAGGACCCGGCGCTCTTCCGCTTCATGCTGATCGAGCAGCACGGCCTCCTGCCGCGGGTGCGGCCGGAGCAGCGCACCCCGGTCGCGGCGATCGCCGACGCCGTCGCCGCCGCGGTCGCCACGGGCGAGATCGCGCCGGTCGAGCCCAACGCCGCCGCCGCGATCATCATCGGCATCGTGCTGCAGAGCGCGGTTTTCCACATCTACGGCCGGCTGCACGGCTCGCTCGCCGCCCGCGCGCCGGGCCTCGCGCGCGCCGCGCTGGCCGCGGTCGAAGCGCTGGCGCAGCCGCCGCTCCATCGTTAACGTATTGAAATCGCGCACCTCTGGCGGAACGCGCCGGGGTTGCGCAACGCCGGCCAACTGTGTTACCAACCGCGCGGACCTCGCGGGACCCGGTGGCCCCGAGCGCGCGAATTGCGCCCGAGCTCTCCCAACGCAACGAGTTGTCGCGACCGTTCTCCGCCGGCGCACTGATTGGGGACCGATTTTCCTTGGCTTCCGAAGCGACGGGCGAAGCCGGCCTCGCCGGGCGTTATGCGGCGGCGCTGTTCGAATTGGCCGACGAGCGCCACACCCTCGACGGCGTCGCCGGCGATCTGCGCGAATTGCGCGCGATGCTGCACGCCAGCAGCGATCTCGTGCGCCTGCTGCGCAGCCCGGTCCTGTCGCGCGACGCGCAGGGCAAGGCGATCGCCGCGGTCGCCGAGGGCGCCGGGCTGTCGCCGCTGACCCGCGATTTCCTCGGTGTCGTCGCGCGTAACCGCCGCCTCTTCGCGGTGCCGGCGATGATCGAGGCGTACCTGCAAAAGCTCGCGGCGCGGCGCGGCGAGGTCACCGCCGAGGTGACCGTCGCGCGCCCCTTGAACGAGGCGCGGCAGGCCGCCCTCCTCGAACAATTGCGCCGCGCCGTCGGCGCCCGCGTCGCGGTCGACATCCGGGTCGATCCGCGGCTTTTGGGCGGGATGATCGTCAAGGTCGGATCGCGCATGGTCGATGCGTCGCTCAACAGCCGGCTGCAGCGCCTGCGGCTGGCGATGAAGGCTGCGGGTTGATGGCATAATGTCGTCATTCCCGCGACAGCGGGAATCCAGGGGCCAAGGGTGTCGGAGGTTGCCCTGGACCCCCGCGTCCGCGGGGGTGACGCTGAGATAGGAAGGGTAGAAATGGAAATCCGTGCGGCGGAAATCTCGGCGATCCTGAAGCAGCAGATCGTCGGTTTCGGCAGCGAAGCCGATGTCGCCGAGGTCGGCCAGGTATTGTCGGTCGGCGACGGCATCGCCCGCGTCTATGGGCTCGACAAGGTCCAGGCCGGCGAGATGGTCGAGTTCCCCAACGGGATGAAGGGCATGGCCCTCAATCTCGAAAGCGACAATGTCGGCGTCGTGATCTTCGGCGAGGATAGCGGCATCGGCGAGGGCGACACGGTGAAGCGCACCGGCGCCATTGTCGACGTGCCGGTCGGGCGCGGCCTTCTGGGGCGCGTCGTCGACGGGCTCGGCAACCCGATCGACGGCAAGGGCCCCTTGACCGACGTCACGCGCTCGCGCGTCGAAGTCAAGGCGCCCGGCATCATCCCGAGGAAATCGGTGCACGAGCCGGTGCAGACCGGCCTCAAGGCGATCGACGCCCTGGTGCCGATCGGCCGCGGCCAGCGCGAACTGATCATCGGCGACCGCCAGACCGGCAAGACCGCTCTCGCCATCGACACCATCCTCAACCAGCGCCAGGTCAACGCCGGCGACGACGAAGCGAAAAAGCTTTATTGCATCTATGTCGCAATCGGCCAGAAGCGCTCGACCGTCGCGCAGATCGTCAAGACGCTGCAGGATTACGGCGCGCTCGACTATTCGATCGTCGTCGCCGCGACCGCCTCCGAGCCGGCCCCCTTGCAGTTTCTCGCGCCCTACACCGGCTGCGCGATGGGCGAATACTTCCGCGACAACGGCATGCACGCGCTGATGATCTACGACGATCTGTCGAAGCAGGCGGTCGCCTATCGCCAGATGTCCTTATTGCTGCGCCGCCCGCCGGGCCGCGAAGCCTACCCCGGCGACGTCTTCTACCTGCATTCGCGGCTTCTGGAGCGCGCCGCCAAGATGAACGACGAGCACGGCTCGGGTTCGCTGACCGCACTGCCGGTGATCGAGACGCAGGCCGGCGACGTCTCGGCCTATATCCCGACCAACGTCATCTCGATCACCGACGGGCAGATTTTTCTCGAAACCGACCTGTTCTATCGCGGCATCCGCCCGGCCATCAATGTCGGCCTCTCGGTCAGCCGGGTCGGCTCGGCGGCGCAGATCAAGGCGATGAAGCAGGTCGCCGGGCGCATCAAACTGGAGCTCGCGCAATACCGCGAGATGGCGGCTTTCTCGCAATTCGCCTCCGACCTCGACGCGGCGACCCAGCGCCTCTTGGCGCGCGGCTCGCGCCTGACCGAACTCCTGAAGCAGCCGCAATTTTCCCCGGTGCCGGTCGAGGAGCAGGTCGTCTCGATCTTCGCCGGCACGCGCGGCTATCTCGACCGCGTCGAGATCGCCGACGTCACCCGCTTCGAAACCTCGATGCTCGGCGAATTGCGCGCCAAGCACCCGGAACTCCTGGGCGCGATCCGCGACGAGCGCGAAATCACCGACGCCACCGACAAGGGCCTCGCCGCCTTCCTCGACGATTTCGCCCGGACCTTCGCGTGACCCCTCAACTATCCTCGAATTGGCCGGGCTTGTCCCGGCCATCCACGCCCACTGGCGGTGACGTTGCCGTGGATGCCCGGGACAAGCCCGGGCATGACGGCGTTGGGGGTTCCCTGAGCGGGTTGCAGCAATGCCCAGCCTGAAAGATTTGCGGGTCCGCATCCGCAGCGTGCGCTCGACCCAGAAGATCACCGCGGCGATGAAGATGGTCGCCGCCTCGCGCCTGCGCCGCGCCCAGGAGCAGGCCGAGGCGGCGCGGCCCTATGCGCAGCGCATGGAGCGGGTGCTTGCGTCGCTCGCGTCCGGCATGGCCGGGATGCCGGGCGCCCCGCCGCTCTTGGCCGGCACCGGCAGGGACGACGTACACCTGGTGGTCGTCGCGACCTCCGATCGCGGCCTCGCCGGCGGCTTCAACGCGACGATCTTGCGCGAGGCGCGCCGCCGCATCCGCGAGCACGACAACGCCGGCCGGACGGTCAAGCTGCTGACCATCGGCCGCAAGGGCCGCGACGGGCTGCGCCGCGACTACGGCCGCCTCATTCACGACAGCCTGACCGATATCGGCCGCCGCCGCGTCTCGTTCGACGAGGCGCGCGACATCGCCCAGCGCATCCTGGCGCTCTACGAGGCCGGCGAGTTCGATGTCTGCTCGATCGTCTTCAACCGCTTCCGCTCGGCGATCACCCAGATCGTCACGGTGCAGCAGCTGATCCCGTTCGCCCCGCCCGCCGCCGAAGCCGAAGCGGTGACCCAGAGCCTCGCCGGCGCGGTCTACGAGTTCGAGCCGTCGGAAGAGGAAATCCTCGCCGAATTGCTGCCGAACAACCTCGCGGTGCAGATCTATACGGCGCTCCTCGAAAACGCCGCGAGCGAGCAGGGCGCCCGGATGACCGCGATGGACAACGCGACGCGCAACGCCGGCGACATGATCGACCGCCTGACAATGAACTACAACCGCACCCGCCAGGCGGTCATCACCAAGGAGCTGATCGAGATCATCTCCGGCGCCGAGGCGCTGTGATGTCGTCCCCATTACATTCCATATTCGTCATGGCCGGGCTTGTCCCGGCCATCCACGGACACGTGAAACCAGCATTCCGGTTGCGCGTGGATGCCCGGCACAAGGCCGGGCATGACGCGGCAATGTTGGCTTAGGCAAGGAATACCCAGAACATGGCGCAAACCACGTCGACCAATATCGTCGGCACGATCACCCAGGTCATCGGCGCGGTCGTCGATGTGCATTTCGAGGGCGAATTGCCCTCGATCCTCAACGCGCTGCACACCGACAACGCGGGCCGTACGCTGACCCTCGAAGTGGCGCAGCATTTGGGCGAAAACACCGTGCGCACGGTGGCGATGGATACGACCGACGGCCTCGTGCGCGGCGCCGAGGTCACCGACACCGGCGCCCCGATCATGATGCCGGTCGGCCCCGAGACCTTGGGGCGCATCCTCAACGTGATCGGCGAGCCGGTCGACGAGCGCGGCCCGGTCACCACCAACCGCCGCATGCCGATCCACCGCGCCGCGCCCGAATTCATCGAGCAATCGACCGACGCGGAGATCCTCGTCACCGGCATCAAGGTGGTCGACCTCTTGGCGCCCTACGCCAAGGGCGGCAAGGTCGGCCTGTTCGGCGGCGCCGGGGTGGGAAAAACCGTCATCATCATGGAGCTGATCAACAACATCGCCAAGGCGCATGGCGGCTATTCGGTGTTCGCCGGGGTCGGCGAGCGCACCCGCGAGGGCAACGACCTCTACCACGAGATGATGGAATCCGGGGTCATCGTGCCCGACGGCCCGGGCTCCAAGGCGGCCCTCGTTTACGGCCAGATGAACGAGCCGCCGGGCGCGCGCGCCCGCGTCGGCCTCTCCGGCCTCACCCTCGCGGAATACTTCCGCGACGAAGAAGGCCAGGACGTCCTCTTCTTCGTCGACAACATCTTCCGGTTCACCCAGGCGGGATCCGAGGTGTCGGCCCTCTTGGGGCGCATCCCGTCGGCGGTCGGCTACCAGCCGACGCTGGCGACCGACATGGGCGCGCTGCAGGAGCGCATTACCACGACCAAGAAGGGCTCGATCACCTCGGTGCAGGCAATCTATGTGCCGGCCGACGATCTGACCGACCCGGCGCCCGCCACCTCGTTCGCCCATCTCGACGCGACGACCGTGCTGTCGCGCCAGATCGCCGAACTCGGCATCTATCCCGCCGTCGATCCCTTGGATTCAACTTCGCGGATGCTCGACCCGCGCGTCGTCGGCGACGAGCACTACCAGGTCGCGCGCGACGTGCAGCGCGTGCTGCAGACCTACAAATCCTTGCAGGACATCATCGCGATCCTCGGCATGGACGAACTCTCCGAAGAAGACCGCATGACCGTGGCGCGGGCGCGCAAGATCCAACGCTTCCTGTCGCAGCCCTTCCATGTCGCCGAGGTCTTCACCGGCAGCCCCGGCGTCTTCGTCAACCTCGAAGACACGATCAAGGGCTTCAAGGGCATCGTCGCCGGCGAATACGACGAGATGCCGGAGGCCTCCTTCTACATGGTCGGCACGATCGAGGAGGCGGTCGACAAGGCCCGCAAGATGGCCGCGGAAGCCGCGTGATGTCCTCGGCGAGCGCCGCCACTGCCCACCTCACCCTCCCATCGCTGCGCGATGGGTCCCTCCTTCTCCCCCCCTGCAGGGCGGAGAGGGCTGTCCTACCGCGGGAACCACGCTGATGGCTGATCGCGTCCAGTTCGAGCTGGTGACGCCGGAGCGCCTCCTCGTCTCGCGCGAAGTCGAGATGGTCGTGGTGCCGGGGACCGAGGGCAATTTCGGCGTCCTGCCGGGTCACGCGCCGTTCATCTCGACGATCCGCCCGGGCACCATCGACATCTACGAGGGCCGCACGATCACCGAGCGCATCTTTGTCGTCGGCGGCATCGCCGAAGTGACGCCGGAGCGCTGCACCGTCTTGGCCGACGAGGCGATGGCCCCGGAAGCCCTCGACCGCGGTGCGCTCGACGCCGAACTGACCGAGATCGAGGGCAATTTGCCGAGCTTGCGCGAGCAGCTGGCGCGCGCCCAGGGCACCGAGCGCGAGCGCCTCGCCGCCGAACTGCGCCACGCCGAGCGCCGCCAAAGCGTCGCCCGCGCCAAGCTCCAGGCCCTCCAGCTCCCCCCCGAAACCGCCCACTGAGGCGGCCGGCCGCGGCGGCCCGCGGACGCGGACACATTTCTGCGAACATGGCGCACATTCGTGGCCCCCTGAGGCTCGCGTCGGCGTAAGATCAAAGAAAAAACGCGACCGCGAACGGGAGAGGGGAATGAGCGAATTGCCGATTGCCGCGAACCCCGGCGGCCACGTCATGATCGCCGACGCCGCGGTCGAAGCGCTGCGCGCCAGGCTGCGCGGGAAGCTGCTGCGCGCCGGCGATGCGGGATATGACGACGCGCGCACCGTGTGGAACGGGCTGATCGACCATCGCCCGGCGCTGATCGCGCGCTGCGCGGGAGCGGCCGATGTCGTCGCCGCGGTCGAGTTCGGGCGAGAGCACGGCATTCTGGTGTCGGTCAAGGGCGGCGGCCACGGCGTCGCCGGCAAGGCGGTCTCCGACGGCGGCCTGATGATCGACCTGTCGCCGATGCGGAGCATCCGCGTCGACCCCGCCGGCCGCACCGTCCGCGCCGAAGCGGGCGTGCTCGGCCGCGACCTCGACCACGAGACGCAGGCCTTTGGCCTGGCAACCCCGGTCGGCACCGTCTCGACCACCGGCATCGCCGGGCTGACGCTCGGCGGCGGCCAGAGCTGGCTCGGCAGCAAATACGGCTTTGCCATCGACAATCTGCTGTCGGTCGACATCGTGACGGCCGACGGGATTTTGCGCACCGCCAGCGCGACGCAGGAAGCGGACCTCTTCTGGGGGATCCGCGGCGCCGGGCACAATCTGGGGGTGGCGACCTCGTTCGAATACCGCCTGCACCCGGTCGGGCCGGTGCTGAGCGGCATGGTGGTCCATCCGCTGTCCGAGGGCGTCGAGGTCTTGCGCTTCTACCGCGACTTTACCGCCTCCCAGCCCGATGAATTGCAGACCTGGGCCGGCATCCTGACCACGCCCGACGGCAACGCGGTGGTCGCGCTGATCCCCTGCTATGTCGGCCCCATCGCCGAGGGCGAACGCCTGCTGGCGCCGCTGCGCCGCTTTGGCAAGCCGCTCGCCGACACGATCGGGCCGATGCCCTATGTCGCGGTGCAGCAGATGTTCGACCCGGCGTTCCCGCCCGGCCGGCCGACCTACTGGAAAACCGGCCTGACCAACCGCATCGACGACCGGGTGATCGCCGACACGGTCGAATTCGCCAGGCGGGTGCCCTCGCCGCACACCGTCATCATCTTCGCCGAACTCCACGGTGCCTACAGCCGCGTCGGCAAAACCGACACCGCGTACTTTCACCGCGACATGCAATACGATCTGATCGCGCTCTCGGTGTGGACCGACCGGGCCGACAGCGAGCGCAACATCCGCTGGACCCGCGACCTCTTCGCCGCCTGGGAGCCGCATCTCGCCAGCGCCGCCTACGTCAACGATCTGGGTGACGAGGGCGAGGACCGGGTGCGCAGCGCCTACGGCGCCAATTACCCGCGCCTCGCCGCGCTGAAGGCCAAATACGACCCGACCGACTTCTTCCGCCTCAACCAGAACATCACCCCGCTGTCGCCGGCCTCCGCCTGAGGCGAAACTGAGGCGAAGAGGGCGGGAGCGGACGGCGCTAGGCCGGCATCCACTGAAGTTCGATCACCCTCATTTCGTCATCCCCGGGCTTGTCCCGGGGATCCACGTGGATGGCCGGGACAAGCCCGGCCAAGACGAGTAGGGGGCGGTTCAATCTGATCGGACAAGGCGCTAAATTTGCCGCATTGTGGTGCTAGCCTCGGCCACGATCGGGATCGAGACGGACGAACACGCCACAACTTTAACGTGAGGCTGGGCGTAAAGCTGCTGCAGGTGCAGCAAACGACGAATACCTAGCACAACCTAAGGTAGTGAACACGGGGCGGGGGACCTTTGCAGCGGACGAATTGACAGGGCCGGCGGCGATCCCCATACTCCGCGGCTTTCCTGCTCGGTCCTTCGGCGGCCGGATTTTGCCGCAGCGAGAGGGTGGCGACGATGCGCGATCCCGGCAGCACCAGCCGGCTCGGAACGGCGGCTCGAGGAAGCGCGCCGCCGGCGGAACGACGACGACGATAGGCCGCGTCGATCGTCCTCATTTCCGCAATTCTATTCGCGCAGGAGAACTCAAGTGATCCCAGCTGTCATGCCGACCTATGCCCGGTGGGACGTCGCCGTCGACCGGGGCGAGGGCTGCTATCTCTATGCCACCGACGGCCGCAAGTTTCTCGACTTCACCAGCGGCATCGCGGTGACGTCGCTCGGCCATTGCCACCCGCATCTGATCGCGGCGGTGACCGCGCAGGCGCAAAAGCTGTGGCACGTCTCGAATTTGTTCCAGATTCCGGCCCAGCAACGCCTGGCCGAGCGGCTGGTCGCCCACAGCTTCGCCGACACCGTGTTCTTCAATAATTCGGGCGCCGAGGCGGTCGAACTGTCGATCAAGGTCGCGCGCAAGTATCAGAGCGCGACCGGCCACCCCGAGCGCTACCGGGTGATCGGCTGCCATGGCTCGTTCCACGGCCGCAGCTTCGCGACCTTGGCGGCGGCCGGGGCCGAGGCCTACCTCAAGGGGTTCGGCCCGGTGATGGACGGCTTCGACCACGTTGCCTTCAACAATTTGAACGAGATGCGCGCCGCGGTGACCGACGAGACCGCGGCGATCCTGGTCGAGCCGGTGCAGGGCGAGGGCGGCGTGCGCGCCCCGTCCGCGGATTATCTCAAGGGCTTGCGCGCGATCTGCGACGAATACGGCCTGGTCCTCGTCTATGACGAGGTGCAGTGCGGCATGGGGCGCACCGGCAAGCTGTTCGCGCACGAATGGGCCGGCGTCGCGCCCGACGTGATGGCGGTCGCCAAGGCGCTCGGCAACGGCTTCCCGATCGGCGCCTGCCTCGCCAGCGAGAAAGCGGCGGTCGGCATGGTCGCCGGCACGCACGGCTCGACCTTCGGCGGCAATCCGATGGCGGCCGCGGCCGGCAACGCGGTCATGGACGTGATGCTGGAGCCCGGCTTTTTCGACCGGGTGCAGCGCGTGTCGGCGCTGTTGCGCGGCAAGCTCGAGGCGCTGGTCGCCGCGTTCCCGACGGTCTTCGCCGAATTGCGCGGGTCGGGCCTGCTGCTCGGGCTGCGCTGCAACGTGCCGGCGGGCGACATCGTCGCCAGGCTGCGCGCCCAGGGGCTCCTGTGCCTGACCGCCGGCGAAAACGTGCTGCGCATCCTGCCGCCGCTGGTCGTCAGCGAGGGCGAGATCGAGGAGGGCATGCGCATCCTGCGCAGCGTCGCCCAGGAATGGCCGCAAACGTGAGAGCTACCGCCGCCGGCGCGGCGTTGCTCGGGGGCCGGCGGGAAGCCGGCCCGCCGCGGCATTTCCTCGATATCGACCAGTACGAAACCGCGGAGTTGCGCAGCATTCTCGACCTCGGCTTCGCCTATAAGAGCGGCCGGCGCGACCGGCCGCTCGACGGCAAGACCCTGGCGATGATCTTCGAGAAGCCGTCGACCCGCACCCGCGTCTCCTTCGAGGTCGCGATGCGCCAATTGGGCGGCGGCTCGATCGTGCTCGGCACCGCCGACAGCCAGCTCGGCCGCGGCGAGACGATCGCCGACACGGCGCGCGTCCTGTCGCGTTATGTCGACGCCATCATGATCCGCACCAACCACGAGGCAAAGCTCGTCGACCTGGCGCGCTACGCCAGCGTGCCGGTGATCAACGGCCTGACCGACGCGTCGCACCCCTGCCAGATCATGGCCGATGTGATGACCTTGCAGGAACAGAAGGGGCCGGTCGCCGACACGATCGTGGCGTGGAGCGGCGACGGCAACAATGTCGCGGTCAGCTGGATCCACGCCGCGGTGCGCTTCGGCTTCGAATTGCGGCTCGCCTGCCCGCTTCCGCTGCAGCCGCCGCAGCCGGTGCTGGCCTGGGCGCGCCGCGAGGGCGGCCGGGTCAGCCTGACCGGCGAACCCGACGAGGCGGTGGCCGGCGCCGATTGCGTCGTCACCGACACCTGGGTGTCGATGGGCGTCGAAGCCGAAATCAACCGCCACAACCTGCTGGCGCCCTACCGCGTCGACGAGCGGCTGATGGCAATCGCCAAGCCCGACGCCATATTCATGCATTGCCTCCCCGCCAAGCGCGGCGAGGAGGTAACGGCGGGGGTCATCGATGGCCCGCAATCGGTCGTCTGGGACGAGGCGGAAAACCGGCTGCATGCCCAGAAGGGTATCCTCGCCTGGTGCCTCGGGTAAGCCCTGGGCGGCAGTGCGAGGAGCGCGGCGACGACGCAATCTCGACCGGATTTACATCGCTGCGCTCGCAATGACATTTTCGCTTTAATTCAGAGCCGGAGTCTTTATTGCCTGTTGAGAACGACCCCGTACCGGACGATCTCGTTCAGCCCTTTCGCATCGACCCCTATGCCCTGCGCGGCCGGCTGGTGCGGCTCGGGCCGACGGTCGACCGCATCCTGTCGCAGCACGATTACCCGGAGCCGGTGGCGGCGATCCTCGGCGAGGCGATCACCTTGGCCGTGGTGCTCGCCGGCGCGCTGAAATACGACGGCATCTTCACGCTGCAAACCAAGAGCGACGGGCCGGTGCGGCTCATCGTCGCCGATGTCTCGACCGAAGGCGCGGTGCGCGGCTATGCCCAATACGACCGCGGCCGCCTCGGCGAGGTGCCGGCGCGCCCCGGCGCCAGCCCCTCGGTGCCCGAGCTCATTGGCCGCGGCTATATCGCCTTCACCGTCGACCAGGGCGAGGATACCGAGCGCTACCAGGGCATCGTCGAGCTGATCGGGGCGACCCTCGCCGAATGCGCTCAGCACTATTTCCGGCAATCCGAGCAGATTCAGGCCGGCATCAAACTGTCGGTCGCGCGCGCCGGACCTGACGGCGCCTGGCGGGCCGGCGGGCTGATGCTGCAGCGGGTGCCGCCCGAGGGCGGCTACTCGGTCATCGCCGACGATGTCGAGGATGGCTGGCGGCGCGCGATGGTGCTGATGAGCTCGGCGACACCCGCTGAGCTGGTCGATCCCGACCTGACGCCGCGCCGGCTGCTCTTCCGCCTGTTCCACGAAGACGGCGTCAGGGTGTTCGAGACGCATCCCCTGGAAGCGCGCTGCCGCTGCTCGCGCGAGCGCATCGCCGGCATTCTGCGCTCGTTCCCGCAACAGGACGTCGATGAGATGCGGCGCGAAGAAGTCATCTCGGTCACCTGCGAATTCTGCAACACCCGCTACGATTTCGCCGGCGAGGAGCTGGCGTCGCACGCCGCGGCGTAGCGCGCCTTGAAACCCCACCGCGGGTTGCGGCGTTACTCTTGTCGTACCTGTCGTTTCCGGTCGCGCCGGACGCCGGCCCGGCGACCGGCCCGGCGAATTGACACCCCGGCGGCAGGGGCCTATCTGTCAACCGTCGCCGTGCGCTGCTGTCCGGTCCATCCCACCCGCATTCCGAGGTTCCCATGTTCGGCGCCTTAGCCCGGCGGCTGTTCGGCTCCGCCAACGATCGCTACATCAAGAGCCTCGGGTCGCTGGTCGCGCAAATCAACGAAATCGAGCCCGAGCTCGAAAAGCTGTCGGACGAGGCATTGCGCGCGCGCACCGGCGAGTTCCGCGAAAAGCTGGAGCAGGGCGCCGAGCTCGACGACCTTCTGGTCGACGCCTTCGCGACCGTGCGCGAGGCGGCGAAGCGCACGCTCGGGCAACGCCATTTCGACGTGCAGCTGATGGGCGGCATCGTGCTGCATCGCGGCATGATCGCCGAGATGAAGACCGGCGAAGGCAAGACGCTGGTGTCAACGCTACCGGTCTATCTCAATGCCCTCAGCGGCAACGGCGTCCATGTCGTCACGGTCAACGATTACCTCGCCAAGCGCGACGCCGAATGGATGGGCCAGATCTACCGGTTCCTGGGCATGAGCGTCGGCTGCATCGTCCATGACCTCGACGACGGCGAGCGCCAGCAGGCCTATCTGTGCGATGTCACCTACGGCACGAATAACGAGCTGGGCTTCGATTATCTGCGCGACAACATGAAGTTCCGGCTGGAGGAGATGGTCCACCGGCCGTTCCATTTCGCGATCGTCGACGAGGTCGATTCGATTTTGATCGATGAGGCGCGCACGCCCCTGATCATCTCGGGTCCGACCGAGGACAATTCGGAACTCTACATCCAGGTTGACACGCTGATCCCCTCGCTCGCCCCGGAGGATTACGAGAAGGACGAAAAGCAGCGCACCGTTACGCTGATCGAATCCGGGGTCGAGAAGATGGAGGCGCTGCTGCGCCAGAAAGGCATGATGAGCGAGGGCGGGCTCTACGACATCCACAATGTGACGCTGGTCCATCACGTCAACCAGGCGCTGCGGGCGCACAAACTATTCGCGCGCGACACCGACTACATCGTCAAGGACGACAAGATCATCATCATCGATGAATTCACCGGTCGCATGATGGAGGGACGGCGCTATTCCGAGGGGCTGCACCAGGCGTTGGAAGCCAAGGAAGGCGTCACCGTCCAGAACGAGAACCAGACGCTCGCCTCGATCACCTTCCAGAACTACTTCCGGATGTACCCGAAGCTTGCCGGCATGACCGGCACGGCGATGACCGAAGCCGAAGAATTCAACGACATCTACCGGCTTGAGGTCATCGAGGTGCCGACCAACGAGCCGGTGCGCCGCGCCGACAGCGACGACGAGGTCTACCGCTCGACGCGCGAGAAATTCGAGGCGATCGCCGAGCAGGTGCTCGAATGCCGCAAGCGGCAGCAGCCGGTGCTGGTGGGCACCGTCAGCATCGAGAAGTCCGAGGCGCTG
>Ga0209579_10002059_pt1 | contig 15876 bp, 11 predicted proteins | sample Coa_R1_2_FD_187152 | JGI IMG/M metagenome (GOLD analysis project Ga0209579, IMG submission 187152) | Surface soil microbial communities from Centralia Pennsylvania, which are recovering from an underground coalmine fire - Coalmine... | ecosystem: Environmental > Terrestrial > Soil >... | reverse complement strand
TCCCTGCCTGTACGAGGCGGCGCGCGCGCACGAAGGCATCAGTTCCTTGATCGGCGACGTGCGGGACGCGGCTGCCCTGGGCAGCGCGCTGCGCGATGCGCGGCCGGAGATCGTGTTCCACCTGGCGGCGCAGTCGCTGGTAAGCGCCGGCTATGCCGCACCCGTGGAAACCTATTCGACCAACGTGATCGGCACCGCGCAACTGCTGGAACAGGTGCGCGGCGTGCAGATGGTGCGCGCTGTCGTGGCGGTGACCAGCGACAAGTGCTACGACAATCGCGAACGCGAGCAGGGCTATCGCGAAGAAGAAGCGCTCGGCGGCCGCGATCCCTACAGCAGCAGCAAGGCCGGCGCCGAGCTGGTGATCGCCGCCTACCGCGACTCCTTTTTGCGTGCGCGCGGCATCGCGCTTGCCAGCGCGCGCGCCGGAAACGCCATCGGTGGCGGCGACTGGGCGACGGGTCGGCTGGTGCCGGACCTGCTGGCTGCGTTTGCGCGCGGCGAAGCGGCGATCCTGCGGCGCCCGCAGGCCATACGGCCCTGGCAACACGTGCTTGATCCTCTCGCCGGCTACCTCACGCTCGGCAGGCGGCTGCTCGAGCATGGCGACGAGTATGCGGAGGCGTGGAATTTCGGTCCGCGCGAAGGCGAGCTGGTGGCGGTAGCGCAACTGGCCGGGCAGGTGGGGGCTGCCTGGGGCAACAGCGCGCGCACGACAGTTTCCACCGCCAACACGCCGCACGAAGCGCACACGCTGCAGCTGAATGCGTCCAAGGCGCGTACGCGTCTCGGCTGGCGGCCGCGCTGGGATTTCATGGCTGCGGTCCGCGCGACGGTCGAGTGGCACCGCGCCTGGATCGCGGGCGAGGACATGCACACCTACTCGCTCGGGCAGATCGAACGCTACAGCGCGGCGGCATGAGCCTCGAAAAACGACGTCGCAAAATCCTCGATCTGGTGCGCGAATTCGCCGCGGAATCGCTGGCGCCGCGCACCTTCCGGCCCGGCGAGAGCCAAGTGCCGCCCGCGGGAAAGGTGCTGAACGCGGAGGACCTGGCCAGCCTGGTGGATGCTTCGCTCGACGGATGGCTTACCACGGGCCGCTTCAACGACGCCTTCGAGCAGCGGCTCGCCAAATATCTCGGCGTGACCGCGGCCCGCACCACCAATTCCGGCTCCTCGGCCAACCTGCTTGCGCTGAGCGCGCTGACGTCGCCCTTGCTCGGCAAGCGGGCGTTGAAATCGGGCGACGAGGTGGTCACCGCGGCGGCGGGCTTCCCCACCACCGTGAATCCGATCCTGCAGAACGGTCTGGTGCCGGTGTTCATCGACTCGGCTGTGCCGGGATACAACCCGACCGTGCAGGCGATCGAAGCGGCGCTGTCGCCGCGCACGCGCGCGATCGCGCTCGCGCACACGCTGGGCAACCCTTACGCGGTGGAAGAAATCCGCGCCCTCGCCGACCGGCACGGCCTGTGGCTGGTCGAGGACTGCTGCGACGCGCTCGGCTCCACCTACCGCGGGCGCAAAGTCGGCAGCTTCGGGCACGTCGGTACGCTGTCGTTCTACCCCGCGCACCACATCACTATGGGCGAAGGCGGCGCCGTGTTCACCTCCGACCCGGATATCCTGCGCGCCCTCGAATCCTTCCGCGACTGGGGCCGCGACTGCTGGTGCGCGCCGGGCAAGGAGAACACCTGCGGCAAGCGCTTCGACTGGAAGCTTGGCGACCTGCCGCAAGGCTACGACCACAAGTACATATATTCGCACGCCGGCTACAACCTCAAGATCACCGACATGCAGGCGGCGGTCGGCCTGTCGCAACTCGCGCGCATCGACGAGTTCGTCGCCGCGCGAAAAAAGAACTTCGCCTGGCTGCGCCGGCGGCTCGCCCCGCTCGCTGACCAGCTGATCCTTCCCGAAGCCACGCCCGGCTCCGACCCGTCCTGGTTCGGTTTCCCGGTCACGCTAGCCGAGTCGGTGGACTTCGCGCGCGTCGACCTGCTGAAATACCTCGACCAGCAGCGCGTCGGCACGCGGCTTTTGTTCGCCGGCAACCTTACCCGGCAACCCTACCTGGCCGGGCGCGACTTCCGCGTCAGCGGCAGTCTCGAGACCGCCGACCGCATCACGCGCGACAGCTTCTGGATCGGCGTCTGGCCGGGGCTTGGCGAAGCCGAGCTGGAATACGCTGCGCGCTCGATAGAGACCTACTTCGGACAAGGATTCTGAGCTTCAATCCCCCGCCCAGCGAAGACCTCGATCATGCAATCGAGACCGCCCTGCCCGCACTGGAGGGACTGCGCGACGCACGCCTTTTCATCACCGGCGGCACCGGTTTTTTCGGCACCTGGCTGCTGGAGAGCCTGGCGGAGGCGAACGCCCGCCTCGATCTCGGCTTGCGCGCGACGGTGCTCAGTCGCCAGCCCGATGCCTTTCGTGCAAGCGCGCCGCACATTTCCGCGCGCTCCTGCTTCGACTGGCTCGCCGGCGACGTGCGTGACTTCGCGTTTCCCTCGGGAGCCTATAGCCACGTGATCCATGCCGGCACTGCCGCAAGCGCTGCGCTCAATGCCGCACACCCTGAAGAGATGCTGGATACCATCCTAGCCGGGACGCGGCGGGTGCTCGAGTTTGCGCGCGCCAGCGGCGCGCGCGATGTCCTGTTCGTCAGCTCCGGCGCCGTTTACGGCTCGCAACCGCCCGAACTCGAGCGCATCCCGGAAATTTATGTTGCTGCGCCCAGCGGAACGGCCGACGCCTACGCCGACGGCAAGCGCGCCGCGGAAATGCTGTGCGTGGACGCCGCGCGGCAAGGATTCTTGCGCCCACGCATCGCACGTTGCTTCGCCTTTGTCGGCCCACACCTGCCGCTGAATGCCCATTTCGCCGTCGGCAACTTCCTGGGAGACGCGCTCGCCAACCGCGATATCGCCGTCGGCGGAGACGGCACGCCATATCGTTCCTATCTGCATGCGGCCGACCTCGTAGCCTGGCTGCTGACGATCCTGGTGCGCGGTTCGCCACTGCGCGCATACAATGTGGGCTCGGATCAAGCGATTTCCATAGCGGAGCTCGCGCATTGCGTCGCTCGCCTGCCGGAGCCGCCCGTTCAGGTTACGATCAAGAGACCGGCGGCTGGCGAGCCCGCCCACCGCTATGTTCCGGACATTGGCCGCGCGCGGCGGGAGCTGGGACTTGAGGTTGGCATCCACCTTGACGCAGCGCTCCGGCGTACCTTCGAGTGGCTGAGCAGGCAGTCCGGGTAACGCCGACAAAGGATCAGGAATGGCAAGCGGCCCCGCTTCCTTGTACCTGGAACTGATGAAGAGGACGCTCACGTTCTCCCTATGGCCCGAACCTCCGGTTCCGGTCGAATATTTCGACGCCACGCGCCCCGGTTGGAAGCGGCGGCTGCTCGCGCTCGCACGGCGGGCGCTGCGGCGCTGGAATTTCTCCCTGGTTCATCCTTTTCCGGCTTCCGCTCAGGATCGCTACGAAGGCATGGACAAACCAGGCTATGCGCACACGATGATCGGCATGCGCCGCCTAGACAGCCTGCATGCCTGCGTCGAGACGGCGCTGCGCGAAGGCGTACCCGGCGACCTGATCGAAACCGGCGTCTGGCGCGGCGGCGCCTGCATTTTCATGAGGGCGGTGCTCGCCGCGCACGGCGTAACCGATCGCCTCGTGTTCGTCGCCGACTCGTTCGAGGGATTGCCGAAGCCGGATCTCGCGCGCTGGCCCGCCGATAGCAGCGACAACTACCACCTAGACCGGTTTTTCGCCGTATCCAGAGAGGAGGTTGAGGCCAACTTCAGGGCCTACGGTTTGCTTGATGCGCAGGTAGTATTCCTTAAGGGCTGGTTCAAGGACACCCTGCCGGCCGCGCCCATCGTGCGCCTAGCGCTGATGCGCCTAGACGGCGATATGTACGGCTCGACCATGGAGGCAATGGAAAATCTGTACCCGAAGCTCTCGCCGGGGGGATTCTGCGTCATCGACGACTATTCCCTGCCGGGCTGCCGGCAGGCGGTGGACGACTTTCGCGCCCGCAACGACGTAGGCGCGCCTCTGATCGAGATCGACTGGACCGGCCGCTACTGGAGAAAGTCCTAGCAAGTTACACTTCCCGGGAATGACACGAATCAAACCGCTGGTCGTCTTCGAGATGGCCAACAACCACATGGGCGACCCGGCGCACGGCGTCGCCGTGATCGAGGCCTTCGGCGCGGCCGCGGCGCCCTATCGCGATTCGTTCGATTTCGCATTCAAGCTGCAGTATCGCGATCTGGATACCTTCATCCATCCAGCCGCCAGGGGCCGAGCCGACGTCAAATATGTCAAGCGATTCGAGGAGACCCGGCTCGCGCAAGGGGAATTCCGCGCTCTGCTGAAGGTGATGCGCGACAACGGTTTCGTCACGGTATGCACGCCGTTCGACGAACCTTCGGTGGCACGGGTCGAGGAGGACGACATCGACATCGTGAAGGTCGCCTCGTGCAGTTTCACCGACTGGCCGCTGCTGGAACGCATCGCGCGCAATAGCAAACCGGTCATCGCCTCGACCGCGTCGGCATCGCTGCAGGATATCGATGCGGTGGTGAGCTTCTTCCAGCATCGCCACAAGGACCTCACCATCCTGCATTGCGTGGCCGAGTACCCGACCCCCGACGAGCGTCTCGCCATCGGCCAGGTCGAACTGCTGCGTCGCCGCTACCCGGAATTGCCGGTGGGATTTTCCACCCACGAGCGCCCCGACCAGACCGACACCATCATGCTCGCGCTCGCGAAAGGGGCGATCGTCATTGAAAAGCATGTCGGACTGCCCACCGACCGTTACCCGATCAACGCCTATTCGGCTTCGCCCGCTCAGGTGGCGCGCTGGCTCGAGGCTGGGCGACGCGCGCTCGCCATGCTCGGGCCTGAAACGCGCTACCAGCCGACCGCGGCCGAGCGTGACGGCCTGCTGTCGCTCAAGCGCGGCGTATTCGCGCGCCGCGAGCTGCCCGCGGGCAGGGTACTGCAGGCGGACGATGTCTACTTCGCCTTCCCCCCCGCGCCCGGACAGGTAACGGCGAACGGCTGGTCCAAGTACGTCCGCTACACGCTCGCGGCGCCGGTGGCAAAGGACAGCGCGGTACTGGAGCGCACGGTCCAGGCAAAGCATCTTCGCGAATCGGTGCTGGCGATCGTTGAATCGGTCAAGGCGCTGCTCAAATCCGGAAACGTCGTGGTGCCCGGCAAAGGCGAGCTGGAAATCTCGCACCACTATGGGCTCGAGAAATTCCATCGCTTCGGGTTGACCATGATCACGGTGGTAAACCGCGCCTACTGCAAGAAGCTGCTGGTCATGCTCCCCGGCCAGACGCATCCGGAACAGCACCACAAACAGAAGGAGGAGACTTTCGTCGTGCTGCATGGCGAGATGACGCTGAAACTGGACGGAGTGCCCAGCGTGGTGCGACCCGGAGACGTGGTTACGGTCGAACGCGGCGTGCGCCATGAGTTTCACACGGCGGCGGGTGTCGTGTTCGAGGAAATATCGTCCACGCATATCCGCGACGACTCGTTCTATACCGACCCGGCGGTCGGCGCGAACGCGGACCGCAAGACCTACCTCACCTACTGGCTGTGAGTACTGTGCGAGTCGCCGACTGGCTGATGCAAGCCGTCGCCCGCGCGGGCGTCCGGCACGTCTTCCTGGTGCCCGGGGGCGGTGCGATGCATCTTAACGACGCACTCGCGCAATGCGGCGAACTGTCGTGGGTACACTGCTTCCACGAACAGGCCTGCGGTATCGCAGCCGAAGCCCACGGCCGCATTGCCGAGCGCCTCGGCGTCGCCATGGTCACCGCTGGCCCGGGAGCGACCAACGTTCTGACGCCGGTTGCAGGCGCATGGATCGAATCTTCACCCCTGATGATCATTTCCGGCCAGGTCAAGCGCGCCGATCTTCTCAGGGGGGCGCCGCTGCGGCAGCGCGGCGTGCAGGAAGTCGACGCGGTCGGAATCGCGCGCCCGGTCGTGAAATACGCGGTAACGGTCGAAGACCCCATGTCCATCCGCCATCACTTCGAACGGGCGCTGTATCTGGCGACCACCGGCCGCCCGGGACCGGTCTGGTTGGATATTCCACTCGATGTTCAGGCCGCGCCGATCGATCCGGCCCGCATGGAAGGCTACGTGCCCCCCAAAGAGCAGCGAGACCCGGACCGCGACGCGGTCGGGCGCATCGCCGACATGATTCGCGGAGCCCGGCGGCCGCTCATGCTTGCAGGGCATGGGGTGCGAATTGCCGGCGCCGCGCAACTCGTGCAACGCATCGCCGAACGCTACACGATGCCGGTGGCGACAACCTGGAACGCGCTCGATCTGCTCCCGTACGAACATCCCCTCTCCACCGGCAGGCCTGGCGTCGTCGCGCTGCGCACGCCGAACTTCGCGGTACAGAGCTGCGACCTGCTGATCGCAGTCGGCGCGCGCCTGGACAACGTGGTGACCGCCTATTCGCCGCGCAACTTCGCGCGCAATGCCAGGCGTGTCGTTGTCGATGTGGACCCGAACGAACTGGCCAAGCTGGACATGGAGACTGAATTGCGCGTCGAATCAGATGCGCGAATTTTTCTTTCCGCCCTTCTCGAGGCCGCCGCGGGTCCCGCGCCGGAGCGCAGCGCGTGGTTGGCGAAAATTGCGGACTGGAAGAACAGGTACGGACCAATGTCGGGCCGCGAACTGCCCTCCACCGGCGCCTCGTCGCATTACCAACTGATCGACGCTCTGTCCGACGTTCTGCCCGCGGATTCAGTGGTTGCGACCGGAAGCTCCGGGTTGGGCGTCGAGGTGTTCTACAGCTGCTTCCGTAATCGTCCGGGACAGCGGGTATTCCTGACTTCCGGGATGGGTGCAATGGGCTACGGCCTGCCGGCGGCGATAGGCGCCTGTCTCGCCTCGGGCTCTAGGCCGATGACGCTGGTGGAGAGCGACGGCAGCCTGATGTTCAACATTCAGGAACTCGCCACGCTGCGCGCGCAGGCGCTACCGATCGCCATCGTGCTTATGAACAATGCTGGCTATGCATCGATCCGCAGCACGCAGCGCAACTACTTTTCAGGCCGCCTTATCGCGACCGGTCCGGAGGCCGGCGCCCCGCTGCCCGACTTCGTGGAAGTCGCAAAAAGCTTCGGGCTGAGCGCGATTGCGATCAAGGACGTGCGTGAGTTGCGCGAGGGCCTTGCCCGCGGCCTCTCCTTGCCGCGCCCGACGCTTATCGACGTGCGCCTGCTGAGCGATGAGGCGCTGTTGCCGAAAGTCGCCTCCATGCCGCAGCCGGATGGCTCAATGGTATCGATGCCGATCGAGGACATGGTGCCGCTGCTGCCGCTTGAAACGCTGCGGACGGAGATGGCGGGGCCGCTGCTTCCCGCGTCCCTCAAGGTCGCGCGCTAGGGCGCCGCAGCCGCGATGCCCGCCACCACCTGTCCATGCTGCTGCGGCAGTGCTGTCGAGAGCCGTCGAACACCCGCTGCGCACGCGGCGTGCGGCAATTGCGGACACCTGTGGCGAAGCGATGTGAATGTAGCAGCTGCTGCCCGCCACTATGTCGGTCTCGAGGGACGCAACGCAGGATCCAATGAGCTCCTGGAGCGCCGGCTCCGGGACCGGATGGGCACGCTCGCCGCTCTGCTGCGCAACCGGCGACGCGTGATCGAAATCGGTTGTGCGGAAGGCGCCCTGGGCGCGTGGGCGAAGATGCTTGCGCCTCTCGACTATACCGGCATCGAACCTTCCCGCGACGCGGCCGCGGCCAGACGCGTGCTCGACCGGGTTTTGCCGCAGATTCCTGAGAAACTCGACGGCGCGCCGTACGACCTAGTGCTAGCGTTCCACGTCCTCGAACACATTCCCGACATCGCCGCCGAAGTGCTGCGCTGGCGGCGCCTGCTAAACCCTGGCGGCTTCGCGGTGGTCGAGGTTCCCCGCAGCGCCGGACACCCTTTTCTGTCGTGGGACATGAACGCCGAGCATCTGCATCAATTCACCGCGGCTTCGCTAGTGTCGCTGTTCCGACGGCACGGGCTGGAAGCGGTCGCGCTGACTTCAGGGCATTTTGAGTCGACGGTGTATTGCGACAGCCTGCGGCTGGTCGCGCGCCCGGCAGTTCCGGACGGCGTCCGCAGGCGCGCGCTGCTCGACCGGTTCCGCAGTCTGTTTCCGGACCGGTTCGCGGTTTACGGTGTTGGCGGAGATTTCCGCAACTACGTGCAGCCGCTGCTCGGCGAACTGCCGGTGGCCGCGCTGATGGATTCCGACACAGCGCGTCACGGCGAACGTGTCGGGGAGCTTGTGATCGAGCCCTATGACCCTGTCCGGCACGCCGGCCTTCCGGTGCTGATTGCCAGTCTTCGCTACCGATCCGAGATCGCCGCCCGGCTCGTGCGGCAAGGGGTGCCGCCCGCTGCAATTTCGGGTCTCGAAGAAATCTACGGCGGCGTACCGTGAGCGCGCCGGCTTGGCAACGGCCCTGTCCGGCATGCGGCGACGGTGCGCCGATCCACGTATACGCGAACACGATGGCACCGCTCGACCGCCTCGATCTGTCCTACCGCGTAGCGCGTTGCGCCAGATGCAAGTTCGCGTTCGCAGACAAGCTTGCACCGCCGGAGGTCTACGCAACCTACTACCGGACGCTTTCGAAATACGACTTGCTAACTTCGCCCGACGCAGTCCCGCCGGCCCATCGCATTCGCGCGCGCGCGGCAGTGGCGCTTTGCGAAAAACACCTGGACAAAGAAGCCCCGGTCGCGGACCTCGGCTGCGGCGCGGGCGTCCTGCTCGACGCTTTCCGGCGCGCGGGCTGGATGCAGCTTTCCGGGATCGATCCGGCGCCGAACGCGGCGGAGCAAGCGAGAACCATGTTCGGGCTGCAGAACGTGCATAGCGGAATGCTGCAGCAGGCGGGCGAAAGGATCGATTTGCCGCGAATAGGACTAGTATGCCTGACTGGCGTGCTCGAACATCTCCCTGACCTGCGTCAGGACTTGGAAAATCTGACCGGGCAACTATCGCACGAGGCGATGATTCTCGTCGAGGTGCCGGCACTGGAGCGGTTTCTCGCCCCGCAGATCGAGCCCTTCGGCGAATTTTCCCTAGAGCATCTGCAGTACTTTTCGGCGGCAAGCCTGACACACCTCTTCGAGTCGGTGGGCTACCGGGCGGTCGCGCTGAGGCTTCTCGCGCTTCCCGCAGGCACGACCGACAGCCTGATGGCGCTGTTCGCGCGGCGCAGAACCGGCACCCAGGTGCCCGCCGATGCGCCCGATATCGATGAATATGTTCGTCGTTCCGCCTCTGCCTTCGATGCCGCGCTCGCGCGGATCGACGCGTGCCAGGCGAAGCACATCGCGATATACGGCGCCGGCAGCCATACCGCCCGCCTGCTTCCGCGGATGCTGCAACCCGAACGCGGAGCCCGGGTGACGAAACTGGTCGACTCGAATCCAAACCTGTGGGGCAAGAGCATGGGCGGGTTTCGCATCGAGGTTCCGGAATCGCTCGACGGCGACCGGAAGGCGGCGATCCTCATTTCCTCGTTCCGTTCCCAGGAGGCGATCGCGCAGGCTCTTGCGAAACGATTTCCCAACCCGCTGTTGCGGCTCTACTGACGCACGGCCGACCGATGACCGGCAGGCACGAGATCCCGTACGCACTGATTGCCCGCGGCATCCAGGGCAGTGTCATGCTCGGAGCAGCCGTAATCATGATCTGGCGGGTGCCCGCCGCTGCGCAGGGCTTCCTGTGGGTCTTCATGAGCCTGGGCGCGCTGCAGCAGGCCGGCGACTGCGGCCTTACCCAGGTGGTGCTGCAGACGGCAAATTTCCATGCCGCGCGCGGCGATGCCGGCGCCCTGGCGGGATTCTGGCGGCTCGCAAAACGGATCGCCGCCGCGACCATCCCCGCGGCGGCGCTGATAGCCTATCTGGCCGGCATGTTTTTCTTCGATGCTGCCGGCGACGCCGCGGCGACGCCCTGGCACGCGTCATGGGCCGCGTTCGTATGCGGAACCATGACCGCGCAGCTGCTGTTTCTCGGCGTGGCCTACATAGAAGGCGCCGTATCCGTGACGGCGTCCTGGCGGTTTCAGGCATGTCTTGAGGGAATATCGGGGTTCGCGTTCTTGCTCGGCCTGTGGTCGGGTGCCGGGCTCTGGAGCGCGGTGCTGTATGCCGCGGTACGCACGACGGTCACCGCCGCCTGGCTCGCGTCCAAGCGACGCCATTTCGGCCGCGCATTGCCGGCTGAGTACGGCTTGGCTGACTGGCGGCGCGAGGTCTGGCCGTATCAGTGGAAGGTGGCGCTGAACGCCTTCACTGGGATCCTCATCTTCCGCGCCATGACGCCGGTCGTGCTGGCCGAGCACGGCGCGGCGGCGGCGGGACGTTTCGGATTTTCCCTGGCGCTCATGAACACCTGGCTTTCGCTGACCGCAGTCTGGCCGCTGAGTCAGACCGTGCGCCTCGGAACCGCGCTGAACCGGGAAAATCTGGCGGAAGTGCGGCGGATATTCCGCGCCACGCTGGCGGGCTCGACTGTTTTTGCCGTGGCAGGGGCGGCAGCGGCGCTGGCGGCACTTTGGGCAATCGAGACGGCGTCGCCGGGATTTGCCTCGGCATACGCCGGACTGGAGGCGACCGGCTTTCTGCTGGCCGCCGCCGTCGGCCACCACCTGTTGTTCTGTATTGCCGTCCTGCTGCGCTCGGAGCGCCGCGATCCGCTGCTGCCCTTCAGCATCGGCGGTAGCCTGTTTACGCTCGGCGTAGTATGGCTCGCGGCGCATATTGGAACCATTGCAAACGTCGCGGCAGCCTATTTCGTCTGTACCTGCATCGGCCTAGCGCTGGTCCTCGCCACGTTCCATGCGCAGCTGCGGCGGGCGCTCGGGTAGCCGATGGCGCCGCCTCGTCTAACGATCGCCATTCCTACGCTGAACCGGGCGCATTGTGTGGCCCGCACTATCGAAAGCGCCCTTGCGCAGGCGCGCGACGATGTGGAGATTCTTGTTTCCGACAACGGCTCCACCGACACCACGCCCGATGTGCTCGCGCGATTCTCCGATCCGCGCCTGCGCAAGCTGCGCCACGACGCCACCATGCCGGCCGCCGCGCATGGCAACTTCCTGATCGAGTATGCGCGTGGAGAGCTGTTCCTCGGATTGTCGGACGACGATTGGCTGGAGCCGGGCTTCGCTGCAGCCGTCATCGAGCATTTTGATCGGCATCCCCGGATCGCCTTCGGATACACCCTCGCCTGGATGCACTACGCGGATATTGTTGTGCCGTCGCTGCCCGGGCCCGAGACCGAGCCGGGGATGGACTTTCTACGCGAATTCTTCGCCGGCAGACGCGAGGTCATGTGGTGCGCATGCGTGACCAGGACCAGGGACCTGCGCAAGCTGCAATTGCCGGACGGATGCATAATCGGCGACATGTACCTGTGGACCAGGCTTGCAGCGCTTGGAAGCGTGGGATGCGTGTCGCGGCACCTATCGCACTACCTCTGGTATGACCCGTCGCACCGCAACGCGGTCACGGCTACCCCCGTGCTCCCCTGGGCGCGTGAAGTCCGGCAACTGGCGGACGGCGTCGCCGACGCCATGCGGCAGCAGGGGCTGGGGCGCGCCCCGATGGCGGCGTTCCAGCGCAACGCAAATTGCTTCGTGGCGCGCTCCACAGCGAACCAGTTCATGTGGAACGCGCTGCGCGGCATGCCGCGACGGGAGCTTTTGCACGCCATGTTCCGCGCGTTCCGTTATCTGACCGGGGACTTCACCGTCTGGCTGCGGGTCATCGGCGGAACAGCGGCGCCGCGCTGGCTTATCGAGCAGCGCATGCTCGCTGCTGCGCGCCGGCTGGCAGCGCGCCGGGACCGCGCATCGGCAGCAATAACGCCATGACCCGGCTCGTCAGCGTCGTCACCGCCTGCTACAACGAGCAGGAGAACATCGAGCCGCTGTACGAAGGCATCCGCGAGCAGTTCGCCCGCCTGCCGCAGTACGCCTACGAACACATCTTCATCGACAACGCCTCCAGCGACGCAAGCGTCGAGCGCATCAAGGCGATCTGCGCGCGCGACGCGAACGTGCGGCTGATCGTGAACACGCGCAATTTCGGCCACATCCGCTCCCCGGTGCACGCGCTGATGCAGGCGCGCGGCGACGCCGTGATCGCCATGGCGGCGGACCTGCAGGACCCGCCCGAGCTGATTCCGCAGTTCATCGAGCGCTGGGAGACCGGCTTCAAGGTCGTCGCCGGCGTCAAGCCCCGCAGCATCGACTCTCCAATACTCGCCGTCGTGCGCTGGCTTTACTACGACTTCATCGGCCGCGTTTCCGAAGTGCGCCTGATCCGCAATTTCACGGGTTTCGGCCTATACGACCGCGAGGTCGTCGAAGCGGTGCGCGCGCTGGACGACCCTTATCCGTATTTCCGCGGCATGGTTGCCGACCTGGGCCACGCTTCTGCCGAAGTCCCCTACCAGCCGGCGCCGCGCCGGCGCGGCCTGTCGAAGAACAATTTCTACACGCTCTACGACCTGGCGATGCTGGGCATCACCAGCCACTCCAAGGTGCCGCTACGCATGGCGACCATCGCCGGCTTCGCGCTTTCCGGGTTGAGCCTGCTGGTGGCGCTCGCCTACCTCGTCTACAAACTGGTGTACTGGAACCAGTTCAGCGTCGGCCTCGCGCCGCTGATCATCGGCGTCTTCTTCTTCGCCTCGGTGCAGCTGTTCTTCATCGGCATCCTCGGCGAATACATCGCCGCGATTCACGTCCAGGTCCACAAGCGCCCGTTGGTGATCGAGAAGGAACGCGTCAATTTTGAGCGCGACCGGGGCTAGCGGTTCCTGGTTCGCGCAGGACGCCGTGCATTGCGCGCGGCCGTTCGACGTGCTGACGATCGGCGCGGTCGCCTACCTGGCGCTGCCTAATCTGGTGTTTCTCGGCGGCTGGCTGCGAACGCCTTACGCCGTGGCCGGGTGCGCGCTGCTGCTCCTCGCCATCGTCGCTTCGCTGCGCGCGCGCGAAATAACCTGGCGCGCGCCTTTTCCCTTGCCGACCATGCTGCTGGTGGCGGCGACAGGCTTCGCCTGGGCGGCCTTCGGCGGGGCAGGCCATTTCCTCTATGCCAACACCGATTGGCTGGTGCGCGACGCGGTCCTCGCAGATCTGGTGCGCAGCGCATGGCCGCCGTCGTACGGCCTGCTGGACGGCGACCCGCTGATACTGCGTACTGCGCTCGGTTACTTCCTGCCAGCCGCCGCGCTCGGATCGCTGTTCGGCGCTGGTCTCGCGGACGGGCTGCTGTATGCCTGGACCGGACTCGGCGCGGCGCTGTTCCTGCTCCTGCTGCCCCTGCCGCAGCGCCCGGGGGCACGCCTCGCACTGGTACTCGCCGTGGCGGTGCTGTTCAGCGGCATGGACGCAGTCGGGGTGGCGCTCGTCGCTGGCTACCTGCCGGCGCCGCCGCTACATCTGGAATGGTGGGCCCACCCGCTGCAGTACTCGTCACATACGACGCAGCTTTTCTGGGTTCCGAACCATGCGCTGCCGGCCTGGGTCGCCACCGCGCTGCTCTACCGCCACTGGCGCGAGCCGGCATTCTGGCCGGCCGCCATCTTGATCGCTGCCCTGCTACCGCTCTGGACGCCGTTCGCGGCAATGGGGATTGCTCCGTTCCTAGCCTGCCTCGCCGCGGACCGACTGCATCGCGGCCTGAGCCTGCGGCTGCCGCTCGCGGCGATCGTCCCGGTCTTTCTCCTACTGCTGCTCGACGCCCGGTACCTCAGTCTCAGTTTCGAGGCGGTCGCGGCCAGCACCGGCGCGGACGTGACCTTCGACCCCGCCAGTCACCTGCTGAAATACGCGAGATTCGTGCTGCTGGAATTCGCGCTGCTCGCCGTCGGATTGCTTGCCGTCGTGCGCGATTCGCGCGGCTTGTGCTGGATCTCGTTTGCGGTGCTGGCGGCGCTGCCGCTGCTGAGCTTCGGGCCGTCCAACGATCTGGTGATGCGGGCCTCGATCCCGTCGCTGGCGATGCTGGCGATCCTGTGTGTCCGCACGCTGGGCGAGCCGATGCTTGCAGCTGCCGACCGGATTCCGCGCGCCCTCGTCATCACCGTGCTCGCGATCGGCGCGGTAACTCCAGTTTACGAGTTCTGGCGCTCTATCGCCCGGCCGCGCTGGGGGCCGAAGATCGAGCGCACGCTGCCGGAGGCGGCGAAGGGAATCGCATCGAATTATTTCGGCCGCCTGGACCGCGAGGACCTGAAGGCGATCCTGCGTCCCCCCGCCTTAATCGCCCCGCGGCGCAGTCCATAGCTCGCCCCACTCGCCGCGCGCAGTAAGGGTGAATCCCGGGAATTTCCGCTGCACGAGTTCGGCGGTGCTCGCGGAGCCCTGCAGCAGCATGACGACGCGCGGCGCGCGCAGGAAGGGATCGTTCTGCACCACGTCCAGCAGGTAGGAACCGGCGTCTGGATTTACGAACAATAATTCACGCTGGCCGGGCCGGGGTGCTTGCGCCAGCGGCGGGACCTGGGAAAGATGCTGGCTGATGAACACCTCCGCCTGCACCAGGCGCTGCGCGTTGGCGGCAACGAGCGACATGACGATCGCCCACGCGGCCATGGCGCGCAGTTCGCCTTGCTCACGGTTGCTTGGGCCAGACAGGAAAACTGCCGCCAGCAGCGGCAGCACGAACCACGCGGAATGCAGGTAGCGGGAGCCCCAGCCATGCCCTTGCTCGACGCGGAACAGAAAATAGCCGAAGAAGGTGGCCGCGAGCGCCGCGCCAAGGACTCGCACCGGCGTCGCTGCCCGGCCCGCCGCATAGCCGTACCCGGCCAGCACAACGAGACCAGGCACGGCCCAGGTCCAGACTTTTGACAGTCCAGCCATGCGTGCATCCATGGTCAGGGGTCCCGGCAGGCCGAAGACATTGCCGATCCTGGCGAGGATGGTATCCATCGGCGTCATCGCGACCAGCAGCGGTCCCTTGTCCTGGGCGACCCGCATCAGATCCGAGAGATGGAGGTACCAACCGATACCCAGCGGGATCGATAACGGCAAGTAACCGGCGACCAGCGCCGCCAAGATGCGCGCGGACCCGGGCCGCAGCGCGAGCCACGCCGCGAACGGGAGGAAAAACAGCAGGTGCGCCACCGGCTGATGCAGCGTCAGCGCGACCGATCCGATGACGCCCGCGAGCAGGGCCCGCGGCACCGTCGGCTGCAGCAGCAGGATCGCGTACAGCACGTGCAGCAGCAAGCTCGTCTGCATCGAATAAAAGGATATCGAGGACAGCACGAACACCGGCGACGCGACCATAAGCGCCACCGCCCAGCCCGCCGCCTCCTGCGATCCCGTCACCTGCTTCGACAGCCGGTGGAGCGCCGGAACCGTGAGCGCACCGATGGCCGGATTCGCGGCCCACGCAATGCCGAGCCCGGCAAATGGCGCGAGCAACAGCGAAAAGCCGGGCCAGTTGTTGGCCGAAACCTCGCCACTCGCGCGCGACACTGCAAGAAATGCGTTCTGGAAATAGGGCGGGATCAGCCGATCTAGGAGTTCCGGGGGAAACGCCCCGCTAAGCCGGCCCGCGGCAAACACCTTCGCCTGAAACACGGCTGCATACTCGTCCATCGAAAGCGGATAGGCGTGATAGACCTGCAGCGAGCCGAGGCAAAGCAGCGGGAACAGCGCCAGCGCAATCGTCCACGGCCGCTCCGCGGCGAACCGCACCACGGCGAGAGCGGCGGAATGCTTCCGCAGCAGCCAAGCGCAGACCGCTATGGCCAGCAGCAGCAGATTGCCCTGCG
>Ga0209579_10002058_pt1 | contig 15876 bp, 9 predicted proteins | sample Coa_R1_2_FD_187152 | JGI IMG/M metagenome (GOLD analysis project Ga0209579, IMG submission 187152) | Surface soil microbial communities from Centralia Pennsylvania, which are recovering from an underground coalmine fire - Coalmine... | ecosystem: Environmental > Terrestrial > Soil > Unclassified... | reverse complement strand
CGATACCCACGTAGAGGTAACCGCCTGGCCGCAGCAGCCGGCAGGCATTGCGCAGCGCCGCTTCCTGCACTTCGCCCGGATCCCCGGCCCGGCCTGTGGCGACCCATTCCAGCACGCCGTTCATCGCCACCAGGTCGAAGCTTTCCTTGGGGAACGGCAGCGTCCAGAGCGAGCTGCGCAGAATTCTGACGTTGTCTAATTTCTCCTGGGCAAAGCGCTGCTGCATGAACTGCACGCGCTCTTCGACCGGCTCAACCGCCACGACGTCGCGAAACCGCATGGCCAGCGCATGGGAATTGGTACCCGTCCCGGCGCCCAGGTCGAGGACGCGGCTGTCCCTGGGAAGATCGACCAGCCAGTGCCAGTTGGCCCTATCGAGATTCAAAATCATGGGCGTAGCACTTTGCACGGAAGGCTCGTGGGAATCGAGCAGTGCCGCTTTCCAGGGCCCGGCCTGGGCTTGCCGGTTCACCTCTTGCATCTGCTCTTGAGGAATTTCTCCCCAATACGGAAAATCCTGGACAAAATGTGGAATTCCATCGACCACGGGCCAGGATTTCTCACATCCCGAGCACTGCAGTTTGTCGCCGTGCTGACGCAGGGACCGGTGGCATTCCGGACACTCCAGCCAGTCCGTTTCTACTGCCGTCGAGACAGGGCTCTCCGTGGTTCTCATAGGTGGCGACCCGGGGGGCGTGTGAATGCAATGAACATCGGTGAGATCAGTGGCACCAAATCAAGCCGGTTTTGGAGCGGCAAAGCATATAAACGTCCCATCAACCCCATACTCACTCTTCGGCCCTTTTTTTCAAAAGGCCAACCAGCAAGTTCCTGATTAGGGGCTTTTTATTCATATATTTACAGTATAGATGGTGCCATATTCCCGATGGGATCTCCAGCACGTCAGACGCCACCGCCAGCCCCACCGCCGTAAGTATTCGTTAATCCATTGATTCCAAAAACGATGTGCGCTTACCGCATGGGCTCCCTTGATTTCTTCGCCCATTCCGGCTGCCCCGAGCAATCAGACGGTAACCCCGTATCCAAAAATTTGGCACTAAGTGCCTTTTGTTGGAACTATAAACTGGCCGGTTTGCGCGAGCCCCAGCCGAACATTCCCAGCACACTAGCCAAAGCGCTATCGCGGCCCGCCACCACGGTGGCAATCTCCTCCGGCGAAAGAATGCGAGCCTTCCACACCAATAAAGGGAAAATGGCAAGCAGAAAGGCTTTCACCGGAATCGTCACCACCAGCGACCCAGTACTGAATCGCGAAAACAGATAAAAAATCACCGCCATCATCAGCGTAATGCTGACGCGTCCCACGGCCAGCGGCAAAGGATAGACCCGGTTGGAGAGCCAGTAGGTTCCCACCGCCAGAGCCAGAAAACTGAGCATGGTGGCCCAGGCCGCGCCCAACATACCGAAGTGCAGAATCAGGAAATAATTCAACGCCAGATTCAGAACCGCCGACGCCGTGCCGACGATGCCGATCAATTTGGTCCGGTTGGTAACGAACATCCCTACCTGCGCATAAAAGCCTAAGCCATAAAAAATGTATGCCAGACTAACGACGGGGATGACCTCGCGACTGGCAGCGAAATTTGCGCCCACCATCAGGTGTATGATTTCTGGGCTCAGCACCGCCAGGCCCAGGCCCGCGTAGATCAGCAGCACCGAGTACAGCATAAAAAACTGGCCAAACACTTTGCCGTGGTCCGGCCGGGCGTGGATCACGAACATGCGCGACTGCCACATCACCATGAACGGCTGCACCAGCATGTAATTCAGCATGTAGCCGAACTTGTAGCCCACCGCATACACGCCCACGGCATCGAGCGACTGCAGGTGCTGCAGAAAAAAGCGATCCGAAAAATTCAGCGCGAACAGCGACATGTTGGAGAACACCAGCGGCAGGCCAAATACCAGCATCTGCTTGAGCAGCGAAGTGCTGAAGCCGAACCCGACTTTGTACAGCGCCCACGCTGAGAGCACCACCAGCGAAAGCCCGGCCACAATCAGCGAACTCAGCAGAATACCCACCAAGCCGATCTTGAGCACGGCAATGAAGAACACGTTCAAGGTCAACAGCAGCAGAATTCCCAGCGTATCGGCCATCACCACGGTGCCCGATGCTTCAAGAGCACGCAGATACGTGCGCGGCAGATTGGCCACATAGCCCAGAATGAATGCGCTGAACGCCAGCAGCAGATACTTAGGTGGTACCGCGGCGCCGAACAGCATCGATGACGCTGGGCGCACCAAGGCCAAGCCGATCAGCATCGCGATCAATCCCGTGCCGGTGACAAACCAGTATGCCGTGCTTACAGTCTTGCGGCGATCCTCATCCGATTTTGCGCCGCCATAGATGCGCAGCACCGCCGCTGTCATGCCCATGTTGAGGAACATGCCCAGCAGCGACATGCTCAGGTCGAGAATCTCGAGCACGCCGTAGTCGGCCGGGTTCAGATAGTGCGTGTAAAACGGCAGCATCAGGAACCCGAGGACCTTGGTTAAAATATTGCCCAGGCCATACACCGCGCCGTGGCGGACCGCGGTGTGAATCTCCTTCGCGACGCTGTGTTGTTCCTGAACCGTTTCCACGATAGTCCCTGGCGGCTATTGCCGCGCGTGCACTAGTGGTTCGTGCGCGATGCTTGCGTGCTCCGGCGCCGGCACGGGAGCCACGCCAATTCCGGCCAGATCGAACTGGCACAACCGCTTCAGGATGACCACGCACACTACGATGCCGAAGTAATAGTCGAAATATGCCCGGCCCAGAAAAGCGCCGGTGATCATGAACCCGATCAGGCTGAATTTCAACATGGCGGCGTACTCAGTGGCCCGCGTGTCTCCCCAGCGTAGCGCCTGGCGCGTCACTTGCCGCAAGGTCATGAAACAGGAACCAAGCAGGCAGAGATACAGGAGCAGCCCCACAAAGCCATGCTCCGCTAAGACGCCAAAATAGACGCTGTGTGGCCCGTGCACATCCATGGCATTGGGCGCATAGCGGATGTATAAGGGCGGCGTGAAGGCTTCAAACCCGCCGCCGGTGAGCGGATAATCGCTGGCTAGATTCCATGAATACGTCCAGGAATTGAAACGCGAAAGCGCGGAGCCGTCAATAAGCGCGCCTTCCCGGCGGAAATCCATGCGCTGCTGCCACCGGTCGGGCGTCAGAAAAACGGCGAACACAGCAGCCAGCATCATCATCGGGATCAGGAGTAGTCTCTGGCGCGACCGCAGCGTCATCAGAATCAGTACCGCCCCCAAGCCAATCATGGCGCCGCGCGAATAAGTGAAAAAAACGCAGGGTATGGTGGCGATGAACAAAAACATCATGAGCTGCTTCATGCGCCGGTTGGTTGCGGTCCTCGCCAGAAAGAAGAATATGGGAACGGTCATGTTCAAGGCGAGGCCCAGATCGTTGTTGTCCGCCACCGTCGATCCGCGGGGGCCATAAAGGCGGAAAGAGCCGCCGGTAATAATCATGAAGGGAATCGCTTTGAGTACCAGAAAACCGAAGCATCCCGACATCACGATCAGCAGCCAGCGGAACCGCTCCCGGGTGTTGACCACGGTGACAGTGACCAGAGCCATGAGCATGACTTTCGAGACATATCCCCAGCGGAACCAGGTATCGGCGGAGAAATGTTGAAACTCCGGCATGGTGGTATTGCGCAATGTGGTGATGGTGAACCAAACCCAAAGAAGCACCAGCATCCAGACATCGCGGCTGAAAAAATAACGCCATTCCTGGCGGGAAATCGCCAGGCCCACCAGCGTCGGCACAGCCACCAGCAGCGCCCAGGGAAAATCGTAAATGATATTCCAGGTGAAGGCGTGCGGGCTGAGCAGCGATACCACCGTCCACATGAGGATGCCGAACATCGGCCGGAACAGGCAGAACGGTAGAGCTGAGAAGAAGATGATCAGGAAGAGAATGTCACGTGCGCCCATATGCTTCCCTAACTAGCTATCCACACACTGGTACCAATCCAGTTTGGCAGCGAACACGGCCGGATTTTCTTCCCACGGCTGGCCGCGCTTCAATTCCATCGGGTCGGTTGACGGATAATTCACGCCCCACAGCGTCGAAACCGCCGCCTGATAGCCGGCCTCCCGCAACACCTGTTTATTCCATGCCTCGAAATCTCCCTGCCGTCCGTTGGGATAGGCGAAATGCTCCACCGGCGACTGCGTTTCCTCCTCGATGCGCCGCTTGCACTCGGAAGCTTCGAATACGGCCTGCTGAGGATCGAGCTTGGAAACAAACGGATGCGTCACCGTGTGCCCGCCGAAATCGATGCGGTGCTGTTTCATCAGACGAATCTGGTCCCAGGTGAGCATCGTGTCTTCGGTGTCCGGCTCGACTCCAAGCTGCGCCAGGATATCCGCGATCCAGCGGCGCAGTTCTGTATCCGGCAACTGCTGCACCAGCGCAATAATCTGATTCTTGGACTGGAAACGCTCGGCGTCGGTACGCATCCAGAAACGCCGCGGAACGCCGATTTCGAGATCGATAAAAGTTTGCGAAGTCCGTTTCATGGCGAGCGAGAGTTGCTCGAACCACAATCGTTGGCGGGTATCGATGCCGCCCGTCGTCAGGAAAATCGTGGCTGGCAAACCATAGCGCTGCAGAATAGGGAAGGCGTTGGAGTAATTGTCCTGGTAGCCGTCATCGAAGGTGATGGCGACAACCGGCTCAGGCGGCCCGCCGTTACGCAGACGCTCGACCACTTCTCCCAAACACACGACGCAATAATGCTGTGCGACGTATTGCATTTCGCGCTCAAACAGCGCTGTCGAAATCGAGCCGATGAACGGATCGGCTTTCTCGTCGACGCGATGGAAATACAAAATGCGCGCGCTTGCTTCCTGCCGCTTCTGTAAGCCGAGCTTGCGGCCATGGCCGTTGGCGGAGATGGTCAACTGGTAGCGGTTGCGAATTGCCGGCACGAGCGAAGGCAGCGGCGAATGAAAATAAAAACTAGCTAGCGCATTGCGCATCCGGCTGCTTGCTGCGGGTTCGACTGTGCGGCGCTGCTGGCGTGCTTCACGTGCGGCCAACATCTTTTCCGGCACGCGCTGCTTCACCCACTCGCGCGCTTGCGATTCCCACAGCGGCCCGCGGCAATACAGAATGTTGCGTGCTTGCGCGCGGCCCAGCACCAGACGCTTGCTGAGCTTGGTGTGCGAGCCCCAGTCGGACTTATGACGGCCCACGCCGCCTAGAAAATCGTATTCTTTGACGCCGCGCTTCAAAAATTCCTGGATGGTCCACGCTCGCAGGCCGACGCCGGGATTCAGATGTTCGCAGTCGGGCTCATAGCCTTCCTGGAGTTGGGAATAAACATCGCGATAAACGAATCCGTACTGGCAAGCGAGAATTTGCCCTTTCCACTCCAGCCAGGAGAAGGCTAGTTGGCCACGATCGAGCAGCAGCGGCGAAAGCTCGCCATAGAACACGCGCTTTTTGTCCCACTGAAAAACGCCGGGTTTCGACTGCCGGGCCCATCGCCGGTGATGCAAATCGTAGAGCACCGGAAGCAGGCGGGCAAATTCCTCGCAACGCTCGCAAAAGCGGAATTGCACGTCGGCGCGTCCTTCGAGATTCCGCAGCACCGAGCGGATCTTCGTGCGGAAGCGCGGAGCCAGTTGGGCAAGGTATTCCTGCCAAGTGCCCGGCAGGGTAACCGTGGCGCAAGGGGAATCCGCTTCGCTTGCGACCATGCCTTTGCGCTGTCCGAGAGCGCGCAGAAAAGCGAGATTCGGCGAGGAATCCGGAATCTCGTGGAGCTGCAACAGCGTTCCGCGCGCCAGTTCGGGCTCCAGATGTTTGGCAAAAGCCTCCATCACCGCCGCTTCATCGCCGGCGCGAACGATGAAATCCAGATAGTCGGAATCGTTCGAGCCATCGCCCACGAAGGTCAGCGCGCTAAAGCTCTGCCCATACTTGCGAATGGATTGCGCCCGCAGCGGAGCAAAGCCGCGCAGTGTGTTCGCGTCGTCATATGCCAGCAGAATACGCAGGTCGCCCGGCGTTCCGTACGCGGTCCACCACGCGCTCAACCATTCCCACGTCAGGAAGATGGTGTCGGATTCCGACGCCGCGAGCAGGGCGTCCCACTCCGTCCGCAGGTTGGCGAATTCCGCTTCGCAGCGAAGCTCGACAATCCTCATGCAAGCCTCATGTCAGCACCTGGCTGGGCGCGTCCGCATCCACAAACTGGCGGAACCACAGCTCGAGGGTAAGGAAAGTCCACAGCGTGTCGCCGTAAAACGCCGTTTCGTCGGTCTCATGCTTGCGCATTAAATCCTCGACGAAGCTGCGGCGAATGAAACCGCGTTGATACGTGCGGGGCGAAAGCAGGATGTCATGGGAAAGCTCTCGCATCTTCGGATCCGACTTCATCCAGGTCGCCACTGGAATTCCGAAGCCGTGTTTCTTCTTGTGAATGACCTCAGTCGGCAGCAGCTCGCGGAACGCCTTCTTGAACAGATAACGCTTCTCGACCCCTTTCACTTTGAGCCCGGCGGGAATGGTTCCGGAGAATTCCGCGACCGTCCGATCGAGCAGCGGGAATCGCGGCTGGATTCCGGCCAGCTCCGACATGCGCGTGACTTTGAGTAAATCGTTATCGCCAAGCGTAATTTTCAGATCGAGGTAAAGCAGCCGGTCCAACGGATCGGTCGCCGGCCCCTCGCGGTAATAGAGGGAAGGAATTTCGAGTACGGAATAGTTGCCGAGCGATTGCACGAAGCTGTCTTCAAAAATATCGTTCAGCGGATTCGAGACCAGCATGTGGTACGAGAAGAACCGGTCCAGAATGGGCAAATTAGACCGGCGCACGTAGCTGCGCGCTTTGGCCACGATGCCGTTGCGCAGCGGCAGCCCCGACAACAGCGGCTCGACCAGCGCGGTTCTTAGCAGCTTCGGCACGCGCTGATACAAATCGAAAATGGTGTTGGTAAGATAGCGCTCGTTGCCGCCAAACAATTCGTCGCCGCCATCGCCCGCCAGCAGTACACTCACGCCGTGCTGCGCCGCCAGGCGCGCGCAGAAGTACGTCGGAATCGCGGATGAGTTGCCGAACGGCTCATCGAAATAGCGGATCATGTCGGGCAGCGCTTCCCGGCAATCGTCTGCGCTTACCAGATATTCGTGGTGATCCGCCTGAAATTTCTTGGCGGTGATGCGGGCGTATTCCAGCTCATTGAAACGCTCTTCCTGGAAGCCGATGGAAAACGTTTTCACTGGCCCGCGGTTCAGCCGGCTCATCATGCCGACCACCGTGCTGCTGTCCGTGCCGCCGCTGAGAAACGCGCCCAAGCCGCCGAAGACATCGTCCTTGCATTGCGCCGCGACTGCTTCCTCGACTACCGCTTCCAGCTTGCGCGCCAATTGCTCTTCGCTCGCGCCAGGATCGACCACGTACCGCATGTCCCAGTACTTCTGCGTGCGAACCTGGCTTTCCGACGCCACCAAAAAATTGCCCGGCAGCAGTCGCGTAACTTGCGAAAAAATCGTTCGCGGCGCCAGGTTGACGGAATAGTTTAAATAATTGGCCAAAGCCGGCGGATGAATGTCGCGCGAAACTTCGCCTGAAGCCAGCAGCCCGTCGATGCGCGATGCCACCAGAAACGCGGGGCCGTTATCGGCGTAGACCAGCGGGTACACCCCGAAACCGTCGATCGCCGCGATGAGCAGTTTCTGCTGGCGGTCCCAGATGATCACCGAGAAATCGCCGCGCAGCTTCTCCAGGAACCCTGTTCCGAAGCGCTCGTAAAGCGCGGCCAAAGTCGCGGCGGTTAGAGAATCTGCCGGCGCGTCCGGCGCCCCGCCCAACAGTCTGAAAAGCTCGGCCTGATTGTAGAGGTCAGTCTCGCAGGCAAGCAGGAGCCGTGGCGTTTCGATCAATTGCTGTCCGGGGAAGCGCGCGGAAACGCCAACTCCGGCGCTTCCGGCGATGGCGGTTCTCGGCTTTTCAGAGCGATCGAGACGCAGTCCGCCGTACACCGAGGCCAGCGTCGCCTGCGTTCTCCCCGCGTCCTGTTTCCGCCATACGGCGCAAATACCGCTCATGCGACTTTGAAAACCCCCTGCCAGCTTTTGAACATCAGCACCGTCCAGAACAGCGATGACCAATCGCGCTGCGAACGTTGATGCTGCTTCCAGCATTCAGCCAGAAAACTGTAATTCAGATAATTGTCCGGACGATCGAACACGGCGCTATAAGTGAAATCCTTGAGATCGCCGCGGAACCACTCGGCCAGCGGAATCGAGAATCCCAGCTTGCGCCGCTGCAAAATATTCTGCGGCACCACCGGCTCGAGCGCCTTCTTGAAAATATATTTGCCGATGCCGCGATGCAGTTTCAGATCGGAGGGAATCTGGGCAATCAGCTCCATCAGGCGATGATCCAGCAGCGGGCAGCGCACTTCGAGCGAATTGGCCATGCTGGCGCGATCCACTTTCACCAGAATGTCGTCGACCAGATAAGTCTTGATGTCGACATACTGGATGCGCGACAGCGGATCCTGGGTATCAGCGCGATCGTAGTGGTACTGCAGCACGCTCATCGAATCGTAGCCATTGAGCTGGTGCAGCACGTCGCCGCTCAGCAGCTTGTGCTTCAAATCCGGCGGAAAACTGGAAATCGTATTGAAATAGCCTTCGATCGGCGACCGCGCCAGGCTCTGCAGCGTGGTCTTGGCGCGGAAAATGCGCGGCGCCCAATCGGCTTTGGGATACCAGCGGGAGAGCGGTCCAAACACGCCCCGGCGCACACCTCCAGGCAGGAAGGAGCGCATCAGGTTTTCCCGCACATCAAACTTGTAGCGCCGGTAGCCGGCGAAATTCTCATCGCCGCCGTCGCCCGATAGGGCCACAGTCACAAACTGGCGGGCGATCTTGGAAACGTAATACGTAGGCACGGCCGAGGAATCGCCAAACGGTTCGTCATAATGCCAGGCCAGCTTCTCGACAATATCGACCGCCTTGGGCGTCACGATCTGCTCATGATGATTGGCGTGCAGCGATGTCGCGAACTCCTTGGCATCGGCCGCCTCGTTGTATTTCTCTTCCGGAAAGCCGATCGAGCAGGTCGTCACCGGCGGCTGAAATTCGTTCATCAGCGCGACGACGGAGGACGAATCTACGCCGCCGCTCAGAAATGCGCCCAGCGGCACATCACTGATCAGCCGCATTTTGACGGAGGTGCGGTACTCCTCGATCAGACGGGAGCACCAGTCGGCTTCGCTCCGGTTTTCAGGTTGATCGAAATGCAAATCCCAGTAGGGAACTTCGCGTAGTCCCTGATTATCGATTACCAGGTAGTGGGCGGGACGCAATTTGCGAACCTGGCGATAAATCGTTTTCGGCGCCGGCTCATACAGAAATGAAAAATAATCCGACATCGCTTCAATGTCGATATCGCGCTTCGAATTGTCGGCCGCCAGGATTGCCTTCATCTCGGAGGCATACAGCAGCTGCTTGCCATCCCACGAATAAAACAACGGCTTCTTGCCGATGCGGTCGCGCGCCAACAGCAGCCTTCTCTTCCGCGTATCCCACAGCGCGATGGCAAACATGCCGCGCATTTGCGCGAAGCATTCTTCACCCAGTTCTTCGTAGAGATGAACGATGGTTTCGGTGTCGGAGCGCGTGCGGAACGTATGTCCGGTGCTCAGATATTTCTTGTTCAGCTCGCGGAAATTGTAGATCTCACCATTCAGCGTGACCCACACGGTTTCATCTTCGTTGGCGAGCGGCTGATGGCCGCCGGCGACGTCGATGATGCTCAGCCGCCGGAATCCCAGACCAATGCCGGGGCCGCAAAAGTAGCCTTCATCGTCAGGGCCGCGGTGATAAATCGTGTCGGCCATGGCCTTCACTGCGCCGCGATCGATCACGCTCTCGCGACCTGGCTCAAAAATGCCGCAAATCCCGCACATACCTTAAACGCCCCTCCCGCCGAAATAGCGGCGCCGCTGCACCTGGCCGTCGATCACCGTCAACCCATCGGCGCTGTTGAATGTATGTGTCCCGACCAAATGATCGGCCCACTCCGACGAAATTTTGCAAACTTCACTTTCCAGATACCCTTCCGGATCCAGCCGCTCGATCCGGTTGATGGACATCGCATAGCCCAGGCCTACCTGTGCCGGGCGATAGTAGTCTCCGTCTTTCTTAAATATACGGCCAGCCGAGCGCGACGAGCGCACGTCGGCTTTCACCGGGTTGAACCGGTGCGCCTTCCACGGACCCAAAGGAGTATCGGCATAATACAGGTGCAGTTCGTACAGGTCGCGCGCGCCGTCCACTTCGACGCTGGTGAACATCCACCATTGGCCTTCAATCTCGGCAAGCGTGGTATCCGCGGCATGAATGTCGCTGAGCAGCACCCGGTCGAATTCCCACTTATCGGGGAATGAAGTGCAGCGGTAGAGCTCGACCGTCCTCGCTTTGCCCGTCTCCGGAATCATGTACAACCCGCCGTTCCAGCAAAAAACGAACGGATAGGAAAGATGGTAAGGCCGTTCCAGAATCTTGTGCGGGCCGTCTACGATCCCTTTACGATCCACCTCCATCACCGAGAGATGTCCCTTACGATTTTTGTAAATCAATTCCTCGAAGAATATGTAGTACTTGCCGTCTTTCTTCAGAGGAAACGGGTCCGCCCAGAAGCGGTCTTTGGGAGGCACCAGTTTCTTGAATTTGTAAAGCGTGTCGTCGATCGCATCCGCTTTCGGGTTGATCTTGTACGCCATGAACCACTGGTCGAAATAGAAGCGGTCGGCAATCTTGAAACGCGCGTAGCGGGCCGCAAACCGGCTTAGCAGCCCCATCATCTGGATGTTGGTAGGCGCTTTGTAGAGCTGGCTGCTATAGGGCGTCCACGCCGCCGGCAGCGGATCCTTCAACGCGCAGGGTCCGAACGCATGCAGGTCCCGCAGTTTGCTTGCTACCGCCGTCACCGATTGCCAGTAATAGTTGTTGGCATTGCGCCGCACCGAGCGTTTATCGGTCTCCGCGAACGAGCGGTAAATCACTTGCCCGCCGTCCAATTCCTCCGACAACACTTGCAGAATCGTCCCCGTGAACGGATCGCCCCGCATCACTTCCCAAAAACCGGGAGGTCCGCCGCGATACAGCAGGTTATCGCCATGATGATGCGACCACACGCCGTGCTTGGCCACGCGCAGCGCATTGCCCTTGACGATGCGAAACCCGAAGCGCAGCGCGACATCAATGTCGTACTTGGCAATAGCGGCGTGATCCTCGCCGGAAAAATCATCCGTAAACTTCTTTTTGATCGGCTTGACGCTCATCACCGGGACCCCGGCCACCAGGGGCTCGATGCTCAGGTTCTCGAAAGCGTCCCCAGGCTTGCCGAAGACTTTGTCGTCCAGGCGGGTATAAAGCTTGTAGAGAAAATGACGCCGCTGGCGCAGGATATAACCGATTTTCTGCGTGGCCGTGTGCGCCTGGGTCTCCGTATCGCCGTTCATGATGATCAATACCAGGGCAGCCACCGGCGAGGCCAAAATCTCCGCAACGATCTTGTGCCGCCAGCGCGGCTGGATATAGGTATCGATCATCAGCGCAACCCGCAGCGGGGCTTTAGGCGCTGCATCCAGCGGTTGGGGATTCAGGTTGGCGGCCGTCATCACTTCCGGCCTCCCGCCAGTTCGCGGTACATCTGCTCGTAATTGCCAATCATGGCGTCGAGTGAAAACTCCTCCGTCACCCGCTGCAGCGCCGCTTGTCCCAGCCCGATGCGCAGTTCGTGATCGCCTTGAACGCGCAGCAGCAGTTCCGCCAGTCGTGTAAAGTCGCCCACCGGAAACAGCAGCCCGGATTCGCCATCCACCACCACTTCCGGATTGCCGCCGGTACCGGAAGCAATCACCGGCAGGCCCACTGCCATGGCCTCCAGCAGGGAATTCGAAATCCCCTCGAACAGCGACGGCAGCACATAGACGTCCATGCCATTCAGGAAGTTCGGCACGCAGCCGCTGAGTCCGCAGAAATGCACGCGGCCGTTGAGTACTGGGCTGGCTTTGACGAAAGCCTCCAGCGAAGCCTGATCGGCGCCATCGCCGGCGATATACAACCGCCAGGCCGGGCACGACCGGCTGAAAACTTCCGCTGCCCGCAGCACCGTCGGATAGTCCTTGATGCGGTTCAGCCGGCCCACGCAGCCGATCACGAATTCGTTATCGCCGATTCCCTGGTCGGCGCGAAAGCGGAGGCGCGCGCAGGGATCAGGCTTGAAGCGCTGCCGGTCTACGCCGTTATGAATGACTCCGATCTCACTCACCGGAAATCCCGTGGTCCGGGCAAGCGAATCCCGCATCTGTTCGGAGACCGAAAATACGCAGTCCGCCAGTTCAAAAGCTGCGCGTCGAAACCAATTGCGCCGCCGCGGTTCAGCCGATTGATTGGTTTCGATCCCGTGCTCGCTATGAACGACCGAACAGTGCCGCACCCAGCGCCCGGCCATCACCGCTTCCATCGCGCCCCAGTTCCGCGAATGCACAACGTCCGGACTAAGTTCACGAATCGCGTGCGCCAAAGGGCCGACCTGCACGGAGCGCTTTTTTGCCTTCTGGTCCAGGCACAGCAAGCGAACCCGCTCGGCGGGATACCGCTCCAGTTGCGGTCCCAGCCGAAAAACGGCGCATAGGATGTGCTCGAAGCGGTCGTGATCCATATGCCGGATCAGATTGGCGATGCCGTTCTCCACGCCGCCGCCGATGCCCAACGCCTCAACCACATGCAGAATACGTATCGGCATTAGCGCGGGTTGCCTCCGCCAGTAGCCAACGCATCGGCAGGCAGTGCTGTAACTCGATTTTCGGACCGCAGCGTGCCCAGCTTGGGAATCAGGCGCGAATATTCCTGATCCAGCACTTCCTGGCCTTTGCTCCAATTCATTTCTGTGCGGCCCAACACTGCGGCGTTGCGCGTCCAGCGGGCGCGTTGCGCAGGGTCGCGCATAGCGCCAATGGCCTGACTTACGCTCGAGGCGCTGCAATCCGCCATCACCACGCCACAATCCGCGCTGCGCACCAGATCGCCGATTTCGCCAATATCCGGCGTAATCAGCGGCTTGCCGGCCGCCAGCGCTTCGAAGAGCTTGTTGGGTGCGGCGAAGCGGAAATTCGGCATGGCCGGATCGAACCCGCAATAGATCACATCGGAGGCGCAGGTGTAATGCGCCACCTTCGAAGCATGAATAAATCCCAGGTGAATCAGGCGTGGATTTTCCGCCACCCATTGCCGCACTTGCGGCTCGAGTTCTCCCTTCCCGGCCAGAATCACATAGACGTCGGTAAAGGGTTTGGCCCCCTCGACCAACTCCTCGATCATGCGGTTCTTCAGCAATTGAGTGATGCAGGTGATGACAATTGCATCTGCCGGAATGCCGAGGCTCGCGCGCAACTGCTGGTTCTCTTCCGGGATACGCGCGTATTCCGCCAGCGACTTCCAGTTGCCCACCACCGCCGTGCGCCGCGCGCCGCGGTCGATAAAGAATTGCCGCAGCTTCTCGCCCACCGTGATCAGCAGATCGACATGGCGCAGCAGAAAGTTTTCCAGACTCCTTAGCAGGCCCAGCACGAACGGATGCACGCGGCCCTCGAACATTTCGAGAAAGCTTTCATGCGCGTCGTATACGATGGGCCGGCGCTTGATTTTGCCCAGCAGGAAGCCCAGCGGCACGGTATCCAGGTCATGACAATGCACGGCGTCGAAGGGCACGCGCCATCCCCGCCACAACATGCGCAAGTAGAGCGCCGCGTAAAAGAAGACTTGCGTCGTCCCCCGGCCGTGACTCGAAGCCAGACGCACCCGCTCGACTTCCACGCCTTCCATCACTTCGTTGGCCGGGCTTTTGCAATCCCGATCCCACGCCAGCATGTGCACCCGGCAGCCGATTTTGATCAGCGCCAGTGCTTCCTGCCGCACCCGCGGATCCGGGTCGTAGGCGTTGGTCAGCAGCATGAGCACCGTGGGCGCGGTGGCGGGCGTCATGAGGCGTACGCTTCCCTGCGCGTTTCGGCGCTGGCCGGGCCTTCAAATATATGAAGCATGGCGTCGAGGGCGCGCTGCCAATCGTAATCGGCGGCAACCCGGCTGCGGCCTTCCAGTCCCTGGCGGCACGCTAATTCCGGATCGCGCAGCAGACGCAGGGTTTTGGCGGCTAATTCTTCGGCGGTGCTTCCCGTCTCGACGAGTTCGGCGACATTTTTCGACAAGCCTTGCACGGTGCGCGGCGTAGCGACTACTGGCAGTCCGTAAGCCATGGCTTCCAGGATCTTGTTCTGAATTCCCGCAGCAATCGAAAACGGCGCGACCGCCACCCGCGCCTGCGCTAGATAGGTGCGGACGTCGGGAATAAAGCCGGTCACTTCGACGCCGGCGATCGTGGCCAGTTGCTGGACATTGCGGCCGGGATTGCGTCCCACGATGAGAAAACGCGCGTCGGGCACGGTCTGCCGGATCACCGGAAAAACCTGGTTGGCAAAGAAGCTGACGGCATCCTGATTGGGGAAATACGCCATGTCTCCGGTGAACAGAATCACGGGAGCAGGCGGTGCGGGCGGAATCGCCTGCGGGTCAAAAAAGGCAGTATCTACGCCGTTCGGAATGACGTGAACCCGGATGAAACCCGACAACGCGCGGACCAGTTGCGCCTCCCGCTCGGTGGTGACGAAAACGCCGGCTGCCCGCAGACTGGCGCGGCGCTCGTAATCGCCCAGGCAGCGCGCCTCCCGGCGATACACCGTCGAAAACGGAAATTTGGTAAACGCCGCGTACTGCCGCCACTTGTCGGAATCCACATCCACCAAATCCATAAACACGGGAATAGGACCTGCCGATTCCACGTACTGCGCCATGGCCGAGCAATACACGAAAATGCGGTCGTAGGAACGCTGGGCCATCGCATGACGGATTTCACGATCCAGGTCGCGCGAATAAAAATACGGCAGGGTCAGCGGCTGTTGGGTGAGCAGGTAGGGCAGCGCCGCGATCTTGCCCCAGCGGCGATTAAGCGTGCGCACCGTAACGCGGCGGCAGAATTTTTCGAGCGCCGGAGCATGGGCCGCATCGCCATCTTCATCGGCTAGGGTGAATAAGTCCACCTCGTGATGCGCCGCGATCGCCCGCAACTGATGAAAGGCGCGAATCTTGTCGCCCTTGTTGGGTGGATACGGGATGCGATGACAGAGGTAGAGGACTCTCACAAGGTTCTAATTTTGGTAGGCGCAGCAGGATTCGAACCTACGACCTCCCTGGAGTAAATTCAGGGCGCTCTAACCGCTGAGCTATACGCCTATTCTTCATCGTCGCCTCAAACCGACGGGATCCACCGGATCACTTGCGGCCCGATTACCTTGGTCCAGGCAAACGGCATCTTCTTCCACAACGTGACGGGCAGTTGAAATTTCTGGTCCAGCGGACTCAATTGAGGAACATCTTTCGCGCGCACCAGGTGGTAGCGGTAGGGCAGGGAAGTTTGCTCCATTGCCCAGGATTCCTTGAACTGAAAGGCGCCCGTGCCCCGCTTGCTACGCCCGAAATCGAAAACTTTGCACCCCGCGGCGCAGCTATGCAGAATCAGATTCCAGTACATGAAATTGTTGGGGGAATCTTTGTAGAATTCCGGCAGCGCGCCGCCGTAGTACGGCATGATCTGATCGCGAAACTGAAAACAGAAAACACCGGCAATGGCGGTCGGGCCTTTGCGCACGCCAAACAATTTCCATTGCTTGGGAAACGCGGCCTGGTAGTTTCTGAACAGTTTCTTCGAAAACACCGGCGTGCCCAGGCGATGGACGCTCTGCGCGTAAATCTCGTAGAACTCG
>Ga0209579_10002057_pt1 | contig 15876 bp, 18 predicted proteins | sample Coa_R1_2_FD_187152 | JGI IMG/M metagenome (GOLD analysis project Ga0209579, IMG submission 187152) | Surface soil microbial communities from Centralia Pennsylvania, which are recovering from an underground coalmine fire - Coalmine... | ecosystem: Environmental > Terrestrial > Soil >... | reverse complement strand
GTACCACCGGACGCACAGCACGATCAATTGATCCTCGAAATGGCGTCCTCGGAACAAGGCGGGCCTGGTCTTCTGCATGGAGAATTCACGGTATCAGAGCTGCGCGGCCTACGTTTGCGACAGATCCATGCAATCAATAAGGACGATCTGCAGGAAGCCATGCGGCTCGCGGGTAGGCCACGCTTCAACAATCCGCTAAAGACGCTGAGCAACGCTCACCTGATGGGGCTTCTTGATAAGGGTTCGGAGAAAGCAACATTTAGTATAAACTCAGTCAGTGAAAACCTCGTCGCCATGACACTGCCCGTGACCGGGAACTCTCTGCCAAGACCAAGGAAGGCGAAGAAGAAGGCGGCCAAAAAGCCACCAGCTAAGAAGGCAACAAAGGCGTGAGCCGTGGCAGACGGACAGGTCATCATAGATACGGCCGTTGCGGATGCTGACAGCCTCCAGAAAATACTAAAGCGCCAAACCAGCAACCAGGTCACGTCCGCCGACGAAAAACAGATTATTAAGGGGATTGCCCTCGCATGGTTTGGCAAACACCGCCCGGTTATCGTAGCCATTCTCGGCGAGGATGGGGTCAGGGATATCGACGAGCTGTACAGGGGACTGATCGAGGCGTCCGGACGGGCCACCACGCGAGCGAAGTATCTAGACACGCTCAAAGCCGTCAAGAAACGTCTGGGCACTCTCCAGTCCGATCATGTGATCCCGCTGGCGGCTCCAATTGCTGCACAGCCACTAGCAAACACGTCCGACAATCCTCCGCCGTTCGCGCCCCTGATATCCGATCCGAAGATGCAGGCCATCCTGACGCAACGCTGGCAGGAATGCGTCATCTGCGTTAAGTCAGGCGCGCCTCTTGCCGCTACCGTCATGATGGGCGGTATTCTCGAAGGTTTGCTTCTTGCGAAGATAAACCAGCTTCCGAGCATGGCACCTGCATTCACGGCTGCGTCCGCGCCAAGAGACAAGGCGGGAAAAACATTGGCCCTGAAGGATTGGACTCTGAAGAACTACATCGACGTCGCGCATGAACTGAAGTGGATTACCAGGACCGCCAAAGACGTCGGCGAGGTCATGCGCGACTATCGCAATTACATCCACCCACAGAAAGAACTGTCTCATGGCATCAGCCTTGTACAGGGGGATGCGCAGATGCTTTGGGAAATCGCGAAGAACATGATGCTTCAGGTTCTGTAATACCAAGCCTAGCCTGTCACGAACTCGCCCCGCTGGAGGAACACATTCTGTCGTGTTTGTGCGCAACCATAAGAAACTGTAGTACTTACGGCGCAACAACAAAAAAACTTATGTTACGTATGGCCAGTTGCGCGGTGAGTTAACGCCGTTCGATCCATCGCTAAGATATTCCGTTTCGAGACGCACTCTTGCTGCGGTTTGGCGACGCCGCGCCTGCGGATTCGTGACGCGCCACCGCACGCGCGGTCGCGGCGCTGGACGCTTCGGCGCCGGACCGGCGGGCCGCCGACTATCCAATCGATCCTTGCCTCCACCGCCACGAACCGCTGTGTAAGATGCAGAGGGCCGACCCTTGGACCGGACAGCATCCGATTGTGCGGCAGTTGGCGGTACTACCCGCCAGCGATGGTTTGAAGCGCACGTTTGCGGGCTCCGATGCATACCTACTTAGTGGTGAGTGGCTTTAGGTCGTTTGTCGGATTTGTCGGGTTATCCAGCGCGCCAGATTGGAACTCATTATCTGACACGCCAGGCCCCTGAGCGGTGGCACATCCGACAAATCCGACCATACCGCTCCTTCCGCTCAGTTGTCCCCGGCTCGGTTGCCGCCTCTTCCTCCCTGACTCGGGTTACAACCCGCGCAAATCGTTGGCTCTCAGGTGCAGCACTTGTCGCGGGCGCCCCGCCAAAGTGCGTCGCACCTGCAGCATCCCGCGGCCGGCGTCCATGCTAGCCAAAAGGCCGCGCTGCCGGAGCTGGTGGCGGAGCGCCTGTTCGCTCACCGGCAGGCGTTCTGTGCCTGCCATCTGATGGGCCATCTGATAACTGGCCGCAGGCTCCAGGTATAAGTCGTTCCCCGCCACCCAACCCATGCGCGTGCCCTGCGACACCCACCGGCGGCCGGATTTGCGCTGCCACCCCCAGGCAGCCGCCTCGGCCGGCACTTTCCCCTGCCGGTCGGCTACATGCGCCTGGCCGCCCGCCAGCGCGGCTTGCAACAAGGCCACAAAACGCATAGCTGGTTCGCGCGCTGCCTGGTACTTGGCTTGCCGTCCCGCCAACTCGCCTAACGCCCGCCCACAGCGCCGCTCCAGTTCCTCCTTTTCCGCTCTGCCTACGGCGCCCACCGCTTCCGCGAAACTCCAGGAAAATCTCCATGCCGCTCTGCAACTCCGCCACCGCCGCCGGAGTGCGGGCATGTCCCGCGCCCCCCTGGTCCTGACTGCGGATCTCCAGTACCCGTCTTTGCAGGCGCTTTTGCGTTTCCTCGTAACGTCCCGCCACCCATACCACGAAGACGCCCATTGCCGCAGCCAGCTGCCCCACCTGCCCGGCGTGTTGACACGCGCTCAGCGCCGCCCGCTCGACCTCTCCCGCGCTCACTTCCACGATGATCAGACGGGCACGGAGACTCTGCCCTGGCGGCACGGCTTCTCCCGTCCCCAGCACCAGCGCGCGCGGTGTTTGCGGCGCCCGCAGCCGCCCGTCCCCACCCAGCCGATGGCGTCCCTGAGAGTTTCCCACGGCGCGGAACAGCCGTTCCGCCAGGCTCTCTAACACCCCATCGCCCGATCCGCCCGTGGGGGCGAAGTCGTCCACCACCAGCAGCGCATCCTTGGCTGCGAACGCCAGCCCCTCCAAGGCATTGGCTGTGGATGCGAAGTTGGCCGGCAAACCGCTGGCGTCCATGGCCGAGCCGAAGTGTTGTTGGGCCAGCGCGGCCAAGGCGGTCTTGAACACTCAGCTTTTACCGCTCAGAAACAGACTGCCATGCACCGCGCCCAATGCGGCGCGGTAGACGCCGGCCAGCAACGGGAAGCTAATCCGGTCCGGCGCTGCAGACAGAATCTGCAAACTGGCACCCACCGCGCGCACCACCTCCCCCGCACCTAGTGGCGGGCACAGGCGGAAATGCTGCAAGATAGCCGGCAATTGTACCTGCAGCCCGCCCAGGGGTCCATCAGCACTCAGGGCACCCCCGGCATGCAGGTATACCCATTGGCCGCCGTGCCTCCGCCAGCCCAGATGGGCGAAGATCCGTTCTTGAGGGATCGCACCAGACAAATACTGGATGGCGGCGCGTGCGTGTTGTTGTTGTCCTGGATAGATAATGGCTTGCGGCCCCAGCCGGCTCAGCACCCACCCCATGCGGCTGAACTCTGCCGCTGAAACCACGAAGGCCACCCGGCGTCCCCCCAGTTCGGCCTCCATCCCGAACTCGCGCCGTTGCTCGGCACCATCGTCCACGATGATGTCGCGCACAATCCGGGCCTGGAAGTTGGCCGCCGCCGTGCACCTGGAACGGCCATTGGCCAACTGCTCGCGGCGAAGCATATTGGTCCCATCGCTCTCGTACCGCAGGCCCTCACGGGGGCTGGCCGAAGTCGTGGCGCCGCCTTCCAACGCGCGGGCATGCTCGTCCGGGTTATCGTCAGGTAAATAGATAAATTTGAATTTCATAAATCAAGCGGTCGCTTACAGGGCATCCGTTTCGGTGTCGGAACGGATACCCTGATCTGCGCTCCTAGACAACAGTTTGGTAGAGACGACGGGAGCCTGAAGGCGGCCCGACTTACTGATCCAGTCGGTAGGTGCGTTCCCCGCCCGCTGGCTTGAACGACTCGATCTGATACCCGGCCTTCTTCATGGCGCCCGCCATGAACCCGCGGACAGTGTGCTTCTGCCAGCCCATCTTGTCCATAATCTCTGCTAAGGTGGCGCCGTTTTTGCGCTGCAGCATGGAGATCACCTGGGCGGTTTTGCTGCCTGCGCGCGGTCCGGCGGCTTTCTTAGACTTGGCAGACGTGGCGGCCTTCTTGCTCCGGGGCGCCTGCTTGACGGCGGTGGCCTTCCTGGCCGCCTTGCCTCTGGCCGGCGCACCCTGGGCGGACCGTGCGCCGGCTTGGGCCTTCTTTGCGGCCTTCGGCTTGGCGGGCTGTTCCGGCTGCGCGCCCAGTCCCTGGATGCGTTTCCAAATGCGGCTGGCGGCGGCTTTGGGACCCTTGCAGCTCTTCACGGGCGTCATGCCGGGCAGGCTATTGCAGATGGCGACCAGACGTTCCGCCGGCCAGCCGGCCAGCAGTTCGGCCAGTTCCTGCTGGCTGCTGAATCTGTCGAAGGGAATGGCGGTTGTGGCGGCGGCCTCTTGCTGGCTGCCAAACGCCGTAATGTTGTTTTGTTCATCGATGTTGAAAATCGTCATCTTGTTCTCCTGTCGTTCTCCTGATTGCCGCGCTCTGCGCGGTCACCACATTGGTCACTCGGGACGGCTTGAAACGCAAGATGATTGTGCGGGTAAATCGCCGAAGGCGATGAACTGGCGATGAGGTGTGGCAAAGAGAAAGGATTCCACTGCGGCGTGTGCCGGATCATTCTCGCGCTCCTGTTTCTGGCCGATTTGGCATTCTGCCGTTGGGCGCTGCTGGGGTTAACGGGACGCCATCGCTTCGGGCCCCAGCATCCCGACCCAGCCGACGCGCCACCTTACTTACGAATACTAGAGAAGGCAGGCCAACCCATTCGTACCGGCTCGCCGGGGCGCGTAGCTTCCCGAACTTGCTTCCGCGCACCAACGGAGCGTTCATGGAACTGGAGTCAGAACAAGCCGTCTCCACCAGTGCCAGAGGAGTCGGCAATGGTCACCGCGGGCCGGCGGCCGCGGATGAAGCGGATACTGGCGTTAGCCGTGCGATTCGAAGGACAGCTGCAGGATGGCACGGTGCGGGACTATGCGGAGTTGGCGCGCCTGGGCGGGGTGTCGCGCGCGCGGATCACGCAGATCATGAGTCTGCGGAATCTGGCAAGGGTGATTCCAGGAGCAAATCCCGGCGCTGCCTGCCGCGTCGTCGCCAGACAGGTGCTGAATGAGCGGCTGTTGCGGGGGATGGCCCAGCGCTGCGACTGGCGAGAGCAGGTGCGGATGTGGGAACTGGAAGACGACCAGCGAAAATCGGCAAGGAACGGAAGGACGGACAGCGGGATCAACGCCAGCTCAGGAGCCGCTTCAGCGTTGATCCACACTGGCATAGGTCAGAAGGGGTCGCGTTAACCAATCAGCGAATGCTCAAAGCCGTACCTGGGGAGCGATACCTCTCCACGACGAACTCTCGGTCCTTCCAGTTAACGCGTCGCCTTCCTGAACTGGCGGGAAATGGCCAAGTGTCGCCGGAAAGCGCCTCTCTAGGAACTGGCCGGGGTGCCCGTCGGCTTGGGCCCAAAGCCCTCTTCCGGCCTCTTCGGGCGCGGGTCTCACAGTCTCCGGCGAGGGCCGGCTTTTGGTTAACGGGCGGTTTCCCGAATTGAAGCTAATTATCGGAGACCAGCCAGCCGTTCCTGAAGTTCCAGCACAGGATGCTCAACGCCGCTTACAACTGGTGTTCCGCCGATTCATCGGCGTATTCGCGCGGCAAGAGCACCCGCTGGCCTTGTTTCTCGACGATCTGCAATGGCTGGATGCGGCGACGCTCGACCTGCTGGAGGATCTGCTGACGCGGTCTGAGCTTCAGCACCTCCCGCTGATCGGCGCCTATCGCGACAACGAAGTCGATGCCGCTCATCCGCTTATGCGGAAACTCGAAACGATCAGGAGCGCCGGCGGAAAGGTAAATGAGATCACGCTCACGCCGCTCGCCCAGGAGCATCTTGAGCAGTTAATTGGAGACGCGCTTCGCTGCGAGCCCGAACAGAGCGCGCCGCTCGCGCAACTGGTGCAAGAGAAGACGGGCGGCAATCCGTTCTTCACTATTCAGTTCCTTTCGTCCCTCGCCGAAGAAAACATGCTCGCCTTTGATCATGATGCTGCGTGTTGGCCCTGGGACCTCGATCGCATTCACGCGAAGGGATACTCCGACAATGTGGTGGACCTGGTGATCGGGAAGCTCATCCGCCTGCCGGACCAGACGCAGACGGGTTGCAGCAGATGGCGTGTCTCGGGAATCTCGCCGAGATCACGCCTCTATTGACCGTTCTGGAAATGTCGCAGGAGCAGGTGCACGCGGTTCTCTGGGAGAGCGTACGTCAGGGATTGGTCGAGCGGCTGGATGGCTCCTACAAGTTCATCCACGACCGAGTTCAGGAAGCGGCATATTCACGGATCCCAGAAGAATCGAGAGCCGATGCGCATCTGCGCATCGGACGGCTGCTGGCGGCGCGCACCTCTCCGGAAATACAAGAGGAGACGATCTTCGACATCGTCAATCACCTGAACCGGGCCGTGGCGTTGATCACCGCACGAAAGGAGCGTGAGAATCTCGCGGAACTCAACCTGATCGCGGGCAAGCGCGCCAAGGCGTCTACCGCTTTACGCCTCGGCACTCAAATATCTAACTACTGGCGCGGGGCTCCTGGACGACGATTGCTGGGAGCGCAGGCATGACCTGATCTTCGCGCTGGATCTGGAACGGGCCGAATGTGAGTTCCTGACCGGCGAACTGGCGGCCGCAGATAAGCGTTTGACTGCGCTGTCCAACCGCACAGCCAATATCGTCGAACGCGCGGCGGTCACGTTCTTGCATATGGGCGTCTGTATAGAGCTCGTTCAGCTCGACCGTGCCGTCGCCGTCGCTCTTGGCTACCTTCGGCAGGTGGGCATCGAGTTTTCACCGCATCCGACAGATGACGAAGTGCGGCGCGAATACGAGCAGATCTGGTTGCATCTTGGCAGCCGCTCGATCGAGAATGTCGCCGACCTGCCGCTGATGAGCGACCCCGAGTTCCTCGCGACGATGGGCATTCTGCCTAGGGTCATGGTTCCTGCCTTTCTTACGGATCGGAATCTGATTACTTGACCATGTGCAGAGCGGTCAACCTCAGTCTTGAGCGGGGCAACTGTGACGGATCCTGTCTCACCTATGTCAGGCTCGGCAGAATAGCCGGACCGCGCTTTGGCGACTTCAAGGCAGCATTTCGATTCGCGCAGGTCGGCTTGGATCTCGCTGAACGCCGCGGGCTGAATCGTTTTGAGGCGGGAACTTACCTGAATTTTGCCGTCATGATCGCACCTTGGAAGAGACACGTGCGGACCTGCCTTGATCTGCTACGCCGCGCTTTCGATGCCGCGAACAAGATCGGCGACCTCTCGTACGCAAACTATGCCAACATCGCGCTGAACTCGGACGTTTTAGTTGCGGGCGACCATCTTAGCGACGCACAACGCGAAGCCGAACTTGCCCTATCGTTTGCCCAAAAGACTCGGTTTAGCAGCAATATCGGTCTTGTTATCCCTCAGCTTTCACTGATTCGGACACTTCGCGGGTTGACGTCGGAATTCGGCTGCTTCGACAGCGAATTGGTCGAGGAAGTCTCATTCGAACGTCAATTGGCCGAGAACCCGTATTTACGGCTCCACGAGTGCTGGTATTGGGTCCGCAAAATACAGGCGCGCTTTTTTGCCGGCGGCTACTCGGCGGCGATTGAAGCTTCTTCGAAAGTGCAGCGGCTGCTATGGATCACATCGACCTATATTGAGGAGGCTGAATATCACTTTTACCTTGCGCTTAGCCGTGCCGCATTGTGCGATTCGGTAACAGTCGGCGAGCGAGTTCAGCATCTGGAGGCGCTTGCTGCCCATCTCCGGCAACTCGAAATCTGGGCGGAGAATTGCCCGGAGAATTTCGAAAACCGCGCAGCGCTGGTGGGCGCCGAAATTGCCCGGATCGAAGGCCGTGAACTGGATGCGATGCGCCTTTACGAAAAAGCCAGGCGAACGCACGCTCAGGCTCCCGGGGCGGCAAAACTGTCTTTGCAGCGAAGAACGCGATTTCGCGACGACCGAAGATACGCGCATCAACGGAAACTGCTCCAGGGCCCAGCACGACGATGACCAGCAACATGGTTACCGCCAGGACAATCGGTGTGCGTGAATCGAAGAGCGTCGGCGCACATGCTGGAAGAAGTGAGAGCCGATATAGCGTTGGCGCCTATGGCAACTACCGCGCCGACAACTGGCGTGAGAAAGCCGATCACCATCAGAACGCCCGCCGCCAGCCCCCATTAAGCCGACGAACCATGCACCCGGCGTGGGGTCCGGTCCTCGCAGATAGAATCCCCCTTGAACCAAAAGTGTTATGCCAAACACTGCTCGGAGCAGGAGCTGCGTCCTCCCTGGCAAGCCACCAGCCACAGCGCATTGGCCGGAGAATCGGCCCGAGATTGACTTCGGCACGATCGAACTAACGAGTGTAATGCCGCACAACGACGCCGAGCAGCGGCACATTACCTTCCATCCGATTCCCCGCCTGGATGGCATAGAGCCGTCGGAAGATCCGCTCCTCGATCTGCGCGCGACGGTCTATCTGATGAGTGGCCGGCGCCGGCGAGCCCAGGGCCGCCCGGTAACTGAGTCGGAGAGTTGCTCACCGAGCTCTAGCTTATTTGCCATCCGCCGCCGAGCGCCTTGTAAAGCTGAACCACGGTGAGCAATTCCAGGAGCCGGATCCGCGCCAGATCCAGTTCCCCCTGGAACAAATCGCGATCGGCATCCAAGGCATTGAGCTGCGTGTCGACTCCTCCGCGGTACCGCGTGTAGGCCAGGCTCAGCCGGTCCTGCAATGCGGATACCAGGGCCTCCTGCTTTTCACGGCTCTCCCTCACACGCTGGTGCGCGATCAGGGCATCGGAGACCTCTGTAAACGCGGTCTGAATGGTCTTCTGGTATTGAATCAACGCATGTTCTCTCTGGGCTTGCGTCAGTCTCACATTGGATTTCAGCCGTCCGGCAGTGAATATCGGTTGGGTGACTTGCGGGACCAGGCTCCAGGCGCTATGTGGTCCGCTGAACAGGCTCGATAGCTGCGTGCTTTGTCCGCCCAGGAACCCACTGAGACTCAGTTGCGGAAAGTATGCCGCCTTCGCCACACCGATTTCCGCGTTGGCCGCAATCAGATCCTGCTCCGCCGCCCGGATATCTGGACGCCGCTCGAGCAGCGCGGATGGCAGGCCGGCCGGCACCTCGGGAGGCAAGTTCTGCTCGGTGAGACTGTGCCCGCGAACCACGCCGCCGGGATTCTGGCCGAGCAGCAGGGTGATCTGATTCTCCGTCTGCTTGATCTGCTGCTGAATCGCGGGGATGGTTTCCGCCGCTGTGTACACCAGTTGCTCCGCCTGACGCAAGTCGAGCCGAGTCGCCACGCCTCCTGTCTGCCGCTGTTTGGTCAGCACCAGCGATCGCTCGCGTGTCTGCAGAGTGCGTTGGGAGATCTCTAGCGTGTAATCAAGTTCCCGCAGCGTCAAGTAAGAAGTCGCTACGTCGCTGACCAGGGTGGTGACGACGGCTTTGCGGTTTTCCTCGGCGCTCAAGAGATTGGCGCGCGCGGCTTCGGTGGCCCGCCGCAACCGTCCCCAGAGATCGATCTCAAACGACAATAGGTCCAGCGCGGCAGTGCCGAAGTTGCGATTCTGCGAAGGCAGGAGCGCCGCCGGTATCGGTGTGGCGCCGTCGCGCGAGAGACGGTTGATCTCGACGCTACCGCTTGCACCGAAGTTCGGATACTGGTTTGACCGGGTGATTCCAAGGCTGGCGCGGGCGGCCTCGACACGGGCAGCCGCGTCCCGCAGATCGTAGTTCGCCACCAGCGATTGACGAATCAGTTCCTGCAGCTTCTCGTCTTTGAAAACTTCGAACCATTTGAGATCGGCAAGCGAGGCGGCTTGCGCGGGAGGGAGTGGCTCGGGCGCGCGAAAATTGGCGGGTACATCGGTCGCGGGCCGTTTATAGTTAGGTCCCACCGTACATCCGGCGAGCAGAACGGCGGCTAGAGCCAGGCCAGTGCGGCAGTGCATGAGTCAGTCTCCTTCTCCCGGCAAGGGTTGCGGAGGAAGGATCGGTGCGGGCTGGCGCAGCGCCGCCCCCGAAAACTTTTCGACCACGTAGAAGCATGCCGGCACCAGGAATATACCGATCCCGCTGGCCGCCAGCATCCCGCCGATCACGGTGGTGCCCATGATCTGCCGGCCAACCGCTCCGGCTCCACTGGCGATCCACAATGGCACGCATCCCAGGATGAATGCGAACGAGGTCATAAGGATCGGCCGCAGGCGCAGCCTCGCGCCTTCCAGGGCAGCCTCCGCCAGCGGCCTTCCCTTCTCGAATTCGTCCTTGGCAAACTCGACGATCAGGATGGCATTCTTGGCTGCCAGGCCGATGAGCATCACCAGGCCGATCTGCGAGTACACGTCGCTCTCGATCTGCACCATGTAAGCAGGCGCAAAAAGCCCCAAGAGCGTGCGGCGCAGCCACAAGACTGCGAAGGCGCCGAAGACCGCGACCGGGGTGGTCAACAAGACACTGAAAGGCAGCGTCCAACTCTCATAGAGAGCTGAGAGAACCAGGAATACGAAGAGCAGCGAGAAACCGAAGATGACTCCCGAGGAGACGCCTTCCTGGGCCTTTTTTTCCTGGAATGATATGCCTGCGTAGTCGTAACCCATCTCGGACGGCATCGTTTGGGCGAAAGTCTCTTCCAGCGCCTTCATTGCCTGGTTCGAGCTGAAGCCTGGCGCGGCGCCGCCATTCAATTGCGCCGCGCGGTATTCGTTGAAGCGCATGGTGAACTCGGGACCGTTCCGCGATTCAAACCTGGTCAATGCGGAAAGGGGAACCATCTCGCCGGCGGCATTCCTGACATAGAACTGGCCGACGTTTTCGGGCTTGGTGCGGTAGTCGCCTTCGGCTTCGATATACACCTGCCATTGGCGTCCGAACCGATTGAAGTAATTGATGAAGAGCCCACCCATGAACGCCTGGATGGTGCGGTACACGTCATTGATCGGGACGCCCTGCTTGATGACCTTATCGCGATCGACCATGACGAATTGTTGCGGGACACTTGGCAGGAACGTGGTGCTCAGGCTGGCAATCTCCGGGCGTTTGCGCGCGGCGCCCATGAACTTGTTCAGATTGTCAGACAGGAAATTTACGTCGCCCCCCGACCGGTCTTCGAGAATAAAAGTAAAACCGCCGGAAGTGCCGACGCCCGGGATCGCCGGGGGCGAGAACCCGAAAACGATGCCTTCTGGAAGGCGGCTGAACTCCGCATTGAGCCGCGCTTTGATGGCCTGAAACTGCTCAGCCCGGGTCTTGCGCTCGCCCCATTCCTTCATGCTGATAAACCCGAACGCGTTGTAAGTGGTGCGCACCAGGCTGAGCAGGCTGAAACCCGTAACGCTGGTGAAGTGTTCCACTCCAGGCGTTGCCAAAACGATTTTCTGGATCTTGTCGACCACTGCTTGCGTCCGCTTCAGGGACGCCGCGTTGGGCAACTGGACATTCAGGTAGAAGAAACCCTGATCCTCGTCCGGAACGAAGCTGCTTGGCACTCTGCCGCCAATCCACACCCCTGCCGCCGCGAATCCCACCAGGAGAATCAGGGTAAACGCACCCTTGTGAATCAGCGCTCCGGAGATCCGGACGTAGCTATTGGTTGCGCGGCCGAAGGAACGGTTGAACCAACCGAAGAATCGCGCCAGCAGTCCTTTGCTCTGCTTTCTGGGCTTCAGGAGGAGTGCCGCGAGCGCCGGGCTGAGCGAGAGCGCGTTGAATGCGGAAAGAACCACCGAGATCGCGATGGTGACCGCGAACTGCTGATAGAGCCGGCCGGTGATGCCGGGGATAAGCGCCGTCGGTATGAACACCGCGGAAAGCACCAGTGCGATTCCGACTACCGGGCCGGAGATCTCCTCCATGGCCTTAAAAGCCGCTTCTTTGGGAGCAAGACCGTCCTCGATGTGGCGCTCCACGGCCTCCACCACCACAATCGCATCGTCCACCACCAAGCCGATCGCCAGGACCAGGCCGAACAAGGAAAGCGTGTTCAGGCTGAAGCCGAACAACGGAAAAAAAACGAAGGTACCCACCAGCGACACAGGCACGGCCAGCAATGGAATCAACGTAGATCGCCAACCTTGCAGGAACAGGAACACCACCGCAACCACCAGCGCGATAGCGATAAAGAGGGTCTGCACGATCTCCTTGATTCCCTCGTTCACCGCCCGCGTGGTATCCACCGGAATCGTGTAGTCGATGTCGTCGGGAAAGCGCCGCTTGGACTCCTCGAACAGCTTCCGCACTCCGGCGGCGGTCTGGACGGCGTTGGAGCCCGGCAGTTGATACACGGCCATGACCGCGCTTGGCCGGCCATCCAACTGGCCCGATATGCTGTAGTCCTGCGCACCCAGTTCCACTCTGGCTACGTCGCTCACGCGCACAATTCCAGTGTCCGGTGTTTCGCGAACCACGATCTGCTCGAACTCCTCCGGCGAGGTCAAACGACCTTGTGCGCGCACGGAGTAAGTGAACGGCTGCGAGCCGGGAATCGGCTCGCTGCCTACCTGTCCCGCCGGGTTGACGGTATTCTGAGTCTGGATCGCCGAAACAATCTCCGGAACAGTGATTTGCAGCTTCGCCAATTGATCTGGCTTCACCCAGAGGCGCATGGCGTACTGCCCGGCGCCGAAGATCTGAACCGAACCAACTCCTTTTACGCGGGTCAGCGGGTCATTCAGGTTGATATACCCATAGTTCGCGAGGAACTTGGCATCATAGGTGCCCCGGGGTGAGTACAGGGCGACCAGCATCAGAGGCGCCAGCACCGATTTCTGGACCGTGACGCCGTAATTGGTGACGTCCACGGGGAGCTGCGACGCAGCCTGCGTCTCGCGGCTCTGGGCCAGAATCAAGTCCGTGTTCGGGTCCGTGGCGATATCGAAATCCACGATCATGCGCATCTGCCCATTGGCGGTGGCGTTGAGGGAGTACATGTAATTCATGTTGTCCACACCGCTCATCTGCTGCTCGATGGGCGTGGCCACCGACTGCTCGATGGTCTGGGCGTCCGCGCCAACGTAGATCGCGGAAACCTGAACTTCGGGCGGCGCAATGGCGGGAAACTGGGCCACCGGCAGGCCTACCACCACTACGGCTCCTACAATCACCGTGATAATGGCGATAACGATCGCCACGATCGGCCGGTTAATGAAGAATTTAGACATCGCTGGTCACCTCGCATCGACCGGCTTCGGATCGACCTGCATTCCCTGCCGCACCTTCTGCAAGCCTTCGACTACCACACGCTCGCCAGGCTTCACGCCTTGGCGCACGATCCACTCATCGCCGACCGTTTCGCCGAGTTCGACGGGTCGAATGTTCACTTTGTTGCCGCCATCGACTACCGCGATCAGGCGGGTGCCCTGAAGGTCCAGGACCGCGCGTTGCAAGACAAGGATGGCCCCCGGCTGAATTCGGGCACGGCGTACTCTTCCGTACTGTCCGGGGCGCAGGTTGTTCCCTGGGTTTGGGAACAGTCCCGCAATACGGAGGGCTCCGGTCCGGACGTCCACCTGGCGGTCCGTAAAATCGAACTTGCCTTTCTGCGGATAGGTGCTGCCGTCAGCCAGCACTAACTCGAGATCTAAATGATTGAGGTCGGCCTGGCGCAGCTCTGCCGTTGGAAAGCGGCGCGAAAAATCGAGATATTCCTGTTCGCTGACCGTAAAGTAGACTTTGATCGGATCGAGCGTCGAAACTGTCGTGATCGGGGGGCTGGCCGGGCTGACCAATGCCCCCACCTGCAATTGCGCAATCCCCGGAATGCCATCGATCGGCGACGTCAGATGCGTGAACCCCACGTTAATTTGCGCAGTTTCGACCGCCGCTTTGGCCGACTGCACGGCGGCTTCGGTGGCAGTGATTTGCGCGCGGGACGTCTCCACTTGCGCACGGGCCGATTGCAACTGGGCCTTCGCCGCCATGTTGTATTGCGTGGCGTTGTCCAGATCCTGCTGGGTGATGGCTTGCTGCTGTGCCAGCGGAGTGTAGCGTTCCACGTCTAGCTGCGTGCGGCGCTCGTTGGCTTCCGCTACCGCTACCTGGGCTTCCGACTGAGACAACTGAGCATGCGCCTGCGCCAACTGTCCCTGCGACTGCGCGAGCTGAGCGCGGGCCTGATCTAGAGCGGCCTGAAATGGGCGCGGATCGATTTGGAACAGAAGTTGGCCCTTCTTGACGAAGGAGCCCTCCTTATAGGCCTGCTCGATGAGATAGCCCGATACCTCGGCCTTAATATCCGCGTTCACCAGCCCATCCAATGTGCCGATCCACTCCTTGTATATCGGTACATCTCTTTGCGCGGCTTCGACCACGCGCACTTGAAGTAGCTGAGGCGGCGCACCGGCCGTGCCGCGGGAGCAGCCTGGGGACGAAACGCACAGACCGGCGGCCAGAACCGCCAAAATTAAATCCGAAGATCCCGGTTGCATATGCAAATTCAATCCTTTCGTGTGCCGCGTCCAACGAAGCCACATTTCAGGGGTACTTGGGTAGCACTTCGCACACCCCCGTCTGATGCGGGATGACGGGCAGCCGATTCAAGCGATTTATTCGCTCGGCCGTCCGAAGAATATGAAGTTTCGCGTGCCGAAGTGACGGGGTCACTTCCGTCGGATTCGACACCTGACAGGGCGGGGAACCGAAGTCAGCAAACCGGCGCCGCCGGGGCAGCCGCGGCCATCCGGGTCGGTGAAGGATTTCCACCTCTGGGCGCCGCGGCGGTTCCATGCATTCGTAAGTCCGACCACATCGGCTGAAGATGGAAGCGCATTCGCAAATTAGCCCGAAACAGCCGCGTCTTAGCCGCGGGCAGGCTCAGGCCAAGTACCCCGGCGACCTCTTTCAGAGACAAGCCTGCGCCTGCATAGAGAGAGAATACCTCGCGCAACGGCGCCGGAAGCCTGGAGACTCCGTTCGCGACAGCCTCTCCAATCTCCCCGCATAACGTGAGTTTTTCAGGCGTTAGCGCAGGTGACGCCAGCTTATCGGCGGAGCCGCTCTGGTAAAGGCTGTCCAGATCCACCCAGCCCAGCCGGCGCTCAGGATGGCGCAGGTTCATGCAGCACTGGTTCACAACGATGCGTCCCAGCCAGGTTTTGAAAGCCGAATCTCCACGAAAGGTGTGCAAGTGTCGAAAGGCCGACAGAAAGGCCGATTGTACGGCGTCCTGAGACTCGTCTTCCGAGCCCAGAATTCTCTTCGCCACGCGCAAACAGGATGGGTAATGTCGTCTGAACAACTCTGATATCGCAGCCTTTTCCCCACGCTGTCCGTCTGCGATCAGTTCGGTTTCCGCTCTCTCTTGCATGTCTGGCCTCTCGCAATTCGTGCTCCAAAACGTGGCTCCGGTACGATGGGTGCTAATCGAGGGTCTGGGATGTCGAACGAAACAGGCGAAGGCGCCGATCAACTGAAGTTGGCTGCGGCCGAATCCGCGCTCGCGCAGGTCAGAGACGGGATGATTGTCGGGCTGGGAACGGGATCCACCGCGGCCCCAGCCGTGGAAATCCTGGGAGAGCGGGTGCGCAAAGGTCTGCGCGTGGTCGGCGGTTGACACCCGCTTGGGTCCGCTTTTTGGGAAATCTCAAGGCCTGCTCCGAGGGCCCGAACATCCATGATTACAGGGGTTCCGCGGGTGTCGAAGGCTATTTGTGCGTGTCATGCCGACGCCGGCCAGATCTGCCGTCGCCTGTGCGAAAATCGGACCTTTGCTGCACATTAAGAGGATCTGTCGCAAACGTAGGCCGCGCAGCTCTGATACCGTGAATTCTCCATGCAGAAGACCAGGCCCGCCTTGTTCCGAGGACGCCATTTCGAGGATCAATTGATCGTGCTGTGCGTCCGGTGGT
>Ga0209579_10002054_pt1 | contig 15903 bp, 11 predicted proteins | sample Coa_R1_2_FD_187152 | JGI IMG/M metagenome (GOLD analysis project Ga0209579, IMG submission 187152) | Surface soil microbial communities from Centralia Pennsylvania, which are recovering from an underground coalmine fire - Coalmine... | ecosystem: Environmental > Terrestrial > Soil >... | reverse complement strand
CGCCGACGGCCCCTGGTGCCTGCTGATGGAACTCCCGGGCGCGGATCCCGGTCAAGTGACCATCCATCCCTGTGCCGCCCATCAGCTGGCACGGGCGATCGAAGAATTGCTGACCCTCGAGCCCGTGGCGGCCGTGGGGGATAGGGAGGCGTGCGATGCTCGGCTGGCTGACGTGGTGGCTTAGGCCGGCGCCGGAACGGATCCTCGAGGATCCCCGCGAGGAGCTCCGGAGTCTGAAGCGCCGACGCCAGGCGCTCCTGGAGTCCCTGGGGTCGCTCCGCGCCTACGGGTTCGATTCCATCGCGGAGGACGACGAAGTCGCGCTCAAGGCCGTCGACCGACGCATCACCGCTCTCCTGTCGAAGCGGGTTGCGGGAAACGACGACGTCCTTCTTCACTAACCGATCCCGTCCCTGTTGGCGCGCTTGGAGTCCGGTTCGCCGGGCTCCAAGCCGCGCTGGGGCCTAGTAATCCTCCGTCGGCTTCAGGCCTCCGGCGCCCCAGATCCCGGACCCGCGCAGCATCAGGGGCCCCACGAGATCGGAAGGGACGAAGCCGGCTCGCTCCAGCCGGCCTCCGCGCGACTCCCGGGGATCCAGGCCGCATTCGGCGGTGTAGGAGACCAGGGTCCCGCCCGCCTTTCCTTCCAGGACGAACCCGGCTGTCACGTGAAACCCTGCCGGCGCCGCCTCCGACTCTTTGGTCCGGATCCGGCCATACGTGAACTCGAGTTCCTCCAACAGGGGAAACACGAGGACGACCTTCTGCAGCTCGGGGAGGTCGAGGAAGCGATCTAGAACGCTCCCCCGGGGATATCGCTCAATGGCGGCGACCGTCTTGAAGGGCGCGTCGAAGCCGACGTGGAGGCCGACGTAGATCTCGCGGACCAGCCAGGAGGAGTCCTGCCGGCGGACCGCCTGAGTCCAGCAGAACAGATCGTGACGGTCGCCGGCGCTGTTGGTGTACGCCCAGGGCTGGGCGAGATAGCGGGTGAACTTGAGCCCGTCGTGGGGTTCATAGATCTCGATCCGGACAAAGCCCTGCGCCGCCAGCGCGGCGGACACCCTCCTGGCGTCCCGGGCCAGGCAGCCGGTGCGAAGCGAGTGGTAGGCGTGCCGGATCATCCGCTCGGGACTGGGCTCCGCGAGGGCGTCCCGGATCGCGGTCCGGAGGGAGGCGGTGTCCTGCTCCACCCGGGCGGGCCAGGTTCCTCCCAACGCCTCCTGGACGGTCTGGCCCCGGATCGAAATTCCCGCGACCGCCTCCTCCCGGCAGGCGGGATCGGGGTGGTTCAAGCGCAGCGACAGCGCCGCGGGGATCTCGGGGTCCTGGGAGGGCGCAGGTCCGGCACAGGACGCGATGCAGACCCACAGCAGAGGCCACGACGGTCGCATACCAGTCAGACGGCCTCAATGGCCCTTGACTTGCGCCCAGGCGTCGTCGAGCTTCTTTTTGATTTCGGGGTCCAGCTCCTTGAACAGCGAGCAGCGCTGGAGCTCCCCCTCGGCGGGATTGGCGGCCCGATTCTCCAGAACCTCCTTCTTGATCAAGGGCTGAGCAGCCTCATTGGGGTTCGCGTAGGACACTTCGTTGGAAATGGCCGCCGAGACGTCGGCGCGAAGGAGGTAGTCGATGAACTTGTGGGCCAGCTCCCTGTTCGGCGCCCCCTTGGGGATGCAGATGTTGTCGACCCAGAGGGTGCCGCCTTCCTTGGGAATGACGTACCCGATCTCCCCCGAGCGCTCCTTGGGGTCGGCGCCGGCGGCTTGGAGGGCGTCCCCGCTGTAGCACTGGGCGATCCAGGCTTCTCCTTTGATCAGGCGGAGCTTCGGTTGGCCGTCGAAGGCCTTTACTTTCGCGCCGGCGAGCTTCTTCCGCCCTTTCTCGATCGCGTCGAGGGTCAAGGGCTGGGGAACTCCCCCGTCGGCCCAGATCGCTGCCGCGAACGCCTCGCGCGCGTCGTCGAGGATGGTGACGTGGCCCGCAAGCTTCGGATCCCAGAGGGCGGCCCACGAATCGGGCGCCGGACTGACCTTGGACTTGTTGTAGGCCAGGCCCGTCGTCCCCCACATGTACGGGACGGAGTACTCGTTCTTCGAGTCGTACTCGAGGCCGCGGAACTTCGGCGACAGGTTCTTGAAGTTCGCAATCTTGGACCGATCGATCTTTTCCAGAAGGCCCTTGGCGATGAAGACGCGCATGACCTCATCGCTCGGGAAGACCACGTCGAAGCCGGACCGCCCGCCGTCCAGCCGCGCGCGAAGCGTCTCCGCGGACTCGAAATAGTCGGGCACGACGCGGCAGTCGAACTCCTTCTCGAAATTCTTGAGCGTGTCCGGAGCGAAGTAGTCGGCCCAGTTGAAGACGTGGAGCTCGGGCTTGGCCGGGGAACAGCCGGTCAGGACCACCAGGAACGCCAGCATGAATCGGCTCATCGTCCTCCCCCTGCGACCGGTACCCGGGAAATCCGGAGCGCGGCCGCAATCAGCGCCAGCGAGGCGACCAGGATCACCGTCGAAAGAGCGTTGATCTCCGGCGTCACGGCGAAGCGAACCATCGAATAGATGCGCATGGGCAGCGTCCCGTCCCCGGGACTGGTCGTGAAGTACGTTATCACGAAGTCGTCGAACGACAAAGTAAACGCCAGCACCGCGCCGGACACGACGCCGGGGAGGATGGCGGGAAGGGTGACCTTCCAGAAGGCCCGGAGGGGGGAAGCCCCGAGATCCTGGCCGGCCAGCTCGATCGACCGGTCGAGGCCCTGCAGGCGGGCGGACACGACGACCGCGACGTACGACAGGTTGAACGTCGTATGGGCGACCACCGCCGTGGCCAGCGACAGCTTCCAGTGAACGGCGTCGAAGAGGGCCCGCAAGGCGATCGCCAGAACGATGTCGGGGACCATGACGGGCAACGCGATAAGGGTGGAATAGAGCCGCTTGCCGCGGAACCCGTCGCGGGCGGCCAGGGCGGCCATCGTGCCCAGGACCGTGGCCAGGACGGTCGTGGTGCCGGCCAGCAGCAGGGTATTCCCCAGCTCGTGGTGCAGCGTCGTGTCCCCGGCAAGCCTGCGGTACCAGTCCAGGGTGAATCCCGTCCAGCGCACGGAGTATTTCGACTCGTTGAAGGAGAAGAGCACCATGACTCCGATCGGCGCATAGAGGGCGGCGAGCACGAGCGCGGTGAATCCGCCGAGGAGCCTCCTCATACCAGGCCCTCGCTTTTCCGGAAGCGGGAGTAGAGGCCGGTGAGGGTGATGGTCAGCACCATCAGGATCAACGTCAGCGCCGATCCGGCGCCCGGGTTGCGGTTCTTCATGAAATAGAGATTGATCTGGCTGCCGATCATGGGCGTGCGCTCGTCGATGAACTCCGGGAGCGCGAAGATGCCCAGGATCGGGATGAACACGAGGATGCACCCGGCCGCGATGCCCGGAAGGGTCAGCGGAACCGTTACGCTCCAGAACGTCCGCGCCGGCGAGGCCCCGAGGTCCTGCGACGCCTCGAGCAGCCGTCCGGGCAGCTTTTCGATGGACGAGTACAGGGGAAGGATCATGAAGGGAAGGAAGCTCTGGACGAGCGCCAGGACCACGGCGCTCTCGGAATTCGACCAGCCCAGGGGGTCCAGGCAGAACTTGAGGGCGTAGGTGCGGACGAGCAGGTTGGTCCAGAACGGAAGCACGATGAGGAAGAGCAGGAGGCCGCGCCAGCGCTTCTGGCAGCCGGCGATGTAGTAGGCCACCGGGTAGGACACGAGCAGGCAGAGCGCGGTCGACACGACCGCGATCCGGAACGAGCGCCAGAAGAGCAGCCAGGTCACCGGCTCGCTCAGCGCCCGGACCCCGTCGGCGGAGAATCCGGCCAGGGCGAGCACGGCGGTGGGGATCACGAGGAAGACCACGAGCCACGCGGTGGGCGGCAGGAGGAGCGACAGGAAGCGGCCCTTCATCGAGGGAGTACCAGCCCGTCTTCCGGGCGCCACGAGACGGCCGTCGTCTCGCCCACCCGGACCCCCGCCGACGCGCCGTCGTTGGCGTCCTCGACGAAGAGGCGCCGGTCGCCGGCCCTCAGGATGATGGACCTCGAGGATCCCTGGTAGAGGACCTCTTCGACGCGGCAGGCGACGCCCGCGCCTGGAGCGATCTTCATCTTTTCCGGCCGCACCAGGATGACGGCGTCGCCGGAGGCCAGGGCGCCGAACGACAGGCCGTCCTTGGTACGGAAGATCCGGCCGTCGCCGCGGCCCTCGAAGAAGTTCCCGGCGCCGACGAACTCCGCGGCGAAACGCGTTGAAGGCCGTTCATAGATGTCCTCGGGCGCGCCGACCTGCTCGACGCGGCCCTGGTTCATCACCGCGATGCGGTCGCTCATGGCGAGCGCTTCCTCCTGGTCGTGCGTGACGAACACGAACGTCATGGCCAGCTCCCGCTGGAGGCGCCGGAGCTCCGCCTGGAGACCCTTGCGAAGCTTGAGGTCCAGGGCGCTGAGAGGCTCGTCGAGCAGGAGGACCCGCGGTCCGGTGACGATCGCCCGCGCCAGGGCGACGCGCTGCTGCTCGCCGCCGGACAGCGTGGTCACGGAGCGCTGCTCGTACCCGGCCAGGTTCACCTTCTCGAGGGCGCGGCGGATGCGGCCGCCAATGTCGTCCGCCTTTGCGATGCGGAGGCCGAACGCGATGTTGCCGCCGACGCTCAGATGCGGGAAGAGCGCATAATTCTGGAACACCATGTTGACGTCGCGGCGGTGGGGAGGAACCCCGGCCATGTCGGCGCCCGCGAGGGTCACCGCGCCCGAGTCGGCGGACTCGAAGCCGGCGATGATGCGCATCAGGGTCGTCTTGCCGCAGCCGGAAGGGCCCAGGAGGGAGAAGAACTCGCCCCGGCGGATGTTGAGGGTCACGTCATCCACTGCGCGGCGGCCGCCGAAGGCCTTGATCACGCCGCGCAGCGTTACGTCGAACTCGTCCACTTCGATCGCGGTCCCCTAAAGATCTGGGATGGTGATATCACAAACATTTTCGTGATGCAAGACCGGTGGCCCCCCCGGCGCCAAGAAACTCCCGGCGCCCGACGCGCCGGGAGTCCGCCGCAACCGCTAGCGGCAGGCGGGACCGACGGACCAATAGCCCGGCGCAAGAAGAACGACGCGGGTCACCGGCCGGCCGCACTCCTCGCCGACGATGCGCGTCTCGTAACGGGGCGCAATCCACACGCGGTTCGGACGGCACGTGTCGCGGTGTTCGGCCGGATGCCGGAACTCGCGCGACCGGTGCCCATCGTTGGCCTCCGCTCGGGCGGCGCCCGCCAGCCCCACCACTCCCAGGATCGCCAGGGTCAGGATCTTCTTCACGGCATGCTCCTTTCGTTTCTGAGAGCAAGACGCCCGGGGGCCGCCGGCGTTCCCGGAATTCGAATGTAAGTGAGTAAATACTCACCTCATGGCGCGGAGGGCGGGGGGTCGGGCCGGGGACGGTTACTTGTTGTCGTCGTCGCCCTTGTCCAGCTGGCTCTTGGGAATGGGCAGGGTGAGGATGAAGGCCTTCCACTCCTCCTCCATCTTTTTCAGGTCGACGCCGGCAAAGGCCTTGTCGGTCGCCTTCAGCCAGCCGTCCTCGCCTCCGCCCCCCGTCTTGAGGGCCTCCAGCATCTTCAGGGGGATCTGGTGATAGCCCTTCGACTTGGCCACCGGCGACTGCATGAAGAAGTAGTTGATGGACCAGCCTTCGGCGTAGCAGAGATGCGCATTGGTGTAGTACTGCATCTGGTCGTAACGGAAGATCTTGTCGAGCCCGACATGCTCGTCCTTCTTGACGGCGGTGACGATGGTCTTGACCCGCCAGTCGTTGATGCCGATCGTGAATTTGCCGCGGTTCTTCGTCCACTCCCCGCCGAAGAAGTAGTCGCCAAGGCCTTCGTTCAGCCACGACGGCACGTAGATCCGGCGGCCGCGGCCCATCATGTAGAACATGTACTGGTGGAACGCCTCGTGGTAGAGGATCTTGAAGGTCGTCTCCTCCGCCGGCCGCTCCTCCGCGATCGTGAACTCCTCGCGCGAATCCAGCGTCACCTTGTCGCCCTCGAACTTGTAGCAGACGACCTCTTCCTGGCCGGGGCTCCAGTACGCCGCGGCGCCGGGCATCTGGCCGTAGTACATGAAGTCTTCCTCGCGGTCGAACACCTTGACGCGGCATTGGGGGATTCCCTTCGCCGAGGGGATGACCTGGCGGTAGAGGGCCTGGATTTGCTCGAGCTCCTCGCCGCATTTCTTGGCGTACTCGGGACTCGTCGCGTACTCGATCAGGTAGTTGCCCTTGGAGGAGCGGAGCAGCTGCCAGTCGCTGCAGAGCGCGCCCTTCTCGAGCTTGATCGACAGGCCCGAGCGCGAGCCGGGATCCAGGATCCAGAACGTCTTGGCCGCCGCGTCGAAGACCTTCAGCGCGTAGCCGAAGTCCTCCTGCGAGATCGGGGGTGTGCTCGACTGCTGCACCGTGCGCTTGCCGTCGGAGGTCGTGGTGATGATGCGGATGAACGAGTTCTCGTCGGACCCGGACTTCCAGGTGCCCACCAGGGCCAGGCCGCGCTTCTCGCCAAAGTAGTAGTAGGCCACGCACCGGTCGCCGCCGTCGGTGCTGTACACCTTCCTCAGGTAGCTCGCCCTGCCCTGGACCTGGGACTTGGCTTCCTCCTTCAGCTTCTTGTACCCGCGCTGCTCAAGCGTGGACGTCACCTTCTGCTCGAGGAAGTCGATGCCGGTGCAGGAGTAGACTTTGAAGACCTGCAGGTAGAGCTTGTCCAGATAGGGCGCGGTGTAGCGGGCGATCCGGATCGTCTCGCCCTTGAAGTCGACCTCGCTGTTGTCGTAATCGTTGAACCAGGCGGCGGCGGGCGGCACGCCCTTCCAGCCCTCGGGAGGCGAGAATTCGAATCCGTACCAGGAATCCTGGTGCGGGCGCTTGTAGAGACCCGTCTTTCCGAGGGCGCTCACGGCGACCTTGAGGCCCATCGCCGTGATCTTGTCCGAGACCTCGATCATGTGGTCGCTGTAGACCCAGGTCCCGCGGAAGCGCGATCGAAGGTCCCGCAGCTTGGTCTGAGCTTCGACGAACTTGCCGTCCTTTTCCAGGGCGAGGGCCGCATCCCACAGCTCCTGCGCCTTCTTCTCGCGTTCCTGCGCCTTGGGATCGGAGGGCATCGGGCGGCCCTGCCCCTTGCCGGCCGCGTTCGGGTCGGGCCCCGGCGGGGGCGGGGGAAGCACCGCGCCCCCGGACGGCCCCTTGGCCAGCTTCTCCGGCGGGATCATCCCTTTGAGATCTCCGGCCGTCAGCGCGCCCGTGTACAGACGGACCTCGTCGAGCGAGCCTTTGAAGTACTCCTTGGTGTTTCCCTGATCGTAGCGGCCCAGCTCTGCGGACGACGGTTTGCCCTTGTCCGCCGGATTGGTCGAGGCTCCGGAGAGGACGCCGTCGATGTAGATCTGGTGCGTGGTCCCGTCGAACGTGTAGGCGAAGTGGTGCCACTCGTTGGCGGTCGGAGGGGTGGCGTTGGCCAGCCACCAGCCGCCCCAGCGCCAGGCCCCGATTTTGGAGTCCTTGAATCCCAGGTGCAGGCCGGACCCTCCATTGGGAATGTGGAGATTCACGAACTGCTGGATGTTGGAAGGAATCGCGGACACGTTGAACCACAGGGCGATCGACTGGGGCGCGTTCGCGGCGGGAAGGCCGGCCGTCCCGCAGATCACGTACGTCTTCACCCCGTCGAATCCCAGCCCTTGGCCGTCGAAGCCCAGGACCCACGACGTGCCGCCCATCAGGGTGCCGTGGTTCGCGCTCCCGGAGGCGTCGGCCGTGCTGATCCCGCTGCCCTCGTCGAACTTCCAGTGGGCGACGAGCTTGGGACCCTCCTGCGCGTCGCCGTCGGCGGGCCGCCGGGCGAAGCACAGCAGCGCGGCACCTAGAGCGATGAGTGAACTCTTGCGCATGATCGTCTCCCCTATCCTTGTGGGCCCGGTTCGAAGAGATCCGAACGAAGCGGGATCCGGCGGAACCCAGCGGGCGGTTCGGGATACCCCCTTAGACGCGGCGCTGCCCGCCACGTTCACGGAATTCGGAATTCTTCCCTCAGTATACCGCCGAACTCGAAGTTCTTTAGCGCCTGCCGGAATCTATTCGGACGGCTATACTGGGAAGGTCCGCGTATAAGGAATGCGGTCGGTGGCCGTTTGGGGGTCGCAGAAACGGCCTCCTTCGGAGGCAACATGCGCGCTTGGCTGGTCCTGGCCCTCCTCGCACTCCTTCAGGAGTCCCCCGAGTCCCTCCGGCTCCCGGAGTCGGAGTTCGCCCGCCGCCGGGCCGCGATCCAGGAGCGCTTTCTCGACGGCGCGGTGGCCCTCGACGCGGGCCCCCTGGGCGAGGTCGGCAGCGACAACAACACTCCCGTCTTCGACTTCAAGTATCTGACCGGCTTTCACGACAACGAGGGCATCATCGTGCTCGCGGGGAAGAAGACCGTGGTCTTCGTCAGCGAGATGCGGAAGGCGCCCGGAATCGATCTCGTCCTTCCCGTCGACCAGTTCCCGACCTGGGTCGCCCAGAACCTCTCGAAGGAGCCCCGCCTCTATACCAAGCTTCGCGGAAAGAACCTGACGGTGGTCTCGGAAGCGGCGGCGTCCGTCGAAGTCGTGGGAGGGAAGCTGCGGGACGAACTGACGCGGCTCCGGCTGATCAAGGGCGATGCCGAACTGAAACTCATGCGAAAGGCGGCCGATGCCACCAACGCCGCCCATCTCGCCGCCATGAAGGCCCTCAAACCCGGCATGAACGAGCGGGAGATCCAGGAGATCATCGTCTCGACCTTCCGGAAGGAAGGATGCCCGGATCTGGGATTCCCCCCGATCATCGCGGCCGGCCGCAACGGTACGATTCTCCACTACATGAAGAACGAGAAGGAGATCCCCAAGGACACGGTCATCGTCGTCGACATCGGCGCCGCGATCGAGAACTATGTCACCGACATCACCCGCACCATCCCCACCTCGGGCAAATACACCGAGGTCCATCGCAAGCACTACCAGTGCGTGCTGGACGCCCAGAAGGCGGCCGAAGCGGTCTGCAAACCCGGGGCGACCTTCACCGACCTCGAGCGCGCGGCCCGGAAGGTGTTCGAAGAGCGAGGCATGACGGACTGGTCCTATGCGCACGCCAAGGATTACTCGGTCCGTCACGGCCTGGGCCATTACGTCGGCATGGCCGTCCACGACTCGGGCTCGTACCGCGAGAAATTCGCGCCCGGGATGGTGATCACGATCGAGCCGGGCTGGTATGACAAGGATGCGGGGTACGGGATCCGCATCGAGGACACCTACGTCATCACCAAGGACGGCTTCGATCGCCTGTCCGCGGGAGCGCCGCGGGAAATGGACGACATCGAAGCCGCGATGAAGGGAAAGAAGGATTATTAGGACCCGAAGGGGGCCCCGGGAGGGGCCCCCTTCGGGATGTCCGCCCCCGTCACTTCCGAACGATCTTCACGCCGTGAAGGAAGAAGTTCAGATCGTACTCCCCTTCCTTGTAGATGTCGTTCGTGTACTCGGTGCCGATCTTCCGCTCGCCCGCCTTGAGGGCGCAGGGGAACGTGTAGTCCTTGGCGTCTTCGCTCTTCAGCTGGGTTTCCGCCCCGATCTGGGCGCCGTCCACCTTCAGCTTGAATTTCGCGTTCTCTCCCTTGGCGGCCTGGCAGGAGGCGGTGATCACGATGTCATAGTCGCCGTCCGCCGGGACCCTCACCGTCACCTCGCCGAGCCCGTTCGTGTAGAAAAAGGCGCGCGATTCGCCGTCGTCCCAGCCGAAGAGGTCTGGGGACTGGACCGTGAACTTGATCTTCGAGACGTCGGCCTTGATCGCTGTTCCCCCGGCCGCGGTCGGCGGGATCGCAGGCTTCGTCACACCGGGAGCGGCGGCCTCCGGGGGCGTCGAGGGCGCGGCAGGAGGCGTCGGGGCGGAGGGCTTCGGCGCCATGGCGGGGGACGGGGCCGACGGCTTCTCGGGCGCCGAGGGCACTCCAGACATCGTCTGGCAGCCGCCTCCGACCAGGACGGCGGCCGCCAAGAGGGATCGCAGGATTCCATATCGCATGAGTCGCCCTTTCAGAATTGGACGCGGAACGATCGAACGAGATCTGGACTCTACTGGCTGACGGAGCGGATTGCAAGAATCCGGGGCGGCGGTCTACCATGGAGGGCGTCCTTGGCGTCCGGAGTCCCTTCGACTAGAATGGCGCCTTCCCCTTCTTATGAAGAAACGAACGATCCTTCAGGGGCTGTTCGGGACCCTGGCCGTCCTGACCGCCGGACTGGTCGGGGTGTATCTCTTTCGCTGGTCGCTCTTCGGCGGGACGGTGCGGGCGAAACTGTCGGAGCTGGTCGGCACGGAACTGAACTCCGACGCCGAGGTGGCCGTCCTCGAAGGAAGCCTGCTGAAGTCGATCACCGCCCGGGAGATCCGGCTCCGGCCCAGGGGAGGAGCCCCCATCCGGTCGGCGACGGCCGAGAAGGTCCGGGTGACCTATGGATTCCTCGGATCCGGTGAGCCGACGCTGACGGTGGACAGCGCCCGCATCGTCCTGTCCGCGAAGGACGGTCCGGCGCCTCCGCTCCACGAAACCATCCGGGACGTCGTCTCGGTCCTTCGGTCCTTGCGGTTCAGCGGCGTCGTGCGCGCCCGGAATGTCGACGTGGTGCTTCCGGACGGACGGGTGCTGTCGCTGGAAAAAGGGTCGCTCGACCACGCCACCTGGGCCCTGACGCTCCATACGGATGGGTTCGGAACCATCGACGGATCAGCGACCCTCGGACTCGACGGCTCCTTCTCCTTCGAGGGAAAGGCGTCCGAGGGACAGCTCCACCACGCCCGCATCGATCTGGGACCCGGACGCGACCATTGCCCGCTGACGCTCTCGATGGAGCTGCTGGGCCAGGCCTGGACCTGGTCGGGAACCGCGGACTTCGAGAAGGAGCGGCTCTCCAGGGCCGAAGGCGATCTCACGGTCAAGGAGGGGCGGGCCCATACCCTCGCCGACTTTACGACAGGACTCGTGAAGGCGGACGTGGACGCCGTCGTGGGGGTGGATGAGAAGCTGAAAGGGGAGCTAAACGGGGAGCTGAAGGGGGAGCTGGCGGTGAGCGGCCACGCCGAAGGACCGATCGAGGGGCCTCCGGAAGCCTGGACCCTCCGAGGCGGGACCCTGAAAACCCGCGCCCTCCGATTCCGGGACGTCGTCATCGACGAAGCGGAAGTCCGGGTGCCCCGCGGCTCGCTCGCCGAGGCCGCGTTCCAGGGGACGGCTCGGAGCGGCGACGACCGGGTGGAGGCCGAGGGGGTCTTTCGCTGGAAAGGAAAGCCGGACGTCGATGCGACCCTCCACGCGTCGGTGGTGGACGTGGGGCGTTGGCGGACCCTCCTCCCCGAACCGATTCCGCTGAAGGCCCTTCAAGCCCGAGTTGACGGAACGCTTGCCCTTCATGACGGGGCGATCTCCTTCGACGGCTCGGCCGCCACCGGGGCCGGATCCTATGACTCGGTGGCCTGGACGAGCGCGACCTTCACCGGCTCGTTCGCGCCCGGCCGGGCGGAGCTTCGGGAGGGGAGCCTTCTGGGAACCGCCTTCGCTCCCGCCATCGGCGTCTCCGGAAAGCTCGAAGGGGAAACCGTCCTCGTCCGCCTCAAAGCCGGCCCGGACGAGATCGATGTCGGGGGCCGTCTGGGAAAGAACGGAGACTTCGAAGGGCGCATTCGGGTCGAAGGACCCCTCGACTGGCTGAAATCCCAGAACGTGTCTCTTCCGGATTCCCTAGTCCCGATCAAGATCAACGGGAAGGTCCATCGGGAAAAAGAGGACCTCCGGGTCATGGTGGACATCGCGGCGGGGAATGACGTCACCCTGGCGCCCACCGCCACGATCCACCATTCGGGGGAAGAATGGTCCATCGCGCTGGCGCCCACCACGGTCACGATCCCCAAGGGCCGCGTCGAGATTTCCGAGACGCTAGTCAAGGTCGCCCCGGGACGAGTCTCGATGGAGGACCTCCGGGTCTCCTGGCCCCAACCGGACTTTCACGCCCGGCTCTCGGGCTGGGCGACCTGGACCGAACGGGAAACCAAGATCGTCTTCGGCGCTTCCGATTCAAGCCTCGCGAACATGCCGATCGAGACGCTCGACGCGCAGGTAACGATCGACCGGACGAGCGGCGAGATCGTTCCGCTGCTCCTTTGGGGAAAAGAAAACGGCGACTACCTTCGGATCCGCGGGCGCTGGGGCAAGGAGCTGGATCTCGAGGCCGAGCTCCGGGCGCGCGACCTTCAGCGTCCCCTGTTCCGGCAGCTGCTTCCCGGATATCCGGTCGAGGGCGCCATCTCCCTCAATGCCCGCATCACCGGCTCTCCGGCCGATCCGCAGACGAAGGGAAGCCTGAGTCTCTCGAAGATCACGACGGCCGGCCTGCCCCCGCTGACCCTGGACCTTCCGATCTATTCGGAAGACCACCGGCTGAAGTTCTGGGCCTCCCAGACCGATACCCCGTACGGCAAGCTCGAGATCGAAGGCTCGATTCCCCTGCCGAAGGCCCCCGGGGACGTGGACGTGAGGCTCCGGATCGCCACCAACGACTTTACTCCCCTCCTGGACCGGATGGACCGGACGGCGCGGCCCTGGGTTCCCCGGGGCGGACTGTCCGCCGAAATCTCCGTGGCGGGCCCCCCGTCGTCGCTCCGGCTGTCGGGTCGCGCCGACTTCTCCGCGGCGACGTTCAAGCCTCCCGACCCGCTGCCCATGGCCACCGATCTTCGGCTCTCCGCCCGCCTGGACTCGTCCGGCGTCTCCGTTGAGATGCTGGACGGGATTCTGGGACAAGGGCCGTTCTGGGCCTCCGGCCGCTGGGACTGTTTCCTTCCCGGCCGGCCCCTGTCGCTTTGGGTGACCGCGCAGGACGCGCTGGTGGTCGACGACGCCTTGGCCCGGCTGCGGGTCCGGCCCGATGCCCTGCTGACGTGGGATGAGCATCGGGGCCTCCGGTTGACCGGCCGCCTCGAGGTTCCCCTCTTGATCTATCATCGGGAGTTCAGCACGACGACGCCGGGGTCGCGGACCGCGGTCCGCCAGGTCACGTCGCCCAAGCTGCGCCTGATTCCGGCCGAGTCGGGAGGGTTCCTGATCCCCGGGATCGAGGGGCTCGAGGCGCTGGACCTGGATCTGAAGTTGACGACGCCGGGAGAAGTCCGGATCGAGAACAGCGTCGTGGGGATCCTGCTGTCGGTGGACGGCCACCTGGGCGGCACGGCGGCGGACCCCGCCCTGAGCGGGGTCATTCAGTCGCGGGCCAATCGCGGGGAAGTCAAACTGACGCCGGGGACTTTCATGCGGGTCGAGTCCTCCCAGATCCGGCTTCCGGAGGAGGCGGGACGTCCAGCGTCCGTCACCTTCCACGGTCGCGTCGGGACGGGGGAAGGGGCCATCCAGATCATCGTGGAAGGACCGACGGACAGCCCGACGCTCACGCTCAAATCGGATCCTCCCCTACCTCAGAAGGACCTTCTGGCAAAACTCGCCTTTGGGGTGGCCCCCGGGGCGGTCACAGGGGAGACCGGGGCGGCCACGCTCGCGCTTTATCTCTACGGGCAGGCGACGGATGAGTGGCCCAGCGCCGACCGGAAGGAAGGCTTCTTCGCCAAGTTCCGTCCGACCGTGATCCCGGGCGACACCACCCAGCACCAGCTCCCATGGGAGCTCCCGCCCACCGCCAACTTGAGGAGCACGTCGCTCCGGACCGAATACGTCTACAACAACTACTTCTCGATCATCGGGGAAACGAACCGGGAGGGGGACGTGGGGGGCGATCTCAAGCTCAGGATTCGGTTCTGAGGCTCATGACTCGAGCGTCTGTCCTCCTTCTGGTGCTGGCGACGGCCGCCTGCAGCTCCTCGGAGCTGCGGTCCCCGTCGAACCCCGACGAGCTCGTCGTGTTCGAGGGCGCGACCGCGGTCTCCTCCTCCGAGCTCCTGGAGCTCGTGTCGGAGGATCTCAGGCGCTATCAGGAATCTCCACGGCAGGCGACCCTGGAGGATGCCGCGTACCGGATCGAATACCACTATCGCCTGAGCGGCTTCGACCGCGTCGCGGTGAGTCCGCGCGTCGAGGGAAAGAAGATCATCTTCCACGTCGATGAGGGAGCCCGCATCCTGCTGGCGCAGGTGCACTTCGACGGCGCGACGATCTTCAAGGAGAACGAGCTCAAGGAATTGAGCCCCACGCGGTTCCTGGGGAATCTTCCGTCCTACTCGCGGCGTTCGGTCATCCTGATGGAGGACAGCATCGTGACGGCGTACCGCGACCGGGGCTATTTCGATGTTCAGGTCACCCATCGGACGGTCGTCCAGGAGGGCCACGAAGATCGGATGGTCGTCTGGTTCATGATCCAGGAAGGCAATCCCCACACGGTCACCGAGATCCGGGGCTTGCCGTCGGATGACAGCCTGGAGAAGAACACCGGGGCGTACCTGGGCCAGCCGTACACCCCCGCCACGCCGGAAAATCTCGAGGCCACCATCGTCGACTTCTATCGGCAGCACGGCCACCCGTTCGCGATCGCCCGGGTGAAGCCCCAGATCGACCACGCCACCGGGACCGTCATCCTCGAGGTGGATCTCCGGCAGGGAGCTCACGCGGGACTGGCCCAGGCGAAAGTGACCGGCGCCGTCTGGGCCCGGGAGGCCTTCATCCTGGAACGGGCGGGACTGAAGGAGGGAGAGGAATACCGGTTGTCGGACCTGAGGAAGGCGGAGGAACGCCTCATGGCGACCAACGCCTTCAAGCGGGTGAGGGTCTCCCCGTCCCCCTTTCAGGAAGAAACCGCGACCTTGCCGATCGAGATCGAAGTCGAGGAGCGGGAGGGGGGGGAAGCATCCGTGACCGGCGGCTACGGATCCTTCGACGGCGTCCGGCTCGGGGCTGATGTGACCGGGATCGACATCTGGGGCGGCGCCGAAACCCTGCGCGTCGGCGGGAACTTCAGCAAGACGGGATACCGCGGGGAATCGGAGCTCGGAGTGCCGTATCTCTTCGGCACGAACCTGAAACTCGGCCTGAGCGGGTACTACGAAAGCCGCGAGTACCCCAGCTTCAACGCCCTTTCCCGCGGCGGGGTCGTGGCCTTTACGTATCCGATCCTCGACGTCCTGACGGGGACCTTTGGCGTCCGGCATGCGAATATCATCACGTCGAACGTCCAGCCCGGCATCCCCCCGGGCGATCTTCTGGACTTCAACTACACGGCCGTGTTCCTGTCGCCGACGCTCGACCTGCGGGACAACCCGCTCAATCCCACCCGGGGCATCCTTCTGACGGGAGAAGTCGACTATACGCCGATCCCTTCGATCACGGACATCGACTTCTGGAGCGCGACCGGCCGCTTCAGCTACTACTTTTCCTTTCCCGGATCGGTGGTGTTCGCGACCTCCTTCCAAGGAGGCGTGATCGGACCCTTCGGAGGTACCGTCGACATCCCCATCGCCATGCGCGAATTCGCCGGAGGAACGAATACCGTCCGCGGCTACAAGTTTCAGAAGATTGGCCCCGAGGTGAACGGCGAGCCCACCGGCGGCCAGGTCTTTCTGGCGCTCCAGTCGGAATTCCGCATCCCCCTGGTCGGCGATCTTCAGGGAGCGGTGTTCGGCGACCAGGGCGGGGTGTGGATCGACCGGATCCGGGTCAACCTGACCGAGATCCGCTACGCCGTGGGCGTGGGTCTCCGCTACATCACGCCCGCCGGCGCCCTGGCGGCCGACGTCGGATGGAACCCGCACCCCCGGAGCGGGGAATATCCCCTCGAGTTCCATCTCAGCGTAGGCTTCCCGTTC
>Ga0209579_10002052_pt1 | contig 15919 bp, 18 predicted proteins | sample Coa_R1_2_FD_187152 | JGI IMG/M metagenome (GOLD analysis project Ga0209579, IMG submission 187152) | Surface soil microbial communities from Centralia Pennsylvania, which are recovering from an underground coalmine fire - Coalmine... | ecosystem: Environmental > Terrestrial > Soil >... | reverse complement strand
CAGTCCCTTGTTGAACACGTCCCGGAAGTCGACCCCCATACCCGAGATCACGTTGCCGTTATCGGGGAACGCTACCCCGGCATCCAGGGCCACTTCCTCGAAGCGCTTGCCGCCGATGTTGTGGAACAGTTGGAAAGGAGCGTCGTCGTTGGCGACGAAAATATCCGCGTAGCCATCGCCATCGTAGTCCGCAACCGCCACGCCCATGCCGCGGCCCATGTGTTCGGCGATGCCGGTCTGAACGGATACATCGGTGAAAGTTCCGTCACCGTTATTGCGATAGAGGGTGTTGGGGAGCGGCTGGTAATGACGCGGGCTGCAGTACAGCAGCTCGCCGTTGGATTTACATGCCGGCTCGTGGTCCGGATCCCATTGGCAGTAGTTGGATACGAACAGATCCAGCAGGCCGTCGTTATTGTAATCGACCCATGCGGCCGCCACGGACCACATCTTCCGGCCTCCGTAAAAACCCCCGCCCACGCCGGCCTTCGCGGTAACGTCGGTAAAGGTGCCGTCACCGTTGTTGTGGAATAGCTGGTTCCCGTTGACGTTGGCTATGTACAGATCGGGCCGGCCGTCGTTGTCGTAGTCTCCCACGGCGATCCCCATGCCGTAACCGGCGCCGCCCAATCCGGCTTTGTCCGTCACGTCGGTAAAGGTCAGATTGCCGTTGTTGTGATAGAGACGGTTCTTGTACTGCGGTCCTTCTTTGGCGAGTCCCGGCAGGCTGGCTCCGTTGACGAAGTAAAGATCCGGATAGCCGTCGCCGTCGTAGTCGAAGATGGCGACTCCCGCGATCAGTCCCTCGGGCTGCTGCTTGCGCGAGGTAGCCCCGTTGTTGCTGGTGAAGTGGACTCCGGCGCGATCCCCGATTTCCTCGAAAGTGATGGGGCCCAGCGCGGCGCTGCCCGCCAGGGACACCAAGGCCACGCACAGCGGCAGCGATCGCCATCGCATCAGTACGCCTTGGCCACCACCACGCGGCGATCCACCGCGGCGCCGGTCACGATGCATTTCCCCGGCCCGTCGTACTCGTCCACCGAGGGGATGTTACGTACCGTAGCCTTGAATTCCTTCATGCGCGCATCACATGCCGGATCGTCCGCCAGGTGCGCCATCACGAACTTGCCGCCACCTTTCTCGGCCGTCACGTCGTTCAGGATTGCATAGACCTCGTCGATGGAGCTGGCCAGGACGGTATTCTCCTTGAGGCGCTGTTTGGCCCGCGCATACAAATCCTTCTGCATGCCATCCAGGGTAGCTGCCAGCTTGCCGGCGGCCGCCGTTTGCGGGATGACTTCCTTCACGCCCGTATCGCGGCGCTTAATGACGATATTTCCGGCGGCCACGTCGCGCGGCCCCAGTTCGAAGACCACGGGCACACCGCGCCGCTCCCAGTGAAAGAACTTGGAACCCGGCGTCAGGCCCTCGCGCGCGTCGATATGGACGCCGTGGGCGCTCAACTCGGCGGCCAGCCGGGCGGCAACTTCCATCACCTGCGCGCGCTCCTCATCCTTGCGGTAAATGGGAACCAGCACGGCCTTGCGCGGCGCAACCTTGGGTGGAAGTACCAGCCCCTTATCGTCGGAATGCGTCATGATCAGGCCGCCGATCAGCCGCGTGCTCACTCCCCAACTGGTTTGCCAGACGTAATCCAACCGGCCTTCGTTGCTCTGAAACTGCACGTTGAACGCCTTGCCGAAGTTCTGCCCCAGGTCGTGGCTGGTGCCGGCTTGCAGCGCCAGGCCGTTCTGCATCATGGCCTCGATGGAATATGATCGCAGCGCTCCGGCGAATTTCTCCGCCTGGCTCTTGGCGCCCTTGATGACCGGCATGGCCATCACGTCCTCGGCGACCTCGGCGTACACATCCAGGATGCGGAACACCTCCTCCAGCGCTTCCTGGTGACTCGCATGCGCCGTATGACCTTCCTGCCAAAGGAATTCCGTGGTGCGCAGAAACATGCGCGTGCGCAGCTCCCAGCGAATGATATTGGCCCACTGATTGAACAGCAGCGGCAGATCGCGGTAGCTCTGAATCCATTTCGCGAAGAAGTGGCCGACGATGGTTTCCGATGTCGGGCGAATGACGTAAGGTTCTTCCAGCTTCTTACCGCCGGCGATGGTCACCACGGCCAGTTCGGGCGCGAAACCTTCCACGTGCTCAGCTTCCTTTTCGAGAAAGCTCTGCGGGATCAGCAGCGGAAGATAGATGTTCTGGTGGCCGGTGGCTTTGAAGCGGTTGTCCAGCTCGCGTTGCAGCACTTCCCAGACGGCGTAGCCGTTGGGCTTGATGACCATGCAACCCTTGACGATCTCGGCCGGTTCGGCCATGTCGCCGGTCAGGACGACGTCTTGATACCAGGAGGCGAAGTCTTTCTCTCGGGAGGTAATCGGGGAATCTGCCATGACTGTAATCTTACAGTTTGGCAGATTCGAGACGGCTCCCGCGGCTATGACTCGAATTCCAGCAGTTCACCCCACGGCGTGCACACAGGCACTAGCAGCTTCGAGGCCGCGTCGGCAAAATGCTGCTCATATAAGTTTTGGACCGCTTCATGGCGAGGAACCGGTTGGAAGACAGTCGGCTCACCTGCGGGTAGCGGCGCCGCCGTGGCCGGATAGCGGCAAAAGTCTTGCATCATTAGCCTCCGTCCGGCGATGGCGGAATTCGCCTGGGAAAGCAGTGCCCATTCCTGTGGTTGGTTCTCGAGGAAAGCCTTGGTCTGCCGGATCAGGCGGGCCTCGGTCTCCCGCTGCCGCACCTTTATGAGCATGCGCTTACCCAGCATGTAAACCGCGGGCGCAATCACGGTGTAAAGCGCCAGCAGGACGCCCACGAGAGCGGTGTTGTTGCGGCCAAAAGAGAGAATCAGGGCGGCGGATGCCGCCAGCACCGCCAGCGAGCCCTTCTGCAGGAGGTGCGTTGTTCTCAATGATTGTCCGTCGAATGTTGTGTTGATCGCCATATTTCACTCCCGATTCTAAGCTTCTTCGGAGCGCCCGTCACGACCCAACGGTACGGGTGCAAGTACCTGGAGTTCAAAGACATAGCTGGTAGTTAACGACGCGTGTTAACCCTTGCTCGGCCACCGGTCGACAGGGCGCGGACACCAGCGGCCAATCGCCGTGTTATGATGCCTTCGCAAGCCCCCCTTCGCCGTCTATGTTCCGCAGCTTCGACGAACTACTGGACGCCGCCCGCGCCCGCGGTCCGGTGACCATCGCGGTGGCCGCGGCTCACGATCCCGATGTGATCGAATCGCTGCAGCGAGCCCGTGAGCTGGGCCTGGCGGAAGGTATCCTGGTGGGAAAGGCTGAAGAGATCCGGGCCCTGGCCCGCGAACGCGGTTTCGACATCCCGGATAGCCAGATCGTCAACGAGCCGGATGCAACGGTGGCCGTCCGGCAGGCCATTGCCCTGGTCAGGGAAGGGCGCGCCGGGATGTTGATGAAGGGCAAAATCGCCACCGCCAGCCTGATTCGGGCGGTGCTCGACAGAGATTCCGGCCTGCGCGCCGGCCGTCTGTTGAGCCAGGTGGTTGTGTTCCAGGCGCCCGGCCTGCAACGCTTGATGCTGCTGACCGACGCGGCCATCAACATTGCGCCCACGCTCGCGCAAAAAGCCGAGCTGTGCCGCAACGCCGTCGAAGTCGCCCGGGCGATCGGCATTGAAACGCCGAATATCGCCGCGCTGTGCGCGCTGGAATTGGTGAACCCCGAGATGCCCGCCACCGTGGATGCCGCCGCGCTATGCGCCATGAATCGCCGCGGCCAGCTTCCGGATTGCTACATCGAAGGGCCTATCGCGCTGGATGCGCCCTTGAGCAAGTTCGCGGCGGAACGGAAGCGGATCCAGAGCCCCATCGTCGAGAATACGGATATCTTGCTGGCGCCGGATATCGAAGCGGCCAATATCCTTTATCGCGCGGTGGTGTATTTTGCCAAGGCGGAATCGGGTGGGATTGTCCTGGGCGCGCGCGTGCCCCTGGTGCTACTCTCGCGCGCGGAGACGCCCGAAACCAAGGTGAACTCCATCGCGCTCGGCGTGCTGGCTGCCCGGCGCCCTTAAACGCCGCTATTGGCGCCGCTGGCCGCCTCCGGGCCGTCCCCTGCCGCCGCCCTCCCGCAAGGGGCGCGCTTCATTCACCACCAGATCCCGGCCCAGGAAGTCTTTCCCGTTCAAGGACTGAACCGCCCGGTCCGCATCGGCGTCCGGCAGTTCGACGAAGCCGAACCCGCGGGCTTCACCCGAAAACCGGTCGCGCATCAGCGTCACGGTCTACGGAAATGCCGGCCTGCGCGAACCAGCTCCGCAACTCCGCCTCAGTCGCCTGATAGGGCAGGTTCCCCACCTATCCGACCCATCTTCAACTAAATGACCATCCGCGTCAAGGGTAGTCCCACCCGTGTTAGGATACGCCAGGCAGTGGATACCTATAGCGTTCGCGCCCGCAATACGGCGGTGGATTCCGAGAATCGCATTCATGACGACCGGGTCGCGGCGGCGTATGGTTTTCGCGGCGGGTTGGTTCCCGGAGTGACCGTCTACGGCTATCTCACCGTCCCCGTCGTGCGCCGCTTCGGCGCGGACTGGCTGGCGCGCGGCGGCATGCGCGTCAGCTTTCGCGAGCCGGTTTACGCGGGAGACGAGGTGACGGTGGAACTCGCGGGCGACCGGGTGGAGGCGCGGCGCCCCGATGCAACGGTATGCGCGGCGGGCGAGGTCTTCTGGCCGGATACCGCCCCGCCTTCCCCGGAGCTCTACCCGGAGGCGCCGCTGCCACTGGAGCGCCCGGCTGCGTCCACGGAGACCCTGGCAGCCGGCCGGATTCTGGGCACTCTGTACAGCCGGTTGCGCCTGCCGGACGACGACTTCCTGTCACAGCAGGATGACCCGCTGACTGTCTACCGGGAGGGCGTCCTGCACCCGGCGGCGCTGCTGTCGTTATCGAACCACGTGCTGCTCGAGAACGTGAAGCTGGGGCCCTGGATTCACGTGTCGAGCGAACTCCGCCATTTCAGCCTGGCGCGCGATGGCGATGAACTTGCCGTGCGCGGCCGCGTGGCGCAGCGCTTCGAGCGCAAGGGTCATCAATTCGTGGAGTTGGACATCCTGGTGACGGCCGGCGACGGGCGGGTAGTGCAACACGTGCTCCACACTGCCATTTACGAGCCACGGCCGCCGCATGGGTGATAGGCTTTAGAATCCATGGTCGCGAACAGGGCGGACGTCGCCATCATCGGGGCGGGGATTCTGGGCGTGGCGCACGCCTATGCACTGGCTCGCAGGGGACGCTCGGTGGTGGTCTTCGAGCGCAGCCCGCAAGCCGCCGGCGCTTCGGTCCGCAACTTCGGGATGATCTGGCCGATCGGACAACCCGCCGGACGGATGCACCAGATGGCTCTGCGAAGCCGCCAGACGTGGATGGACGTGCTGGACGCTGCGCGCCTGGCCTACTTCCCCACCGGTTCGCTGCATGTGGTCTATCGCCAGGACGAAGCTGCCGTGGCGCAAGAGTTCTGCGCGGCAGCCCCCGGGCTGGGTTACCGGTGCGAATGGTTGAGCGCGGCGGATGTGCTGGCCCGCGGCCGGGCCGTGCGGGCGGAAGGCTTACTGGGCGCGATCTGGAGTCCCGCGGAAATCACGGTCGATCCGCGCGTGGCGTTGGCGCGCCTGCCCGCATTTCTCTCCGAGAAATACGGCGTCCAATTCCGCTGGGCCACGGCGGTCCGCTCGATCGACCTGCCGGCGATCGAGGCCGGCTGTGAAAAATGGAACGTGGATGCCGCCATCGTCTGCACCGGACACGATTTCGAAACGCTTTACCCGGCAGTCTTCGGCGCCAGCGGTGTCAACCGCTGCAAACTCCAGATGATGCGCACTGGCCGGCAGCCGGCGGAGTGGCACCTGGGTCCTGCTCTGGCCGCCGGGCTGACGCTGCGCTTCTATGAATCGTTCCGCGTGTGCAAGACACTGCCGGCGCTGGCGGAGCGCATCGCCGCGGAAACGCCCGACCTCGACCGCTTCGGGATTCACGTGCTGGTCTCGCAGACTGCCGGCGGCGAATTGACCATCGGCGACTCGCACCAGTACGGCGCGGCGGTGGATCCCTTCGATCGCGCCGAGATCGACGACCTGATCCTCAATTATGCCCGCGGTTTTCTGCAGGCGCCCGATATGCAAATCGCTCAACACTGGCACGGGGTCTACGGCAGACACCCGGAACAGCCGTTCCTGTCGGTCTCGCCCACGCCAAACGTGCGCGTGGTCACGGCCACGGGCGGATCCGGGATGACGCTATCGTTCGGCCTGGCGGCGGAGACTATCGGGGAGATGGGATTCTAATGGCGCGCATCACCGCGGTCATCTTCGATTGGGCCGGCACCACCGTGGATCACGGCAGCCTGGCGCCCGTGCGCACGCTGCAAAAGCTGTTCGCCTCCAGGGGCATTCAGGTGAGCGAAGAAGAAGCGCGGCGGGACATGGGAGTCCACAAGAAGGACCACATCCGCGCGATACTGCGCGCAAAATCCGGCAGTCCGCCCGCCGAGGCCGAGGTGGAAGATCTCTTCACCGCTTTCATTCCCATGCAGATGGATTGCCTGGCCGCGTACTCCACCGTGATTCCAGGCGTACCCGAAATCACCGCCGACCTGCGCGCCCGGGGCATACGAATCGGCAGCACCACCGGATACACGCGCCCCATGCTCGACCTGCTGCTGGACACCGCCGCCCGGCAAGGCTACGCGCCGGACTGCGCCCTGTGCCCCGACGACACCATCGCCGGCCGCCCGTTCCCCTGGATGTGCTACCTGAACGCGATCCGCCTGCGGGCTTACCCGATGCATACCATGGTGAAAGTCGGCGACACCATCAGCGACATCCAGGAAGGATTCAGTGCGGGTATGTGGACGGTGGGGGTCGCGCGCACTGGCAACATGATCGGGCTCACCGCGGAAGAATTCGCCGCGCTGCCGGCTGTCGAACATGCCGCGCGCCTGGATGCCGCCACACGCCAGCTGCGCGAGGCCGGCGCGCATTACGTGATCGGCGGCGTGAGCGAGCTCGAACTCGATCCCATCGAAGAGCGCCTGGCGCGGGGCGAGCGCCCATGAACCGGCGTCTGACCGCCTGGCAAGTCCTGACCATCGCGCTGCTGTTCTTGGGCTACGCCGGGTATTATCTGTGCCGTTCGGATTTCTCCGTGAGCCTGCCGCTGCTCATCGAAGAGCTGGCCGCGCGCGGCATGGCTCCCGACCAGGCCATGATCCGTCTCGCTAGAATCGCGTCGATTGGAGTGTTCGCCTATGCGATTGGCAAGTTCTTCCTGGGCGGCATGGCCGATTTCCTGGGCGGCAGGCGGAACTTCCTGATAGGGATGGGCGGCTCAGTTCTGTTTACGTTGCTGTTTTCACTGGGCGGCGGCATGCCCATCTTCACGCTGGCATGGATCGGCAACCGGCTGGTGCAATCCACCGGCTGGGCCGGCATGGTAAAGATTACGTCGCGCTGGTTCTCGTATTCTTCCTACGGCGCCGCCATGGGCGTCATCAGCCTGAGCTATCTGTTTGGCGACGCCGCCGCGCGCCAGTTTATGGGGTTTATTATCGGCCACGGGTTCAGCTGGCGCATCGTTTTCCAGGTGGCCGCGGCGACCCTGTCCCTGATCTTTATCGCCAATCTCCTGCTGCTGAAGGAATCGCGCGCCGGCCTGGGCTTCGAGGAGCCGGATGTGAACCCGCTGAATCTGTTCGGCGCTAAGGGCAGCGCACCGAGGCCCATGGGGTTGCGCGATCTGCTGATGCCGCTGTTCCGCAGCCCGGCTTTCTGGCTGGTGTGCGGTTTGTCGTTGGGGACCACCCTGGTCCGCGAAACCTTCAACACCTGGACCCCCACATACTTCTACCAGGCGGTGGGGTACAGCAAGGCGGAGGCTGCGGGAACGAGCGCCGTGTTCCCGCTCTTCGGCGGTGTGGCGGTGTTTCTGTCGGGGTTTCTGAGCGACCGGCTGGGGCGCAACGGACGTTCCGCAATCATGTTCTATAGCCTGCTGGCCAGTTCGGTGGCGTTGCTCGCCTTGGGCACGCTGCGCGCCGGCGGCGGGCGCGAACTGCCTACCTTCCTGGTGGGACTGGTCGGCTTCCTGGTTATCGGACCATATGCTTACCTGGCGGGCGCTATCGCCCTGGACTTCGGCGGCAAGCACGGCAGCGCCACCTCGTCCGGTATCATTGACGGCATCGGCTACCTGGGCGGCATTCTGGCCGGCGAGAGCATAGCCCGCATTTCGGTGCAATTCGGCTGGAAAGGAGCTTTTTTGACGCTTGCGGTCATCGCGCTATTATCGAGCGGAGCGGCTGCGCTACTGTTCCTCAACCAGCGCCGCGCGCCCGTGGTGCAAGAGGCTTGAATAGAATGCGAGTCGACGAAAGGATCATCGAGATCTTTGCGGCCAGGGGCGGGAACGCCTACTTCGGCGAGCCTGTCTCGCAACTGGAGCACGCGCTCGAGGCGGCGCACTATGCCGAGCAAGATCAGGCGCCCCCATGGCTGGTGGTGGCCGCGTTGTTGCACGATATCGGGCACCTGCTCCACGACCTGCCGGAGCACATCGCCGATCTGGGTATCGACGCGCGGCACGAAGACGTGGGTCACCACTGGCTGGCGCAATACTTCGGACCCCAGGTCACCGCGCCGGTGCGCATGCATGTGGATGCCAAGCGCTACCTGTGCGCCAGCGATCCCGAATATCTCAGGCTGCTGTCACCGGCATCCGCGCAGAGCCTGCAGTTGCAGGGCGGGGCGTTCAGCGCGGCCGAAGCCCACGAATTCGAGCAGCGGCCTTTTGCCCGCGAAGCCGTACGGCTGCGGCGGTGGGACGACCTGGCGAAGGTGCCCGGTATGCCAGTGCCGGGATTGGAGCATTACCGCGCGATGATCGAAGCGTCGCAGCTGCGCTGAGCTAAATTCGCCGGAGCAGCAGCGCCGAGTTCTTGCTGCCGAATGCGATGCAATTGGACACCGCATGCTCGATGTCGATGCGGCGGCCGACTTCCGGAATGTAATCCAGGTCGCACTGCGGATCGGGCTCATCCACATTGATGGTGGGATGCACCACGCCGTCGCGCATAGCCAGCAGGGTGGCCGCGATACCGGCCGCGCCGCAGGCCCCCTGCGGATGCCCGATCAAGCTCTTCAGCGACGATCCCGCCAGCTTGTAGGCGTGGCCATCGAAGGCCAGCTTCATGGCGCGCGTCTCGATGCGGTCGTTCAGTTCGGTGGCCGTGCCGTGATAATTCACATACTGCACGTCGCCGGGCCCGATGCCGCCCTCTTCCATGGCCATTTGCATGGTGCGAGCCGGCTCCTCGCCGCACTCTTCCAGGCGCACGCGATGAAAGGCCTCGCAGGTGGAGCCGTATCCAGCTACCTCGCCGTAGATATGCGCGCCGCGGGCGCGAGCGTGCTCCATGTCCTCCATGACGAAGAACCAGGCGCCTTCCGCGATGACGAAACCGTCGCGGTCGCGCGAAAACGGCCGCGAGGCGCGCTCGGGCTGCTTATTCCAGGCGGTGCTCATAATGCGCATCATCATGAACCCGCGCAGGATCAAAGGCGCGATGGGAGCGTCCACGCCGCCGGCCACCATGGCATCCAGCACGCCCGCCTGGATGTTGCGGTAGGCGTAGCCGATGGCGTCGGTGGAAGAAGTGCATCCGGTGGACACGATGTGGCTCATGCCGCGAAAGCCGAACCGCATGGAAATTTCGCTGGCCAGCGTGCCGATGGTGGAGGTCGGAATGGTGTAGACGCTGCAGAGCTTCTGTTTACCTGAATAATACAGGCGATACTGCTCCTCCGTGAACTCCTGGCTGCCGCCGCCCGAGCCGACGATCACGCCTATGTGACGCAGTTCCTCGCGGGTCATCGAGCCGGAGTCGATGCCGGCGTCCTCCAGCGCTTCGCGCACCGCGGCCGCGCCCAGCGGGACCACTCGCGACACATGCTGGCGGTCCTTGGGGTCGACGTATTGCAGTTCGTCGAAGTCCACCACTTCGCCCGCGACCTGTACGGCGAGACCGCAGGGGTCGAAGCGCGTGATGCGGCGAACACCGCTGACTCCTTTCCGGCTGGCCTCCCAGAAAGCTTCCCGGCCGACTCCATTGGGGCTGACCGCCCCGATTCCTGTAATGACTACGCGACGTTTCATTTGCGCTGAGGTTTTGCCTTTGCCAATAGGACAGTATAGGCTGATTTCATGGGCGATGGTGAGAACCTGCACACCGGGCGGGAGGCGGATTGCCTGCTGGCCGGACTGGAAGCCGGCATCATTTCGGCACTGGTGCTGCTCGCATGGCTCTCACTGGCATCGGCTTGGTATAGCCATTCCATCTGGACTGCTGCCAACACTATGGCTACGACTTTCTATGGCGAGGCGGCCCTGGGCGGCGTATTTACATCCCGGACGGTGGCTGGACTGGCGCTCTATTTGATCCTGTATGGGATCATCGGCGCTTTGTTCGGCTTGGCCCTCGCCAGCCGTGGTCCCGGCCCCGGCCTACGCATTACCATGATCGGAGTTGTGACCGGCCTCGGCTGGTATTACCTGTCGTTCGCTTTGCTGTGGCGGAATCTCAACCCGATCATAACACTTTATACCCATCGCGGTCCCATGATCGCCGGCCACGTGATCTATGGGGGCCTGCTGGGCCGCTTCCCAAACTATCTGCCCTCAGCGCGCCATGCCGGCGAAGGCTAAGTCCCGCAAGCAGGCCGTGCGGGAATACCTGGAGGCGGCGCGGATCGAGGCGATCGGCGAAGCGGAATGGCGGGCCGCGGTGCTGGCCCTGGCGCCCATCTCGGAAACTTACCTGCGCCACCTGCTGCGCGATACCGGGCTACCCTTCGCGCAGCCGTTCGCGGGCATCCGGCAAAAATCGTTCGAGGAACTGGAGCACGACCTGCGCGATATGCTGCTGGTCTACCAGGATGCCATGGGCGCGGGCGACCGGCGGCGCGCAGGCTATTGCCGGCAGCAGGTGATCGCCGCCAAGGACAGGGCCCGCTTCATCGCCCGCAATCCAAAAACTCCGCCCGAAAAGAAGCCGCTCAAGGACGAGATGGTCCAATGGATGCTTGTCTGGCTGGACAATCCCGAGGTGTTTCCCGCCTGGGTGGAAATCCGCAAACGCTATTCGAGCGCGACGGATTCCACCTGAACGGTGTCGCCATCAAGCGTGCCGGTGACCTTGGCCTTCAGCTCTTTTTCCTTGCTGGTGGCTTTCAACGCGGCCAGCGCCTTGGCGTTGCCGGCTTCATCGAACTTCACGAACTTGCCGTCGGCCAGCACCAGGCCGTAGCCGCTCTTGGCGCAGCTCAGGGCGCACTTGGTCGTGTGGCTGGCCAGATCCTGGTTCTTGCACATGACATCCACCAGCGTGCCGCTCCAGGTTTCGGCCAGAGCCAGAGAAGAAAACAGTGTAAACAAGCCTGCCACTCGCTTCATGCTGGAGATTATACCCTATCCCGGACACCGGCCACGCCGTGCTGTGCTACCATATGGCCCGCAGCCAGTCGGCTGCCAGAGGAGAGTCAGATATGCGCAGAATTTTCAGCAGGGCTCTGGCCGTGTTGGCCATCACCGGCGTGGCCGCGTTGGCGGCCGACAATTCCATCGGCTCCTGGAAGGTGAATGTCGCGAAATCCAAGTATGCGCCTCCGCCGATGGTAGTGAAGAGCCTGACGACCGTGCGGGAAGCAGCGCCCGACGGCGTGAAGGTGACGATAACCGGGGAAACGACGGACGGCACGGCGGTGAACGCCAACTACACTGCGAAATACGATGGCACCTGGGCCACGGTCGGCGGCTCGGGCGCGCCCTACGATACGATCGCGGTCAAGCAGTTAAACGCCAGCACGTTCACTTACGAGGCGAAGAACTCGAAAGGAAAGTATCATGTCACTGGCCGCAGTGTGGTTTCAAAAGACGGCAAGACGATGACCACCACGGCCAAAGGCTTGGATCCCAACGGCGCGGCGTTGAGCATGACCCTCGTCTACGAGAAGCAATAGAGGGGAAACGGCAATGGCTCACTACTTACTGCAGCTCTCATACAGCCAGGCCGCCTGGGCCACGATGGTGAAACGCCCGCAGAACCGCGTGGAGGCGGTACGGAAATCGGTCGAGAACCTCGGGGGCAAAATTACTGGCTTCTGGATGTCCTTCGGCGAGCACGATCTGGTGGGCGTGCTCGAAATGCCGGACAATGTCGGCGCCGCCGCCTTTGCGATGGCCATCGCCGCGGGCGGAGCCTGCCACAGCGTCAAGACGACCCCGCTGCTCACCATCGAGGAGGGCATGCGGGCCATGAAGAAAGCCGGAGCCAGCGGCTACACGCCGGTCACGGCGAAGAAATAGCAGCCCTGCCGCATTTGGGCTACACTGGTCCACATGCCGCCCACCGCGCCAGCTTCTTTAATTCGATAAAGGATGAACGAAACGTGGCGAATATCACAAACGAACAAGCAAATATAGGCAAGGCCGTAACCATTAAAGGCGAGGTATTCAGCAAGGAAGACCTGTACGTGGACGGCGCCTTGGAAGGGCGCATCGAACTGCCCGCGCACAAGCTGACGGTGGGACCTAATGGCAGTATCAAGACCGGAGTCATCCAAGCCGGCTCCGTGGTGATCCTGGGCAATGTGCAGGGCGACGTCAACGCCCAGGACAAGGTCGAAATCCGGAAGGACGCCACCCTTACCGGGAATATCAAGACCGCTCGCATCATTATCGAAGAAGGCGCTTACTTCAAGGGCGGCGTGGACATCGCCACCAAACCTCCCGCCTGATGCGCGGGCAGGAGCCGGCTGCCTGAGGTATTTGAAGGAGAGATATGGGTAAACCTGCAATAAGTCTGACGGACAAGCACTGCGTCCCCTGCAAGGGGGGCGTGCCGCCGTTGCGCGGCGAGGAATTGCAGACGTTATCCTCACTGTTGCCGGACTGGAAGGTAGTGGCCGAACATCACCTGACCAAGACCTTCGTGTTTCCGGATTTCAAGACAGCCCTGGCCTTCGTGAATCGCGCCGGCGCGGTGGCGGAAGCCGAGGGGCATCACCCGGATCTGCTGCTGACGTGGGGCCGGGTCGATGTGAAGACTTATACTCACAAAATCGACGGGTTGACCGAGAGCGACTTCATTCTGGCGGCCAGGATCGACCAGGAATTTTCCAATAAGTGAAAGCGTATGGGCAGGACTTAGCCTACATTCACGATACGGGTTTTACCGGCTTCGCGCGGAAGGCCGCGCCGGGATTGCTGGGGATGCTCAGGCGAAGCGGCATCCGCGGCGGACTGGTGGTGGATGCCGGCTGCGGCAGCGGCGTGTGGGCGCGGGAACTGAGCGATAGGGGATACGGTGTCCTGGGCATCGACATCTCCGCATCCATGGTGCGGATGGCGCGGAAGCGCGCGCCCGCGGGAAAGTTCGTGGCGGGATCCTTTCTGAGCGCTCCACTGCCACCGTGCGCCGCGGTTACCGCGATCGGCGAATGCGTGAACTACGCTTTCGACCGCGGGAGCGGCAAGCGGGGACTGGCGCAATTCTTCCGCAAGGTCCACGACGCGCTGCGGCCTGGAGGCATCCTGGTCTTCGATATCGTGGAACCGGGAGTCGTCCCAGTCGCGGCGCCCCAAAGAAGGTTCCTGGAGGGCCCGGACTGGGCGATCCTTCTGGAAGTAAGAGAGGATAAGAGGCGCAGAGTATTGACGAGACAGATTGTCAGTTTCCGCCGGGTAGGTAAGTTATACCGGCGCAGTGAGGAAATACACCGGCTGCATTTATACTCCGGCCGGGAGTTAGTTGCGGCAGCAAGTCATGCGGGATTCGAGGCAAACTTACTGAACGGGTACGGGCGATTCCGGCTGCCGCCGGCGCATGCGGTCATCCGGGCGCGCAAGCCGGCGTAAGTTAGACCGGACGGCGGATTGCGATCCCCAGCTCCTTCAGAGCCTTCTCCGGCACAGGCGCGGGCGCATCGGACATCAAGTCGGTGGCGCGCGCGGTCTTGGGAAACGGGATGACGTCGCGAATGGACGTCTCACCCGCCAGGATCATCACCAGGCGGTCGAGACCGAGCGCTATACCACCGTGCGGCGGTGCGCCATACTCCAGGGCTTCCAGCAGGAAGCCGAACCGGCGGCGGGCCTCCTCTTCGCTGAACCCCAGCGCGGCAAAAACTTTGGACTGCACATCGCGGCGATGAATACGGATGGAGCCCGAGCCCAGCTCGGTGCCATTTAACACCAGGTCATAGGACTTGGCCCGGCAGCGGGCCGGGTCGCTGGTGAGCTTGTCCAGATCTTCGTCGTGCACAGATGTGAACGGATGGTGCGCGGCGTTCCAGCGCTTCTCGTCGCCGTCCCATTCGAACATGGGAAAATCTACTACCCAGAGAAATTCGAAACGCTGCGGGTCGAGCAGCTTGTGGCGGTCATTATATTTCTGTGCCGCGAACAGGCGCAACTGGCCGCAGGCCTGATATACGGTCTCCTCGGGACGATGTCCTTTGGGTTCGCCGGCCCAGGCGGCCACCAGCAGTAAATCGTCTTCGACGGCGCCGGTTAGCTCGCGGACTTGCGCCATTTTTTCGGGATGGTCGCGCTCCAGGCGCTTGGGATCGTCGTAGACGCGCAGGCCGCGCTCCGCGCCAAAGGCCTTCAGCTCATCGCGTTCGCGCCGGCTGAGCGGACCGGTTTTGGGAATATGGATGGCCACCGCCGGCAGCCCGTGCTGGCTCAGAATATCCGGGAAGAGATGTTCCACTGGATGCATGGGCGGCAGGCGCCGGTCCGGCTTGTCGCTGCCGTAGCTGCGCATGGCCTCCGCGTAGGTCAAGCGCGGAAAGGGATACTCGACGCGATAGCCCGCCACCTGGCACACCTGCTGGACGAGCGGCTCAATCACTTCGAAAACGCTTTCCTGCTGCGGAAAGGACATCTCCAAGTCGATCTGCGTGAACTCCGGCTGGCGATCGGCGCGCAGATCTTCGTCGCGGAAGCAGCGCACGATTTGAAAATACTTGTCGAAACCGCTGATCATTAACAATTGCTTGAAGATCTGCGGCGACTGCGGCAGGGCGTAGAAGGTGCCGGGCTGCACGCGGCTGGGCACCAGATAGTCGCGCGCGCCCTCCGGCGTTGAACGGGTCATGAAGGGCGTCTCTATTTCGAGGAAGCCCTGACCGGACAGGCACTCGCGGACGGCGAACGAAATTTTCGAGCGCAGCATGATATTTCGCTGCATGCGTGGACGGCGCAGATCGACATAGCGATATTTGAGGCGCACTTCTTCGGCGACATCAACGCTCTCCTCCATGGGGAAAGGCGGTGTGCGGGATTCGTTCAGGATCCAGATTCTTTCCGCGAGAACCTCGACTTCGCCGGTTTCGAGGTTGGCATTCACAGTGTCGGTGCTGCGCAGCGCCACGCGGCCCTCGACCGCGATCACGTATTCCGGCCGCACCTGTTCGGCCCGGCGGTGCGTAGCTTCATCGGCATCGGCGTGAATGGCGATTTGGGTGACACCGTCGCGGTCGCGCAAGTGGATGAAAATCACGCCGCCGAGATCACGGTGGCGATGCACCCACCCCATTAACAGGGCGCGCGTGCCGGCGTCCGCGGCGCGCAGCTGCCCGCAGGTATGGGTACGCCGCAAGTTGCCGAGAAAATCGAGTTCCGTTTCCATAAGCATGGGTCGCGCGAGCAGTGTCTGCGCGAATCCGGTGGGATACGACCATGCTAACATGCGGCGCAGGTCGCCTGGTGCGTTTTGCCTGCGTTATGGTCTTAAGCCCACTTCTTACCCAACGCTTCCAGGCCCGCGCGGTCGAGATCTTCGGGCGTCATGGCTATCCG
>Ga0209579_10002051_pt1 | contig 15922 bp, 16 predicted proteins | sample Coa_R1_2_FD_187152 | JGI IMG/M metagenome (GOLD analysis project Ga0209579, IMG submission 187152) | Surface soil microbial communities from Centralia Pennsylvania, which are recovering from an underground coalmine fire - Coalmine... | ecosystem: Environmental > Terrestrial > Soil >... | reverse complement strand
TTCGTCCTGCTGACCGCGGCGGCCTCGACGACGCTTCGGCTCGACCCGCTCTCGCTGGGCCTCTGCGCGTGGTTCGGCAGCGCCGCCGGCGACCAGTGCTGGTTCTTCGCCAGCCGCCATTGCGGGCCGTGGCTGATACGGCGCTCGGCGAAGGCCCAGGCCGGCGTCGGCATGGCGCATCGCTGGCTCGAGCGCTGGGGTGCGGCCTTCATCCTGAGCTATCGCTTCATGTACGGGCTGCGCAACGTGTCGTCGATCGCGCTGGGCCTGTCCTCCGTACCGAGCCTCCGCTTCGTCGTGCTGAACACGATCGCCGCCGGGCTCTGGGCCGCCGCCTTCGTTGGTGCGGGCGTTCTCTTTGGCGCGACGGCCGGGCGTCTGCTCGGCAACTGGGCAGCCGCCATCGAGATCGCGATCGCCGCGCTGTTCGTTCTCATCCTCATCGGGGCCGGCTTGCTGCGGCCCGGATCGCGTGCGGCCCTCGCCCAGGTCGTGCCGAGGCTCCGCCCGCCCGAGCAGTGATCGCGCTCGACCAGCTGACGGCGCTGGCGCAGGTCGTTCTCGTCGACCTGACGCTGGCGGGCGACAATGCGATCGTCCTCGGCATCCTCGCCGGCGGGCTGCGGGGCGAGGACCGCAACCGTGCGCTTACCTACGGCGTGCTGGCGGCGGCGGCTATGCGGATCGTCCTGGCGATCGTCGCGACCCGCTTGCTCGCGATTATCGGGCTGACGCTTGCCGGCGGCATCCTGCTGCTCTGGGTCGCCTGGAAGATGGCGCGCGAGATTGCCGGGGAACGGCATGCCGGCGTGACTCCCCAGGCGGAGGCGCCGGCCGGCGCCCCGGCTCGGATCCGCCGGGTGATGTGGCGAATCGCGGTCGCCGATCTGACGATGTCCCTCGACAACGTGCTCGCCGTGGCCGGCACGGCGCGCGATCGCATGTGGGTGCTGGTGATCGGCCTCGTGCTGTCGGTCGCCCTGATGGGCGGCGCCTCGCTGATCGTGGCGAAGCTCATGCAGCGCGCGCCCTGGCTCGCCTGGCTCGGGATCGCGATCGTCGCCTACGTCGCCGTCAGCATGATCATCGAGGGCAGCCGCGCGGTCGGCGCCCGCTTCGCCTGAGCGGCCGAGCCGCGACATCGACGGCAGGACTGTGCGGCCGCTCCTTTGCCGTGGAGGAGCGGCCGCGGCAGATTGCGTCTGATCAGGCGGCGAGCTTCTTGCGTTGATCGTCGAGGCCCCTGAGTTGCGCACCCAGAGCGGTCAGCTTCTGGGTCACGACCGCGATCCCGCCGCTGTCGATCTCCCGCTGCTTCTTCGAGCAGAAGCGCAGCATCAGATCGGACTCGATCAGCCCTTCTATGCTGCTGGCCGCCTCCTTCGCCTGCTTCTTCCCGTCCATGATGTCCTTGGTCAGCTGACCCGGCAGGTTGATCTGCGTCTGCGACTTTGGATCGATATACTTGGCGATGAGATCGTCATTCGATGCGTTCGCGTACACGGCGGCGAGGAACATCGTGTTCTCGTGGTTGAACTCCGCCTTGGCGAAGGCCTCGAGGTCCTTGAGCGCGCTCGGCGCCATCCGGATCTTCCTATAGGTGAGGCCCGTGTAGAATGCCCTCTGCGCCTGGAGCTTGGCCAGGAAGTCGCGCTGGACGGAAATGTTCTCGGCGACGAGCTTCATGGAGTCGAGCACTTTGAACTCGTCGAGCCGGGAGGCCTCCGCCCACTTGCCCTTGACCAAGCCGGCGACCAGGGCCTTCTTGTCGTCGACCGTCTTCTGCTTATCGAGCTGGAGCGTGTCGAGTTCGCGGGCGGCGCTGCCGAGATCGACAAACAACACCACCTTGGGCCAGTCGACCTTCAGCATGAATGCCGCCTTCTTTTGCTTCGACTTCTCCATGAAGGCAGCAATCTCGGTCCAGTTGGGCTCCTTCTTGCCCAGCGGGATGCCGTTGGCCGCCAGTGCCTTCCGGGCGGCGGCGAATGCCGTCTTGAGATCCTTGGCGGCGGGCGCGGCCACCTTGCTCAGCTCGTAGTCTTTCTCGGGCATAATCAGTCTCCTTGGGATTGGGGGTCGCGGTGTCCGTCCGCGGTCAAGCGGCTTCGGCCAGCTTGAACGGGGTCTCGGACTCGGACGGGGGCGTTTCGACGGCAGCCGGCTGCGTCTGGTTCACGTGCACGACGAGCTGCCAGAACGCGATCAGGGCCTCGACCTCTTCCTCCGCTTCCACCCAGGCCGAGCGGGCAGGCGGCGTCTGTCCCGCCGCCCGAGAGGCCTCCTCGAAGCCTCTTGCGGGGACCTGCACGCCCGGGACCTGTTCGACCCGGGCGTCTTTCGTGGCTGCAATGCTGCTCATTTGACTCTCCTCAAGGGTTGGCCGCCCGCGCTCGGCATGCCGGGTGGGTTGTGGTCACGACACAGGGATCAACCATTCAGTGCCGATCTCTTTCGCGGTCGGCACGCTCCCGGCTGTTCCCTTGGTACGGGTGGTCCCGGAGGCGGGGGGCTTATCGGCCAGCACCTCCGTTCCGAGCAAACGCGAATTGCTGACGCGCGTCATAAGTTCAGCTAATGTGGTCCGGCGCAATCAGAGCGCGGGCAGCCGGGCATGAAGCGGCCAAGCGCACCGATGATGGGCCCGCTGGATCGATCCGGCGGGATGGGCGGAGCGTCGCCGCGCCGCCTGCCGCCCCTCGACTCGCTCCGCACCTTCGAGGTGGCCGCCCGCCGGCTCAGCTTCACCGAGGCCGCCGCCGAGCTCTGCGTCACCCAGAGCGCGGTCAGCCAGCGCATCAAGTCGCTGGAACTGGAGCTTCGCGCCGCCTTGTTCGAGCGCACGCCCCGCGGACTCCGACTGACCCGCTGTGGCGAGGAGCTCGCCCGTGGCGTCCGCGAGGGAATTGCCTATTTCGCCACGGCCGTCGCCAACGTGCATGCTCGCGGGCTGGCGGGATCGCTCGACATCACGGCGCTGCCGTCCTTCGCCTCGCTATGGCTGCTGCCGCGGCTGGCGGATTTCGCGGAGATCAATCCCGAGGTAGAGATCCGCCTGCACGTCGACGCCACGCCTGTCGACCTGCGCACCAGCGACATCGACGCCGCCATCCGGTTCGGCGGCGGCCACTATCCCGGATTGGCGATCACGAGGCTGATGGGGGACTGGGTCATTCCGGCCTGCAGCCCGGCGCTGCTGGCGCGGTTCGGGCCGGTGAGCAGGATCGCGGATCTCGCGCGGATGCCGTTGCTGCACGACGCGCCGACGGCGACCGACGGCAGCGGTTCCGGCTGGCCGCACTGGCTGGCGCATGTCCGCCACAACCCGCAGGGCTTCGCCGCCGGGGTTCGCGTCAGCCAGGCCAATCTGGTGATAGAGGCGGCGGCGCGCGGCCTCGGCGTGGCGCTCGTGCGGCGCAGCCTTGCCGAAGAGGAATTCGTCACCGGCCGGCTCGTCCCGGCCTGGCCGCGTGCGGCGCCCACTGCGTATTCCTATTACTTCCTCTGTCGGCGCGACGCGCTCAGCAATCCCCGGATCTTTGCGTTCCGCGACTGGCTGGTCGCCCAATGCGCCGAATCCGAACGGAGCGTGCGCAAAGGGAGTCCCGCCCGCCGCGAGCCTGGCAGCCCCTGAAGCCTCACGCGATGATGTCCGGCACCAGCATGTTCTCCAGCCGGACGATCGCGTCCTTGAGGGCGAGCTTGCGCTTCTTCAGCCGCTGCAGCTGAAGCTCGTCGCTGTCCGGCGCGGCCGCGAGCCGGCTCACGATCTCGTCGAGGTCGCGGTGCTCGGTGCGCAGGCTCGCAAGACGCTGCTTGATCGCTTCGGTATCGAGATCCATCGTGGACAAAGCGGACGGGGCGGGGCGGCCGATCCTGCGACTATAGCAAATCTCCCTGCCGGGTGAACGGATGGGCGGCGCATGGCCGATGACGAGGCGTCGAGGTTCTGGGCCTTCTCCCAGGCGATCTATGCCGATCCGGAGGTCGCGGCGGCCGCGCTTCGCCTCCATGATGCGCAGGGCCGCGACGTCAATCTCGCGCTCTATTGCCTTTATGCCGGCTTCGTTGCGGGCCGCGAGCTGGACGAAGGGGCGCTGGCCTGCCTCGCCGCCGCGGTCGAGAGCTGGAACGAGGAGGTGGTGCGTCCGCTCCGCGCCGTCCGGCGCCGCCTCAAGGGTCGTGAGGACGCGGCCGAGCTGCGCGCCGGTGTGGCGGCGGCGAAGCTCGAGGCCGAGCGGCTCGCCCAGGCCCGCCTCGTCGCTGCGGGGCCCGCCGGACCGCCGGCTGAAGCCGCGGCCGCTACCGCGTGGCGCAACCTCTCACGTTATGCCGGCGCGGCCGGAAGACCGCTCTTCGCGGCGGCGGCCTCACGCCTCGCCGCCGGGCTCGCCCCAGCGCCTGACCGTGCCGCTGTCGAGCCCGAAGAGGTCGAGCATCCGGCCGAGCGTCTGGTCGATCATCTCCTCGATCGAGGCGGGCCGGGCGTATAGCGCCGGCACCGGCGGTGCCACGATCGCGCCCATCTCGGAAAGCTGCGTCATCGTGCGCAGGTGACCGGTGTGGAGCGGCGTCTCGCGCACCAGCAGGACCAGCCGCCGGCGCTCCTTCAGGCAGACATCCGCCGCCCGCGTCAGCAGGGTCGAGGTCGCGCCGGTGGCGATCTCCGCCATGCTGCGCACCGAGCAGGGGGCTACGATCATGCCGAGCGTGCGGAAGGAGCCCGACGAGATCGCCGCTCCGACATCGCCCGGCTTGTAGTGGTGGTCGGCCAAGGCCGCCACCGCGGCCGGCTTGAGGTCGAGCTCCGCGGCCACCGTCATCTCGGCCGCGCGTGACATGACGAGATGGGTCTCGATCGGCAGGCCCCGCAGCAGCTCTAGGAGCCGCACGCCGTAGCGCGCCCCCGAGGCGCCCGAGATCCCGATGACCAGGCGCGGCCGCGTCATCGCGGTGCCCGGCACCCGGCGGGTGCCGCGGCAATCCACCTATCCACAGGGGGCTTGGACGACGCGCCCAACGGGATTACGTTTGTCTTGCAGTCCTGCACAAACCCTCCGAGGAGACGCAGAGATGGCAGTTGAAGATCGTATCCGGAGCCTTCGAGAGAAGCACGCCTCACTGAAGGAGGCGATCTCGAAGGAAGCGGCACGGCCTTTGCCCGACGAATACAAGGTTGCCGAGTGGAAACGTGAGAAGCTTCGGATCAAGGACACGATAGAAGAGCTGCAGCGAGCCGCCCACCCTTGATCCCGCTGCCGGACGGCTCACCGCCCGGCATCTGACGAACATCGACACCGCCGGCCGATAGGCAAGATCGGCCGGAACCGGCGAGAGTTTATGCGTCGTCGGTCTCGGCCTCCACGGCCGGCGCGGGCGCATGACGGCGCGCCTGACTGAGCACCGCCTCGAAATCCGCCTGTGTGCACAGCTCGAGCGAGATCGGGCTGCGCGGCTTGATGTTCTGCGAGTTCCAATGCGTGCGGTCGCGCACCGCCGCGATGGTCGGCTTGGTCGTGCCGATGAGCCGCGAGATCTGGGCGTCCGAGAGTTCCGGGTGGTTGCGCAGGATCCACGCGATCGCATCGGGCTTGTCCTGACGCTTGGAGATCGGCGTGTATTTCGGGCCCTTCTGCTTGGCCGGGGGGATCGGATGGGCTTGCGGCGCCAGGCGAAGCCGGGCCTTGGGATCGGCCTCGCAGCGGGCGATCTCCTCGCGGGTGAGCTGGCCGTTCGCGACCGGGTCGAGCCCGACCATCATCACCGCCACCTCACCATCGGCGATCGCCTGTATTTCCAGCGCGTGCAAGCCGCAGAACGCGGCGATCTGATCGAAGGTGAGCGTGGTGTTCTCGACCAGCCACACGGCGGTGGCCTTCGGCATGAGGGGTAGAGCCATAGGATACTCCTGACGGGCCGCCCGTCCGCGAGGCTCGGGCCCCGCCCGGTGCGCGGGCGACCGGAACTGATTGATAGCGGCGGATGCTATAGTCGAAACGGGGGGCGGGGGGAAACCCTCTCCCCGCGGGACTCACACGGTCAGCACGATCTTGCCGATATGGGCCGAGCTCTCCATCGTCCGATGCGCCTCGGCGGCCTCGGCCAGCGGGAAGGTGCGGTAGATCACCGGCTTCACCGCGCCGCGCTCGATCAGAGGCCATACGTGCTGCCTGAGCGAATGGGCGATGGCTCCCTTCTCCGCCGGCGAGCGTGGCCGCAATGTCGACCCCGTGAGAACAAGCCGCTTGCGCATCACCTGGTTGAGGTCCACCTCGACGCGGCCGCCCTTCAGGAAGGCGATGCTGACGATCCGACCGTCCTGGGCGGCCAGCTGGATGTTCCGCGGCACGTAATCGCCGCCGACCATGTCCAGGATGATGTCGGCGCCGTGGCCCTGGCTCGCCTCCTTCACCACGGCGACGAAGTCGTCGATCTTGTAATTGATGCCGCGCTCGGCGCCGAGCGCCTCGCAGGCATGCGCCTTGTCGTAGCTGCCGGCCGTCGCGAAGACGCGCGCACCAAAAGCCTTGGCGATCTGAATCGCCGCGACGCCGATCCCGCTGGTTCCGCCATGCACCAGCACCACGTCGCCCGCCTTGAGATGCGCGCGATCGAAGAGATTGGTCCATACGGTGAAGAAGGTCTCGGGCAGGCTCGCCGCCTCGACCGCCGAAAGGCTGCCGGGGATCGGCAGGCACTGGACCGCGGGAACGGCCGCATACTCCGCGTAGCCGCCGCCGCTCAGGAGCGCGCACACCCGGTCGCCGACCGCAACCCCATGGACTCCCAGCCCATGCGCGACCACCTCGCCCGCCACTTCGAGTCCCGGCAGATCGGACGCGCCGGGCGGCGGCGGGTAGTAGCCGAGCCGCTGGACGATATCCGGCCGGTTGACGCCCGCGGCCTCCACCTTGATCAGCACCTCGCCGGCGCCCGGGCGCGGCACGGGGCGGATCACCGGTTGCAGGACCTCCGGACCGCCGGGGGTGGCGATCTCGACCGCGGTCATGGTGGCGGGAAGCGAGGACATCGGGTAAGGCTCGTACTGGACGCGGGACGGCCATTAGGTATGCCGTCCGCATCGGCCCCGCAACGCTCGTCTGCGCTGCTGCGCGGTTATGATCGCACCGCATGGCGGCCGGACGATGACCTGCTTGCGTTGCCGAACTGTGAAGAAAACCAGTGGCGTGGCGCATCCGGGGACAGGTGACGCCCGGCTTGACGCCCCTGGGTCAGGGCACTATAACCGCCCACCCCGCTGACACTTTAATTTCATTTTGAGAGCATCTCCGATGGCAAACCACAAATCTGCTGAAAAAAGGCAGAGACAGGCAACGCGTCGTACCGAAGTGAACCGGACGCGGGTCGGCCGCATCCGTACCTTCGTGAAGAAGGTCGAACTGGCGCTTGCTGCCGGAGACAAGGAACAGGCCGTCGCGGCGTTCGCGGCGGCACAGCCGGAATTGCATCGTGGGGTCGGGCAGGGCGTCGTCCACCGCAATACGGCCGCACGCAAATTGTCCCGCCTCAACGCCCGGATTCGCGCGCTCTAAACGCATCCGGCGGCGTCCGCTACGGGCGCGCCTGTCGCACCTTCTGCAGTCGATCGCTCCGCGCTCGAAGTAGAAGCGTGCGATCTGAATAGTAACGGTGGCAGCTTCCAAAATAATTCACTGTTCCGGATTCGGTCCCGTTGCCTTCGGTTCGCCGGTCCGATACGAGTCGCACTTGGCGCTGCGGGGAAGGCAAAAGAACCGAGGGTTCTGCGTATTGAAGCAGCGCGGGTTCAGTAGTTGTGTTGACTGATAGCGTATAGCAGTTGTCGTCGTGTCGCGGGCAAAGAGCCTGCGCGCGCGAGGAGCTGGCTGCCTCGGGGCGCCGGGGTTTTGTGGGCAGAGTTCGAAAGGGGGGCATCCGTGCCAGTCTCGCTGATCGACCCGCCGATCGTTCTTTTCAGCACCGGGACGGGCTGGGATGACGGAGGTGGGTCGTGGTGATGCCTAGGCCCTCCGAGCCCGCGGACGAATCCCACCGCCAATGGGAGCGCGTGCGGCTGCGGCTGCGCGAGCAGCTCGGCGAAGGCGCCTACCGGTCCTGGCTCTCCGGCGTGACCTTCGATCGCATCGCCGGCGGTACCGTCTACCTGACGGTAACCAGCCAGTTCCACAAGGATTGGGTGACCCAGCACTATCTAGATCGCATCCGGGCGCTGTGGCTCGACGAGCGGCAGGACGTCCGACGCGCTATCGTCGCCGTGGCCGATCCGGCGCAGCCCGCGATGGGCGATCGTGGTCCCGGCGGCGGCGAAGGCGGCGAAGGCGACCGGCATGTCTCGGCGCCGCTGGACCCCCGCTTCACCTTCGGGAATTTCGTGGTCGGCAAGCCCAACGAACTGGCCTACGCGGCCGCCCGCCGGGTCGCCGAGGTGGTCGTCGGCCAGCCGGGGACGGTGCCGTTCAACCCGCTGTTCCTGTACGGCGGAGTCGGGCTCGGCAAGACCCATCTCATGCACTCGATCGCTTGGCACATCCGCCGCCAGGCGCCGAGCCGCAAGGTCATCTACCTGTCGGCCGAGACCTTCATGTACCAGTTCGTCCGGGCGCTGCGGTTCAAGGACACGCACGCCTTCAAGGAGCGGTTCCGCTCCGTCGACGTGCTGATGATCGACGACGTGCAGTTCATCTGCGGCAAGGATTCGACGCAGGAGGAGTTCTTCCACACCTTCAATGCGCTGGTCGACCAGAACCGCCAGGTCGTGATCTCCGCCGACAAGTCGCCGCATGACCTGCACGACATCGAGGGCATGGAGCGGCGGATCACCTCGCGCCTCCAGGGCGGGCTGGTGGTGGACATTCATCCGACGACCTATGAGCTGCGGCTCGGCATCCTCCAGTCCAAGGCGGAGCAGCAGCAGCATAGCCAGATCCCGCCCAAGGTGCTGGAGTTCCTGGCGCACAAGATCACGTCCAATGTCCGCGAGCTGGAAGGGGCGCTGACCCGGCTCACCGCCCATGCCAGCCTGGTCGGGCGCTCGATCACGCTGGAGAGTGCCCAGGACGTGCTGCGCGACCTGCTGCGCGCCAACGACCGCCGCGTGACGATCGACGAGATAAAGCAGAAGGTCGCCGAGCACTTCAACATCCGGCAGCGCGACATGGATTCGGCCCGGCGGGCACGCTCGGTCGCGCGGCCGCGGCAGATCGCGATGTATCTCTGCAAGCAGCTCACCTCGCGCTCGCTGCCGGAGATCGGCCGCCGGTTCGAGCGCGATCACACGACCGTCATCCACGCGGTGCGCAAGATCGAGGAGCTGATGGCCACCGATCCGAGCCTGGCGGAGGATGTCGAGCTGCTGCGCCGGATGATGGAAAGCTGAGGGGGCCGCTCCTTCTCCGCCCCGGCGGCGGAGAAGGAGCTTCTGCATGCAGATAATGCGTGCCGCCGCGCAATCGTGTTATAGGATCTCTCCCGGGGGAACGGCCGGCCAGCGGCCAACTCGGGCGGCGGGCGCGACGCTCCGCCGGTCTCGCAACGATGCCGGTTTGGCGCCCCTTTTGTGCGATCCTTGAACCCATGAAAATCACCATCGAACGCGCGGCGCTGCTCCGCGCGCTGGGCCATGTACAGAGCGTCGTCGAGCGGCGGAACACCATCCCGATCCTGTCGAACGTGCTGCTGCGGGCCGAGCGCGGCCGGCTCAGCCTCAGCGCGACCGACATGGATCTCGAGGTGGTGGAGGGGGTCGAGGCGCAGACCGGCCGCGAAGGCCGGACGACGGCGCCGGCCCATACGCTCTACGACATCGTGCGCAAGCTCCGCGAAGGTGCCCAGGCCGAGCTGGAGACCGATGCCGATCGCGGCAGCCTCGTGCTGCGCTCCGGCCGCTCGACCTTCACGCTGGCCTGCCTGCCGGCAGAGGATTTTCCGCTGATGGCCGGCGCCGGGTTCAGCCACGAGTTCCGCCTGTCGGCCAAGGACCTGCGGACGCTGATCGACCGCACGCGGTTCGCGATCTCGACCGAGGAGACGCGCTACTACCTCAACGGCATCTATTTCCACGCGGCGAAGAGCGGCGAAATTCCGGTGCTGCGCGCGGTCGCGACCGACGGGCACCGGCTCGCGCGGGTCGAGCTGCCGCTGCCCGAGGGCGCCGAGGGCATGCGCGGCGTCATCGTGCCGCGCAAGACGGTGCAGGAACTGCGGCGGTTGCTCGACGAGGTCGATGGCACCGTGCTGATCAGCCTCAGCGACGTCAAGGCGCGCTTCGATCTCGGCGATTGCATCCTCACCTCCAAGCTGATCGACGGCACCTTCCCCGATTACGACCGGGTGATTCCGGTCGCCAATGACAAGATCCTCGACGTCGACTGCAAGCTCTTCGCGGAGGCGGTCGACCGCGTGGCGACGATCTCGACGGAGAAGAGTCGGGCCGTGAAGCTCTCGCTGGACCACGGCGCGCTGACCCTCTCGGCCACCAGCCCCGAGAACGGCACCGCCTCGGAGGAGATCGAGGTCAGCTACGGCGCCTCGCCGATCGAGATCGGCTTCAACTCGCGCTACCTGCTCGACATCACGCAGCAGATCGAAGGTGAGGGCGCGCAGTTCGTCATGGCCGATGCCGGCTCGCCGACGATCGTGCGCGATGCGGGCGACCATTCGGCACTGTACGTCCTGATGCCGATGCGGGTGTGAGCGCGCTTCACGCCGTCTTCGCTTTCGTCATGGCCGGGCTTGACCCGGCCATCCACGGATCGAGCCGGGGCTAGCCGGAATGAGACGCAGAAATGAAGGAGCACGGCGGTTGGGTGTACATCATGACCAATCGCCCTTATGGGACACTCTATGTCGGCGTGACGGCCAATCTCTCGCAGCGCGCATGGGAGCACCGCGAAGGGATAATGGAGGGGTTTACCAAGCGCTACGGTCTTAAGCGGTTGGTCTATGCCGAGCGCCATGAGGATATTCGGGCGGCAATCCAGCGTGAGAATAACCTCAAGCACTGGCCTCGAGACTGGAAGGTTCAGCTTATTCTCGCGGACAATCCGTCGTGGGATGACCTTTATGACCGCTTGGCATGAGGCCATGGATGGCCGGGTCAAGCCCGGCCATGACGACAACGGTAGACAAACTCAACCTTGACTCAGCGAGCACTGCAGGAAGCGCAGCAAACGGATTCGGCGCCTTGGGCCGCACGCGCCGCCGTGCTGCGGCTCGACCTCACCCGGTTCCGCTCCTATCGCGACGCCCGGATCGAGACGGATGGCCGGCCGGTCGTGCTGACCGGGCCGAACGGGGCCGGCAAGACCAATCTCCTGGAGGCGTTGTCCTTCCTGGCGCCGGGACGCGGCCTGCGGCGAGCGCGGCTGGCCGAGATCGATTGCCGGACCGATGCCGGATCATGGGCCGTCGCCGCGCGGGTCGTCTCGACGCAGGGCGAGGCAATGATCGGCACGGGCCGCGACCCCGCCTCGGACTCGGGCGACAGGCGGCTTCTCCGGATCGACGGCCATGCAGTGAAGGGACAGGCGGCGCTTGCCCGGCATCTCAATCTCGTCTGGCTGACGCCGCAGATGGATCGGCTGTTCCAGGAAGGCGCCGCGGCGCGCCGGCGTTTCCTCGACCGGCTGGTGTTCGGCTTCGATCCCGATCACGCCCACCGTCTCGCCTCCTACGATCAGGCGCTGCGAGCCCGGGTTCAGCTGCTGCGCGAGGGCACTCGCGATGCGGAATGGCTGGGTCAGCTCGAGGAGACGATGGCGCGGGAGGGCGTCGCGGTCGCCGCCTCGCGTCGCGATATCGTGCAGCGGCTTGATGCTGCCACGGTGGATGACGGTGTCTTCCCGCAACCGCGGATCGGCCTCGCCGGTGTTGCCGAGGCGTGGCTGGCGGAGATGCCGGCGCTCGCGGCAGAGGATCGCCTGCGGGCGGAGTTCGCGGCGGCGCGGCGGATCGACGGCGAGACGGGCGGCACGTCGGTCGGCCCCCACCGGGCCGATCTCGTCGTCCGCCATGCCGGCACCGGCGTCGGCGCGCCCGATTGCTCGACGGGCGAGCAGAAGGCCTTGCTGATTGCCATCGTGCTGGCGCATGCGCGGCTGCAGGCGGAGCTTCGTGGGATCGCCCCGGTCCTGCTGCTCGACGAGGTCGCGGCGCATCTCGACCGGTCGCGCCGGCGGGCGCTGCACGAGCGGATCCTGGCCCTCGGCACACAGGCATGGCTGACCGGTACCGATGCGGAATCATTTGAAGATCTAGGGCGGAATGCCCATTTCCTGGAGATCACGGAGGGCCGCGTCTCGGACCTCCGGGAGCTCCCGATCCCTTCGATCCGACGAGTACGTGAATGACACCTTCAGACACTGGTGAGCCGCCCGAGAACGGCGGCGAAGACTACAACGCACAGTCGATCAAGGTGCTGCGCGGCCTCGACGCGGTGCGCAAGCGGCCGGGCATGTATATCGGCGACACGGATGACGGCTCGGGCCTGCACCATATGGTGTACGAGGTGGTGGACAACGCCATCGACGAATCGCTAGCCGGCTGGTGCGACACGATCGAGGTGGTGTTGAACCCCGACGGCTCGTGCACCGTCACCGACAACGGCCGCGGCATCCCGACCGACCTCCACGACGAGGAAGGCGTCTCGGCAGCCGAGGTCATCATGACCCAGCTCCATGCCGGCGGGAAGTTCGACCAGAATTCATACAAGGTCTCGGGCGGCCTACACGGCGTGGGCGTGAGCGTGGTGAACGCGCTCTCGTCGAAGCTCGAGCTCACGGTCTGGCGCGGCGGGCTGGAGCACCGGATGAGCTTCACCCACGGCGATCCCGACGCGCCGCTGGCGGTGGTCGGGCCGGCGCCGATCCTGCCGCCGGGCGGCACGCGGTCGGGACCGCGGACGGGCACCCGCGTGACCTTCCTGCCCTCGACCGAGACCTTCACCAAGACCGAGTTCGATTTCGCCACGCTGGAGCATCGCCTGCGCGAGCTGGCTTTCCTCAACTCCGGCGTGACCCTGATCCTCACCGACGAGCGCCAGGGCGAGCCGAAGGCGGCGACGCTGCACTACGACGGCGGGCTCGAAGCCTTCGTACAGTACCTCGACAAGTCGAAGCAGCCGCTGCACGCGCCGCCCATCCGCATTCTCGGCGAGCGCGACGGGATCACCGTCGAGGTCGCGATGCAGTGGACCGATTCCTATCACGAGACGATGCTGTGCTTTACCAACAACATCTCTCAGAAGGACGGCGGCACCCATCTCGCCGGGTTCCGCGGCGCGCTCACGCGCACGGTCAACAACTACATGAACGAGAGCGGGCTGGCGAAGAAGGAGAAGGTGGCACTCACCGGCGACGACGCACGGGAGGGGCTCACCTGCATCCTCTCGGTCAAGGTGCCGGATCCCAAGTTCTCGTCCCAGACCAAGGACAAGCTGGTCTCCTCCGAGGTCCGGCCGGTGGTCGAGAACATTGTCGCGGACCGGCTCGCCCAGTGGCTCGAGGAGCACCCGGCCGATGCCAAGCGGGTCATGGCCAAGGCGGTCGAGGCGGCGGCCGCGCGCGAGGCCGCCCGCAAGGCGCGCGAGCTCACCCGGCGCAAGGGCGCGCTAGATTTCGCGGGCCTGCCCGGCAAGCTCGCCGACTGCCAGGAGCGCGAGCCGGCCAAGTCCGAGATCTTCCTGGTCGAGGGCGACAGCGCCGGCGGTTCGGCGAAGCAGGGCCGCGACCGGCGCTTCCAGGCGATCCTGCCGTTGCGCGGCAAGATCCTGAACGTCGAGCGCGCCCGCTTCGACAAGATGCTGGGAAGCCAGGAGATCGGCACGCTGATCACCGCGCTCGGCACCGGCATCGGGCCGGATGACTTCAATGCCGACAAGGCGCGCTACCACCGCATCATCATCATGACCGACGCCGATGTCGACGGCAGCCATATCCGCACGCTGCTGCTGACCTTCTTCTTCCGGCAAATGCGCGACCTCATCGACAAGGGCTTCCTCTACATCGCCCAGCCGCCCCTCTACCGCGCCAAGAAGGGCTCGACCCGCGCCGTCTTCCTCAAGAACGACGCGGCGCTCGAGGAGTACACGGTGACCGAGGGGCTGGCCAACGCGGTGCTGCGCCAGGCCGACGGCGTGCAGCGCGCCGGCAACGATCTTCGCGATCTCGTGGAACGGGCGCGGCCCTGGCGCCACTGGTGCGAGACGCTCGCGCGCAAGATCGGCTCGGTCGATGTGGTCGAGCAGGCGGCGCTGGCCGGCCTGTTCTCTCCCGGCGCCGTTGCGGATCCGGCACGCGCCCTCGCCGCAGGGCAAGAAGCCGTTCGCCGTCTCGACGCGATGGCGACCGACGGCGAGCCCTGGCAGGTCGGCGTGGCCGAGGGCGAAGGCGTCACCTTCACCCGCACCGTCCGCGCGGTGCAGGAGCGCCACATCATCGATCCGGTGTCGGCACGCAGCCAGGAGGCGCGGCGCCTTGAAGACGGCCGCGCCACCATGCTGCCGGTGTTCGAGCGTGCGGCGACGTTCCTCGTCAAGGAGGCCTCGCGAGCGGTCACCGGCCCGACCCGGCTGGTGGAGGTCGTGACGGATGCCGGGCGGAAGGGCGTCGAGGTCAACCGCTACAAGGGGTTGGGCGAGATGAATCCCGACCAGCTCTGGGAGACCACGCTCGATCCCAATGTGCGGTCGCTGCTCCAGGTCAGGGTCAGTCATGCCGACCTGGCGGAGGAGACCTTCTCGACCCTGATGGGCGACATGGTCGAGCCGCGCCGCGACTTCATCCAGTCGAACGCGCTCAGCGTCGCCAATCTCGACGTGTAATGGGGTCGCACGGCACGACGGGCGGGCTTGCGAAAATCGTGACCCTGGGCGATGACGACGTACCGGGCGGGCGCCGTTCGCGGCCGGCGCGGCGGTCGTGTCGCTAAGGGGCGTTGCGGTCCAAGATGAGTGCAGGCAGCCGAATCCCGCACCTTGGCAGGCTCAGCCTTGCGTGGATCGGTGTCATTGGCGCCCTGGGGCTTGGCGATGCCGCTGCCCAGGAGGCGGCGTCGCCGCCGGGGCCGCCGCCTGCCGCTCCTTCAACTGCGTCGCCACCCGAGACGCCAACGGCCGCACCGGCGGAAGCGCCGACACCTCAACCGACCCTGCCGGCCGCATCACCGCCCGAAACCCCGCCCGCGACCCCGCCCGCGACCCCGGCAGCACCCGCTCCACCGCCGGCGCACCCGGCCCCGCCGCCGGTCGATACGGCGGAGGTGATGCCACGCTTCGGGGCGCATGAAGGGTACAACCGCTTCGTGCTCGAATGGCACGGCAAGGTGCATGCGACGGTCGGCGTGAGCGACGGCGTCGCGACGCTCTCCTTCGACCGCAAGGGGCATGTCAACACCGGCCGGATGAACGATCTGCTGCCCTCGTCGATGCGGCCGGCCCGCGTACGCCCCGATGGCGGCGGCCTGACGTTTCGTGTCCCGCCAGGGATGGAAGTGCACGACCACAGCTACGGCAATCTGGTGGTCATCGATCTCGTGCCGGCACCGCCGGTCGAGACTGCGGCCGCGCCGCCGCCGGTGCCAACATCCCCGCCGGCATCCGTGGCGGCCGCGTCGCCCCCGATGGCGGCGTCACCACCACCGGTCGAGGCAGTGCCGCCTTCGCCGCCCGCGCCGGAGCCTGCTCCTCTGCCATCCGTGCCGCCACCTCCGGCGCCGCCACCGGCCGCACCGGCGGCCCCGGAACAAGCCGCGGCGCCGCCTCCATCTCCACCACCCACGCCCGGCGCGCCGCCGGCCGCCGAGCCCGCGAAGCCGGCCGAGGCGGCGCCGAAGCATCAGGCGCATGCCGAGAAGCCTTCCCGCAAGCCGCCACCCCCGGCCAAGCCCGCGCCAGCGCCGCCGACCCCTCAGGCCCCGCCGCCGTCGC
>Ga0209579_10002050_pt1 | contig 15934 bp, 12 predicted proteins | sample Coa_R1_2_FD_187152 | JGI IMG/M metagenome (GOLD analysis project Ga0209579, IMG submission 187152) | Surface soil microbial communities from Centralia Pennsylvania, which are recovering from an underground coalmine fire - Coalmine... | ecosystem: Environmental > Terrestrial > Soil >... | reverse complement strand
ACTCGTCGGGAGAGCAAGTGCCAGCCAACCCCCGGATCGATAGAAGTACCGGTGATTTTCAGATTCCTGGCCTTCCTGCGGGACCTTACTTGCTGCAAGCCGTCCAGTTTGCTGTCCAACCTTCTCCTGGTGTGGTGACCGGCCCTCCCATGACTGCCACGCAATCGGTTTTCGTCGATCGCGACCTTTCCGGAGTTGTGCTGACCCTCGGCTCCGGCATTTCCATTCCCGTGCAGTTGCATGAGGAATTTTCCCTCAACGCCGGCGAGACTCATCAGGTTTTCGTCCACGCTGAGGGCACGGATTTTGTTCAGAACTCCGCGGCAGTCACTGTTCCTTCGCCCCCGGAAGATCGCAGGTCCGCCAGCACACTGGAAAATCTTTCTCCCGGAACGTTCTGGGTCGAAGCACAGCCCAATTCCCCGCAAGACTATGTGGCCGAATTGCGTTGCGGCAACCTGGACCTGTTGCGCGACCAACTGGTCATCGCGCCGGGCGCCTCTCTCCCGCCCATCGATGTCACCTTGCGCGATGACTCCGCCCAGTTAACCGTCGCTCTCAACCAGAAGGACCGGCCCGCTGCCATCTTCATCTATTCCAGCAACTATCCTCATAGCTCCAGGATGCCTTTCCCTCCCGGCTCCGCATCCCCTGCTGTTACCAACTTGCCTCCCGGTAGCTATCAGGTTTTTGCTCTCGCTGGCGTCGGCGACTTCGAATACCGCAATCCGCAAGCCGTCGAAAAATATTTGCCTCATGCTGCGGCCGTAATCTTGCAGCCCCACGACCGCACGACCGTCTCCGTGGATGTTCAGGATTCTCAGGAGCAGCCGGAATGAAACCCGGGATTTCTCTCGCGGCTTTTTTCCTGCTCATGGCTGGCCGTGGTGCGGCGCAATCGCCCGCTCATCCTGATGTCCCGCCCCAACAATCCGTCATTCAGAGCGCGCCCGCCCTGGCGGGCGCAGCGAAGAATCTCTCTTTCACCATCGCCGGCGTCGTGGTCGATGCCGCCACCGGCAATCCCATTCCTCGTGCGGAACTCACTCTGCAAATCAGAAGCGACGAAGTTGCGGTGACCGCCGACGCCAGCGGCAAATTCCTCTTCGACCATCTCGAACCCGGCAAGTACCCACTCTTCGCGCGTGCGCCGGGCTACTCTTCCCAGGGCCTCAACCAGCACGGTTCTTTCTTCACTGGCGTCGCCGTTGGCAATGGACTCGACTCCGAGCACATCGTGTTCCGCTTGCATCCGCAAGCCGTTGTTTATGGCAAGGTCACTGACGAACGCGGCGAGGCAGTTCGCAACGCCTCCGTGTGGATTCTTTCGCCAACCAAAGATACTTCACAGCGCTCTTTTACTTCGCACACGCAGACCAATGATTTGGGGGAATACCGCCTTGCCGGCCTTCTGCCCGGCAAATACGTTGTCGCCGTTTCCTCCCAGCCCTGGTACGCCCAGATCGCGTTCCGTTATGCCACCGGGCAGCCCAGCGATGTGCAACGACAGTTGCGCGATTTTGGCCGCGGCAGCGACGGGAAGCTCGATTCCGCGCTGGACGTCGTTTATCCGCTTACTTTTTATCCCGGTGTCACCGAAGAGCGCTCGGCAACCGAATTGAACTTGCATGAAGGCGAAACTCAACCGGCTGACATTCCCCTCCGCGCCGTTCCCTCGATCCACCTCCGTTTGACCAACTTGCCGCCGGATCAAGCAGCTTCTCCTCGCATTGGCGTAACTCAACGATCATTTGGTCTAGTGGGCCTTGGGGTGCCAATGGGAGTTGCGCAAATTGCCCCCGGCGAGATCGAGGTTGCCGGTCTGCCTCCCGGCGACATCACTCTTTCCTTGATCCCGCAGGACGGCGACTGGCGCAAAGCGCAGCAGCTCGAAGTCAACGCTGGCGGAGAGGCTACCGTGGACGCGTCCAAAACATCACCGGTCGCCTCCGTTTCCGGCCGCATCGTTACCCAGGATCCTGCCGCGGTTCCTGAGGCCGGTGCCGTGAGGCTGTTGAGCAGTAGCCGCCGTTCGTTTGCTGCCGTGAAAAAAGATGGCACATTCTCGTTCCCGCCACTTTCTCTTGGCAGTTACGAAATTCTCCTGAATCTTGCCGACCCGCCGAAATACATCCAAAAAATCAGCGCTTCCGGCGCCAGTGCCACCGGCCACCGCCTCGTCATTGCCAGTGCGGGCGACGTCCAGCTCACCATTGCAGTAAGTCCCGGCGTTGCCCAGATTTCCGGCACAGCCATTCTCAACACCCGCCCCGTCGATGGGGTGCTGGTATTGCTGCTTCCAGAGTCCGCCGAAGATGTGGACTCCGATCTGCGCATGGATCAGTCCAACAGCGACGGCTCCTTCGTCCTCGCCAATATCACCCCTGGGAAGTACCGCTTGCTGGCCATTCAGGATGGCTGGGATCTCGACTATCGCAATCCCGCCGCGATAAAGCCGTATCTCGCCAAAGCACAATCCCTGCAGATTGCTCCCAACGACACCGGGAGGCTCACCGTCGAAGTTCAGCCCCTGCTGAAATAACTCCAACTCCGCCTTCTCACCGACTGTAGGGCCGGGCGATCCCGCGCATTTCGCGGGTGCGCGCGCCAGCGCGCAAAGCCCGGCATCCTCCGACTTTTCCGATGTCCGCCCCATGCAAAACCACCAATCAGCTCATCATCAACTTCTCTTGAATCGCCGATTCCCAAAATGAAACGCGTCGCCTGGCCCAGGTACTCCGATTTCTATTGACTTTCGCACCAATACATGCTATCCTTCTTTATGTACGGTCCGGCAAATCCGCTAAGTCCTTTGCTTGCCACAGATCCGAGAAATTCCTTCTTTCCGCTGGACCGCCTCGCTGAATACAAACGACTTACACTTTTCTCCCGGCCCTCAATCCACCTTTCCGGTCGGCTAACTCTTTTATTTGCCACACATCCGCAAAATGCGCTCGTAACCCCTTTATTTGCCACACATTTTCCAAAAAATTTTTCGTCTGCCGTCAGACTCGCCACAATCCACGAATCACCTCGGAGTCCGACCCTTCCTCTCCGAAAACTTATGACGTACCACTTAGACCTTGATTTACACCTCACCCAAGTTGCCGCTCACCCCACCCGGTGCGATAATCCATCTTTCCACGCGCCAGTGTCCGGGGGCGTCCGGCTTCTTTACTCGCCACGCGCCACTCGTCACTCGCCACTCTCCTTGGGGGATTTATGCCACTCCGTGACACCTGGATCGAAAAACGCGAAACCGGCCAAGCCGGCGCTAACGGCTCGAGAAACATGTCCCAGATGCACCTCGCCCGCAAAGGCGTCATCACCGAAGAAATGGCCTACGTCGCCAAACGCGAAAAGATCGAGCCGGAACTCGTGCGCAGCGAAGTCGCCCGCGGCCGCGCCATCATCCCCGCCAACATCCACCACCGCAATCTCGAACCGATGGGCATCGGCATCGCCTTTAAGTGCAAAATCAATGCGAACATCGGCAACTCCGCCACCACCTCCAACATTGACGAAGAGCTGAAAAAGTTGCACCACTCCGTCCATTACGGCGCGGACACCGTCATGGACCTTTCCACTGGCGGCGACATCCCCACCATCCGCAAAGCCATCATCAACGCTTCGCCCGTTCCTATCGGCACCGTTCCCGTGTATGAAGCCATCTCTCGCGTCCGCCGCCCCGAAGATCTCACCTTCGATCTCATGCTCGAAGTCATCGAAGAGCAAGCCGAGCAAGGCGTGGACTACATGACCATCCACGCCGGCGTGCTCCGCCAGCACGTTCCACTGGTCCGCAAGCGCATCACTGGCATCGTCAGCCGCGGCGGCTCTTTAATGGCCCACTGGATGGAGCATCACAAGCAACAGAATTTTCTCTACGAACGCTTCGACGACATCTGCAAAGTCTTCAAGAAGCACGACGTTAGCTTTTCCTTGGGCGATGGCTTGCGCCCCGGCTCCATTGCCGACGCCAGCGACGACGCGCAATTTGCCGAACTCAAAGTCCTTGGCGAGCTCACCAAAAAAGCCTGGGAACACGATGTCCAGGTCATGATCGAAGGTCCCGGCCACGTCCCCATGGACAAAATCAAGGAGCAGGTGGACAAGGAAATGGAGTGGTGCCACGAAGCGCCGTTCTACACCCTCGGCCCGCTGGTCACCGACATCGCTCCCGGCTACGACCACATCACCAGCGCCATCGGCGCCGCCATGATCGGCTGGCACGGCGCATCCATGCTCTGTTACGTCACGCCCAAGGAGCATCTCGGCCTGCCCAATCCCGAAGACGTCAAACAAGGCGTCATCGCCTACAAAATTGCCGCGCACGCCGCCGACGTCGCACGCCACCGCCCCGGCGCCCGCGATCGCGACGACGCCCTCAGCTACGCCCGCTTCCTCTTTGACTGGAACAAACAGTTCGAGCTTTCTCTCGATCCCGAAACGGCAAGAGCCATGCACGACGAATCGCTGCCCGACGACTTTTACAAGGATGCCAAGTTCTGCTCCATGTGCGGCCCCAAATTCTGCTCCATGAACATCACTCAACTCGCCGAAGCCGAATCCGGACAGGACCAGGCCGAACGTAAACAAAAATTCGCCGACCTTCTGGTCAGAGTCCAGGGGGCTTAGTCATCCGTTAGAGCTGTTGGAAGGGTTGATGTCGCTACCATGATTGGTCCGGAGATCCTGATTCACTTAGGCCGCGGCGTCGCCTGGGTCGCGGAAAACTTCCCCGACGATCCCAGGTTGGGCAGGCGGCTCCTGCTGGCCGGTGGAGTCCTGCTCGCCGCGTTTTGGTTCCTGGCCCACTCGCCGCGTTGGATGGACTCGACCTTCGCTCTCCAGCTCTTCGGTCTTATCGCGGGATTCATCTGCATTTTTCTCGGTTTTTTCGTGTTTTTCCGGCGTGCGGTGTGGCGCAATCAGGAAAGGCGGGGTTCCGGTCTGACCAGCCTCAACCTGAACCAGCGGAACAATTCCTCCCCCAAACCCGTATCTGTTTTTGACGTGCGTAGCAGTGTGCTGGACGATGAGTCTTTCGACTGAAGCGAGGCGGCCATGTTCCACCTGATCTTTGTTTTCCTCCTCTACTTTTTGCCTTCCCTGATCGGAAAGGACAAAAAGGACGCCATGGGCATCTTTCTGGTCAACTTCTTTTTGGGCTGGACTCTGATCGGCTGGGTGGTGGCTCTGATCTGGGCCTGCGCCGCCGATCGCCCCGCCTATCTCCAATATGCCCCGGCCGGCGGTGGCCGCTTCTGCTCGCACTGCGGAACCCCCGCGGTCCATGTCGTTCAGTACTGCAGCTCCTGCGGCGCCCGCGTCTAGCGCCCGCCCTCGCCACTCCCGGTGGCGGGCAAACCCGTTCAAAAAGTCATTGTCGGGTTGAGCGCAACCCTGGCCAAAGCCTGCTCTAAGGCCTTAGCCCCTCTGCTAAACTCGCCTCAGATTGGCCCAAATCCGCTTCCCCGGCCACTCAGGACCTGGGGACAGGAACGACAAGAGGACCCTGCTCAAGGCTCGCACGATGGATCGACCCCAGGCTTCCCAAAATCCAACTCAACCTGCGCCCTACGACGTCCTGGTCGTGGACGACTCGGCCGTCTACCGCAAACAGATCGAGCAGATTCTGTCTTTTCATCCTTCCTACAAGGCGCTGCTGGCCTGCAACGGCGAAGAAGCACTGCGCATTTACCGCGAAAAGAGCCCCGGCATCGTGGTGGCGGACTGGATGATGCCGGACTTCTCCGGCATCGAGCTGTGCCAGCGCATTCGCGCCGAAAAGGGGCTGCCCTACGCCTACGTCATCATGATGACGGGCAACACCGACAAGGGCCGGGCGGCGCAGGCGCTGGAAGCGGGAGCGGACGACTACATCGCCAAGCCGATCGACGGCAGCGAGTTGCTGGCGCGCATCGGAGCGGGCCGCCGCACCATCGAATTGCACCGCGAGCTGGAACGCAAGAACCTGAAGCTGGAAGAAGTGGCGCGCACGGATTCACTGACCGGCTTACCCAACCGGCGCGCTATTGAAGAATGGGCGGAAAAGCAACTGAAAGGCGCCACGCGCCACGGTTTTCCGATCTGGGTGGTGGTGGGCGACCTGGACCACTTCAAACAGGTGAACGACACCTTCGGGCACGCCGCGGGAGACGCGGTGCTGCGAACATTTGCGGAGACGCTGAAACAGGGAACGCGAGCCTGCGATATGTGCGGGCGGCTGGGCGGCGACGAATTTCTGATGGTGATTACCCACGTCAGCCCCGAGAACATCGTGCGGGCGTTGGATCGTTTCCGCGAACAATTCTCCTCGCTGTCGTTTCCCTTTGCGGGGAAGAGCATTCGCCTTACGGCGACGTTCGGCGTGGCCGGAACGGAAAGTGGCCAGCCGCGAGGCTTCCTGGAACTGGTGCGCAAGGCCGACGAAATGCTGTATGAAGCAAAACGCGCCGGCCGCAACTGCGTCAAGGTCGGTCCCGGCCGCTGAGCCGGCGCGGCGGGCAGAATCCAATTTCTTCTGGTCATCTGTTTGGTGCGATCTTTGCGGATCGCTCCGCAAGGCGGCTATACTTCCTACCGTCCTGAAGCGCCAACTGCAAGAACAACATGGAGCGTGGCATGGCTTTTGAGAAGGCGGCGAGTTTGAGCGAGGTTCCGGCGGGTTCGCTCAAGGAAGTGCAGGTAGGTGGAAAGACGGTAGCCTTGGCGAATGTGGGCGGCGCTTTCTTCGCCATTGACAATACCTGCCTGCACCGGGGCGGCCCGCTGGGTGAAGGGCAGTTGGAAGGCAACGTGGTGACCTGCCCCTGGCACGGTTGGCAATTCAATGTGACGACTGGAAAAGCGGTGATGAATCCGAACGCGGGAGTGGCGTGCTACCGGGCAGAGGTTCGCGATGACGGGATCTACATTGACACGGCCTGATCGCCGGTAACCGCCAGAAAATAATAGGCTTAATTCGTTCTACAGACGTTTTCCTCAAAAGGACCGGGCTTTTGTCAAAATTCGCCTAACCTTCACATTCTAATGGCACATTCTGTTTGGTTTTGCTGGCACTGCCGTGTATAGTACCCGCCGAATCACCACGAAGGCAGGGTTTACAAGCGCAAACTTGGCTGTTCTGGGGTTTTGTAGAGCAAAACCCGATACCCTGCGACGTTTCCTGTGCAGGGTCGCAAGTATGAACCCTGCAACTGTTTTAACGCAGGGTTTGCAAGTACAAACCCTGCAACTGTTTTAACGCAGGGTTTGCAAGTACAAACCCTGCAACCCGGGTTCAATGACGACGCTACCAGCTACCCGCCACTACTGGATATTCACCGCAGACCCGCACCACTACCATTGGGACACGCTTTTTGTGAAGGGCAAGGAGATGTGGCACGGCGCGGGTTCAAAAGCCGACGCTATTCGCGCGCTGAAACAGGTGCGGAAGGGCGACCGGGTGCTGTGCTATCACGCCGCGCCGGAGCGCGCGTTCTACTCCATCGCCGAAGTGACGCGCGATCCGTATCCCGATCCGCACGACCGGGAAGGGAAGAATCTGGTGGCGGATTTGCGGGCGTTTGAAAAGCTGCCGCGACAGGTGACACTGACGGAACTGAGGGCCAATAAGGCGCTGAAAAAAGTAAAGTTTCTGAAGAACGTGCGGCTGATCGTGTCGCCGATTACGGACGTGGAGTATCAGGACATTCTAAAGATGGCGGGAATTGTGGCCACGCCGGGGATTCCGCTGCCTTGAAAGAGTGTAAGAGTTCAAGAGTGTAAAAGTCTAAGAGACTTGAGAACAACGCGCTAAACTCAAATTAAAAAATCAGGGATCCGGTTGGAACTTTTATGGTTACTTTGATGGCTAGCTCCGTTCGCGCGATGATTGGATATGCTGCGCTTCTATGCGTCTTGGCCAGCAGCTATGGACAGATCGCGGGGCAGGGGCCGTCGCTGGAGGGGATCGCCAGCGGCAAAACGCGAGTGATTGATTTGAGTTATGCCATCAGCGACAAGATGGTGGCGTGGCCGGGGGATGCGAAGGCGTTCGAAGCGAAGACGAACGCGACGGTGGAAAAGAACGGATATTTCACGCGCAGCTTCTGGATGCTGGAGCACTACGGCACGCACATGGACGCGCCGGCGCATTTTCCGCCGGGCACGACCACGCTGGATCAGATCGCGGTGGAGAAGTTTTTTGGTCCGGCGGTGGTGCTGGACGTGAGCAAGGAAGCCGGACTGGATCCGGATTACCAGTTGAACGTGAAGAAAATTGCGGCGTGGGAAGAAAGGCACGGAAAGATTCCCGCGGGCGCGATCGTGGTTTTGCGGACGGGCTGGTCCGCGCGCTGGCCGGATGTAACGCGATATCGCAATCAGGACGTGAACGGGAAGATGCATTTCCCGGGATATTCGGTGGAAGCGGCGAAAATCCTGCTGGAGCGAAAAGTGAGCGGGCTGGGCTGCGATACGTTGAGTATTGATCCGGGGAATTCGCCGGATTTTCCGGTGCACCACCTGGTGCTGGGGGCGGGCGTGTATCAACTGGAGAATCTGGCGGATTTGAGCGAGTTACCGGAGGCGGGAGCGTTTTTGATTGCGGCGCCGATGAAGCTGGAGGGCGGTTCGGGGGGAGCGGTCAGGGTGTTGGGGTTAGTGTCGAAGTGACGTCGAAAAACAAAATTCGATAGCCGACTGATGCCGAACCGTTTGTATGGCTGGTACGTCTGATGTCTTGGAGAAGTTTTAAAGGTGGGTTCATGAATCGTGGAAGAAGGATTGTGCGGGGAGTTTTGACGGCGGCTGTGCTGGCAGGGATGGCGGCGACAATCCCGGGAACGGCGTGGGCGCAGGGTGAGGCGCAGCAGTTTCCGGTGGCCAGCAAGACGCTGAAGAACGGGATGAAGGTGCTGGTGCAGACCGACCACAGCATTCCGAACGTGGCGCTGTATATCTTTTATAAAATCGGATCGCGCAACGAGCATCCCGGCACGACAGGGCTTTCCCACTTTTTCGAGCACATGATGTTCAACGGAGCGAAGAAATACGGGCCGGGCGAACTGGATAAGGCCATGGAGGCGAACGGCGCGAGCAACAACGCGTACACGACGCGAAACACCACGGTGTATCAGGACTGGTTTCCACGGTCGGCGCTGAGCCTGATATTTGATATCGAAGCGGACCGCATCCAGTATCTGAGTTTCGATCCGAAGAAAGTCGCGTCAGAGCGGGAAGTGGTTTATTCGGAACGGCGCACCAGCGTGGACGCGAATAATGGAGGAATTCTGGACGAGCAGTTGTGGGCGACAGCGTTCATCGCGCATCCCTACCAGTGGCCGGTGGTCGGGTGGGCCAGCGACATCGAGCACTGGACCATGGACGACTTGAAGCATCACTTTGCCATGGGCTACGCGCCGAACAACGCCACGATGGTGGTGGTGGGCGACGTTTCGCCGGAAGAGATTTTTCAGCTGTGCGAAAAATATATCGAGCCGATTCCACAGCATGAGCCGCCGCCTCCGGTGACGACAATCGAGCCGGAGCAAATGGGGGAAAGGCGGCTGGTAGTACACAAGCCGGCGGAGCTGCCGATTGTGATGATCGGGTACCACACGCCGCAGACGAACAATCCCGATTTTTATGCGTTGAACGTGCTGCGCACGGTGCTGTTTCACGGCGAAAGTTCGCGCATGTACCAGCGGCTGGTGGACAAGGACCAGATCGCGCTGGATGTGGGGGAGAGCGAAGAAATCGGATTCGATCCGACGCTGCTGACGCTTTACGCGCAGCCGAAGCAGGGAGTGGATCCCGCGAAGTGCGAAACCGCGATTTATGAAGAGTTGGACAAGGCGAAAAAAGCGGCGATCAGCGATCAAGAACTGGAAAAGGCGAAAAACATCCGGTTAGTGGAGTTCTACCACCAGATGCGGACGATCAACGGGCGGGCGAATACCATAGGGACTTATGAGGTTTTTTTCGGCGACTACCACAAACTGTTTGATGCGGCGAAAAACTACTCGGCGGTGACCAAGGAGGACGTGCAGCGGGTGGCGCAGAAATATTTTGGTCCGAATAACCGGACGGTGGCGACGCTGGTGCCGGAAAACAGCGAAGAGGGCAAAGAGGGGAGCGCCAAGCAATGAGCCGCCGATGGAGTGCAGTGGGAGTTGTTTTACGCCTGGTAGCGATAGGAGCGGTGTGCGGTGTGATGGCGCTAGTTTCCATGGCGCAAACACTGAAGCTGCCGCCGCATGAAAAGGTAACGCTGAAAAACGGAATGACCGTGCTGCTGATGGAAAAGCGCGGAGTGCCGATGGTGAGTTTCGCGGCGATTTTGAAAGCGGGAACGACACTGGATCCGGCGGGGCAAGAGGGACTTGCTTCAGTAACGGCGGGATTGTTGCGGAAGGGGACCAGCAAGCGCAGCGCGCAGAAATTCGCGGAGGACCTGGATTTTATCGGAGCGACGTTCAGCGCGGATGCCGGGTCGGATTTCACGTCGATTTCGTCAGAGTTTCTGACCAAGGATGTGGATCGGGGACTGGAGCTGGTGAGCGACGCCATGCTGCACCCGACATTTCCGCAGGCGGAAGTGGACAAATTGCTGTCACAGGGAATAGATGGAATCAAGTCCGCGAAGGATGAAGCGCAGTCAGTGGCGCTGCCTTACTATTACGGGTACCTGTTCGGGAAGCATCCTTACGGGCGGCCGGACGGCGGCGATGAACTTTCGCTGGCGCGAATCAAGAGAGAAGCGATCAGCAAATTTTATGAGGCGAACTACGCGCCGGGGAGCACGATTCTAGCGGTGGCGGGAGAATTCGACAGCGCGCAGATGAAAGCCAAGCTGGAAGCGGCGTTTGGCGGCTGGAACAGCAAAGCGGCGGAGTTGCCGGCGGTTGCGGCGCCGGTCGCGGTGAAGGGCAAGAGGCTGTTGCTGGTGGACAAGCCGGACTCGACACAAACCTTTTTTGTGTTTGGCAATGTGGGGACAGCGGTGACCGACCCGGACCGCGTGGCGATTCGCGTGGTGAACACCATTTTCGGCGGACGGTTTACGTCGCGGCTGAACGAAGCGCTGCGGGTGGAATCGGGGCTGACCTACGGGGCGGAATCGTTTTTCGATTCGAAGAAACAGCCGGGGGCGTTCACGATATACAGTTACACGAAGAATGAGACAACGGTGCAGGCGATGGATCTGGCGCTGAAGGTACTGGACGCGCTGCACAAGGATGGCGTGACGCCGGAGGAACTGGCGTCGGCCAAGGCGTACCTAAAGGGACAGTTTCCACCGTCGATTGAGACTTCGGGGCAGCTGGCCAGCCGAATTGCCAGCAACGAGTTTTACGGGCTGAATGATGATGAAATCAACCAACTGGAAGCGCGCGTTGATGCGGTGACCCCGGCGATCGCCAAACAGGTGATCGAAAAACATTTCCCGGAAGACAACCTGGTGTTCATGCTGATCGGAAAAGCGGCGGAGATTCGTCCGGCAGTAGAGAAGTACGCTACGCAGCGGGACGAGCGGAAGATTACGGAGCCGGGGTTTTGGCCGCCGGCGGGGAAGTAGGTCATTTTTAAATAATAAGTTTAAGTAGAAAGAGAAAAACGCCGATCTGGAGATTGGCATTCCCGCGAGCGCGATACGTTTTCCCTTCGCGCTTGTCGGCTTTCTATCGCGCTGTGTTTCGGGCAGCGGCGTAAAGCCGCAGCTACCCTAGAACCGGAGGCAGCGGCATCAAGCCGCTGCTACATTTAAAGACATGCCGGAACTCCCTGAAGTGGAGACCGTTGCGCGCGGACTGCAGGAGTCTGTGGCGGGGCGGCGGATTCTGTCGGTGACGCTGCGCAAGACGGATTTCATGGACGATCCCGCGCTGATTGAGCGGGAGCTGCCCGGGCGGCGGATTGCGCGGATCGAGCGGTATGGGAAATTCATGCTGCTGCAATTGTCGGCGGCGGATGCGGGGCCAACACTGGAGACTACAGGCGGCTCGAGAGCGCTGGTCGAGCAGGCGCTGCTGGTGCACCTGGGCATGACGGGAAATCTGGCACCGAATCTTGCCGCCGAGCCGCTGGAAAAGCATACGCACGTAAGCTTTCTGCTGGATGACGGGCGGGAGCTGCGTTACACGGATGCGCGGCGGTTTGGGCGCATGGCATATCTGAGCGGCGAGACGCTGGCCATCGAGCTGCGGCGGTTCGGCGCCGATCCGCTGGAAGTGTCGCGGGAGGAATTCGCGGCGCGGATACGGGGAAGTAAAGCGCGCGTGAAGGCCCTGCTGCTGGATCAAAGCGTTTTGCGAGGAGTGGGCAACATTTATGCGGATGAAAGTTTGTGGCGGGTAAAGATTCATCCGGCCACGCCGGGCGAGCGGCTGGCGCCGCAGAAAGCGGAGAAATTGCGTAAAGCGCTGAGAGACATTCTATTGCGGGCGATCGCCAAGCACGGGTCGTCCATTGCAGATTTTGTGGATAGCAACGGGCGCAGCGGCAGCTATCAGAACTACCATCGGGTGTATGGGCAAGAAGGACGACCGTGTCAGCGCTGCAGGACAGCCATCCGGCGTATTATCGTGGCCGGCCGGAGCAGCCATCTCTGTCCGAGTTGCCAGCCGGCGCCGAAGGGGTTCCGGCGAGCGCGAAGAAAGACGAAACGCGGAAGGCGTGGGCGGACGTCGAAGAGATAGATTTGCGCCGTGGTGGCGTCCAATTTCCAAGCAGCAGAAACGAAGGTGAGGGTGAGAATGCGTTTTCATCGAGTGATGGCGGCGGCGTGCATCCTTGTGGTGGCGGCGGCCGCGCGGAAGGGATTTGCCACGCCGCCGGATGGCGACGCCAATTCGATGGCTGCGGCGGACGCGCAGATTCTGGCGGAAGTGCGCGATCACAGCGAAGTGATGGAGAACCTGGAATATCTGTCGGACGGAATTGGGCCGCGGCTGACCGGCTCTCCGCAACTACGGCAGGCGAATGAGTGGACCGCGGAGACCATGAAAAAGTACGGGCTGGTGAACGTACACCTGGAGCCGTGGAAGATTGCGCATAGCTGGTCGCGCGGCACGGCGCGCGGGCGGGTCGTCGCGCCGGCCGAGCATCCACTGACTATCGCTTCGGCGGGATGGGCGCCGAGCACGCCCGGGGTGGTGCGGGGACCGGTGGTGTATTTCGACGCGAAGACCAAAGAAGACTTTGAGAAATTTAAGGGGAAGCTGAAGGGAGCGGTTGTGATTACGCAGGAGCCGCAGCCGCTTTCTCCGCCGCGGCCGGAAGATATCAACGCGGAATACGTGCGGCCGATGCAGGCGCCCCCGGCGGTGAAAGGGCAGCCGGCGGCGCCGTCACCGTTTGCGGGGCTGCAGGAGCTGGCGCGGGCGCGCAATGAATTTTTCAGGAGCGAAGGAGTGGGGGTGGTGCTGCGCGATTCGAACAAGCCGCATGGCTTGTTGAACATGACCGGCGTGGGCGGAGAGAAGTTTGAGATCGGGCCGATTCCCACGGCGTTCATCACGGGCGAAGGCTACCGGATGATCTGGCGGATGATGAAGCACGGCACGGTGACGATCGAGATTGAGATGAACAATACGTTCAGCGACCAGCCGGTGGAGGTGTTCAACACGGTGGGGGAGATTCGCGGGAGTGAAAAGCCGGAAGAGGTGGTGATTCTTGGCGCGCACCTCGATTCGTGGGATCTGGGGACGGGATCGACGGACAACGGGACGGGCTCGATGGCGGTGCTGGAAGCGGCGCGAGCGCTGGTGAAAAGCGGAGTGAAGCCGAAGCGCACGATCCGGTTTGTGTTGTTTACGGGAGAGGAAGAGGGGCTGGTCGGTTCGGTGAAATATGTGGAGTCGCACAAGAACGAGTTGGAGAAGGTTTCGGCGGTGTTGGTGCACGACACCGGCACGGGGCGCGTGCTGACGCTGGGCTTGCACGACAACTATCAGGACCGCGAGATTGTGGATCAGGTGCTGGCGCCGTTGGGTGAACTGAAGCTGCTGGAGCCGCGGATGGTGCGTTCGTTTGGAACGGATCACGCGTCGTTTGACGACGTAGGCGTGCCGGGATTCTGGTGCGTGCAGAATGGCGCGGAGTATTCCAAGACGCATCACAGCCAGTCGGATACGTTCGACAAAGTGTGGAAGGATGATTTGAATCAGGGCGCGCAGGTGCTGGCGGCGTGGGCGTACAACACCGCGCAGTTGCCGGCGATGCTACCGCGGAGGCCGTTGCCGTATCGTCCGGCGGAAGCAGAGGCGAAGGCCGCGGCTGGAGCGGCGAGTGGCAGCGCGATGGCGGCGGATCCTGTTGCGGAAGCGGACGCGAAGGTGATCGCGCAGGTGAAGGCGGATCAGGGGCAGCTGCAGGCGGATTTGTCGTACCTGGCAGATCGCATCGGGCCGCGCTTGACGGGTTCGCCGAAATTGGAGGAGGCGAGCCGGTGGACGCTGGAACAATTCAAGGCGCTGGGGCTGGAGGATGCGCACCTGGAGCCGTGGACGATCCCCACTGGCTGGACGCGCGGACCGGCAAGCGGGCGGGTGATAGCGCCGACCGAGCAGATGCTGACGCTGGCGACGGCGGGATGGTCGCCGGCGACGAATGGGCCGACGCGCGGGCCGGTGGTGGGCGTTGGCGTGAAAAAACTGGAGGAGCTGAAGCCGTACGCGGGGAAGTTGAAGGGCGCGATTGTGCTGCTGGATCGTCCGGGAGAGACGGAAGGGCCGACGAATCCGATGCTCACGCCGTTCGCGGAGAGCAATTTGCCATTGGACCATCCGAAGAACATGGCGCTGACGGATTTTCGCGGGCGGATGCGCACGTTGCAGGATGAAGTGAAATTTTTGAAAGACGAAGGCGCGGTGGCGGTGCTGATCAGTTCGGAAAAGTGGTTTGGCTTGATGAATATGAGCACAGGATTTTCGCGGCAGTATCAGCCCAACCCGATTCCGACGGCGTATATGGCGCGGGAGAGCGCGGCGCTGCTGTGGCGGCTGCTGGACGCGGGGCCGGTGGAAGCGGAAGTGAACATTCAGGGGAGTTTTACGGGCAAGCCGGTGACGGTGTACAACACGGTGGCTGAAATTAAGGGCAGCGAAAAGCCGGACGAGGTGGTGATTATTGGCGGGCACCTGGATTCATGGGATCTGGGTACTGGAGCGACGGATAACGGTACCGGTTCGATGGCGGTGCTGGCGGCGGCGCGCGCGCTGGTGAAGAGCGGGGTGAAGCCGAAGCGGACCATTCGATTTATTCTGTTCACGGGAGAGGAGCAGGGGCTGAACGGCTCGCGCGCTTACGTGGCCGCACACAAAGAAGAAATGAGCAAGATTTCGGGAGTGCTGGTGCATGACAGCGGTACCGGGAAAGTGCTGACTATCGGGCTGATGCACAACTACGCGGCACGCGAGACGATGGACCGCGCATTGTATCCGCTGGCACGAGAGAAATCGATCGGGTTGGCGGAGCCGAGCCTGCGCAGCGAAGGCGGCAGCGATCACGTGCCGTTCGACGAGGCGGGGGTGCCGGCGGCGTGGTGCATCCAGGAAGTGGCCAACTATGAAAAGGACCACCACTCGCAGACGGATACGCTGGATCGGGTGAAGTGGGATGATCTGGCTGAGGGCGCGCAGGTGCTGGCGGTGTATGCGTACAACGTCGCGCAGTTGCCGGAGATGCTGCCGCGCAAGCCGACGCCGTCTTCGCAGCCGGAGACGCACTGACGAGATGCGTGCTGGGGCATGAGAGCGGTGATCCAGCGGGTGAGCCGGGCGAAAGTCAGCGTCGAAGGACGTGTGACCGGCGAAATCGGAGCCGGGTTGATGATCCTTCTGGGCGTCGGGCGCGAAGACACGCCGGCGGTGACTGCCGCTCTTGCCGAGAAGACCGCCAACCTGCGCATTTTCGAAGATAAAAATGAGAAGATGAACCGTTCGCTGCT
>Ga0209579_10002048_pt1 | contig 15940 bp, 12 predicted proteins | sample Coa_R1_2_FD_187152 | JGI IMG/M metagenome (GOLD analysis project Ga0209579, IMG submission 187152) | Surface soil microbial communities from Centralia Pennsylvania, which are recovering from an underground coalmine fire - Coalmine... | ecosystem: Environmental > Terrestrial > Soil >... | reverse complement strand
TCCGCGCTAGCTCCATCCGCGCGATTTCGTGCTGTCCCCCCTAAACAGCATTCGTTGACTTGCCCACTGTACACACGTAAGATCGGGCGCAATGATCGGCCAAACGATCTCGCGTTACCGCATCGTCGAAAAGCTCGGCGGTGGCGGAATGGGGGTGGTTTACAAGGCCGAAGATACCGAACTTGGCCGTTTTGTTGCGCTCAAGTTCTTGCCCGATGACGTTTCCCGCGACCCGCAATCATTGGAACGCTTTCGTCGTGAGGCTCGCGCTGCCTCGGCGCTCAACCATCCCAACATCTGCACGATTTATGACATCGGCAAAAGTGATGACCTCTCGTTCATCGCCATGGAGTTTCTGGATGGCGTGACCCTGAAGCACCGGATCGCGGGGCGGTTTTTGACGCTGGAGATTCTGCTGCCGCTTGCCATCGAGATTGCCGATGCGCTCGATGCGGCGCACGCCAAAGGAATCGTCCACCGCGACATCAAACCGGCGAACATTTTTGTCACCGAGCGCGGCCATGCCAAAGTTCTGGACTTCGGACTGGCAAAAGTAGGTTCTGCCAATTCTCCGGGTCAGATGGTCTCGCAGAACACCATGACTCGCACCGTGGATGAAGCGCATTTGACCAGTCCGGGCGCAGCGGTGGGCACGGTTTCTTACATGTCTCCGGAGCAAGCGCAGGCCAAAGAACTGGACCCGCGGACGGATCTTTTCTCCTTCGGCGCGGTTCTTTACGAGATGTCCACCGGTGCGCTGCCATTTCGCGGCGACAGCACCGCGCTCATCTTCAAAGCTATTCTGGATACTGATCCAGTACCGGCGGTGCGACTGAATCCCGATGTGCCTGCGGAACTGGAACGCATCCTCAATAAAGCGCTCGAGAAGGACCGCGATCTGCGCTATCAGAGCGCAGCTGAGATGCGGGCCGATTTAAAGCGGCTGAAGCGGGAAACCGACTCGCGTCACCGTCCGGCAAGTTCCTCACTCATACCCGGCGTGGCGGAAAGTGGTGCGAACCCAATTGTGCAGCAATCATCGGCCGGATTTTCTTCCGCCCAAGTCTCCGGAAACGCGTCGCCAGCTGGCGCTATACCCCAGCCCGCGCAGGTCAGCAGCAGTGCGGCTGTGGCAGCCGTGAAGAAACACAAGCTGGGAGTCGGAGTGGTCGCACTGGTCGTACTCGCCATTCTCGCGGCCGCCGGAGTTGGCGTCTACGCGATCCTTCACCGCCCTTCCGCCACGCCGTTCCAGAACTTCACCATCACGCAAGTCACGAATAATAACCGGGCACTCGTCACTTCTATCTCGGCAGATGGAAAGTACGTGCTCACCGTCATGAACGACAAAGGCCTCAATAGCCTTTGGTTGCGCAACGTTGCTACCGGCAGTGATACGCAGGTGATTTCGCCTTCGGCGAGCATTCCCAACGTGGCGTTCTCTCCCGATGGGAACTACATTTATTACCGCCAGGCCCTCAATAGCATCGCCAGCGATTTCAATATCTATCGCGTCCCCGTGCTCGGTGGCACTCCCAAGATTGTGGTTCACGATGTGGACACAGCGTTCACTTTTTCTCCGGATGGCCGCCGCATGGCCTATCAGCGCGCTAACGAGCCGGAAACCAGCAAGTATCGCCTCTTGACTGCAAACCTGGATGGCAGCGACGAGAAGACAATCTACATCTTGCCTCTGACCTCGATGGCGCGTTGGCTTACGTGGTCTCCTGACGGCAAAACCATTGCTCTCCCCGATTATTCAATGGACGATGCTCTCGGCGGAATCCGACTAGTGGATGCAGATACAGGCAAGATGCATGATCTTCGCTTCACCGACAAAATGCTTTGGGAAATGATCTGGGCGCCGGATGGCAATGGCCTGTACGTCATCTATCGCCAGAAAGGGCCGAACCTTACTCGATCCCAGATTGGTTATGTCGGATTGCGGGACGGCCTGCTGCACCCAATTTCTCGCGACGTTAACAGTTACACGACGCTGAGTCTGACCGGGGATGGCAAAACCTTAGCGACTGTTCAACGGAAGGACCTCAGTAACTTTTATGTTTTGCCGGAAGCGGGCAGCCAGTCGTCGGAAGCCAGTCCGTTTGATACTAATGGGGAGCGGGTCGCATTTTTCAACTGGAATGCGGATGGGAGCTTGCTCACCTCCGATTTTTCGCAATTGGTGCATAGGGATACCAGCGGTAAAAATCCTACTCAGTTGGTTGCTGACCCGGAAGCGGGCATCTCCAATATGTCCGCCTGCGGCACGCAATACATCATTTTCCCCTGGACGTGGCACGGCAACAGCACAAAATCCACCCTCTGGCGCGTCAACGCCGATGGTTCCCATCCGGTGAAACTCGCGGACGCGACCGACTGGTTTCCGGTATGCACGGCGAATCACAACTGGGCTTACTTCCTGCCGGAAATCAAACAAATTTGGCGAGTCCCGTTGGATGGTTCCGGCAAACCGGAACCGATTCCTGGAAGTATGGTCGCCGGGGCATTTCTGACTAGCCGTGGTATGGGGCTATCGCCCGACGGAAAGACTCTGGCATACGGAGTCGAATTCCAGGATCCCGACAACCCATCCGGCAAAGTAAAAATCGCCCTGCTCGATACTGCAACTTTGACTTCGCCGAAATTGCTGCAAGCCGATCCGCGAATTTCCAAGGGCGTGCAATTCACTCCCGATGGAAAAGCCGTCGCTTATCCCATCCTTGAAAACGGTGTTGAAAATATCTGGATTCAACCGCTCGATGGTAGTTCCGGCCGCCAGATCACGCATTTCAATTCGGAGCAGATTACGTCCTTCCACTGGTCGCCGGATGGAAAGAACTTAGGCGTCCTGCGCGGTCACACCGACTCCGACGTCGTCATGTTGCAAGAATCCAAGCCTTAGGGGAGGGCCCGTTGCCACCCACTTCGAATGTCATCTGACGAGTTCGAACTTCATAGCGAGGATACCTTGGGGGCACCCGGGCCGGCTGTCCCTGACAAGGCATTTTCCGCGATAGCGACGTAAGCAGAATTTTGCGCCGTCTGCCGCTGATGGCATTTTTTTCGACAGGGTGATGTTCGGAGACGGCAAATCTGCCACACCCCGCCGGAATCTGACCGGGGAATCGGAATCTCTTCGGGAAAAAACGCTTGACATTGGAATGCGTTCCAAGGTTGATACTTCTCATGGTGCAAGGGACCGATGGGGCGTTTCTTTGTGGTCAACTAGCGAAGGCGACGGGGGTCAGCGCGGCCACGATTCGACACTATGAACGAATCGGTGTTTTGGCAAAGGCTATAAGAACCACATCCGGGTATCGCCTATATCCCGCCTCCGCGGTCGATAGAGTATTCGTTGTTCAACGGGCGCTCTGTATTGGTTTCACGCTGGCGGAGCTGGCAGACGTGTTCAAGGTTCGGGATGGGGGAGGAACGCCTTGTCATCGAGTCTTTGAACTCGCACAAGCCAAACTCGTCGGGATTGATGCCGAGATTGCGGCTCTCAAACAGACGCGAGGTGATCTGATCAAGGTTCTTGCGGACTGGAGGAAACGGCTAAATATGAGCAGCGGCCAAAGGGTGCACCTACTGCAATCGTTAAGTGATGGTGTCAGAGAATCTCGACATCCGAAGCGGCGGACAAGACAATGAAGGCACTGCCATCGTTCTATTACTTTGTGGTCTGGTCGGGGCGCAAGACAGGTCGTCATGTCCGATGCACAAAAGGAACTCGGAGCATCAGCTCGAGGTGGAGAAGCACGGTGATGAAGCAATGGGGTTCCCACACGACAAGACGACGCATCATTTTCGGCTCTCAACGGACGGGGGATCAATTGAGGTCACAGTTAACGACCCTAAAGACACCCAAGACCTGACGGCAATTCGCGGACACCTACAGCATATCGCCGTGATGTTCTCGAACGGTGATTTCTCTGTCCCGATGTTCATTCACAGTGAAGTTCCGCCAGGAGTCCAAGAAATGAAAGATCGACGGGCAGACATCACCTACAGCTTCGAGGAGATGCCAGGAGGTGGGCGGGTTCGGATTGCGACAGTGAACCGTGATGCACTCAATGCAGTCCACGATTTCCTCATTTTTCAGATTCGAGACCATCACACGGGAGATGCGGAACACCTTTGACTATGAATCGGCTCCTCCTGTGTCGAAACTCATTGCGCAAACAGGTGGTCGCAAGTCTGCGCCAATTGCGAAGTGCAAAGCAAAAGCCTCCGGCCTAAGCCGGAGGCTTGCTAAAAACCAATCGCTCTACTGCTGCGGCGGTTGGTCTTCTCCCCGCTGTGACGTTGGCACGCCGGCTTTACGGGCATCTTCCTGCATATCAATTAACCTCTGTTTGGCTTCATCCAACGCCTTCTGTTTGTCGGCGATATCGTCTTTGTATTTGGCGTCTTCTTTGTCCCAGCCCGCCTCGTTGCGCATACGCTCCCCGGCATCTCCGTAGAATTCGGCAGCCCGAATCTTGTACTCGCGCTGTTGCACGTCCAATTCGCGCGAGAGCAGATCGATTTCGGACTGCTCCGAAGCAATTTTCTCTTTCCACTGCTCGTAAACTTGCTGGCGCTGCTCCGGCGTTTCGCCCGGAGTCACCGCCGGAGGCGCGTTCTTGGCTTTGTCCGAAGCTGCATTTGCCGATGCCCCCTGCTGGTCGGTGGCGGCATTTGCGGAATCCGCAGCTTCGCCTGCCGGGCCTACTACGCTGAGCTTGTCCTCGCGCGGCAGGTTGTCGTTGTCAAACTTCTTGGCAGCCTCTTGCTTCTTGTCCTTCTTGAGCGCGCGAGCATAATTGCCCAAGGACGGCTCCGAAGTGGTTGTCGGTTGCGAAGCCGTTACGGTAGCGGCCGAATTCTGGGCCGTTGCGGGAATCGCCGCGATTGCTGCTGCAAGTACAACCGGTCCGAGCCAAGTACGAGTGATGCGAGTCATATTCATTCCATCCTCTGCGCCGCAAACCCTGCTAAAGAAGGTACCGGCACGAAATTTTCTCCAAGTGATTTGATCGGCCAGCTTCACAACGTTCTCCAATACCACCGCAAAACGCCATTCCCAAAAAAGACGGCCAACATCGCCATGCTCCCGAGAAACACCCCGAAAGGGATCGGGAAGTGCTGCAGCGCGATCGAGGCGGACTGCCACGCCCGCCGTCGTGCCTGCTGCACCGATTCGCGGTTTCGCGAGATCCGGCGCTGCGTCCGTTTCATCCAGACGGAAAAAAGCGTCCACAGTCCGAATAACGATCCGGCAATCGACGCTGAAAAAATCGTGAAGATCGTAAGCCGCATTCCCAGAAAAGCCCCCACCATGGCCATCAGCTTCACATCGCCGAAGCCCATGCCCTCCACGCCACGGGCACGCAGATAGATCACCCCGGCCCCATAAATGAATGCGGCTCCCAGCGTCATCCCCGCGACCGAATCCAGCAGCGACAACAACCGCCACGACTCTTGCGATGATGGCAGCCTGACCAGACCCGGAAGTAGCTGTGAGACCAGATCATTCACCGGTACCACCAGGCTGAACAGAAGCCCTAACGCGATCCCCGGCAATGTCAGTTTGTCGGGAAGAAGCTGCGTTTCCGCATCAGTGAAAATCAATCCCAATATGAGGAAGCCAAATGCGCAGCACTTCAGGGTTGCCAGGGTGAACCCAAAATGCGCGTAGCAAAGCACAAACAACAGCCCGGTCACAAGTTCCACCACCATGTAACGCGGGGAAATCCGGTTCTGACACTTGCGGCAGCGCCCACGCAAAATCAACCAGCTCAACACCGGAATATTGTCGTAGAAAGAAATGAAAGCACTGCACTTCGGACATCGCGAGCGCGGATGAACCACCGACAGACCCCGCGGCATCCGATAGATACACACATTCAGGAAGCTGCCGAAGGCCAGCCCGAGAGCGAATGTCGCCAATGACAAGACAGGATCCACCGTGGAACTGTACTTACCTCTTTGCTATGAGTTTGTATTGATTATATGTTCCGGCGACTAGGGTGCCGCAGGTGACCAAAGGTCATGGCCGCATGGATCATCTGCCGGCCATTCGAAGGCAAAAAAGGGCGTGAATCGTCACGCCCTCTCAGGGGAATTAGATAACTATTTTGCTTGCAGTGACTCGACGTACTTGGTCAGGTTTGCCACGCGTTGCTGTACTTCGCCCTCGTGGCCGTGGCTCATACCCCAGAACAAGTGTCCCCACATCGGCATATCCGGTGTGCCATGAGCGGCAATGTTGCCTTCGCCGCGGATGGTAGACGCAACTTTCAAATCGGGGAACTTGCCGCCGTTGTTCTTGCTGAGTTGGGTGAGGTCGGTCGGGGCTGACTTGAGCGCGGACGCGGCCGGACCGTTGCCTTTGCCGTCGTTACCATGGCAAACGGCACAATACGCTTTATACATCTCCTGTCCGGATGCGGGCGAAGTCGTCGCAACCGGAACGTGCTTGATCGTCTTTTGAGCTTGATCCTGCGCGGCTGCGGCTACTGCCAACAGCCCGAGTGCCACGCACAAGCTGACGGATTTGCCTAGCTTCATACCTTTGCCTCCTATGACTGCGGCACTGCTGAAATGATGGCTGACCCAAGTCTATTCAGGAACGGGCAAACCGGCTGTGAGCTACGTCACAAAGCGGGGTAATCTGTTACGAATATTGACAAAATAAAAGCGCGGCCGGAGCCGCGCTCTCGTTGCGATAGTGATGCGTCTACTGGTTTGGGTCTAATTTCTGCCGTCCGGCGTTGGGACCTTGATCGGTTGCCACCACCGTGACCGGAGCCTGCAGGGTAAAGTTCAACACCGTTTCTGAGGCCAATTTGATCTGCTGGCTCTTGCTGATGGTCTGTGATCCAGCCCCCAGCCCACCTCCGGCCGCCGCTCCAATCGCGGCGCCTTTGCCACCCCCGGCCAGCGCGCCGATCAAGGCTCCGATACCGACGCCCGCACCCGTCTTTTCCAACGTGTTCTTGCCGCGCGAACTGCCTTGCTTCTTGAACTGGTCGGTTTGAATGTTGTAGGTCTGGCCGCCTGACCGAATACTGTCAAGCTGTAAAACCACCTGTGACTGACCGGCAAATTTGCCCGCGCTCTTCACATCCACCAGATGACCCTGAACGTCGCTGCCCGACGGAACCACGGTCTCGCCGTTGATTGTCAGCGGATTGTTCAGCGTGGCATGGAATGTGTCGCCAATCTGGTTCTTTTCGCTGTCAATGGGATCTACCAGCCTTATCGCCAGGGCTGTACCGGAAGGAATCGTAACCTTCTGCGGCGGAGGTGGCGGAGGCGGAGCTACCGGCGCAGGAGGCGGCGCTGGCGCTGAAACCGGTGCCGCTGCAGGCGGTGGCGTTTGCTCGGCTACTTGCTGCTGCGAAGCGGAATCATCCTGATGCTTGCGAGATTTCTTCTGGTGATGCGACGCAGGCTTCGGCTCTTCCGCCGGGGGTGGCGTCGCTTGTGCCATCTCGGCCGGAGCCGGGGTTGGCGCGGCGATCTGCAAATTGTTTACAACTTGTTTTACACCTGCTTCGGAAGACGCATATCGCGCCGCCGCATCCCGCTGCGCGTCATTATCGACAGCACCAGACAGTGTGACGGACCCATTGGCTACCTGGACTGCGAGCTGCTTGCCTTGCAGCCCCGAGTCGGCATTGATTTTCGACTGAATATCGCTGGCGATTTGCGTGTCATTCGGAGCTTTCGAACAGCCCAACGCGATTGTCAAGCTGATCAAAAGCAGAACGGCGGTGAAATGGAGAGAGACTCTCGCCTTCATGGGAATGCTCCTGATGGTGTACTGCCAGTATATGTGAAGTTAGATGCAGAGTAGATGCGTTTCCTGAGCAAAATTGTTGATCACGTCTGTTCAATACTGTCGAATTCAGCCGATTTTTTCGAGCCTGTTACGGCCGATTCTGATGAAGGAATTTGTAATCCAGAATGCTGGCAGCCAGCGTTGGCGCAGCCTGGGCCTCTTTCTTATCTTTGGATGATTCCTTCGCGCGAGTGACGCGACCTTGGCATAAAACCGTGCTGTTCTTTTGACCTGAAATCTCTTCCGGCATCTCAAACACCATCTCGATGAGTGTGTTCTCCGGAAATTTTTGTGCGCCATGGAACAGCAGGCCCGATTGGCTCAGGTTGTCAATCATGCCTTCATGCCAGCTCCCAAGATTCTTCACCCGGTAACGGATCGGGCTATCGAGCTTCAGTCGCCGAGCCCGCGGCACCCAACTCGGCTTGTGGCTATGACTGCGGCGCCGAGCCGTGACCGCTTCCATCGTAGCCGGGGCCTTGCTTCGGTCGACCCGTTCCGTCCGCCGCATGGTCTTCCAGTCATATTTATATTCAGCGGCGCACAGCAGACAGACCTGGTAATAGTCACCATCTGAGGCTCGCCGCGGCCAGGAGAATTCGTGCGAACAGCGACCTAACATAAGAACTTCCAATAGCTTCTGCGGCATGGTTGTCTCCGGACGGGAGCGCCGGATAGCTAATCATCCACCCGGCTGGCGGCTTTGTGTAGGTTACTAACGTGTAGTGAGGTAATAAGTGCCTACCGGTAAGGGCGCGGAAATTTATTTGTGCTTACTCACGCCGAATCAGCAGAATTCTCCAGAAATTCACACTGCATTCACGATCCCGTGACACGGGGTTCCTAGAGTCCGAGCAGAGTTAACGCCGAAAATGCAAACCCAGGTCTGATGCGGCGTGCCCGTGGCTAACCGACTGGTGTGTTCGCTCAAGCCGATAACCCTGTCACCGATCCTGTTCGGCGTCCAACTTACTGCCGGAGGCCTTATGCAAACCAAGAGTTCTTTCATACTTCATCTCTCGGGATTGATCCGATTGGTATTCAGTTGCGTGCTTCTGACCACAATCGTGACACATGGGGCTTGGGCGCAGATCGATCGTGCAGAACTCGAAGGTACAGTCACGGATCCGACCGGGGCAAGAATCGCCGGGGCAAGTGTGCAGGTTGTCGAAGTGAAGACTGGCATTAGTCAGACGAAAACGGCCAATTCAAACGGCTACTACCGCTTCCCAGGTCTGCCGGTGGGCCGGTACAGAGTGACGGCGTCGGGCCCTGACTTCAGGACAGAAGCCGTCAACGATGTCATATTGCAGGTAGGGCAGACACATACATTGGATTTTGCGCTGCAAGTCGGTGCCACTGCGGAAAAAGTAGAGGTCAATGCAACCGGTGCTCCAGCGGAACGCAGTTCGGCGGAGGCGTCGAGCGTCATTACTGACAAACAGATTATGAATCTTCCGAACAACGGACGCGACTGGGCAAGTTTCACGCTGCTGGCGCCGTTTGCACAAGATGACGGCGGCGGTGATCAGCGAACCATCCGCTTCGCCGGGCGCGCGCGAGACGACAACAACTTTCAAATTGATGGAGTGGACGCGGGAGGAATTCAGGAGCAGGCGCAGAAATCGCAGACACGGTTGCAGATTTCTCAGGATGCCATTGAGGAATACAAAGTCGACAGCGCCTTATACGATGCGGAATACGGTACACAGGCCGGCGGCCAGATCGATGTCGAGACCAAGCACGGCACCAACGACTGGCATGGAGGGATATTCGGGTATTTGCGAAACTCGGCTTTCGATGCGCGCAACTTCAACGACTTTAATGTCTTTGGGCAACCCGCCATTCCGCCGTTCCGCTACGGACAGTATGGGATGACCTTGGGCGGTCCAGTGAAGAAGGACAAGCTGTTCTTCTTCATCAATTATGAGGGTCTTCGCCAATACGGTGCGACCACAAACCAGGTTCCCGTGCCCAACGCTGCAACAGCACGCGCGACGATTGCGAAATCGCCGCAGATGTGTTCGATCCTCCAAGCTTTTGCATGGCGGGCATCGACCAGCGCTATTGGAAGCTGCGACCCTGTGCATGTTTATCCCGATACCGCATTTACCCCCAGCGCCTCTGACTCCGATTTGCTGACGGCCCCTGCCGCAACCACCGTTCACGAAGATACGTGGCTTATCCGAATGGACTACAAGATCGACGACAAAACGACGCTGTACGGCAGCGCTCATCGGGATATTAGTCTGGTAAGCGGAACAAACGGCAGCAACGCTCTTCCTTACGATCTGGTCCAAACGATTAACCACCCGGCTGGTTACTACATTGCTCTACAACACACGTTTTCTCCCACCACGTTTAATGAAGCCAAGATCTACATCAATCGCGCACCGTTCATCAATCCGCAAGTTCCACCTTTGCCCTACGCGGTGAACACCAACGACTGGGTGCCGATCAACAATAATCAGGCTGATCACGAAGTCGGGACGACCTACGGTCTTGTCGATAACTTGACATTTGTGCACGGGCGCAACACGTTTAAAACCGGCATGGAGATCCGGCGAGTTCGACTCAATCAGGGTTTGACTGCCGGCAACACTCTCTCCTTTGCAGATAACAGCGCCAACGCGGACACCGGCTTCATCAACGCTGACCTATACGGAATTTCCTACACTTCCACCTGGTGTTGTCACAAGCTGCGGCGCATGTTCTACATGCCCTATTTTCAGGACGAGTTGAAAGTAACCCCGAATCTCACGTTGAATTTGGGCGTTCGCTATGAATACTACGGGGTCGCGCATGAGGCCGACAATCGAACCACCGTCTTCGATCTCGACGCTTTCCACGGGGTATGCTTTGGCTCGGGCTCGACTTGGCGATTCAACATTCCTAACTCGGCTCCGAGGCCAATCGATACGCCGCCCTGTCCAACGAATCCCTCCCTTTACAATCCGGATTACAGGAACGTCGATCCGCGCGTAAGTCTTGCTTGGGCTCCCGGCATGTTCCACGGCAAGACCGTGATTCGATCGGGTTTTGGAATTTACCATGGTGCGGCCCAGAATGATGATCTGAACGCTGGCCTGGAAAGCGATCGCTATACCGCATTTGCAAATTTCGATCCCACTGGCTTGGGCACGCCGCTACTGCCGCAATATCAGCAAGTGAACCCTAACCTGACCAGCTTGCCCATACAGCCACAGCAACAGCCTCGTGCTTTGCAACGCGAAGGACGGCGGGACCTCTACGTCGAGACGTGGGGACTCACCGTGGATCGTGAACTTCCTTCTAACTTTCTGGCCTCGGCCCAGTACCTCGGCTCACGCGGAGTTCGTCTGTTTTCTCGCGGAGGAGTGAACTTCTGCATCACGCCGCCGAATGGCACGGATGCGGCGGGGAACATTATTTGTCCGCGCCCGCTCGATCAGTATTATCCCGCAGGAGATCCCTACGGTTCTGTAGACAAGAAGTCCGATATCGGTTCCAGCACGTACAACGCGCTCTTGCTGAGCCTCGTACGGCGATTCTCGAGCGGATTGTCGTTTCAGGGGCGCTACACGTGGTCCCATTCCATCAACGACGGATCGGTCGGCGGCGGAGAATCGAATGGTCCGGAGAACGTGAATTGCTTGCCCTGCGACAAAGGTCCGAGCGTTTTCGACGTTCGCAACAATGTAACCGTGAATGCAGTCTACGAACTGCCGTTTGGTCCGGGAAAAAGCTTCCTGAGCGACTCGGGTGTAATAGGAAAGATAGTTGGCGGATGGCAGATGAGCAGCATCGGCATCTGGCACACCGGTCATCCTCTCACGATCCAGATGAATATCTCACCGGACCAGCTGCCGGACGGAAATGATCAAACCAGCCAACGACCTGACCTGGTTCCTGGCGTGCCGATACTTCTGCCAGGCGGCGTGCACGACCACACTCTAGCGATCAATCCGGCGGCTTTCGCTCCGCCGCCACTGGATCCAAGGGGAGTGGCCGATGCAAGTGGGAATTGCATTGACACCTGCGGCCTGGTGAGCCGCTTTGGCGACGCGCCGAACGGCCTGCTTCGAGCCTTGAACACATGGCAGATCGATTTTGCGCTCACCAAGGAAACCAAGCTGACGGAGCGCGTTTCGATGGAGTTCGGGGCGCAGTTCTTCAACATCTTCAATCACACGCAATACGGCGATCCCAATCAAAGCGGCAATCTGACCTTCAACTACACTCAGGCCGTCGACCAGAACATGAATCCGATCCCCAATAAGTGGATCCTTCAGCCGGCGGGCAGTCTTGGTCTGATCGACACCACGGTGAATTTCAACAATAATAATGACAACGCCGCTTCGCCCAATACGGGGACGGGGCTACCGAGGCAGATTCAGCTGATGCTGCGATTCAAGTTCTGATGTCACGACAATTGCCACTGAAGATTTACTACAGATTGCTCCTGTTCATCGTGGTTGCAATATCCCTGGCCTGCTCCCGCTCGCATTCCCAGAATCAGGTGCCCGATCCGGACCCGGCGGATTTGCGGCTGCAGGTGAATCCGCCTTTTCGCTTCGTGGCCTATGGCGACACCAGATTCACCGATCCCCACGATACCGAAGCCTCGAATCCCGCCGTGCGCAGAACTCTGGTGCAGGCGATTGCCGACCTGCATCCCGCCTTCATCTCGATCGGCGGCGACATTTCCTACAACGGCTTCAACGTGAATGATTGGAAAATTTGGGACAACGAAACTGCTTTGTGGCGCGAGCAGAACATTCCCATCTACCCTGCGCTGGGTAACCATGATCTGCACGGCGATGAGCGCGTGGCGTTGGCCAACTATTTTTCGAGATTCCCCGAGTTGGAGAATTCGCGCTACTACTCAGTGCGTGCCGCCAACGCGCTCATGCTCGTGCTCGATAGCTCGCTGGATGAAATGACCGGTCCACAAGGGCATTGGCTCACGCAAAAGCTGAATGCCGTGCCCGCTGACGTCGACTTCGTTTTCCTTGTGCTTCATCATCCTCCCTACACCAGCTCTTCTGACGCGAGAAAGTTTGGTGGTGGCCATTCCGCCCGGAAGCCCGAGCACAAGCTGGCGCAAATGCTGGAAGCCCGCCAGCCCAATATGCACGCTCGTATCGTGGTCTTTGCCGGTCACGTTCATAACTACGAGCGCCATGAACACGGCGGCGTCACTTACTTTGTGACCGGCGGCGGAGGCGCGCACGCCTATCCCATTGAACGCGCTCCTGCTGATCCCTTCCAGAGCCACAGCATTAACTATCACTATCTCTTGGTCGAGGTCGATCGCGGCAAGCTGAAAATCACCATGCATCGCCTCGATCTCACCACCGGCAAACCGGAATGGACCCAGCCCGATGCCGTGAATCTGGTTGCGCCCGCCGCGAACGCCGCCAAAGCCGCCATGTAACCCGTCAAGTCGATTCCTGGTTCGCTTGGGGAATGAGTCGCGGGCGCGACACGCTGTCTAACCACGCGGTCAGTGCGGCTACGGCTGATTGTCCGTTCGCGGGATCGGTTTGGTTCGATGATGCAGCGATCGGATTCTGTTTCTTCTTCTCCGGACGCAGCGGTTTTGCGGGTGGGGTGATGTGAAGTGGCTCACGGGGTTCGGCTGCTGGTTCGTCGGGGTTGGCCGCCCCTTCATTGGAAGGATTTTCTGCTGCTTCGTCCTCGTCTTCGGCTTCTTCGGGTTTGTCCTCGTACTCGTCTTCATACTAGGCAAGCTCGTCGAGAGCGTTGTCGGCAACGGTGCGGGGTTCGATGACGACGCGTCGCTTATCGGTGGGTTCGAAGCGGATACGCTTGAGATTCAGCGACGCGGTTTGCAAGCCGTAGAGCATAAGGCCAGCGGTCTTAGGATCGATATGCTTGGAGATGATGAGGCGCAAAACCTGCATCAACGCGACCTGAATCGACTCGACGTCCTCGAGGGCAGGGAGTTCGAAGGCGTCGGTGAAGTGCTGAAAGGAGCCTTCTTTGTTGAATGGGATTCTGGTTTGACGCCAGCGGTTATGGAAGTAGCAAAGGCGGCGTGCTTTGAGCGCGGGCGAGCCGCACTGGGTTCCATTGATTTTGATGTGCTGACATCGAGGGATGCAGCGAGGATATAAGGACACGGTAAACACTCCACCCCCCGTTCCGGTGGTCTCGTGGACTCAGCGGGATGGGAGGAAATTTCCGGTAGATTTGTGAGAAGAAAAGGTTTATGAGGAAAATCTTGATAAGAAGCTATTTGAGTTTCTGGTGCCATTGCTAGTAGCTATATAAGTGTGAGGATATAGCCGTAATGGTGTCAAGGAAAATCGGGGCTGATTGAGAGGAAATAGAGGGGCTGAGTCCCGAATTGGGATTGGCTGTCACGCTAGCTTCGTGATCCGGCAGTCTTGTTCAGGGCTATGATGAACCGCTGTAATTCTCTGTCTTGTCGATCAATGATCGCCGCAGGTTCGATTCAGCCGCGAAGCGGCGGGAGAATGCAGCCCACGGCGTCAGCCGTGGGTGCCAGACCAGAAACGACCAAGCCCCAGCGGGGCGAAAGAAAGTCAGTCCCAGAGATATTTTTCGTCGTAGGGGACATGATTATTCTTCAAAAATGCGAGCAATTCATCACGGAACGATTGCTTCTTGTGATGTTGCTGTTGGCCGGCGATGTAGTCTGTGACTGCGGCGACATTGGATTCGCTGACGCTGAAAACGCCGTATCCGGTTTGCCACGCGAAGTCGGATGTCCATTTTTCGCGGATCCATTTTGAAGAATTCGCCTTGATCACGCGGGCGATCCCCGAGGCGGAGTGAGCAGGGCGGATGCGAGCGAGGACGTGAATGTGGTCAGATGTGCCGTTGACGATGAGTGCGGTCCCATCCATTTCGCGCATGATGCCGCCGAGATAGGCGTGGAGGTCGTGGCAGAATTCGGGTTTGATCAGAGGGCGGCGGGTGTGGGTGCTGAAGATGAAATGCAGAAGGATGTTGCCAGATGTGTGAGACATGGTCTTTCGCCCCTCCGGGGCTGATCTGATTTGGGTTCGCCCCCACGGCTTACGCCGTGGGCTGTGTTCTTGCGCCGCTGTGCGGCTAGTTCGATTTGTTGCTCAAACCCGCGGCTTGCAGCGTGGGCTGCATTCTTGCACCGCTACGCGGCTGTCCGGTGTTTGCTCTCGCACGACACCCGAGGGTGAGCGGCCGTACTCCCATGTTGGTCGTAAGAGAAGCTGAGTAGCTGTGATTGTGGTCACTAAGTCTACGGTGGATTGCGCTTCGGGGCGCTTCCCGCTTCCGCTCAGGCGGACATGCAGAACAGCAACAATCTCGTCAGCGGCGTACAGGAGCACGAAAGGCGACTCAACTTCGTCAACATCTCCTTGCGGGAATACACAGACAGTGGTATAAGAATAAGACCGAGAGAAAAGTGGCTCGTCGGACATTTTAGGAGTCTCTCGTCGCTTGTCCGGCATCTATATGAAAGATTAAGTAATTCGCTCCGGCCACGGGGCCAGATTCGGGGACAGCGCTCCTCGAAGGGTTTACGCGACAATCGCAAGAACCTCCAAAAGATCTTTTCTCAGTTGAGAATCTTCTGCGTCGGCTCGTGCCGAAAATCGTGCACTGGAGCCAAGCGGAAGATGTGTTCTGTTGCGCGCTTTTTCTTGCGGGCGAGACGCCAACACCATCGGTCCCCGGCTTGTGCAAATCAGGTGGAAATCCTGTGATTGCAGCGGGTTGACATGGGTCGAGCGCGGACAGTAACTTTATAGGGTTTCGAGGACAGACAGAGCCGCACTTGTGTGTCTCTGTTCTGGACTGAATACGCGCCGCTCAGGCGGAATGCGGTTCGGTCTTTGACAATAAGGTTGAACGTGCCAGTCGTGAGATGGAATGGCTCGGGTGAAAATCCGAGCGATCTCACAAAATTAGCCAGCGCCGCAGACCTCCGTCGGGCGCGAAGCGAGTCGTCGTGGCTTTGCCACGGCGGCGTATTTGTTCGTTCCGAACAAATTTCAGGTTTCAAACGAGAGTTTGATCCTGGCTCAGAATCAACGCTGGCGGCGTGCCTAACACATGCAAGTCGAACGAGAAAGTGGAGCAATCCATGAGTACAGT
>Ga0209579_10002046_pt1 | contig 15943 bp, 12 predicted proteins | sample Coa_R1_2_FD_187152 | JGI IMG/M metagenome (GOLD analysis project Ga0209579, IMG submission 187152) | Surface soil microbial communities from Centralia Pennsylvania, which are recovering from an underground coalmine fire - Coalmine... | ecosystem: Environmental > Terrestrial > Soil >... | reverse complement strand
CCTTGATCGCCGCGATCATCGGCCGGGCGTCAGCCAGCGCGTTGAGAATCTGCTCGGGATGCGCCGGTGCAAATTCGCCGCGGATTTTCCCGATTGCGCCTTCAATTGCCTGCCCGCCGGGAATGCGATTCCAGGACGAATTGATGTCTTCGAAGGGATCCTTGTGCGCCTTGTCGCCCGCGATGGTGACCAGGTAATTCTTCATCGCGCCCTTTTGCTCCGGCGCCCCCATGGCCTGGCTGCGATGCTGGCTCCGGCTCATGCCGGCGATTTCGCCGTAGGAATAGCCCAGCTCAGGATTGTATTCGCCCAGATCCAGTTCGACGCGATCCGCCATTTTCTGAGCTTCTTTTTCCTGCTCCGCCGTGAACGCGATCACGTTGTACATCAGCCGCCGGGCCTGCCACGGCTGGACCCATTGCAGTTGTTCCGGGTACTTCGAAGGGTCGGCCGCGACGGAAAATGCTTCCCGCCCCAGAATCGCCGAGGCCTGGTGCTGGCCATGTCCATCTCGGGGCGTTCCTGAGAAGCGCAACACGATCACGTCCGGCCGGAAGCGGCGGATATTCCAGACGACATCGCCGAGCACCTGGTCGCGCGGCCACTTGGTTAAAGTTTCTTCAGGTGTTTTGGAAAAGCCGAAATCGATCGCGCGGGTGAAAAATTGTTCACCTCCGTCAATCTTTCGCGCCGCAAGCAGTTCTTCTGTCCGGATGACGCCGAGCGCGTCGCCCTGTTCACTGCCGATCAAATTCTGGCCGCCCTCGCCCCGGGTTAGCGAAAGGTACGCGGTACGCATATGACGGCCGCGTGAAAAATAGGCTAAAAGCGCGGTATTTTCGTCGTCCGGATGCGCCCCGATCATCATGACGCTGCCCAAGGTGCCCAACCGGTCGAGCTGTTGGCGGATCTCAGTCTCGCCGGCGACGCTTCGCTGCGCCTGGAGCGGGCCGAGCGTCGCGCACAAAAAAATGAGCCCGCCTACAAAAATATGCAAAGACCTGAAACAATACGAGTGTTCTGGCGTCGATTGAATTAGGGGCTCGCGGATGCGGTTTGAGGTTCGCACGAAGACCTAGTTTAGCAATCGGGTTAAGAGCCGGCGAGATACGAACCGCCGGTCGATGAGTTAGCTGGAGTCCGGAGGGCATCATGGCAGATGGAATCGGGGGCTGGTGGCAGGGGGCGCGGCAGTGGATCCGTACGGGTGTGCAACCCGGCCAGGAACTACGCACCCGCACGGAACCGCGAATAGGACTGGCGCTCGGAGGCGGCTTCGCGCGCGGCATCGCGCATGTCGGCGTCCTACGGGCTTTTGAACGCGCGCGCATTCCTATTTTCTGCATCGGGGGCGTAAGCGCGGGCTCCATCGTGGCGTCGGCGTTTGCTTCCGGCGCATGCAGCGACGAAATCGAACAGGTCGCGCGGACCATGCGATTCTCCGACATCGCCCGCTGGCGATTGAGCACGCAGGGCCTGGTCGGTTCCGACCGCATGCTGCTTTTCCTGCAGCGCTTGTTGAAGGTTTTCGAATTCGAGCGGATGAAGATTCCTTTGGCCGTCGTGGCCAGCGATCTTACGGCGGGAGCTCCCGCGGTGTTTCGCGACCGGGGGGACGTGGTTTTGCCGATCCGCGCGAGCTGCTCCTATCCCGGCTTGTTCCAGCCGGTCCGTTACATGGACCACTGCCTGGTGGACGGAATGATTTCGATGGACGTCCCCGCGGCTCCGCTACGCAGAATGGGCGCGACGCACGTCGTTAGCGTCGCACTGCCAACGCCAACCGAGACCGTCGATCCGCAAAACATGCTCAGCGTCGTGACGCGCTGCTTTCAGGTCATGAACTCGCGGACGGAATCGCAATGGCGCCGTCATTCGAATCTGGTGATCACGCCGGAAGTAAGAGACATCGCCTGGAACGCATTCGAAAGCGCCTCACACGTAGTAGCGGCCGGAGAGCGAGCCGCCAACGCGATGATCCCCCAGATCCTCCGCTGGTTCACGCAGAAACCGGATACAGTCGCAGTAGCGTGACAGTTTGCTTCGTGCGAGTATCTCGTGCGCGGTTCAGTGCGAATGCTTGATGCCGGAGCGCCGACACCGACCCACGCGCGCCAGCGAGCGGGTGGCCGAGTGTCTCCGACCCGTCTGGTGTTTCTTCTGCCCGGCACCCCGCTTACTTCGTGCGCGGCTTAGTGCGGATGATTGATGACGGAACGCCGACACAGAACCGCGCGCGCCAGCGAGCGGGTGGCCGAGTTTCTAATTCGACCGGGGGCTTCTGCCCGGCGACCTGCTTACTTCGTGCGCGGCTCAGTGCGAGTGATCGATAACGGAACGCGGACACAGAACCGCGCGCGCCAGCGAGCGGGTGGACGAGTGTCTCAAACTCGGCTGATGTCTTCCGCCCCGGCGACCCGCTCACTTCGTGCGCGGTTCCGTGCGGATGATTGATGACGGAACGCGGAGCCGCGCGCGCCAGCGAGCGCGTGGCCGAGTGTCTCTAACCCGGCTGATGTCTTCTGCCGGCGACCCACGTGCCTAGTTCCGTGCGGATGATTGATGACGAACACAGAACCGCGCGCGAGCGGCTAACCCGGCTGACGTCTTCCGCGCGCAGCAAGTCGCCTAGTTGATATCTTCCGCCCACTCGCGCTCGAGCATTCGTGAATATTCGCCCGACGCGAAAATTTCAAATTCGAAGTTCTGGTCGACGATTTCGGAGAACTGCGTCTGGGTTTGACGGCACATGAACATCTGGTCGGCGTAGCGATAATAATTGCGGATAAATTCGTCGCTCAAGGTATCCCTATCCGGCGCGTTGCCGAAGATCGCATTCAACCCCAGCGCCCGCGTGAAAATCGCCTTGTAATCAGCCACGCCCCATTTGCGGAGCTTGGCCTGCACGGTCGGCGGGGTGTTATTCACCAGGTACGCCGCAAAGCTCTGATACCGGACCCCGGAATTGCGGAGATCCACGTTGTGCTCCAGATGATCCAGACACTGTTCGATCCAGCGCAACACATCTTTGCCCACGTAATACAACATGCGAATCTCGCAGTAGCGGCCGTCCAGAAGCGCCCGGTCCAACTCGTCCGCGCTGCGCTCGCCGGAGGGAAGCAGCCCTTGAATCATCAGGCTGGCACGCGAACTTTCCACCAGCTTATCCGGCCCCCCCGCATCGGCGAAAGGATGGAGAATCAGCGGCGGGAGCATGTTGACTTTGGTCATTGTGTTCATCACTCGATGAGCAAGTATGACAAATCAACGGCGTTCGGTAAGCAGTACTTTGGCCTCAATTGTCTGGGACCCGCGCAGAACCTTCACCAGTACCAGATCTCCAGCCTTGTGAGCGCGGAGGGCGTAAGTAAAATCATATAGATTGCCGATCTCCTTCCCGTCGAATTCGATCAGGATATCGCCGGCTTTGAGACCGGCTTTCGCGGCCGGCGTGCCGTCCCGGACGTCGGCGAAGCGGACGCCCTTGGGAGGCTCGTTGAAGTCCGGAATGCTTCCAAAAGCAGGCCCATAGCCGGATCCGCCCCCGCCCGAGGTCGTCGGCGGTTGCGACGGCTCCGCAACATGAATGAACTGCGGACGTTCGCTGGTATTCTCCAGGCTCAGCAGGACATCGGCCACGTAATCGAGCAGAGTTGCCGCATCCGCCGCATCGATCTTATCGGCGGTATCGCTGGGCTTGTGATAATCGCCGTGCAAACCGGAGAAGAAAAATAGTACGGGCACCTGTTTGGTTGTAAACGAGGTGTGATCGCTCGAACCGTAGCCCGCTTTCTCGGCCAGGTCTATATGGAGTGAAGGCGGGACCTTGATCTGTTCGATCAGCTTGGCGAAGGTAGACCCGGTACCTGTGCCGCTCAGGTACACCTTCCCCTCGCGGATGCGGCCGATCATGTCCATGTTGATCATGGCGACGGCGTTTTCGAGCGGCAGGATCGGGTGATTCACGTACCATTCGCTGCCGAACAGGCCCAGCTCTTCGCCGGCGAAGGTCAGGAACAAAATCCCGCGCTTCTGTTTCGGCTGCCGGGAAAACCACCGCGCCAGCTCGATGACGCCCGCCGTGCCGGATGCATTGTCGTCCGCGCCCGGATGGATCGTCCCGGTTTGCGAAGGCGCGAGCGAAAATTCTCCGCCCAGGCCCAGATGATCGTAATGCGCGCCCACGACGACATATTCCGGAGTCTCGCCCGGCAGATACGCGGCGACGTTGTGAGCCATCGCGGTGTCGTGCTTCACGTCCACGTCCAGAGTCACCTTCAATTTCGCCAGCGCGAAGGAATTGGGCTTTTCGCTGTGGTTCATATCGCTGGCGATTTTCTGCAAGTCGCGGCCTTCGGCCTGGAACCAGTTCCATGCGACGGCGACTCTCACTTGCACAAAGAAAACGCCCGCGTCGCTGGGACCCTCAATATGCGCGAACTTCTCAACTTCATCCACCTTGCCCGGATGCGCCGCGAAATCGTTGATCAGGATCACGCCCCGGGCGCCATGCATTTTCGCATTGACGGCTTTTTCGGTGAAGCTGGCCTGTTGGGAAGGAGTCTGCCCTTCGTTCGGCTCATGCCGCAGGACCAGAACTATTTTTCCCGTGACATCGATCCCGGCATAATCGTCATAGCGCTTCGCTTTATCGGTGATTCCGTAGCCGGCGAACACTACCGGCGCTTCCAGCTTTCCGTTTGAAGAAAAACTGAACGGGATAAAATCGCGCACGGGCGCGAGCGAGGCTTCCTTTTCACCCGGCTCGGAATAATGCATGTGATTCCCAGGGCCAAGATGCGCGCCGATGGCCACCGGAAACGCCTGTTCGTAATTCTTCCCATCCGGCGGCTTCAGCCCGAAAGATTTGAATTGCGATTCGATGTAATGCGCGGCTTTTTCGATTTCCGGCGAACCCGTCGCGCGCCCCTTCAACTCCGGCGAGGCCAGATACTGGACGTCCGCCAGATAGGTCTTGGGACTGACATCCGCGGCCGACAGCGCCACGGGGATCAGCCAGATCAGAAGTCGCATGGAATTACTTGACCAGTTTCGGCAGGGTCACTTCGCAGCACTTCTCGTTGCCGCCGGCGGCCACCTGAGCCTGATGATCCAGCTCCAGCTTGATCAACTGCTCGATGGTCTGCCAGTTGAGCCCGCCTTCGAGCTTCCGGCCGTTCAGAAACGCCGTGGGTGTCATGCTGACTTGCAGGGTGTGGGCTTCGTCCACTTCGCGATTGACCTCGGCTTCGGTCGCCTTGCTATCCAGGCAGTGGCCGAGCTGCATCCCGTCCAGGCCTTTTTCCGTCGCGAACGCCTGAAACTTGCTGTTGAAATTGTCCAGCCCGATGCTCTGCTGGTTCTCGTAAGTCCAATCGAAATAATCCCAGAACTTGGCTTTATCCTGGCGGTACACGCAGCGGCCGGCGATAGCGGCGGTGCGGGCCCAGTTATGAATCGCGTCCAGCGGGAAGTCCTTGAATGTGACGCGGACTTTTTCGCCATAGTTCTTGGCGACGTTCTCGCGCAGGATTTGAGCTTCTTCCTTGCAAACCGGACACTGGAAATCGCTGAACACGATCAGAGATACCGGCGCGCCGGCGGCGCCAAAGGCGGGCTGCTGATCGGTCTTGAGCTTATCCAGATTCGGCTGGAACGGGTTCTTATTGATGTTGAATACATCGCCGCGGATCACCGAGTGCCCGTCTTTGGATACGTAAAATATCTCGTCCTTGGTCGCGCCCTTCATCGACCAGTGGACCCAGACGTCGAAGAATCCGGGGAGCTCCGTGGACGGCTTGGCGTCGTCGATCTTCGCCGATACTTCCGGCAGGAACAGCTCGACATTGCGCAAATACGCTTCGAGCGTGGCCTTGTCTAAAGCGGATTTGTCAGCCGGCTTGGTTTGACCGAACGCGGCAACGCCCACCAGAATCAACGCGGCAAGTTTCATGCAGTTCACCCTTAATTATTCTTTACAACACGACTCTTACAGTACGGGCCCAATTCGCCAGGGAACGAATTCGTGATGCCCCAGACGCTCGCTCGAGGTCCGCTGTCCGGAGGCCACCTGTAACAACAGATCGAAAATCTCGTGACCTACTTCGGCGACCGTGGCCTCGCCATCCGCGATGCGCCCGGCGTTTACGTCCATATTGTCGCGCATCCGGCCGTAGGTGTTCGAATTACTCGAGATTTTAATTACGGGAATCGTCGGGAATCCGATCGCACTTCCTCGGCCTGTGGTGAATGCGATGACGTTGCATCCTCCGGCTGCCAGGCCCGTCAGAGAAACCGGATCGTATCCCGGCGTATTCATGAAGACGAATCCCGGCGTGGAAACCCGTTCCGCATAGTCGACCGCATCGTTCAGCGGAGACGTGCCCGCCTTCGCGACGGCGCCCAGCGATTTTTCCAGGATGTTCGTCAACCCGCCTTCTTTGTTTCCAGGCGACGGATTGTCGTCGAAGCTTCCGCCAAACCGGTTGAGGTATTGCTTGTAGCCCTTCACGAACCCCAGCAACTTATCCGCGACCTGGCGATTCCGCGCGCGCCGGATCAGCAGATGCTCGGCGCCGAAAATTTCCGTGGTTTCCGCGAGCACCGCCGAACCGCCCGCTTGCGCCAGCAGGTCCGAACAAACACCCAGCGCCGGATTAGCCGTGATTCCCGAAAACGAATCCGATCCGCCGCAGTTCAGCCCCAGCACGATCTTCGATGCAGGCATCGGCGTTCTTTTTTCCGCGCCCGCACGTTCGATCATCTGGCTGATCTCGCGCCGCGCCGCTTCCACCGTCGCGCGCGTTCCGCCGCTCGATTGCAGCGTCATCCCGACTAATCGATCCGTGCGCGGCGTTCCTTTGCCCAGGTAATGATCGATCTGGTTCACTTCGCAGCCGAGGCCCAGAATAATCGCCGCTGAAACGTTCGGGTGATCCAGCACTCCGGCCAGAGTTCGCTGAAGCTGCATTGTGTCCGGGCCGATCGTGTGGCCGCAGCCTTCACCGTGCGGGAAGGCCACCACTCCGTCGACGTTCTCCGGCAGCGATTCGCCATCGAAGCTGGCAGCGATCAATTCCGCGGTGTGGGCCGCGCAGTTGCTGGCCGCGACCACGGCGATGTAATTCCGCGTCCCGGCGCGCCCGTTTTCGCGCGCATAGCCGAGAAATGTAGGAGCGTCGGCGGGCACGGGCGGAATCGGCCGGTCCGTTGTGGGGAATTCGTATTCGAAGGCGAGTTCTTCGAAGCCGACGTTGTGCGTATGAAGATGTTCGCCCGGTTCGATGGCGACACGGGCCCGCCCGATAACCTGGCCGTACCGGCTGATCGTCTCGCCGGGAGCGATGGCGCGAAGCGCGACCTTGTGTCCCGCTGGAATCGCGGTTCGCGTCCGGATTTCCCGGCCCGCGATGCGGAGCATCGCTCCTTCACTTAAGGGTACCCGGGCGATGGCGACGCTGTCGGAAGGATGAAGATGAATCGCCGAATTTTCCGCAGTGGGGAGTTTGGTAATGCCGAGAAGGCTCATATTTAGTGCGTACTTCTAGCGTAGCAGGACATTCTCGGTAACCTGCTCGCCCAGATGGACGTGAAGCTTGCCGCCGGCCGGATGGATCCACAGTCCGTCCTTGCCCGGCAATGGGATCTCTTCCGGCCCGCTGACGACCTTGAATTCGCCCCACTCTACGCCGTCGATCAACTTCCCGATGTGAATATGGCCGTGGCATTGGGCATGCAGCCGTTCGGCATTGTAGGCCGCGCCCCACTGCTCTCCCCACAATTCCTTCCCCTTCGTGATTGCCGCCCGCCATAGCTCCGTGCGAACGTCTGGAGGCAAATCGGACATCAAATGCATTCCGGGCGAGTGCTGGCGCGGCAGGGCAAGCCACCGGTTCGGCTTCCGGGGGCTGCTATCCTTGACGAAAAATACGATCGTGGCGGCGGGCTGTTTTTCCGCTTCCGCGCAGAGGCCACACTGGCGTTCTAATAGCGTCGCAGGCTGTTGCGGATCGCAGGGGCAGGGGATCTGGGCCGACAATCGCGTTGAAACAAGCGACGTTGAAACAATCCAGAGCGCCAATGTCGCGGCCGTCCGCACGCCTCATTATACTGGAGACTTGCCTCGAAGCTGGCTGCTTGTCCCGCTGCTGATCCTCTATTTATTCGACTTGGGCCGCGTTGGTTTTCTCGGCCCCGATGAGCCGCGTTACGCCTCCATCGGCCGGGAAATGGCTCGCTCGCGCGATCTAATTACTCCCCGTCTCGACGGCCAGCCGTGGTTTGAAAAGCCACCGCTTTTGTATTGGATGACGGCAATGGGCCGGGCTCTCCGGCTGCCGGATGAATGGGCCTCGCGTCTGCCCGTCGTGCTGATGAGTATCGCGTTCCTTATCTTTTTCTTTCAGACCATTCAACGCGAGTTTTCGGATCGCGTCGCCATCACGGCGGCTACGATCCTGGCCACCTGCGCCGGCTGGATCGCCTTCAGCTTCGCCGCCGTCACCGATCTGCCGATGACCGCGACCTTCGCCGCCGCTATGCTGATCGCCATCTTCGAAACGCGGTCAGAACGCGGATATTGGGCAGGCGCGCTGCTCGGGCTCTCGATTCTCGCGAAAGGCCTGGTGCCGGTGGCGTTGTTCGCCCCAACGTTTCTCATCGCCCGCGGAAAACGCCTGACCATGCTCGCCGGATGCATCGCGGTCGCCGCGCCCTGGTATCTCGCCTGCGGCCTTCGCAACGGCAGCGCATTCTGGCAGGACCTGATCTGGAAGCAGCATTTCGAGCGCTACTTCACGCCGGCGCTTCAGCACGTCCAGCATTTCTGGTATTACGGTCCGATCCTCCTGGCGGGGCTGTTTCCGTGGACGCCTCTGGTCGCACTGCTGGCGAGGCGAAAAACATATGACGACGTCCGCGTCCGGTTTCTGGGCGCATGGTTCGTCTATGCGCTGGTCTTTTTGTCCATCAGCCAGAACAAGCTTCCGGGCTACGTCTTGCCGCTTCTGCCCGCGCTCGCGGTCATGCTCGCCGCAGGGCTCGAAAAAACCGGCCCGCATCTGAAATGGTGGCTCAGCGCGAGCGCCCTGATGCTGATCGGCCTTCCGGCGATCGTCGCCGCACTGCCGGACGCGCTTTTGTCGGGAATCCGAAGGGCGCCCGTGGTTTTCACGCCTGCGCTGCCGTTCGTCGCCGTCGCCGGGCTGGTCTGGTGGCTCGCCTGGCGCGAACGGACCATTCTCGCGGTTCTTGCAACGGGACTCGCGGTCGCCGCGAGCGTGGTGTACGTGAAAGTGAAAACCTTCCCTGTTCTCGACGACCGGGTTTCCGTGCGCGCGTTTTGGAAGACCAACAGCGTCCAAGCTGGAGCGGCTTGCGTTGACCCGGGTGTCCGGCGCGAATTGGTCTACGGACTGAACTACTACGCGTTGCACCCGTTCGCCGAGTGTTCCGCCGGCGCCCAACCGCGTATTGTCGTTCGCGCCGACGGGCTGGCGATTCAGCCGTAAAACCCCATCCCGTGAACCCCGGCGATTGTTTCCTTGCGACCGGATGCCATGTATGATAATCTCTATAGACAAGTAGACTATGTCCGTCGCTGATTTCCCCACGGATCTCCAACTAATAGAGCAGGAATACGATACGACCGTCCGGCAGGACATCGAGCTATTCCGGTCCCAGGCGGAATCCTACTCGGCCGGGGTGATTAACGACGATCAGTTCCGTCCCCACCGTCTGCGCCGGGGAATTTACAGCCAACGCCAGGTTGGGGTTCACATGATCCGGACCAAAGTTCCGGGCGGTCTTCTTACTGCCGGTCAAATGCGTCAATTAGCCGGAATTGCGGATGATTTCGGCGGCGGCAAAGGGCATCTGACGACGCGGCAGAACATGCAGTTCCATTTCGTCCCGCTGCGGGATGTTCCGGATCTTCTGCATCGCCTGGCGGATGTTCGTCTGACCACGCGGGAAGCCTGCTACAACACGGTTCGCAACGTCACTGCCTGTCCGCTCGCCGGGCTTCATCCCGAAGAGCCCTTTGATGTCCAGCCCTACGCTCGACGGCTGGCGTTCGCCTTTCTGCACAAGGATTTAACGGATAATCTTCCCCGAAAGTTTAAGGTCGCTTTCTCCGGCTGCCCGGACGATTGCATCGCTTCAGCCATCAACGACGTCGGACTGCGAGCGGTAATTCGTGACGGCGTAAAAGGCTTCCGCGTCACGGTTGGTGGCGGATTGGGCCCGCTGCCCACCGAGGCCAAGCTGCTGGACGAGTTCATACCGGCGGAAAGCGTCGTAAACCGCGTGGAAGCCGTGATTCGCGTGTTCAACGTCCACGGCAACCGGAATAACAAGAACAAGGCGCGCCTGAAGTTCGTGATGCGGGAGCGCGGGTTCGACTGGCTGCGTGAGGCGATCGAGGAGCAATATCGCGACATACTGTCGAACGGCGGTATCCCGATGCCCGACGAGGTCCCGGAAGGATTCGGTGGTTTTCAGCCGTATCCACCACCGAAAGGGACTGGCGATTTGCTGCCGCTCTTCGAGTCCGAATCCGAGTCGTTCCAAGCCTGGAAGGCGACCAACGTCCAGCCGCAGAAACAGCCGGGGTATTCGATCGTCACCGTGAAGGTTCCGCAAGGCAACCTGACCGGCCATCAGATGCGAGAACTCGCGCGTTTGAGCGAGCAGGCCGGGGACGGTTCTCTGCGCTTTGCGATGAACCAGAACGTCGTCCTTGCCTACGTTCCCGCGGGCGCTTTGCAGCGGGTTTATGGCGCTCTGGGCGAACTGGGCCTGAATGAGGCCGGCGCGGATGAAATCAGCGACGTTATAACTTGCCCCGGTGCATATAGTTGCAACCTGGGTCTCACCAAGACCATGGGGTTGGGCGACGCCCTCTCACGGATGCTGCACACGCAGACAGACCCGCTGGTCAAGCGCCTCAAGATCAACGCGAGCGGATGCCCGAACTCCTGCGGCCAGCACTGGATCGGCGATATCGGCTTCTACGGCAATGCCCGCAAAATCGAAGGCAAGGAAGTCCCCTATTATCTGATGCTTCTAGGTGGGACGCAGCACGAATTCGGCGTCGCGATTCAAAGCCTTCCGGCACGTCTGGCTCCGGTCGCGGTCGAGAGAGTACTCGCTCACTTCACCGAGCATCGTGTTGCGAATGAGACATTTAGAGCCTACGTATTAAGGCACAAGGTGGAGACTTTCCGCAAGCTCACTGCGGATCTTGCGAAACCAGCCGAGTATTCCCCGGACATGTACAAGGATTGGGGCGACGAAGTCGCCTTCTCCCTTGAACTAGGCCGCGGCGAATGCGCAGCGTAGGACGATTCTGCAGTCTTTCACCACTGAACCGCGCGCGACAGCAAGCGGGTCCACGCATGCGGTACCGCATTACAACCGATCAGCAATACCGTCCGGCGAGCTGGCTTTGACTTAAACTCTTCCGGAACCACCGGGGAGGCCGCAGTACCCGCTCGCTATCGCGCGCGGCTCTGTGTCGCTCCTGTCAAATCTTAGCCCGACACTGAACCGCGCGCGACAGCAAGCGGGTCCACGCATTGGGTACCGCGTCAGAACCGGCCGATCAACAATACCGTACGTCGAGCTGGTCGTGACTTTAAACCGTTGCGCGACCATCGGGCCGAACTATATTCTGAACCGGCAGGCCGCAGTACCCGCTCGCTACCGCGCGCGGTTCCGTGTCGGGACTGTCAAATCTTAGCCCGGCACTGAGCCGCGCGCGACAGCGAGCGGGTTACAACCGATCAGCAATATCGTACGTCGAGCTGGTCGTGACTTAAACTCTTCCGGAACCACCAGGGCGAACTATATTCTGAACCGGTGCCCGCTCGCTATCGCGCGCGGCTCCGTGTCCTGTCAAATCTTAGCCCGACACTGAACCGCGCGCGACAGCAAGCGGGTTTCGACTTAAACTCTTAGCTCCGTTTGGAACTGCGCGCCGTCTGAATCCGTGGCGTCTCGACCGATGCGCCCGTGGCCGCCGCCATCGCCGGAAGCGTGATCGAAGTATCCACCAGGCGAGCCATATCCTGAACCGGCAGGCCCTCGGCTTCCTTGGCGAACCGCAGAGTGCGAGCGTTGCCGTCGAAATCGACGCGGATCCAGTCGCCGCCGCGAACCTGGTCGGTCGCGATCAGATTGGACATCGGCTGTACCAGCAGCCGTTCGATGGCCCGCTTCAGGTGACGGGCGCCGTACTTCATATCCGTGCCCTCTTCGAGCAGGAAGTCTTTGCTGGTATCGGACAGCGTGAACACAAACGCGCGATCCGAAGTGTTGAACACGCGCTGTTGCACCAGATTGAGCTCGATGTCGAGAATCTTCTTGAGCTGCTCGGTGCCGAGCGGCTGGAAGGTGACAATCTTGTCGAGCCGGTTCATGAACTCCGGAGTGAACTTGCGCCGCGCCGCTTCCAGTCCGCTGCGAGCGAGTTTACCGGTAGTTTTTTCGTCAAACGTTCCGGTGGCGGTACGTTCCTGCGCTTCGCGGACGTTGAAACCGAGCTTCGGGCTCATGATGTTGCTCATCTCGGACGCGCCCAGATTGCTGGTCATGAAGATCATGGCGCGCGAGAAGTCGACCTTGCGGTTGTCGCCGAGCGTCAGAGTGGCCTTGTCCAGAATTCCCAGCAGCAGGTTCCACAGCGCGTCGGACGCCTTTTCGATTTCATCGAAAAGAACAAAACTCACCTTCATCGTATCGGTGTGATACTGATTCAACACTTCCTGAGACAGCAGCGGATGCGTTTCCCGGTGCCCCAGGTATCCTGGAGGCGAGCCGATCAGCTTCGCGATCTCATGGCTGTGTTGAAACTCCGCGCAATCGATCTTGATGACCGCGCGAGGGTTCTTCAGCAGCGCTTCCGCTGTGGCCTCGACGATGCGGGTCTTTCCGGACCCGGTCGGCCCGAGGAACAGAAAGTTTCCGATAGGGCGGCCGGGCGCGCTCATACCGGTCAGATTCATCTGATAGATGTTGACGATCTGCTCGATTGCCTCATCCTGACCGATGATCATCCGACGCAGATTCGTCTCGAGCGACAGGGCGTCTCTGCCTGTCTTCGCCGGATCCAACGGGATGTTTAGCCGTACCATTTTATCTACCGCCTTTCTCGAACCCTTGGGAACCGACTGCCTTTCGGCCCCCCTCCACAAACTCTCAGGCAACCCAAGTGCCATTTCTTTAGATGCTCCTGCTTCGAACGCGATTCTGTCGTGCCATCTATCTCTTCGGCTTACTCGGGCGAACTTCTACCCGGCTTATTAACGTCCGTTTGGGCATTTGGAGCAGGGTCCGCACGATTTCGGCGATGTCCTCGGGCCAGATCTTCCAGTCTTCGCTTAAACCGCCCACAACCCCATGCTGTGCGCTGGATAGGCTGAACTCCGTCGCAACGCTTCCCGGCATGATGTAACTCACCCGCACATCGTCGTTTCTTTTGTCCAACATCATGGCCTCAGTGAAACCCGTCAAGGCAAATTTGGAAGCGTTGTATGCAGCCCCGCCCGCAAAGGCATTCTTCCCAGCCAGGCTACTTATATTGACGATGTATCCACTCCCCCTGGTTCCGAATCTGAACAAAGCTTCACGAGAGCAGTAGAAAGCGCCGCTGAGATTAGTCTCGATGGTGTTCTTCCACTCTTCGATGGAAATGTCGGAGACGGAGCGAAATAAACCGACGCCGGCGTTGTTGACCAGAACATCGATTCCGCCGAAGCGGGAATCCATGAACTGGAACAGCTGGCCGACCTCTTCATAGTTCCTTACATCGGCTGCTTTGCCATCGACTTTACCAGGGGTTTCCGAGGCTAACGACCGCACCGCGGCATCGACGGAATCCTGACGCCGCCCGCAGATGGCGACCGACGCTCCCTGTGATAGCAGCATCTTCGCGATGGCTCGCCCGATCCCGCGAGTGCCTCCCGTGACCAGACAGACTTTACCCTCGATAGCGTTCAGGACATTTTCCATGAATCTTAGGTTAGAGCTTCTCGGGAGACTGCTGAGAAACACGCGGACCAGTTTAATGAGAGCAGCGTGTGCGAACGCGCGACGCACTCAGTGCCGGCGCTCTACCGTATAGAACGAACGTCCTACCCGCATGCCCGCAACTATGACGATGAATACCCCAGGTTGTGCGCGAAGGTGAAACGCTACGAATTTCGTCCGCTCGGCCTTATTGGTCCGCGCGTGTGTCAAAAGCGAGCACGGTTGCGCCAGAATGCGCAAAATTGGCCAGGTCCGCAGCCGTTGCCTGCCCCTCCGGCGAAACCAACGCAGCTTGAAGGTCGGCCATGGAATCGAAGTTCAGCCGGACGACAAGGTGCGGCGCGCTGCCCATGATCGCCATCGGCGGCGCCGTGCTGAAACTCATGCCGCGCAGGCCCGGGATCTTGCGGGCGATGGGAGCGTGGGTTTCAAAGTAATACTTGTCGAACGCCGCGGCATCCGCCGGCGGGTTGTAGAGAACCAGGATCTGGGCCATTGCGATACATGGTACTGGAGCAAACGTCGTAAGATCAAGGAAAGTGGCGGAAACGAGTATTTTTTGGCTGCGTGTGGCCGCGTGTCTGTATGCGCTGGGGCTATTGCACTCGATGCTGGCCGTGGTGCGTCGCAACCAGGGAGTGTTTCCGATGGCCCTGGGAGCCTTCCGGGTGGGCGTGGTGCTTCACGCCGTGGCGCTCGTCGAGATGGCCATGGCGATCGGCCGTCTGCCTCTCGACAATTTTTTTGAAACCTTGAACCTCTGCGCGTTCCTGATCGCGCTGGTGTTCCTGCTGGTGCAATGGAGGTACAACTTTGCCGGCACGTCCGTGGCGCTATTCCCGCTGGTCTTTCTGATGACGCTGGTGGCTTCCATGGAACAGCCGGTGGCAACCTGGTCCAATGTCGGCATTCGCGATGCCTGGCTGATCGTGCACATCATCCTGGTGCTGGCGGGATTCGCGGCGCTGCTGCTGACGGCGGTCGCTTCGGTCTTCTATCTGGTTCAGGAGAAGCGGCTGAAGAGCAAGAAAAGCGGGACGCTGCTCGAAAAGCTGCCGCCGCTGGGAACCCTGGACAACATGATCACCATTTCCATGGGCCTCGGTTTCGTCCTGCTGACGCTGGGCGTGATTTTTGCTGTAACGTGGGCGTTCATTGAATCGGGGACGCGCTGGATCACGGACCCGAACATCCAGCTTTCTTTCTTCACCTGGCTGCTGTGCCTGTTGATGATTTTCCTGCGAGCCTCGGCGGGCTGGCGGGGGCGCAAGGCGGCGGTGATGGCGCTGGCGGTGCTGGGATGCGCGGCGGCGACGTGGGCTGCCCATATCGGGATTCGGCCAACCTTAACACCATGAAGTTGTTCGTCACAGGTCTGAATCATCGAACCGCGCCGGTGGAGGTCCGCGAGCGTCTGGCGTTCGAGGATCTTGCTCTTCGAGACGCCCTGGGAAGCCTGAAGCAGCGCCCGGGTCTGTTAGAGGGAATGATTCTGTCGACCTGCAATCGCGTCGAGATCACGGTGACGGCCGAGGAGCAGACCGACGCCGAGGCCTCAGTCGAACATTTTTTGGCTGAAACGCGTTCGGTGGACCGCTCCTGGGTGTCGCCGTATCTGTACCGTCATGACGGACCCGACGCCATCCGGCATTTGTTCCGAGTCGCATCCAGTCTCGATTCGATGATTGTCGGGGAGCCGCAGATCCTGGGGCAGTTGAAAACGGCCTACGCGCTGGCGAAGGAATGCGGCGCGATCAGCGGATTCCTGGAATTGGTCCTGACGCGCGCGTTCAATGTTGCCAAGCGGGTTCGGTCGGAGACGGATATCGGGCAAAGCGCCGTTTCTGTGAGTTACGCCGCGGTCGAACTGGCGCGGGAGATTTTCGGATCGCTGGCGGGGAAGAAAGTGCTGGTA
>Ga0209579_10002045_pt1 | contig 15948 bp, 9 predicted proteins | sample Coa_R1_2_FD_187152 | JGI IMG/M metagenome (GOLD analysis project Ga0209579, IMG submission 187152) | Surface soil microbial communities from Centralia Pennsylvania, which are recovering from an underground coalmine fire - Coalmine... | ecosystem: Environmental > Terrestrial > Soil > Unclassified... | reverse complement strand
GAGTCCGTAAAACGGATTTTTTTGCCTATAAACACATTTCGCGCGCTTTTTTTTAAGTCTTCGAGGTTGCTATGTCGCTTATCACACTCCTTTCCGCTATTGAAAAAGGTTTTACACCCATCCCTAGACCTTTGCCGCTAGGTGCGCATAAAGAGATCTATGCATGCTTAGATTCTAGAACGAAGAGGATGTATCCAACAATATGTCGAGAATTTAATACATATAAAACTCTGGATGAGCGTGCAGATCGGATTGAAGAATATATCCGCGAAAATTATAAAATCCTCGGAGAAACTTCTAGTAAAATAGACGTCAAAAGATTTTTATTTTCTCTCCGTGGCGTTGCTGGTAGTGGAGAACAGCATACTGAAAGGTGGCATGATCTTCTCAATGCCACATTGGCTAATTGTCTTTCTGACTTCGGGTTTACTCAGTTCTTTATAGAGGGTACGCAGCGAGATTTAGAAAAATGTAAAAATACTGAGACATATCTTTTCTCTTACTTAAAACCTAAAGTGGCTGCTGCTGTCAAAACTTGGGATTTAAATATGGAAGAAGATCAACAAGCTTGCAAAAAATGGAAAGAGAGTTTTTCGCTCGTGGGCAGAAAAGTAACGTTGATGCAAAAGTTTTTTCGCCTCTATTCCAAAGAAAAATGGAGCTGGGAGGATTTTGATGCATTCTTACTGGCCGCCGGCACGCTTGAAATGGCTCAAGGATTTTGGGATGTTTTATTTCCTCAAGTGTGGTCTCGCTATTTTCCCACTATTCCACCTAGTGTAGTATCTGTAATGGCATCTCATCCAAAATCCAAAGAATTAGTAGCGGAAATAGTTAAAATCGCAGCGATTTCTTTAATACGTAATTGTGTTCCGAAGGATTTGACTTTTGATATTAGAACGGAAAAATTTTTTCAGGAACGCGATAAGCAGCTTGCAAAACTCACCGTAGGGATTTTACGAAAAGGCAAAAAGGGCCTATTTGTTGCAGGTGCCGACCACGTTTACATGTTAGACCAACTTTATAAAAAATGCTGGCCAAAAAGTACGCATTTATTCTTGATCCCTCAAGAAACGCTTTCGGAAGAAAGTAATTCTAATAGTGTAAAGACACTCTTAGTAGGAGATACTCAAGATACTTCTGTGCATCCAGCAAAAAACGTCAAGACGGTCTCAAAAAAAATACCACATGGTGCTTTAAATTTAGATGCGCAGATTAAGAGGTTGCTTGCATTTAACGTGAAGTCTTTAGACTCTAGACTGAATCATTTTGCTGAATGGAATGAGCGTGCAAATCGGCTCCTCGACTTGCAAGAGAAGACATCGACTGAAAAGGTAAAAGGTTTTACACCCATCCCTAGACCTTTGCCGCTAGGTGCGCATAAAGAGATCTACGAATACTTAGATCCTGGAACGAAGAGGATGTATCCAACAATATGTCGAGAATTTAATACATTTAAGATTCTGGACACTCGTGCAGATCGGATTGAAAAATTTATCCGCGAAAATTATAAAATCCTCGAAGAAACTTCTAGTAAAGCAGACATCAAAAGATTTTTATTTTCTCTCCGTGGCGTTGCTGGTAGTGGAGAAAAGCATACTGAAAAGTGGCATGATCTTCTCAATGCCACATTGGCTAATTGTCTTTCTGAATTCGGGTTTACTAAGTTCTTTATAGAGGGTACGCAGCGAGATTTAGAACAATGGAAAAATAATAAGACATATCTTTTCTCTTACTTAAAACCTAAAGTGGCTGCTGCTGTCAAAACTTGGGATTTAAATATTGAAGAAGATCAACAAGCTGTCAAAAAATACAAAGAGAGTTTTTTGCTCGTGGGCAGAAAAGTAACGTTTATGCAAAAGCTCTTTCGTCTTTACTCTGATCCACAAAAATGGAACTTGAAGGATTTTAATGCATTCTTACTGGATGCCGGTACGCCTGAGGTGGCTCGAGGATTTTGGGATGTTTTGTTTCCTCAAGTGTGGTCTTGCTATTTTCCCACTATTCCACCTGGTGAAGTATCTGTAATGGCATCTCATCCAAAATCCAAAGAATTAGTAGCCGAAATAGTTAAAATCGCAGCGATTTCTTTAATACGTAATTGTGTTCCGAAGGATTTGCCTCTTGATGGCAAAAGGGAAAAATTTTTTCGGGAACGCGATAAGCAGTTTCTGACTCTCACTTTGGACCTTTTACACAAAGGCGAAAAGGGCCTATTTGTTGCTGGTGCCGCCCACGTTTACTTGTTAGGCCAACTTTATAACAAGCACTGGCCAAAAAACACGCATTTATTCTTGATCCCTCAAGAAACGCTTAAGCAGGAAAGTGTTTCTAATAGTGTAAAGACACTCTTAGTAGGAGATACTCAAGATACTTCTGTGCATCCAGCAAAAAACGTCAAGACGGTCTCAAAAAAAATACCAGAGGGTGCTTTAAATTTAGATGCGCAGATTAAGAGGTTGCTTGCATTTAACGTGAAGTCTTTAGACGCTGGACTGAACCATTTTGGTGAATGGAATCAGCGTGCAAATCAGCTTCTTGACTTGCAAGAGAAGACATCGAATGAAACGGTAGGTCGAAGTCTCGCTTAACTGCAACGCTGAATCAGGAATAATAGTATTTGTTTGATTAAGAATTTCTATGCTTTTTTAATCTCCAAAAATTTTCGGACGCCTTGATTCTCAAGTCATTTTTTTTGGCAAATTTTTTAACAGCTTGTTGTACGGATTCCCGAGTCCAATCATCTCCGCAAAGGATGCCATTTTTACGTAGATGGGGATACCATGCCACTAAATCATCATATGCTGGCTGCATTTCATGGCTGGCATCGATATAGATGAGATCTGCTTTGACATGCAGTTGTTTTGCTGCATCCAGGCTGTCCATTCTCATGGGGATAATCTTGTGTGCAAGGCCCGCTTGAATCGCATTAGAAAGAAAATACTCATACAGATGCTCGACTTCCGGAATCCAGCAACTTTGTCCTGGCTGATGCTCAATGGATCCTTTCCAATGGTCTACTGCGTAAACGATTCCGCCTTCTGGGAGACAGGTAGCCATGTGGCGAGTGGAGGTTCCCAGCCAGGATCCCACCTCGATGATCGTTTTGACTCGATGCCTTACAATTAGTGCTTCTATTTGAGAGCCGTTGCTATAAAATCCATGATCCGCAAAAGGTAAAATTTCTGCTGTATTATAGGGTGGGGGGAGATCTTCTTGATATCCTGCAAACAGGGAAGAAGTGGCTATGCAAGCGAGCATAAAGAAGGTTTTCATAGGATGGCCATGGGTTTTAGTTAAATATTTTGTGCAGGGAGATATTAGCAATAATTGCTTTAATTTTGGAAGGAGAAAAATGGTACTTAAAACGGCGGTGATGATACTGTCTTCAGTAGTTATGCAATGGAGTCTTTTTCCAAAACGAAAAATACTCAATGGTAAGGCCGAAGAAGCTATTAAATTTGAAGTGATTAGTCAAAATGTTTTAGCTCGAAGCTAGTTTTTTGAACGTGATTTCTAAAAAATTGCCATGTTGGTAGGCCTTCGTAATATTTTTCCATTGTTGGATGTATTTTTTTGTTAGTGATTGCGTTTCTCTATCCTGTCGATCTGCCATGAACGAAGGCAAAGTGATTAAGGAAAATTGCGCAAAAAAGACTAGCGACTGTTCCTAATTTTAAGTCATTATTCGTGTTATCTTCTTACTTTCTCAGCTAGTCCTTTTTTGTATTGCTGTGCTTGTTGGGTTTAAATGCACGATTCACTTCTTCTCGGGGAATGCGTGTTTTATAGATCAGTTTCCCCAAATCATATTTTCTTTTCTCTATTAGACCTTTTTGATGGGCCTCATAAAGTTCCACCTCCCCGTCAATAAGACCATCTTGATAATACATTGTCGCTTCCAACCCGCCTCCTTTTCCTATTGGGTAGCTTGTTTCCTGGGTGCCATGAGCCTTCCCACTTTCATTATAACTGAGAATGCGTCCCTTATTGGATTCAGGAGAGCAGGTGTTTTTCTCTGGGAAAAAAGCCATATGGACTCCTTGCTTTAACCCCTCGTGAAAAAAGCCTTTAAAAGCACTAGCCCCATTTTTATACCAACCATGTACATGCCCATCGGCAAAGCCATTTTTTAAGACTCCCTTCACTTTGGTTTGGCCATTGTCCCAATACTCTACATATTCGCCATTGGTCTGGGTTTTCTCCATATCCACGATTTTCTGCAATGTATCCTCAAAACTGGAATCGGCTACTCCGGTGATTAATTCTCGAACGCCTTCCGAAAGAGGCATACGGGAATCATTATCGGCTATTTTTTTTAAACTCTCCAATCTTTGGTAGGGTGTTTGGAGTGCGAAATGCTGAAGATATTTGTCGTTTTCTTGGGCAGCGATAGGATCAAATTTCCACTTTTTTAGCTTACCCCATCGTTTAGAAAAGTCATGCTTCAAATGCAGATCCGGATTTTGTACGATCCGTAAAGCAGCCTCATAGGGCTCCTCGCCCAAATCATGTAAATGTCCTTGTTCATCCATTTTACAATAGAAAATATAACCATTGACCTGGAAAACATATCCTACTACGATCCCGTCGGTATAAGGTTGTCCATTAGGTTTTTCAAAAGAAATACTCACATTTGCTCGTGGTGCTGTAAAGGGATATTCTCTTAAATAAGGTCTGATTTTGGGATGATTATTAATCAAAGCCAGGAGTCTTTCCGTAACTTTTATTTCGAGTGCACAGGCTTGGTCAATGGTAGCCCGCTGATAGGCATTAAAGCATATTTTTAATCCATCGACATCATAGGCCAATCTTCCTCCGTCTCCGATACAAATAAGCCCAAATTCTCGTTCCATGTCCCTTGTGAAATCCGAAATGATTTCATTGGCATATTTGATGTACATGGCCGCATCTTTTGCAAAAAGGTTTCCATACGTAAATAGAAATATAAAAATTAAAAACCTATTCATGTTCTTGCCCATCATAAAATCCAACCCTTTTTTTAAGCTCCTTTATTTGTTTTTCCAAAGCCTTATCATATGTCGTCCCATCGCGAGCGTGGTCGGCAATATAAAAGCTGAGTTCGCCCGTTGAGGATAGGCAGGGAATAATACGTATGTCATAATTAGGATCGTTCATCAATTTTTCTGCAAACCTTTTGGTAACATAATCTTTATCAGAATAAAAATTAATAGGTTCCGATGCCATTTCTTTAGAAATGGGTTCTGCAGACCCCAAAGCGATGTTTATAGTGTTGTCTTTCATAACCTTTTTAGTTTCTTTAGACATGCCTTCAAAACTTCTACAATAAATCAATCCTCCCTCGCTATGTTCTATAAGGAGCCAACGGAACTCGGGATTAATTTCTTTTGCGGTTTGGGCTATTCCGGATAAGAATTCACGAGTGGTTTTAACATTTTGCGTTTCGTTAGAGTTTCTTAAGAGTTCTTTGACAGAGTCCTCGAATCCCTGGAAATTAGGAATCATATCCTGTGCGATTTGTGACATTCCAGATGCAAAATCATCTGGGGATGAAATAGAGGGCATATCATTCTGTTTTTTATGCTGCATCTCTTTGGGGATCCTGACGAGATCTTTGATCAGTCCCTCGGTATTATTATAAAGGCCCAAATATAATGGCTGTTGATGGTCTTCTTGTGAGGGATTCAGCATGGCTACAGCGATTTTATAAGTATCAGCTTTGCTATGCTGTAAAAATTCTTCAAGGGACGTATTGATTCCATTTTGGGAAGTAATGATAGAAATGGCTTGTCCATTTTTTGGCATGAAGTCCTTAAAGTGATCGTATAAATTGATGGTGCCTTTATCGAATTCTTCCTGAGTAAATTGAAATCTTTTCCAGTCTGCAGAGATGAGGACCCAATCCACCTTGCCATTAGGAGAGATAATGGGGACAGCCCCCACATTGGGCGTTGAGGGCAATTGAAGAATCATCAAAGGCAGCGTATCCATATGCAGCGGCTCCTTATCCAATGTTTTGATTCCGCTAAAAGCTGGATCGTGCCTTGCAGGAAATGGTCGACTTTCTGCTTTAGGTTGATGGACATTCAGAGGATCTAAAGGCGAATCAGGATCTAACAGTTCTTTTTCGATCATGCCGCGGCCCATGGTTTCTATACCCTGTCTTAAATTATTTAACAGGTTGACTAAAGCCTCGGCTTTAGCTCGGCATTCCACTCTTACGGGCTCTGGCACATTTTCGATGATGCGCGGAGCAGCATCATTCTTGGCTGCAGAATGCATGCCATTTTCAAAATTAGAACTGATTTGGCTGCGGTGCAGATTATCTAAATACGTCCCAAAATCGCTTTTGAATGCATTGGATCCCTGTGTCACCGGTGTTTCGATTGGGGGTGTGCTGGCAGCTGCATTCTCAGTAGGCGAGCTGACAGGCGGAATAGCAGATGGTTCCGGTGCATGGGTATATTGCTGATAATTGGGATCAATTTGGCTGCGATGCAGATTGTCTAAATACGTCCCAAAATCGCTTTTGAATGGGTTAGGTGCACTGGGTGCTGCAGCTACAATTTCTGTAGGGGACGCGGTAGGTACATCGCTCTTGGATTTATCCGTGGAATGCGTCTTGCCCGAACCTGAATAGGGATTAAGATCGGGATTGGCTTGAAATACCTTGTTAAAAAATTGCTGAGCGATATTGTCGCTTGATGGAGGAGTGAAAGAATGCGAGGGAGCTTCCATACGTGAAGAAGGCGGTACAGATACATCTCTTGCGCGTTTAGAGTCTGCATCGAGTGCGTAAATGCCTTGATTGGGAGGAGGAGTGGGATTGGATGGGAATAAGTTGCCAAAAACTTGTTTCATTAAATCATTGCTAGTGGACGGTTGTGGAGTGGATGCATAAGGAGAAGATTGGTCTGTCTGTGAATTAGAAGGTGAACGCTCTTTGTCTGGATGATCATCTTGTGCATGTTTTCGATCATAATGTTTGTTTGCTTCGTCTGCTGCTTTGCCGGCAGCTGCTGCAGCAATTGCACCACCAATGGTTGAAGCGGTGTCAGTTGCGACTAGTGCTTGCGCAATGACAACTCCGAGAGCACCTAATGCTGCTCCCCCTACTACGATGGCAACGCCTATGGCAATTTCTTTTTTATGTTCGATGACAAAGTCTGCAGTTTTTTTGGCAGCTTTTCGCAGTTTTTTCTCAGCGGAATGAGCCATTCTCTTGATCCAGGACTTACAGTCGACATAGTGGCCGAGCTGTTGATCGAAGATCATTCCTGTTCGTTCGAGAAACTGTTCTAAGGTCAGATTTTCAGAACTGTTGGGCGGGAAAAGAGGCTGCGCCAGGGCAAATTCCCATTCTCTGTCGTCTTCTTCAGTATTTTCCAAATCCTCGAAGGTGAGATCTGTGAATAGCCTTTCGTAAAAGTGGGGATCGATCGTTTGATCTGCAACAGTCTTGAGGATGGTGTCGATTTGTAACTGACAACGTACATCATGCAAAACCTGAACGGTTCTTCCATTCCATATCGTTTTTTGGTCCTGAACCGGAATGGGCGGTAACCCGTAAGGTAAAAAAGCTTCATCTATCCCATCTATCTCTGAACACGTCATACGAATATCTCCCTTATGGTTTTTATGCTATGGACGACTGCGAATAAAATTTTGAGTAGCATATTATCGTGTACTAAAAATTTAAATCAAATAGAAAATAAAACAAGTTTTATTAAAGAAAATGAAATTTTTAATTTTAATATATAAAATTTATTTTAATTTAAACTTTTAAGTTGGAGAATTTTTGGGTTTTTTAGAAGAGGGTTAGATTATGGCTTCTATGGAGGACGATGTGATGTTTTTACGACTAATTGTTATTGCTGTGTGGGGATGAGGACTTGTCACAGGGATTTTTTGATGGTGGCGCGGTTGGCGCTGATAGATGGGATCGCGTTTCTTGTGGGAGTATCTTTCATAGCCTTTTAAGCCCACATTCGTTGGTTCTCGTGTCTTATTAGCTAAGAATGATTAAGATGTAAGATTACACCATAGAGACGATGGTGTAACATGTAACCAAACATAAAATATTGGTTATCAAACAGTTAAATATATTTAGTTTTGACATATATTGACACCAGCTATTTATTATTGAGCGGGTTGGACAGCTTGTTCCAGCGTTTTTTTGATGGTGGCGCGGTTGGCGCTGATGATGGATTTTGTTTCTGGCGGGATCTTGGGATTGGCGATGAGCTTTGCGGTGGCGTCCAGGACCTCCTCCCATCTTCTGGTGAGGATTGCGCAGTCGGTGAATTCGATGAGGATGTCATGATCGTAGGCTGCATATTCCACGCAATTTTCCTGAGGACAGGGAAGCGTGAGGGCATGTTTTGTGAGAAGATATCCGAGAAAGGGATTGCCTTGTTTGCGATAGACGATGGCTGCGCGAAATAGGGGTTCCGCTCTAGTAGGACGAAAGTCGTGGGCTTTAAAATAGCTTTGCAGGGCGCCGTCTATATTTCCCATTGCTTCTTGGATTTTTCCGCAATTATAGATAGCAAAAAATGTCTCTTCGCTATCGGGGCTTTGCATTGCAGCTCTTTTCATATAGTTTTGTAATGCGAGCGCGTTATTTTTGGCGTTACAATAACTTTGAGCGAGATAGAAGACATAGCGGCTATTATTGGGTTCTTTTATAAGGGCCTCTTCGAGTATTGCGGCACTTTTAAGAAATTTATCGGTGCCCTTTGCGCGGTCGGAGTGCAGGCGTGTATTGTAGTGATTGACGATACCGATTAATTGTTTTTTGCTTTTGGCAATAGAAGAATCGATGTATTCATGAATGACGCCGATCCAGTTCCAAGGGAGTTGAGTGGAAAGGAGCGCGGGTTTCATTAATTCTACTGCTCCAAGCTGTCGGACTGTGATGTAATACATATCCTGATCTAAAGTAGGAAGTGCAAAATGCGCCTCGCAGCTTAAAAATTCATCGGCATCGATCAGCAAGAGATATTGCGCTTTGTTTTTTGCAAGCTGTAGGGCTTCATTTCTATTGTGTGCAAAATTGACCCAGGGGCGCTGATGCAGTTCGCCGGGGATGCCTTTTAAGGTTTTTTTTATGATCTTTTGTGTGCCGTCTGTGGACCCGGTATCGACAATCACCCAATAATCGATGAAGGGTTTTACCGATGCCAAACAGGTTTCAATCACTTCGCTTTCATTTTTTACGATCATGTTGAGGCAAATGCGGCTGGTTTTTTTGGCAGCGTGCAAGTGGGGCGCAAAAAGCAGGAATAAAAAAAGAATTCCTTTTCGCATTGTGAACCTCTTTCAAAACCAATGTTCTGTCGATTTTCTGGTTCTTTTGAGAGTCTGTCGTTGAAATAAGCTTCTGTCGATTTTGGGGTTCTTTTGAGCCTGTTTTTCGATCGATTTTTTGGGGGTTGTATCAACATTTCGTATACTACCCCCAAAAAATCGATCGAAAACAGGTCAAAATAATCCCCAAAATCGACGAACCCTTGGATTCGAAAGAGGTTCATTATGTGCCTTTGAGGTGCGGACTCAAAATGCCTGCGAGCTTGAGCATGTCGACGGGTTTTTTGGAGCCGAAGACTTTGGCGAGTTTGGCGTCGGGGACGATGAGACGCTTGTTTTTGGGATCTTGCAGGTTATGCTTTTTGATGTAGTCCCAGACTTTTTTCGTGACCTCTGGGCGTGATAGATGGGTCTCTTCGACGATGTCGGAAAGTTCTTTGGACAGGGCGTAGGCAGCCTGTTTTCTTTTGGTTTTGGGCGCAGCCTTGGCTTTGGTTTTGGCTTTAGTTTTGGCGTTGGTTTTTTTCTTTTCGGGTTCTGCTTCTTTTTTCTTGCCCCAGCGGCCTTTTTTTTCTTTGCGCACATAGGCGGTTTTGGGGTGATCGGGATATTTTGTCTCAAGATCGTCGAGGTCGCCTACGATCACGTCGCAGTCGGGGAAATTGGAGCAGGAGAAAAAGACTTTTCCAAAACGCGAGCGTCTTTGTGCGAGCTTGCCATCGCATCCTTTGGCGGGGCAGGTGGGCATATCTTTGGCTGGGATGTCCCCTTTTTTGGGGATGTTGACGATGCCTTTGCAGTCGGGATAGCGCGAGCATCCTAAGAAGGGTCCAAATTTGCCATAGCGGATTTTCATGGGGCTTCCATCTTTAGGGCAAGGCTGGTCCCAATCAAAGGTGGGATCGTAATCTTCTTTGTTGAAATTGATCGATTCCAGGGGTGCAGTGAACGGGCAGGCAGGGTAGTTGGAACAGCCGTAGAAATATTTTTTGCGCGCCCAGATCTTTTGTAATTTGTGTCCGCATTCGGGGCAATTGAGATCGGTCATCACACGAGGGACGAATGCTTCTTTTTCAGCGGTTGCGACAGTGGGAATGAATTTGTCCCAGAAATCACGGATAAGATCTTTCCATTCGCGTTGGTTTTCGGCGATGCGTTCGAGCTCGTCTTCCATGGCTGCGGTAAAACCGACATCCATGATCATGGTAAAGCTGTTTTCAAGCATTTGGGCGATCACTCTACCGAGCTCGGTGGGTTTGAGAGAGCCTTTTTCTTTGACCGTATAATCGCGGCTTTGGATCTTATTCATAATGGTCGCGTAGGTCGATGGACGGCCAATGCCCGATTTTTCGAGTTCTTTGACTAAAGAAGCTTCGGTGAAACGTGCAGGAGGTCGAGTGAATGCCTGCTGGGATTGCACTTCGAGCAGCTGGAGCATTTGGCCTGTCGTAAGGGAAGGTAGACGTTTTTCTTGTTCTTCTTTTGCTTTTTCTTCTGCGTTGCCTTTATCTTCTCTTTCTTCATAGACGGCGAGAAAACCGGGGAATTTTATGGTGGATCCTGTTGCTCTCAGGTTGATATTTTTATCTGTGACGATATCGCAGGAAACGGTGTCGTAAATAGCGGGGTTCATCTGCGATGCGAGAAAACGGCGCCAGACGAGCAGATAGAGCTTATATTGATCTAATGTGAGATGGTTCTTAATTTTTTCTGGAGGGTAGTTCAAATTCGTCGGACGGATCGCCTCGTGCGCATCTTGTGCACTTTTTTTCGCGGTGAACTGTCTTCCTTCTTCGGGCAGATATTCTTTGCCGTAGGTCGCAGCGATGTATTTGCGTGCCGCTTCAATGGACTCGGGCGCTAAGCGGACAGAGTCGGTACGCATATAGGTGATAAGGCCCTCGGGCCCTTCTTCGCCTAAATCGATTCCTTCATAAAGTCCCTGTGCGATATTCATGGTTCGCGAAGAGGAAAAACCATAATGGCGGCTGGCTTCTTGCTGCAAAGAAGACGTGATAAAGGGAGGGACGGGATTGCGTTTTTTTTCTTTTTTCTCCACAGAATCGACGCGATAGGTCGCATTTTGCAGTTGCGCAACGATCTCTTTGGCAGTTTTTTCATCAGGGATCGTAAAGGTGTCTTTGCCGGGGACGGGCTCTTTTTCGACGCGTTTGCCTTTGACAGAGAGAAGAAAAGCAAAAACAGAGGGCTGATCTTTATTCGCTTCTAACAAGGCATGGATATTCCAATATTCGACTGGGGTAAATGCTTCGATCTCTTTTTCTCTGTCCACCACGAGTTTTAGAGCGACAGACTGCACGCGCCCTGCGGAAAGTCCTCCATCGCGGGCGCCTTGCACGCGGCGAGTGAGAATAGGGGAAATTTTATAGCCGACTATTCTATCCAACAATCTGCGGGCTTGCTGCGCATCGACTAGGGCTTGATCGATATGCCGAGGATGCTTCAGGGCTTCTGTGACAGCTTCTTTGGTGAATTCATTGAAAGTGACGCGTTTGATCGGCGTTCCTTTAGGCAGTAAGCTGGCGATATGCCAGGCGATTGCTTCGCCTTCGCGGTCAGGGTCAGGGGAGAGATAGACGACATCTGCATGTTTTGCTGCTTTTTTTAAACGCTCGACTACTTCCTTTTTATCCGGCATCGTGACATAATTTGGCTCAAAATCGTGCTCCACATCGATGCCAAAGCCCTTTTGAGGGAGATCGCGGACGTGTCCGAGTGAGGAGTCAAAAGCGAATTTTTCTCCCAAAAATTTTTTAAGGGTTTTGATTTTCGTCGGAGATTCAACGATGATGAGCGCTTTTCCCATTAACTATCCTTACTTAAATTTAGGAAGTACACGAATCTCGTCATTAAAAACAAGAGCCGAAGCTGGGCAGCTTATTAAGAAATGCGGACAAATGCAAGAGAATTTTTCTTGCACTCCCTTTACTAAATTTTTTTTTGGTGCGCGAATCTAAAATTTTTGGAACAAATAAAGTTTGTAAGAGAGTAGGATTTTAGGATGCGAAAAATTTTTATTTGCTCTGGAATTTTTCTTTTAGGACTTTTTCTTGGAGTTAAAAATGATGCGGTGTCTCAATGGTTTAAGTGCTGCTTGAAAAAGCACGCCGCTTCTCATCGCGCTGTCACTGAACATAAACCTTTTGTCATCATCATCCCCTCTTATAACAATGGCGAATGGGTCGAAAAAAATTTAACCTCGATATTCGAACAAAAGTACGATAATTTCCGCGTCATCTATATCGATGATGCCTCAAATGACAGGACATTGGCTGCAGTCAAAGCGCTTGTCGCCGCTTATGGACAAGAGCATCGCGTGCAGATATGGCATAATGAGAGCAACAAAGGAGCGGTAGAAAATATTTATCGAGCCGCGCATTCCTGTCTGGATCAAGAAATTGTCATCATCTGCGATGGAGATGATTGGCTCTCGCATGCACATGTGTTGCAGCGATTGAATGAAAAATATGCCGATCCTAATGTGTGGGCAACGTATGGAAGCTACATCGAATATCCGAATTATTCGTATACGGTGGCCAATTTCGCATCGCCGCTTCCATCGAAGGTGGTTTCAAAAAATACGGTCCGCTCTTTTTCCAAAGAGCACTGGTGCATTTCGCATATGCGAACATTTTACGCAGGGCTTTTTAAACAGATCCGGCTGAACGACATTCTTTTCGAAGGGCAATATTACGATACGGCAGCCGATGTCGCCTTTATGATCCCATTGGCGGAAATGGCAGGAGAGCATCTGCAGTTTGTCGAGGATATTTTCTATATCTATAATCGCGCATCTCCTCTCAATGACAATAAACTGCGCGGCGAAAGACAAAGGCGCATTACAGCGCACATTCTCTCTTTATCCCCTTATTCGCGTTTATCTTCTCCTTTTACTATACCAGCTTGCGACGCTATCCATCTCATTGGATTTTCTTTTAATCGTCCCTTGCAGCTATATGCCTTTCTCGAATCGGTACAGAAGTATGCGAAAAATCTAGCCTCTATCAGTGTGATCTATCGGACCAGCTCTGATGCTTATGAAAGGGGTTATGCAGAGGTGCAACGTGCATTTCCACTGGTGCGTTTTTTGCGGCAGGGCGATGAGGCGCTTGATGCATTCAAGCCGATGCTTATGAAACTTTTACAGGAGAGCCCTGAGGAATATGTGACATGCGCAGTCGATGATATTATTCTTACAGACGAGATCGATTTTAAAGAAGGGGCTCACCTGCTTCGAAAAACAGGGGCCTATTGTTTTTGTTATCGATTGGGCCATCATGTGGATTACTGCTATTCGTTAGACCAAAAACAGGGCGTGCCTCTATTAGTTCAAGTAGATCCTGAGGCATTTGCGTGGTCCTTTGATCTGGGAAAAGGCGATTGGAATTACAAAACGACTTTGGATCTAGCCATATATCGCAAAGAAGACCTGATCAATCGATGGAAGGATCTGCAGTTTGTTCATCCCTATTCCCTAGAGACGGGATGGTATCTCACTGAGAAAATAGGCGGAATCGGGCTATGTTGTAGAGAAGCCAAAATGGTCAATATTCCTATGAATAAGGTGCATGCTTCTTCAAATCGCTCGATGAACAGCTATTCTCCTGAAGAACTTTTGTCAAAATTTAACGAAGGGCTTAAGATCGATATCGATGGGTTGCATCAAATGAAAAATCGTTCGGCGCATATCGAATACGATGTCCAGTTTATCAGGAGGTAACAATGAAAAAAATTCTGGTTCTTTTGGCTTTGAGTATACAGGTTATCTGCGCAGAGCCTTTTCTCAAAAGGGCTGAATGGCAAAAGGCTGTGCAGACCTCCGAAGATCAGACAAGGCTGGACTTTTTTCGATCATTATATGAAAAAACGCAAGATGGGCGTAACCCCCTAGGCGAAATCCCTAAAGTTTTCCATGTGATTTGGCTGGGGGCTCAAGTTCTTCCCGAACACTCTGTCGCAGCTCTGAAAACCTGGATGGACAAGCATCCGGGATGGGAGATGAAGGTGTGGACTGATCGCGATTGTATTGTCCCTATTTCTTCCGTACAAGTATGTACCGCAGATACTTTTCCTCTCCATGCGTGCGCTGACTGTTATTATAGTGCGGAGAGCTTTGAAGAGCGTTCGGTGATTTTGCGTTATGCTGTCTTGCTGAGTGAAGGGGGCATTTATATCGATCATGACGCTGAATGCTTAGTTTCGCTGGAGCCCATCAGAAAATCTCATGATTTTTTCTGCGGTCTTGAAGAGCCGGGTCCATCGATTCGCAGCTCCTCGATCAATCCTTCCTGCCATCTGATCGCAGCTACAGCCCAACATCCGATTCTTGAGAGTGCCACACAATGGATCATTGCGAATTGGGAGATTTATGAAAGTTTGTTCCCTGGAAGCGATCCCCTTTCCGTTTCCAATCGCATGGTGCATCGCAGCGTGCATGCTTTGTCTACTGCCATCGAAAACGGAGCGGCGCTTGACGGGCGCAAAGATAGTGTCTTTCCCCCAGAGTATTTTTGTTCTTTTGCAAAAAATACCGGGCAGTATGTCCTATTGGCTCCTAAATCTCTATTCGGCCAGCGCAGACAACAGGCTCAAAACAAAGAAAAGATGGAAGAGGCTTTCAGTTCGATCCGCACGCAGCTGCGCATATGCCTCTATCTCATTTTTGCATTAGCGGCTTTGAATCTGTTTCTCGGTGCAGTGATTTATCATTTGTATCGCAAAAGGAAAGGCAAGTGAAAAAGGTTTTTTCTGCATTTTTTTTCCTGGCTATTTATACAATTGCGTTGAGTGCGGATACGGATTTTGATGCGCTCATGGGCAAGAAGACCAAGCACTGGCATTTTGTCACTCAAGAAAACGATATTGCGTTCTTAAGGTTCGCGCAACAGATCTATGAAAAATATAAGGATGCGCAGTTCACAACGACAGGTTCCTATAAAATTCCGCCGGTCATCCATTTTATTTGGCTGGGGCCAAAACATTTTCCCCCTCAATCCGTGGAAAATGTGCGTACATGGATCGCGCAGAATCCGGGATGGAAAGTCAAATTATGGACCGATCGCGATCGGATGCCTCCCTGTGAAGGGATGGAGCTAATGCATGTAAAAGACTTTTCATTTTGCGCTTTAGGGAGACAATTTGATGAATCGGAAAACTGGGGAGAAAAGTCTGATATTCTGCGTTATGAAATTCTCTTTCAGGAAGGCGGCGTCTATGTCGATCATGATGCCAACTGTTTACAATCGTTTACCGGAATGCATAAGGGCTATGATTTTTATTGCGGCCTGGAGGCGCCTCATGAGCCCTTTGTCGGACGCAATATCACTTGCGGCAATGGAGTGATCGGCTCGCGTCCCCAGCACCCTACTGTAAAAGGCGTCATCGATCATATTGCGCACCGATGGGACATGCTTAAAGAAAAATTCCGCGGCAATGATCCCTACTCCAAGATCGAGATCGTCATGCAGCGCACCTATATCGCATTAACTGACTGTCTGATGGATACGTTGAATCGAGAGGGCAATACGGACATCGTGCTTCCCGCGGGTTATTTTTTTGCAAAAAGCGGTATTCCTTCTGTTTTTTCACAGCATTTCTATGCGACGAGCTGGGGTGATTTTTGCCATAAAAAATCGG
>Ga0209579_10002044_pt1 | contig 15952 bp, 16 predicted proteins | sample Coa_R1_2_FD_187152 | JGI IMG/M metagenome (GOLD analysis project Ga0209579, IMG submission 187152) | Surface soil microbial communities from Centralia Pennsylvania, which are recovering from an underground coalmine fire - Coalmine... | ecosystem: Environmental > Terrestrial > Soil >... | reverse complement strand
CTTGAGATCGACCACCGCGCGCAGGCTCCGCCCGATCAGCCGCTGGATTTCGACCGTGCGGCCGCTCTGCTTGCCGGCGGACGCTTCACGGCGCGTGCGTTCGAGCGTCGCGCGCGGCAGCATGCCATATTCGGCGGTGACCCAGCCGCGGCCCTGGCCTTTGAGCCACGGCGGCAAACGGTCTTCCAGCGTCGCCGTGACCAGCACATGGGTTTCGCCGAATTTCACGAAACACGAGCCTTCGGCGAATTTCACCACGCCGCGCTCCAGCGACACCGGGCGCAGTTCATCAGGCTGTCGGCGGCTCGGCCGCATCGGCGTCTCCCCGCGGCCACAAAAGCCGGCCGCGCCACGCTTTTAGAGCATGATCCGGCAAAGGGGAAACCCGGTTTTACGACACGTTGCCAGCCGCGCACGCTTCCCGCTACGCTTCCGCTCCGACAGGCGGAGGCCTCCATGGCAGCAGAAGCAACGCAGGCGCTGGCGCAATTCGTAACCGCATTGCGCTACGAGGACATTCCGCAGCGGGTGCGCGATTACTGCAAGACCCTGCTGCTCGATGCACTGGCCTGCGCGGTGTCCGGCCGGCTCGGCGAAGAGACGGTGCAGGTCGCCGCCTTCGCGTCGGCGCTGGCGCAGTCGAGCGAAGCGAGTGTGATCGGCGGTGCGCCGCTGTCGCTTGCCGGCGCGACGCTGCTCAATGCTTATCTGGTCACCGCGACCACGATGTGCGACGTGCATCGCGAGACGATGACGCACATCACGCCGGAAGTGATACCGCCGGCGCTCGCGATCGCCGAACGCGACGGCCTTGACGGCCGCGCGCTGCTCACCGCCATTGCCGCGGGCTGCGAAGTGACGACACGGATCGGCATCGGCACCGATTATCCGAAATTCCGCGCGCGGGGTTGGCACGGCCCCGGCATTTTCGGTCCGTTCGGCGCCGCGGCGGCGGTCGGATCGCTGCTCCGCTTTGACGCCGACACCATGGCGCGCGCGTTTGGCCTCGCCGGCAGTCAGGCCGCCGGCACCTTCGCCGCCTGGGGAACCCCGACGGTGAAATTCCATCAATGCCGCGGCGCGCTGTCGGGATTGATGGCGGCGCTCCTGGCGCAGCAAAAATTTGTCGCCACGCGCGAGTTCCTCACCGCCCCCGATGGCGGGCTCTACAACACCTATGTCGACGGCGGGAAGCCTGAAGCCGCCACCGCCGATCTTGGCTCCCGCTGGGAGCTTGAGCAGATCGCGGTGCGGCTGTGGCCGTCGGCAACGCTTATTCAGGGCATGAACACGGCGCTGTTCGATATCATCGGCAAGCACACATTCGACAGCGCGCGTGTCCGCAAGGTGCGCATCGGCTTGAGCCAGCCGGCCTTCGCCATGCACGGCGGCTTCGGTACCTACAAAGCCAAGTTCGAGGCGCTGCTTTCGGCGCATTACACCGCCGCCGTTATTTTGCACGACCGCGCGCTGACCCTGACGCAGTTCGAGCCGGCGCGTTACGACGATCCGAGACTGCGGCGCTTCGCAGCGGAGCAGGTCGAGGTCCGCGCCGAGCCTTCGGTTGCCGGCTCGCAGGCCGTGGTCGACATCGATCTGGCCGAGGGCACGACGCTCTCCGCGCTGTGCCGGCATCCGCTCGGCTCGTTCGAGAATCCGTTGTCGCGGGCCCAGATCGAGCAGAAGTTCCGCACCTATGCCGAGGACTTTCTGCGGGACAGTCATGTCACCGAGACGATCGGCGCGATTGAGCGGCTGGAGAATTTTGGCGCGATCGGCCGGCTGATGGATCTGCTGCGCCCCGCACCACGGGCGATGGCGGCCGCCGAATGATATATAAGGGGCGTCATGCCCAGCCACGATAGTCCCATCGGTGTGAATCAGGTCGGGCTGGCGCAGCTTAACGAGCGCTCGCGCGAGATTTTCCGCCAGGTGGTCGAAAGCTATTTGGCGACCGGCGAGCCGGTCGGCTCGCGCAATCTGTCGCGCATCATTCCGATGACGCTGTCGCCGGCATCGGTGCGCAACGTCATGTCGGATCTGGAACAGCTCGGGCTGGTTTATGCGCCACACACGTCGGCCGGGCGGCTGCCGACCGAAAAGGGACTGCGCTTCTTCGTCGATGCGCTGATGCAGATCGGCGACCTCACCGAAAAGGACCGCCAGGCGATCGAGGCGCAGGTCGCCGCTTCCGGCCAATCGAAATCGGTCGAGACAGTGTTGACCGAGGCGTCAGGCCTGCTGTCGGGTCTGACTCGGGCCGCCGGCGTCGTGCTCACGGCCAAGTCCAATGTGCTGCTCAAACATGTCGAGTTTGTCCGGCTTGAGCCGGAGCGCGCGCTGGTCGTGCTGGTTGCCGAAGACGGCCAAGTCGAGAACCGGGTGCTCAACATTCCGGTCGGCTTGCCGACATCGGCGCTCACCGAAGCATCGAACTTCCTCAACGCGCACATTCGCGGCAAAACGCTGGCCGACGCGCGCGGCGAGCTCGAACGCGCGCTGGTGGCGCGGCAGGCCGAGATCGACGAGTTGACGCAGCGGCTCGTTGCCGATGGCCTGGCGAGCTGGTCGGGCGGCGAGCGTGATGAGCGCAAGCTGATCGTGCGCGGCCAGGCCCATTTGCTCGAGGACCTTCATGCGCTGGCCGATCTCGAGCGCGTGCGGCTCCTGTTCGACGATCTGGAGACGCGGCGCGAGGTGATCGATCTGCTTGGCCGTGCCGAACGCGCCGAGGGCGTGCGCATCTTCATCGGCTCGGAGAACAAGCTGTTCTCGCTGTCCGGCTCGTCCACCATCGTGGCGCCCTATCACGATGCCGCCGGCCGCATTGTCGGGGTGCTCGGCGTCATTGGCCCGACCCGGCTCAACTATGCCCGGGTCATTCCGATGGTGGATTACACCGCCAAAGTGGTCGGCAAGCTGCTTGGCGGCTGACCTGACATAGCCCCAAGCGCTTGATTTTTACCGGAGCAGCCCTGATATCCGGGGCAGTGTTCAGCGGGGCATGATCTTGTCCGAAAACCGGTTTCCACTTTTCGGGATCATGCCGAAACGACGAGATGAGACATGACGGAACAGACCGCTCGGGCTGAGGACGAAGCGGCCAGGACGCCTGAGGAAGCGGCCGCCGCGGCGCCGCAACCCACCCCATCCACCGCGCTTGAGCGCGAGCATGCCGAGATGAAAGACCGGCTGCTGCGCACGCTCGCCGAGATGGAGAATCTGCGCCGCCGGACCGAGCGCGAAGTCACCGACGCCAGGCTCTACGGCGTCGCTTCATTCGCCCGCGACGTCCTGGTCGTCGCCGACAATATGCGCCGTGCGCTCGATGCCGTGCCGCCGGAGGCGCGCGCCGACGCCGATGCCGGCATGAAGTCGCTGCTCGACGGTGTCGAACTCACCGAGCGTGAACTCTTGAAGGCGCTGGAAAAGAACGGCGTCCGCCAATTCACGCCGCAAGGCGAGAAGTTCGACCCCAACGTTCATCAGGCCATGTACGAAGTGCCGGATGCGTCGGTTCCCGCCGGCAGCATCGTCCAGGTCGTGCAGCCGGGCTACATGATCGGCGAACGCGTGCTGCGGCCGGCATTGGTAGGCGTGTCGAAAGGCGGTCCCAAGGTCGCGCCGAAATCCGCCGCCGGCAACGACAACAGCGCCTCGGCCGCCGAATCCTGACTTAATTTATTTGATATCGATACTGTCGCGCACCGTGCGCAGTCGCGTTTGCGCGTCCGGCCAGTTGGCGGCGTTGGCCATGCCGATCATCTGAAGAAATCCGCTGCCGCCAAAGCGCAGCCACTGCGCCACCATGATGTTGCTGCCAGTGCGTGCGTCCTTGGCTTGCGCTACGGTTTGAAAGCCGGGCTGGTTGTTGATGCGCAGCGGTTCGGAAATGGTGAGGTGGACGTTTTCGATTCCCAAAATCTGATCGAACACCACGCGCGCGAATTGAGCGCGATCATCCGGCTCGGTCGGGCCCCCCGGAAACGCGCCGATGAACATGTGAGGCGAGAGATCCGTGGCGTCCGCAGGCGTCGGAGCGTCCGCCAGCACCACGGCGCGTCCGGCCATGACGTTGAGGACATGAAAGCCGGCCAGGTCGCCGATCGTGAACGGCAACAGGCTGAGCTTTTCGCTATCGGGCACGCTGTCGCGCACGGCAAGCGTCGCCAGCGCGGCGCGGATGACCGCATCGGGATAGGCGGTCTCGTTTATCGGTTCCTGCGCATTGACCAGTACGGTCAAATCTTTGGCCGGCGCCACCACCAGCCATTTGCGATACATTTTCTTGTCGGCTTCCTGTTTGCCGATAACCAGCGTCCCGGTGCCGAAAGCCAGCGGCAGGTCGGCGCGCGTCTCGACGGTGATGCCCTGCTTCTCCAGTGCATCGGTATCGAGGCTCTTCTTGAGGTCTTCATAGGCCGTGGGTGCCTGCGCGGCGAGCAGGATCGCTGCGTCCTTGTCCACGTCCTCAAAGCCCGGGAAGCTCTTGCTCACCACCATGCCGGCGGGCGGCACCAGGCCGACCACCGATGCCGGGGGGAAAGTCGGATCGGCGGCCCGAACCGGCGACGCGAAGAAAGAAAATACCAAGGCGGCGGCGAAGACGCCGGACGCCGTGGCTGGACAAATCTTGCTAGCGATCGTCATTCAGCGCCTCCGCCGCAGCCGTAAGCGGCCGCGGGCTCTCGGTAACAGGGCGAGTGACCCGGCGCAAAGTCAGATTGATCCGTCCGCCCTCGGCGAGCAAGGTCGAAGTGCCGGGCTCGATGCGGTCGACGCCGTGAAACGCCAGCCGATAGCCGCCGCCGAGCACCAAGGCATCGCCCGAGCTCAGCCGGAACGATCGGGTCGGATCGTTGCGCTTCGATCCGCCGACGCGAAACAGGCAAGTGTCGCCGAGCGAGAGCGACAGCACCGGAGCGTCGAAATCCTGTTCGTCGCGATCCTGGTGCAGGCCCATTTTCGCCGCCGGGCTGTAGAAATTGATCAGGCACGCCTGCGGCGGCTCGGGATAGCGGGCGAGATCATGCCACATCGCGATCAATGCGTCGGGCATCGGCGGCCACGGCCGCCCGGTGACGGGGTGCGTCGGCTGATAGCGGTAGCCGGCTTCATCGGAGACCCAGCCGAGCGGTCCGCAGTTCGACATGCGCACCGTGAATGGCCGGCCGGACTTCGGCATGCGCGGGGTGAACAGCGGCGCGTCGGCAAAAATCCGGCGCAGCGCCTCGAGCAACGCCTCCTGGGCGGCGCGATCGAGATAGCCGGGGCAGACGCGCAGCCCGGCGCGGTCGGTCTTCAAGTCCATCGGCGCGCTTTCATCCGGTCTTTACCGCATGCCCGGCAAAGTGCCGGCCATGCGCCGGCGTCGCAGCCTTTACGCGGTGGGCTCCAGCGCCGTCTACGCCAAAAATGATGGTCGCGAGTAACCCATTGCGCCTCGCTGACTTGCGGCCCCATGACGCCCTCCTATATGAGCCATGGGCAATCGCTTGGGGTCCACCCGGGCCGATTGAGAGTGATAAGGGGGTTGGATTGAGGGCGCCTTCGGGGCCTGCCCAACCTGCCGCAAGAGAGAGGATTTTAGACCATGGCTAAGGTCATCGGTATCGATCTCGGGACGACCAATTCGTGCGTCGCCGTTATGGAAGGCAAGACGCCGAAGGTCATCGAGAACGCGGAGGGAATGCGCACCACGCCGTCCATTGTCGCTTTCACCGACGACGGTGAGCGGCTGGTCGGCCAGCCGGCGAAACGCCAGGCGGTGACCAATCCCGAACGCACTATTTTCGCAGTCAAGCGCCTCATCGGCCGCCGCTATGACGACCCGATGGTGGAAAAGGACAAGAAGCTCGTCCCCTACAAGATTTCGCGCGCCTCGAATGGCGACGCCTGGGTGGAGATCGAGGGCAAGACCTATTCGCCGTCGCAGATCTCCGCTTTCATCCTGCAGAAGATGAAGGAGACGGCCGAGTCCTATCTCGGCGCCAAGGTCGAGCAGGCCGTCATCACCGTTCCGGCCTATTTCAACGACGCGCAGCGCCAGGCTACCAAGGACGCCGGCAAGATCGCCGGCCTCGAAGTGTTGCGCATCATCAACGAGCCGACGGCGGCGGCGCTCGCCTACGGTCTCGACAAGAACAAGAGCGGCACCATCGCGGTCTATGACCTCGGCGGCGGCACGTTCGATATTTCCATTCTCGAAATCGGCGACGGCGTGTTCGAGGTGAAGTCGACAAACGGCGACACCTTCCTCGGCGGCGAGGATTTCGATATGCGGCTGGTCAATTATCTGGCCGACGAATTCCAGAAAGAGCAGGGCATCGACCTGCGCCGTGACAAGCTCGCCTTGCAGCGGCTGAAAGAGTCGGCGGAAAAAGCCAAGATCGAGCTGTCGTCGACGACGCAGACCGAAATCAATCTGCCGTTCATCACGGCCGATGCGTCTGGTCCGAAGCATCTGACCATGAAACTCACCCGCGCCAAGTTCGAAGCGCTGGTCGACGACCTGGTGCAGAAGACCATTGAACCTTGCCGCCAGGCGCTCAAGGATTCCGGCCTTTCGGCCGCCGAGATCAACGAGGTGGTTCTGGTCGGCGGCATGACGCGCATGCCGAAGGTCCAGGAAGTCGTCAAGCAATTGTTCGGCAAGGAGCCGCACAAGGGTGTCAATCCCGATGAAGTCGTCGCGATTGGCGCGGCGATCCAGGCCGGCGTGCTGCAAGGCGACGTCAAGGACGTGCTGTTGCTCGACGTCACCCCGCTGTCGCTCGGCATCGAGACGCTGGGCGGCGTGTTCACGCGGCTGATCGATCGCAACACCACGATCCCGACCAAGAAGAGCCAGGTGTTCTCCACGGCCGAGGACGGCCAGACCGCGGTGACGATCCGCGTGTTCCAGGGCGAGCGCGAGATGGCGGCCGACAACAAGATTCTCGGCCAGTTCGATCTCGTCGGCATTCCGCCGGCGCCGCGTGGCGTGCCGCAGATCGAGGTCACCTTCGACATCGACGCCAACGGCATCGTCAACGTCCAGGCCAAGGACAAAGGCACCGGCAAGGAGCAGCAGATTCGCATCCAGGCGTCGGGTGGCCTCTCCGAAGCCGACATCGAGAAGATGGTCAAGGACGCCGAGGCTCACGCCGAGGAAGACAAGAAGCGCAAGGCCCAGGTCGAGGCCAAGAATCAGGCCGAGGCTCTGGTCCATTCCACCGAGAAGACGCTCGCCGAGCACGGCTCCAAGGTCGGCGAGGCCGAGCGCCGCGCCATCGAAACCGCCTTGGCAGATCTGAAGGAAGCCTTGAAGGGCAGCGACGCCGAGGCGATCACGGCCAAGACCAATGCGCTGGCGCAAGCCTCGATGAAGCTCGGCGAAGCGATGTACAAGCAAGCCGAACAGCAACCCGGCGGCGGCCCCGATGGCGGCGCTCCCGGCGGCGAGGCCAAGAAGGACGACGTCGTCGATGCGGAGTTCACCGAAGTCGACGACGACAAGAAGAACAAGAAATCGGCCTGATCCGGCGAGACGGAAATGCCGATGCGACTCGTCAAAACAGCACCCTCGGTCGCAAGATGGGGGTGCTTGTTTTTTGTCTTGTCATCGGTCTTTCCGGTATCGGCCAGGACTGATTGGACATCATCAGGGAAGGAATGATGGCCAAGCGCTGCTACTACGAATCCCTTTCGATCGAACGCACCGCAAGCGACGGCGACATCAAAGCCGCATTTCGCAAGCAGGCGATGCAGTGTCATCCGGACCGTAATCCGGGCGACGCCGAGGCCGAGCATCGCTTCAAGGAGATCAACGAGGCCTACGAAGTTTTGAAAGACCCGAACAAACGCGCCGCCTACGATCGCTTCGGCCACGCCGCGTTCGAGCATGGCATGGGCGGCGGCGCGTCGGCCGCGGGCTTCGGCGCCGACTTCGCCACCACCTTCTCCGATATATTCGACGATCTGTTCGGCATGAACGGCCGGCGCGGCCGCGGCACCGGCCGCGAGCGCGGCGCCGACTTGCGCTACAACATGGATATCTCGCTGCACGAGGCCTATGCGGGCAAGGCGGCGCAGCTTCGTATCCCGACCCCCGTCACCTGCGAAACCTGTTCCGGCTCCGGTGCGAAGTCCGGCACCAAGCCGAAGGTGTGTCCGATGTGCCAGGGCCAGGGCAAAGTCCGCCACGCCCAGGGCTTCTTCACGCTCGAGCGCACGTGCCCGCAATGCCAGGGCCGCGGCCAATCGATCGACAGTCCGTGCCCGGCATGCTCCGGTTCCGGCCGCGTTACCCGCGAGCGTACGCTGTCGGTGAACATCCCGCCCGGCGTCGAGGACGGCACCCGCATCCGGCTCGCCGGCGAAGGCGAAGCGGGCGTGCGCGGCGGCCCGGCGGGCGATCTCTATATTTTCCTGTCGATCGCCGCGCATCCGTTTTTTCAGCGCGAAGGTGCCGATCTGCATTGCCGCGTGCCGATATCGATGGTCACGGCGGCGATGGGCGGCGATTTCGAGGTCCCGACCATCGACGGCAGCAAGACCAAGGTGAAGGTGCCGGAAGGCACCCAATCCGGCCGGCGCTTCCGGCTTTCCGGCAAAGGCATGCCGGTGCTGCGCGCGCGGCAAAGCGGCGACATGTATGTGCAGGTCGTGGTCGAGACGCCGCAAAATCTGACCAAAAAGCAGCGGGACTTGCTGGCCGAGTTCGACAAGCTGTCGTCCACGGCGACCCAGCCGGAATCCGCGGGCTTCTTCGGCAAGGTCAAGGAATTCATCGACGGATTGGGCTCCCGCGCCGATTCCGACTGAGTGCCGGCCAAGCCTGACGCGCCGCCTCGGAGGCTGGTTTTTGTCCCTCGATTGTTTTAAAAGCGGCGTGATTTTGTCGCGTGGATGTCATGGCGCCTCCGGCCCTGCAAAAGTTTGAACAGAAGATCGGGCGCCAGATTCGCATGCTGGAATTCAGGAAAAACGTCATCGAGCGCAAGATCGAGAAGCAGATCCGGCTGTTCGAGCAGAAGCGCGACGGTATCGGCAAGAAAATCGAGAAGCAGATCCGCCAGTTCGAGCTGAAGAAAGGTATTCGGCTCGACGACGAAGTGCGTTTCATCCGCTCCTGGATCGAACGGCCGCTCTCCATCGGTGCCGTGACGCCGTCGGGAAAGATCCTGGCGCGCACCATGGCGCGCTATGTCGATCCGGACAGTTCCGGCCCGGTGGTCGAACTCGGGCCCGGGACTGGGCCGGTGACCGAAGCCTTAGTCGCGGCCGGCGTATCGCCGTCGCGGCTGGTGCTGGTCGAGTTCAATCCGTCGTTCTGCCGGATTTTGCAGTCGCGCTACCCCGAAGCCACGCTGGTGCAGGGCGACGCCTATAGCCTGCGGCGGCTCCTCGAAACGCTGCTCATCCAGCCGGCTGCCGCGGTCGTCTCCGGCCTGCCGTTGGTTACCAAACCGATCCGCGAACGCTGGCGGCTCATCCGCGACGCCTTCGATCTGATGGTGCCCGGCGCGCCGTTCGTGCAGTTCACCTATTCGGTGGCGTCGCCGCTGCCGAAACGGCTCGGCGGCTTCACCGCTGAAGCCTCCGAACGGATTTGGATGAATCTGCCGCCGGCGCGGGTGTGGGTTTACCGGAAGGCGTGACGGTCGCCATCCGCTCGTCCCCGGGAAAGCGGGGATCCAGCACTGGATTCCCGCTTGCGCGGGAATGAGCGGAAAGTATCACTGTCCCGATGCCCGCTCCAAAAATCCTGGTCATCCCCGGCTCATCGCGCATCGGCTCGAACAATGCGCGGCTTGCCGCGCTCGCCGCCAAGGAACTGGTGCTGGCCGAAGCCGAAGTGACGCGTATCTCGCTGTCGGACTATCCGCTGCCGCTGTTCGACGCCGACCTGATGTCCGACTCCGGGATTCCACAGGCGGCGGTGCAGCTCAAGCGCATGCTGACGGCGCATCGGGGCGTCTTCATCACCAGTCCCGAATACAGCGCTTCGGTGACGCCGCTGATCAAGAACACCATCGACTGGATTACGCGCGTGCGCGACCGCGGCGAGGCGGCCAATGCGGCCTTCAAAGGCCGCGTCTTTGCGCTCGGCTCGGCCTCAGCCGCCTCCCACGGCGGCTTACGTGCACTGCTGGCGCTGCGGCAGATTTTGGAGCTTGGCTGCGGCGCACTCGTGATCCCGGAACAGGTCGCGGTGGGAAATGCCGATCAGGCGTTTGACGACCGCGACAATCTGCGGGATGAAACGCTCGCCGCCGCGCTGAAGGCCATGGCCAGACGGCTGGTCGATCTCGCGAGCGTGATGGGCTAGGCGATTGAGACGGCGCAAGAGATGGCGCAGGAGACGGCGAAAGACATGAACGCTCGCGATCGCCTGATCGTCGCTCTCGATGTGTCCTCGGTCGAGGAGGCGCAAGCCGTGACGACGCGGCTCGGCGACAGCGTCACCTTCTACAAGATCGGCTATCAGCTTGCTTTCGCCGGCGGCCTTGGCTTCGCGCAGGCACTCATCGGCGCCGGCAAGCAGGTCTTCGTCGATCTCAAGCTGCACGACATCGGCAACACGGTGGCGCAGGGCGTCAAATCGGTGGCGCGGCTCGGCGCCACATTCTTGACCGTGCACGCCTATCCGGAGACCATGAAGGCGGCGGTTGAGGCGCGCGAAGGCAAATTGCGCATCCTTGCCGTTACCGTGCTGACCTCCCACGACGACGCCAATCTTCGCGAAGCCGGCTACGACACCACCGTGACGGCGCTGGTGGCCCGGCGCGCGGCGCAGGCGCGCACCATCGGCGTCGACGGGCTCGTGTGCTCGGGCGAAGAGGCGGCAAGCGTGCGCGCCATCGTCGGCGCCGGGCTCAGCCTCGTCACGCCCGGTATCCGGCCCGCGGGCAGCGCCGCCAACGAGCAGAAACGGATCATGGCACCGGCCGCGGCGATCGCCGCCGGCGCCGACTATCTTGTCGTCGGCCGCCCGGTCATCGCCGCCGCCGATCCGAAGGCCGCAGCCGACGCGATCGTCGCGGAAATTTCACAAGCAAAAAGCTGAAGGAGACGTCACATGGCAAAAGGTTACTGGATCGGGCGCGTCGATGTGAACAACGAGGACGGCTACAAGCCCTATGCCGCGGCCAATCCCGCGATCTTCAAGAAGTTCGGCGGCAAGTTCGTGGTGCGCGGCGGCAAATTCGAAAACCCGGAAGGCACCAGCCGCTCGCGCAACGTGGTCATCGAATTTCCCGACTATGCCGCCGCGCTGGCCTGCTACCGCTCGCCGGAATATCAGGCCAACATCAAGGTGCGGCAGCCCCATGCGGTGATCGATATCATCGTCATCGAGGGCTACGACGGGCCGCAGCCGTAATCGGCGCGCCGCGTCCGCGGGAGGGGACACCATGGCCAAGGGCTACTGGATACCGCAGATCGATGTCAGCAATCCGGAGGGTTACAAGGCCTATATGGCGGCGACGCCGCCGGCGCACGAAAAATACCACGGCACTGCACTGGTTCGCGGCGGCAAGATGGAGGTGGTGGAAGGCCGCGCCCGCAGTCGCGTCGTGCTGCGCGAATTTCCCGATTACGCCGCGGCGCTCGCCTGCTATTGCTCGGAAGAATATCAGCGCGCCCGGCCGCTGCGTCTGCCGCACTCGCAATGCGATTTCATCATCGTCGAAGGTTCCGATGACACGGACAGGCCGCAGCCGGCTTCGCCATCCGCGGCGGCGGCGCGCAAGGGCTACTGGATCGTGCAGATGGATGTACCCGATCCGGAAGGCTACAAGCCCTATATGGCGGCGGCGCCGGCGGCGGTCGGCCGTTTCGGCGGCCGCTTCCTGGTGCGTGGCGGACGTCGCGAAGTTACCGAGGGCAGGGCGCGCGCTCGCAGCGTGGTGCTGGAGTTTCCGAGCTACGACACGGCGCTCACCTGTTTCAGCTCGCCGGACTATCAGGCGGCAAAAAAGCTCCGTGACGGCAAGGCGGAGTTCGATCTGGTCGTCGTCGAGGGCTACGACGGCCCGAAGTTCTAGCGTTGCTGGCATAATCCCGCCCCGCTATACCCGCCCCCAAACAGGGAACAGGCCCGATGGCTGCTGCGAATTCCAACATGCGGGTGGTGATTGCCGGCGCCGGCGGGCGTATGGGGCGCACGCTCATCAGCGCCATCGCCGCCACCAGGGGCATGGCGCTGGCCGGCGCCGTCGACGCGCCGGGCTCTGCCGTGATCGGCCGCGATGCCGGCGAGCTGGCCGGGCTTGGCCCGAACGGCATCAAGGTCACGAGCGACGCCGCGGCGCTCCTGAAAGACACCGACGGCCTGATCGAGTTTACGATCCCGGCAGCAACGATCGCCTTTGCCGAGATGACCGCCGCGGCGGGCCTCGTCCACGTCATCGGCACCACCGGTCATTCGGCGGAAGAGGAAGCCGTCATCGCCAAGGCAGCCAACCGCGCCACGATCGTCAAGTCGGGCAATATGAGTCTCGGCGTCAACCTGCTCGCCGGTCTGGTGAAGCAGGTGGCGAAGACGCTCGACGACGATTACGACATCGAAATTTTCGAGATGCATCACAACAAGAAGATCGACGCGCCGTCCGGGACCGCGCTGATGCTCGGCCGCGCCGCCGCCGCCGGGCGCGGCATCGATCTCGCGACCCATTCGGCGCGCGGCCGTGACGGCATGACCGGCGCGCGCAAGCCGGGCGATATCGGCTTCGCCTCGCTGCGCGGCGGCACCAATATCGGCGAGCATCGCGTGATCTTCGCCGGGCCGGCCGAGAGCATCGAGCTGACGCACCGCGCCGAGGACCGCCTGATTTTCGCGCGCGGCGCGTTGCATGCGGCGCTTTGGGCGCGCGGCAAAAAGCCCGGGCTCTATTCGATGGCCGACGTGCTGGGCTTGAGCGACAAGTAAAGGCGTGAGCGCTCCATGACGCAGCAGCAAGCGACCAAGACGAAGCGCATCATCTATGGGCTGATCGTTCTGGGATTCGCCGGCCTGATCGGCGCTCATGAAATCGCGCCGGCCGACGACAACGCGGACATGACCTGGCCGTTGATCCTCGCGGGCGCAGGCACGCTGTGTTTCGTCGTTGCGGGCCTGATGGCGCGCAAGCTGATGAGACAAATCGCGTCGAAATAATCGCTGATGTCCAGCATGGAGACCGCCCCGGATGGCGCGGTCTCAATCCGTGCGCAGCAGCGATTTTCCGGTCATTTCTTCCGGCTTCGGCAATTCCATCAGTTCGAGCAGCGTCGGTGCGATGTCGGCGAGCTTGCCTTCCGCCACCAGCGCCCGGTTGCGCGCGCCGAGCAGCACCACCGGCACCGGATTGGTCGTGTGCGACGTGTGCGGCCCGCCGGTTTCCGGGTCGCGCATCATTTCGCAGTTGCCGTGGTCGGCGGTGACGAGGAGCGCGCCGCCGGCCTTCTGGATCGCATCGGCAATGCGGCCAAGCCCGGTGTCCACGGTCTCCACCGCCTTGATCGCCGCCGGTAGGCTGCCGGTATGGCCGACCATGTCGGGATTGGCGTAGTTGAGAACGATCATGTCGTATTTGCCGGAGTCGATCGCGGCCACCGCCTTGTCGGTAAGCTCCGGCGCCGACATTTCCGGCTGCAGGTCGTAGGTCGCGACCTTGGGCGAGGGCACCATGATGCGGTCCTCGCCGCGATAAGGCCTCTCGCGGCCGCCGTTGAGGAAATAAGTGACGTGCGGATATTTCTCGGTTTCCGCCATGCGGAGCTGGGTGCGGCCGGCGTCCGAGACCACTTCGCCAAGAATGTGAGCGAACGACTGCGGCGGAAAGATCGCCTGCATGAATTTTTCGAGTTCGTCGCTGTATTGCGTCATGCCGACGGCGGCGGCGAGTTTCACCACGCGGCGGCGCGGGAAACCGGAGAATTCGGGGTCGAGCGTGGCGCCGAGAATCTCTCGCACCCGGTCGGCGCGGAAGTTGAAGCAGAGAACGCCGTCGCCGTCCTTCATGCCGTGATAATCGCCGATCACGGCGGGAACGATGAACTCGTCGAACTTCTTGTTGGCGTAGGCGTCGGCGATCACCGCCGGCGCGTCGGCAAAGCGCGGGCCGTCGGCCTCGACGATCGCGGCATAGGCTTTGCTCACGCGGTCCCAGCGCTTGTCGCGGTCCATGGCGTAGTAACGGCCGCACACCGTGGCGACCGGTACGGAGTTCGGCAATGCCGCCAGCAAACGCCTGATGTCGTCGCCGGCGGATTGCGGCGGCGTATCGCGGCCGTCGGTCAGCGCATGAACCACGGCCGGCACGCCGGCATCAGCCAGGATTTTCGCCAGCGCCGCGCCGTGATCCTGATGCGAATGTACGCCGCCCGGCGAAACCAGCCCGATGAGGTGACAGGTCCCGCCGCTGTGTTTCAGCTTGTCGATCAGCCCGGTGAGCGCCGGGGCGTGCCCGATCTCGCCGCTCTTGATGGCATTGCCGATCCGCGGCAGATCCTGCGTCACCACGCGGCCGGCGCCGATGTTGAGATGGCCGACTTCGGAATTGCCCATCTGCCCGTCGGGTAATCCGACGTCCTTGCCGGAGGTGCGAAGGAAGCCGTGCGGGCCGGCCTGCCACAGCCGATCGAAGGTCGGTGTTCTGGCCTGACGTACGGCATTGTCGGCGTCATCTTCGCGCCAGCCGAAGCCGTCGAGAATCACCAGCATGACCGGACGCCGCCGCTGCATGTCGTTCCCTTTCAGGCCGATAACGCATGAGCGGTATTGCGGATCGGCCGTATCGTCAATCAATGGCCGGGCGGCGACGATCCTCCCTTGTAACTCACGAATCGCCGCACGGGATACGATGCCTGGCGCGGTGGCAGGCGAGAGACCGCAGCGACCGAGGGCAACCAAGCCCGTGGGAGAGCAAGGGTCTTCGCCTGCCGTTCCATCGAACCCGGACAGTCGCTTGGGCCGCACAGCGAGCCCGCTTGCGCAAGGCAGGGATCAGATGGACGCCATTGTTGTCGGTATCGATGTTGCCAAGGATCGGTTGGATGTCTGCGTGCGTCCGAGCGGTGAGAGCTTTGTCACCGCCCGCAATGGCGCGGGCATCGAAGACCTGGCGGAACGGTTGAAGAAGCTTGCGCCGGGTGTTGTCGCGATCGAGGCCACAGGCGGCTTTGAGACGATCGTGGCAGCGGGCCTGGCTGCGGCGGCTTTGCCAGTTGTTGTGGTCAATCCGGCGCAGGTGCGAGCCTTTGCTGTGGCGCTCGGCAGAAGGGCCAAGACCGACCCGATCGACGCTGCCGTGATCGCGCATTTTGTCGAAGCCACCAAGGCGGCGCCGCGGCCGCTTCCGGACGAGACCACGCGATTGCTCGCCGATCTGATTGCGCGGCGGCGCCAGATCGTCGAAATGATGGCCGCCGAGGGTCAGCGGGAGCAGCGTCTGACCAACAAGCGCCTGCGCAGAAGCATCGCCCGGTTGCGCAAGGCGCTGGAGAAAGAGTTGGCCGAGCTCGACGGTGAGATTGACGATCATGTGCGGGGTTCCCCGGTATGGGCCGCCAAGGAGGATCTCCTGGCCTCCGTTCCCGGTGTCGGACCGGTCGTCGCCCGCACCTTGATCGCCGAGCTGCCGGAACTGGGCTCGCTCGATCGCCGCAAGGTTGCCGCGCTGGTCGGCCTTGCGCCCTGGACCCGCCAGTCCGGCCAATGGCGCGGCAAAAGCTTCATCGGCGGCGGCCGAAAGTCGGTCCGCAATGTGCTGTTCATGGCTGCAATGGTTGCCGCTCGTCACAATCCAGTCCTCAAACGATTCCGCGATCGACTGATCGACGCCGGCAAGCCCAAGCTCGTTGCCATTATCGCCGTCGCGCGAAAGCTTCTCATCATCCTCAACGCTATCCTTCGTGATAAAAGGCCATGGCAGCCAAAAAACGCTTGACTGCTAAGACAGTCGCTCTCCCCGCATGCGGGGAGAGG
>Ga0209579_10002043_pt1 | contig 15956 bp, 17 predicted proteins | sample Coa_R1_2_FD_187152 | JGI IMG/M metagenome (GOLD analysis project Ga0209579, IMG submission 187152) | Surface soil microbial communities from Centralia Pennsylvania, which are recovering from an underground coalmine fire - Coalmine... | ecosystem: Environmental > Terrestrial > Soil >... | reverse complement strand
ACCTACAACAACGTCCGGCCGCACCAGGCGCTCGGTTACCTCACTCCGAACGAGTACCTCGCTCAATGGCAGGCGGCTCAGCGATGAATTTGGAGGCTGGTGTAGTCGGATCTACTGGACCAGTACACGCACTTGACAGTGTCTGCGGCCGCTTCTACAATTGTTTGTGACGACTTTTTGTCTTGATATGAAACTTCGTCACAGAACAAGGAGCTTCCGGATGGCTAACGCTCCCGTGCCGCAGGAAGACCCGGAGCAGCTGGCGCGGTTCAACGCCCGGATTTCCGCCGGCGACCAGCTCGAGGCCGGGGAGTGGATGCCGCAGCAGTACCGTTTCGAGGCGCAGCGCCTCATCCAGATGCACGCCAACTCGGAGATCATGGGGGCGCTGCCGGAACGGGAGTGGATCCCGCGGGCGCCGACGCTCGCGCGCAAGATGGCGTTGACGGCCAAAGTCCAGGACGAGGTCGGCCACGGCATGCTGTTGTACCGCGTCGCGGAAACGCTCGGCCGGCCGCGCGAGGAGATGTACGCGGAACTCGTCGAGGGCCGCGCCCGCTTCCACAACGTGTTTCACTATCCCGCGGAGACGTGGGCGGACGTGGCGATCATCCAGGTATTCGTCGACGGCGCGGCGATGCAGACGCAGGGAGCGCTGCGCTCGTGCTCGTACGCGCCGTACTCGCGCGTGCTGAAGCGGATCTGCTACGAAGAGGACTTCCACATCCAGCTCGGCCTCGATGTGTGGCGGGCGCTCGCCGAGGGCACGCCGGCGCAGCGCGCGATGCTGCAGGACGCGCTCAACCGGTGGTGGACGCCGATCATCCATTTCTTCGGCATGCCGGACAAAGTGTCGCCCCATACCGAAGCGATGCTGGCCTGGCGCCTCAAGGTGAAGTCCAACGAAGAACTGCGGCAGCAGTTTCTGAGACGGTTCGTCCCAATCATTCTGGAATACGGTCTCGCGGTACCCGATCCCGGGCTGCGCTGGGTCGAGGCCGAGCAGCGCTACGTGTATACCGAGCCCGATTGGGAAGAACTCAAGCGCGTCGGCCGCAACGGCGGGCCGAAGAGCGCGGAGCGCCTGGCGCTGCGGCAGTCGTTCTACCGCCAGCACGCGTGGATTCGCGAAGCCCTCGGCCACCGGATCGCCGCGGCGGCATGAGCTCCCCGGCCATACCCGCGGGGTCCTGGGTCCGTGCCCTCGAGGCCCCGGCCGACGTGTGGGCGGTCTTCCTGCAGGCGCGCCGGCGGGACGCGCATGTCTACGTCGGCGACGTCCATGCGCCGGACGCGGAGATGGCGCTGCTCCTCGCCAAGGAGAACTATGCGCGCCGCGACCCGTGCGTCAGCCTGTGGGTCGTCCCGGCGCGCGACATTCGCGCGACCGCGGAGGACGCGGCGGAGATGTTCGTACCGGCGACCGACAAGAGCTACCGATTCGGCGGCTCCTACCGCCAGCAGCAGCGCGTGTACCGCGGCGGCTACCACACCGCCCCGACCGAGGACGACCGCTAGCCGTGCCGGCCGCCCTCGCAACGATCGCCGATCCCGCCGTCCGCGCGGCGTTCCGGGAGTGGCTGCTGCGCGTCGCCGACGACGAACTGACGATCGGCCACCGGCACTCCGAATGGACCGGCGTCGGGCCGGACATCGAAAGCGACGTCGCGATGAGCAGCATCGCGCAGGAAGAGCTCGGCCACGCGCGGCTGTTTTACGAGCAGGTCGCGGGCGACCAGCCCGGCGGCCCCGACCTCCTCGCGTTCGGCCGCCCGCCCGCGGAGTTTCGCAACGCGGTCCTGCTCGAGCAGCCGAACCACGGCTGGGAGTTTTCCATCGTGCGCCTCGCCCTGTACGAAACGTTCGAGGGACAGCGCCTCGGACTGCTGGCGCGGTGCGGACAGGAACCGGTCGCCGCGATCGCCGCGACGCTCGGACGGGAAGAGCGCTACCACGGGCTGTTCGCGGCGACGTGGCTCGAGCGGATGGCGCGGCCGTCCGCGGACGCCCGCGCGCGCGTGCAGGCGGCGCTCGACGCGGCGTGGCCCTACGCGCTCGGGTTCTTCGAGACGACCGAGGCCGATCCGATTTTGATCAACGCCGGGCTGCTGCACGAATCCGCGGAACGCCAGCGCGACGCGTGGGAGGCGGCGGTGCGGCCGCTGCTCGAGGGCTGCGGCCTGGCGATTCCGGCCGCGGCGCCGGCCCTGGGAGGCCGCCGCGGGGTGCATACGCCCGACCTCGCGCAGATGCACGCGGAGATGACCGAGGTCTGGGGCTCCGATCCGGAGGCGCGGTGGTGAGCGCCGCTCGCCCCGCGCCAGACGGGGTGACTCAGGCGCCGCTCGAACAGGCCGCCTGGGACGTGCTGCGCAGCGTCGAAGACCCCGAGCTCCCGATCGCGATCACGGACCTCGGCCTCGTGCGGGACGTGCGGGTCGACGGCGAGTCGCGCGTCAGCGTGCGGCTCGTGCCGACGTGGACCGCGTGCCCGGCGCTCGCGGTGATCCGCGGCCGCATCCGCGACGGCCTGCTCGCCATCCCCGGCGTGCGCGACGTGTCGGTGGAGTACACGTACGACGAGCCGTGGACGCTGGAGCGCATGACGGACCGGGGACGGGAGCAGCTCGCGGCGCACGGCCTCTCGGTCCCGTCCTGCCGCTTCGCCGAGCCGCCGGTCTGTCCGTACTGCGGGTCGCACGACGTCGCGATCGACAGCCTGTTCGGCCCGACGCTGTGCCGCTCCACGTACATCTGCCGGCACTGCCGCAACCCCTTCGAGCGCTTCAAGCCTCCGGCCGAATCGTAAGCGGTGACACAAAAGGCGGTGCCAATCTACGACTTGGGGGGAACGATGAGGAGCTGGCGCGCAAAGGCCGCGGTGCTTGCCTTGGGCATGGCCGTATTTTCCGTCACGCAGGTGGACAAGGCGTTCGGACTCGACATCGCGGGGATAACGGTCGGCGTGAAACCCACGCTGATCACGAGCGGAACGGACGTCATTCCTGGCTCAGTGAGGACGCCCGCCGTCTTCAAGCTGAGGATTCGCGTCAACACCAACGGAAAGAACTTACGGTTGTGCCTGGGCTCCCCAAGTGATTTCTCATCCGGGGCCTGCCCGCAACCGGTCGCGTTCTCGAGCCGCGACGGTTCGGGGCAGCTCAGGGAAGGCCTGGGAGTGGTTGACACGACCCAGCTGTTCGGGAAGGTGCTCTACATCTACAACGCCACGTCCGGTGCGCTCCCGACTGAAATCGTGAGCTTCACGCTGACCGTCGAGTGAACCGGCGCTTCACGGTTTAGATCGCGTCGATTACCGCCTGCAGCACGCTCGCGGCGGCGACCATGCCGGCGACCGTGGCGTGCTCGCCGGCGTTGTGCGCCTGGCCCGACGACCCGGGACCGAGGTTGACAAAGTCCCGGGTCCGCTCGGCAAAAATCGAGAGGTCCTGCCGCCCCTGCGAGAACTGTAGCGGCGCGTCGCCCTGGATCCGCGCGAGCGCCGCGGCCGCAACCGCGAGCGTGTGGCCGTTGCGGTCGGCCAGCGTGGGAAGACAGAGCTTCGTCACGTCGAGTTCGTGCGCGGTCCCGTCGATCGAGCCCCGCAGTTCGCCTTCGAACGTGCCGTAGTCTTCCCCGGGCGCGAGCCGCCGGTCGACGGTCAGGTGCAGCCGGTCGGGGATGATATTGTCCGCGATCCCGGCGCGCGCGGCGACGACGGAGAGGGAGGGGACGCTCTGAACGCCGGGCGCGACCTCGACCCCCTTGTGGCGGGCGGCCGTCTCGGCGATGCGCTTGATGACGTCCATCCCGCGGTAGATCGCGTTGTCGGCGCGGCGCCAATCCGACGAATGACCGCTGCGCCCCAACACGGTGAGATGTCCGATCGCGCGCCCCTGGCAGCCGACCCCAATCGACAGGCGCTTCTTCGCCTCGTCGTACGAGGGCTCGGTCGTGATCGCATAGTCGGGAGAGACCCGCCCGATCAGCCGGCGCACGCCGTTGCGCGGCGTCACGGCGCCGCCTTCCTCGTTGTTGGTGAAGGCGAACCAGGCGCGGACCTTCGGGCGCGCGTGCTGGGCCAGCCACATCATGCACGCGAGCCCCGCCTTCATGTCCGACGCGCCGAGGCCGATGATGCGGCCGTTCTCAACCCGCGGGGAGAACGGATCCTGCTTCCAGCCGTCGACCGGAGGGACCGTGTCCATGTGACCGTTGACGACGAGCAGGCGGTCGCCCGAGCCCACCTCGGCGGTCACGTTGCCTTCCTCGTCGCGCTCAACGCGGACGTTCGCGCGCTCGAGCGAGTCGTAAATGTACTGCGAGATCGCCGCTTCTTCGCCGGTCACGCTGCGGATCGCGACGAGATCGCAAAGCGTCCGCTCGAGATATGTGGCCATGTCCGTCACGAATCGATCGCCCCCTCGCGGTGCAAACGGCTCACGTGCCGTTGACGCATGCTTCGGTCGCGGCCGTCACCGGCCCTGCGGCAACAGCCACTCCCGGCTGCGCTACCGCGATGGATACACGATTCGGAATCGGTCGTACGACTCGATGAGCGACGTCCCGGTCGCGGGATCACGGAACGCGTACTCATACCGGCTGACCCGCGAAAGGAGCAGCGGACGCCCGTCCTCCGTGGCATCGGCGCCGATCGGCCGCAGCGCATGCGGATCGCTGGTCCCCAGCGGGCTCGTCGTCAAGAAGTAATCCATGACGAGCCGCTCCCTCATCAGCGCCGCCAGCACGCGCGGACCGCCTTCGGTCAGCACGAGCCGCACGCCGCGCGCACCGAGCGCCTGAACCGCCGCGCGCGCGGCCGGCCGCCCGTCCGGACCCGCGTCCACGCGGACGACCTCGACGCCGAGCGCCTCCACGCGCCGGACCTGCTCGGGGGTTGGCCGGTGGCCGGTGATGATCAGCCGGTCGAACCGCGGGTCGGTGAAGAAACGCCTCGCCAGCACTTCGTCGCTCCACGCGAGGTCGGTGGCGAGCAGCGCGGCGAGCAGCCGCGGACCGCGCCCGGCGGCGGCGCGGAGCGCCGCATCCCCCTCGGGCACCACCGCGGTGACGTCCTCGGCCAGCATCGTCCCGACGCCCGACAGCAACACGTCGGCCGACGTCCGCAGGCGTCCCAGGACGAACCGGTCCACCGGCGTCCCGATCGGCGCGGCCTTGCCGTCGATCGTCGCCTCGCCGTTCTGCGTCATCACCATGTTGGCGATCACGGACGGGAGGCCGTCCGGGCCCGGCGGCACGTCGAGGCGCGCGTAGAATTCGTCGAGCGACACGTCGCGCGGATAGGGCTCCGCGGCGTGCCACACCAACCGAACGGTGGGAGGGAGGGAGAGGCTGCGCTTCCAGCCGGCGCCGCTCACGATGCGCTCACGCGACCTCCTTCCGGACAGTCGCGCAACTTTCCCTCATCGGCGCCCGCCCGTTTCCGCGGCCTGCGTATCGCCGACCGCGCATTGACGGCCGCTCTGGATTGTTACTACGATGCTGTCATGTCTGCGATGGACGACACCGCTTGGCAGCACCTCTGGAAGGCGCTCGATGTACTCGCGGCACGGGCGCTCGATCTCCGGAGACTCTCCCAAGAAGAGCCGCTGAAGAAGGCCCGGCCCGATTATCCGCATGGCGGTATCGGGCGGTCGCACGAAGACGAGCTGCGCGCCGTCTTCGCGGACTTGGCGCGGACGCTTGCCGAGGTGACCCGGCTGCTGCCGTCCGTGCTGCCGGACGGAACGGCGCCACCAGACGTCGACGACGAAACCCCAAGCGCGCTCGCGGCCCGGCTCTCGACGCTCGAGAAGCTCACCGCCAACCTCGCGCGGGAGGCGTTCGAACCGCTGCCGCCGCTGCCCCCGCACGCGCCGCCGTACCTGGTGACGCTGCCGGGCCACGACCTGCCGGGGACTACAGCGCTGCTGCTCGGCAGCAATATCATCGAGACGGTCGGGGCGCTCCGCAACGCACTGCTGGCCGCCGCGAACGCGGCGCCACGCCGGCCGTAGGCGATCGTGACGTCGGCCTTTGCCTGCGATCTGACCGTCTTCACACCGGCGCAGAGGGAGCGCCTTCGCGCCCTGGTTCAGCGGGTATTCGGGGCGTGCCGGGACGCCGAGGAGTTGCCGGAAGGTTTCCGCCTGCGGTTTCCCCCCCAGGCGAACGACGGTGCGGCGCGGACGGCCGGCGACGGGCCGCTCGTCCTGTCCATCGCCGAATGGATCACGCTAGAGCGCCTGTGCTGCCCGAGCATCACGTTTGCAATCGAGTTCGAAGAGAAGCGGGGACCGATCGCGGTACGCATGACCGGCCGCCCCGGGATCAAGCCGTTTCTCCTTGCGGAGTTCAACGGCCGGATCTCCGAAAAACTGCCTCCCGCCCGGTAGACATCGGGGCGGGAGGCTACGATCTCACCGTGGATTCGTTCTAACCCTGGCTAACCGCCGACCGCCGCGGCAACATGCGGCTTGATCACGTCGAGCGGATCGAACTTGCCGCCGAGGATCGGATCGCTCCGCACGCCGAGCCACTGCTCGAGCACGGTGCTGTAGACGCTGCGAAAGTCGATCCGGTACTTGAGGTCGCCCTGATCGAGATCGGTCAGGCTCGGGTGCACGCCGTGCACGCCGGGCTTCACCTGGCCGCCGACGAGCAGCATGGGCGCGGCCGTCCCGTGGTCGGTGCCCCCGGAGGCGTTTTCGGCGACGCGCCGCCCGAACTCCGAGAACGTCATCAGCAGCACCTTGTCCTGAATGCCCTTCGTCTTCAGGTCGCCGAGGAACGCGCCGAGGCCCGCGCCCATCGACTCGAGCAGGCGGTCGTGCCGGCCGGCCTGCGTCACGTGGGTGTCGAACCCGCCGAGGCCGACGTAATAGACTTTGGTCGGCGACCCGGCCGCGATCAGCTCCGCGATAACCCGCAGCTTCTGCGCAAATGGATCTTTGGGATACCCGGATCCGGCGTCCTGCGCGAGCCGCCCGGCCAGTTTATTGAGGTCCGCCGCGGCAAGCAGCGCGTTCATCTCGGTGTGCGCGAGGAAGTCGACGAGCGGCTCCTCGCCCGGCACCGGCTGAATCAGCCGCCGGAACGCCTCGACCTCCGCGGGACCGCCGCCCTGCACCGGATGGAACCCGAACCGGGCGATGTCGTCGACGGCGACCACGCGCGGGGCGTCGCCCTGCATCGCGAGCGGCATCTCAGCCGACAGCGTCATGCCGGCGCTCGACCCGCAGTCGGGGCACTCGCTGTCGAAGAGCCGGCCGAGCCAGCCGGTCTTGGGTCCGGCGCCCGCCGGGTCGGCGGTCTGCCAGATCTCCATCGACCGGAAGTGGCTCCGGTTGGGGTTCGGATAGCCGACGCCCTGGACGACGGCCACGCGCCCATCGTCGTACGCGCTCTTGAGCGCGCTGAGCGCCGGGTGCAGGCCGACCTCGTCGGTCAGCCGGAGCACCTTCTGCTGCGGCACGGCGAGCTTCGGCCGCGCCCGGTAGTACTCGTCGTGCACGAACGGCACGACCGTGTTCAGGCCGTCGTTGCCGCCGCCGAGCTGCACCACGACGAGCGTGGGCCAGTCCGGCCGGCCCGCGGCGGACGCCGTCTGCCGAAGATCCCACGGGTTGTTGAGCGCGAGCGCCGTCCGCGTCAGAAACATCGGCGCGGTCCCGCCCGCGGCCAAGATGGTCAGCCCCTTGGTCAGAAACTCCCGCCGGGTCGTCATTGTGCGCATGGTTCGTTTCTCCCCTCGATGACGCGTCGTCAGGCGACCAGGTACTCGGGAAGGCTCATCACGAGATGCACGGCCTCTCGCGAGGCCCGCCCGCCGGTCGCGAGGGCGAGCGTGCCGTGCCGGTGCGGCGCGAGCGGGCGCGCCAGGAGCCGGGCGACGGCGGCCTCGAGCGTCGGGAACGCCGTGTCGTCGACGGGCCCGAGACGGCCGGAAATGAGCCCCGCGGCGAGATCGGTCCGCGCGAAGATCGTACCGGCGTTGATCCATGACGCGCCGCCGTGCCAGCCCGCCACGGTGGGCGGGAAGAACAGCCGCTGGCCCATCGCGCCGGTGGCCTGAAACACCCGCACCCAGTCCGGCGCGTTGATGCCGAGATGCCGCACCGCGCCGACCGCGAACTCGACCGGCCCTTTGACCTGGGCCAGCATCGCGTCCGGCCGGTAGAACGCCTGCGAGCGGAACAGCATCTTCAGCGCCGGCGAGAGGTCGTAGGCCGACGCGCGCAGCTGCCGCGCCATCGCGTCGACGAGCGCGGGATCGGGGGTGGGGGACACGAAGAACGCCGCGAGCTTGCGGGCGATCCACCGCGGCGTCGCCTCCTGCGCCAGGATGATCCGCATGATGTCGGCGCCGTCCCAGCGGCCGGCCTGCCCGAGAAACATCTTCGGGCCATCGTCGTGGATCGCCGGCTTGAAGTCAAAGACGCGGCGGTCGTCCCCCGTGCGGTAGTCGCGGAGCGTCCAGCCGGTCCAGGCGCGCGCGGATTCCTTCACGTCGTCTTCGGTGTAGTGCCCGATGCCCATCGTGAAGAGCTCCATGAGCTCGCGGGCCCAGTTCTCGTTCGGGTGGCCCTTCCGGTTGGCGTCGTTGTTGAGATAGCGCAGCATCGCGGGGTCGCGTGCCACCCCGTCGAGGAGCCGGGCGAAGTTGCCGGCCGCGTGGCGGCGGAACAGCTGGTTCTGGTTGAACATCGCGATCGCATCGTGCACGTCCGCGAACGCGCTGGTAAAGTGGCCGTGCCAGAAGAGGACCAGCTTCTCCTGCAGCGGCGCGGGGGACGTCGCCATACGGTCGAGCCACCAGGCCGCGAGCGCGACGATCGCGCGGCCGTGCTGGCGGCCCGTCTCCTGGTACAATCCGCGGAGCTCCGGATGCGTCTTGAGGTCGATTCGCTGCCTGGTCGCGCGCAGGGCCTCGAGCGTCGATTCCAACTGCCGCTCCGCGGCGCGGACGTCGTCGAAAACGGCCGGCGCTGCCGGCTCCGCGGGAAACGCGAACAGGGCGTCGACCGTGCGGTCGCAACCGGCGGCCACGGCGCGGTCCACCTCGTCCGGCAGGGGGCCGAAGCCGGCGCGACGGAGGAGATGCGCGGCTTTACGCGCGTCCCATGGATCGGCGGACGAGGGAGCAAACGGGTCGAGGACCCCGGGCATACCGAAACCTCCCCCAGCAGGAAGACTCCCCGCGCCGAGTGGGCCGGCGCGGCTTTCTCCTTAAGCGCGGGAAACGCGGCCTGAGTTCCCTCGAAAATCCGACCGGACCTGCTCGAGCACGGCGGGGGAGGCAAGCAGGTCGATCGCCGACATGACCATGACCTTCGCGTCGTTCAGCATCCCGGCGAGGCCGATCTCGGCCTTCCCGGCCTCGAGCGCCTCCCGCGTGTGCATGCCGACGCCGGGCGGACACGTGGGAAGCGTGTAGCTGACGGTGGGCACGGCCTGGCTCAGGTTGCCGAGATCCGTCGAGGCGCCGACGAAACGCTCCCGCATCTCGAACCCGAGCGCCGCCGCGTTGTCGCGCACGACGGCGGCAAGGGCCGGGACGTAGCGAAACGAATCGAAAAAGACGCCGCGCGAGGTCTCGACACGGGCGCCCGTCGCTTCCGCGGCCGCCCGGGCACACGCCTCCACGCGCTCCGCGAGGTAGCGGACGTACTCGCCGTCTGGGGCGCGTACGCCGAACTTCGCCGCGGCCCGCTCCGGAATGATGTTGACCGCCTGACCGCCGTCGGTAATGATCCCGTGGATACGGGAGTCCGGCTTCAGTTGCTGACGCAGCGCGCCGATGCCGTTGAACGTCAGAATCACCGCGTCCAGGGCATTGACGCCGTTCCACGGCCCGGCCGCCGCGTGGGCAGGTTTTCCGGTAAACGCGATGTCGATACCCTGAACGGCGAGGCAGCCGGTCGCGACCGACTCGTCAGCCCCCGCGTGATACTGCAGGGCGACGTCCAGACCCTCAAACGCGCCGCGCTGGAGCATCAACACTTTGCCGCCGCCGCCTTCCTCCGCCGGCGTGCCGTAGTAGGCGATCGTCCCGGGCAGGTCCGGCAGCACGGTGCGCAGCGCGGCAGCCGCGGCCATCATCCCCGCGGCCATCAAATTATGCCCGCAGGCGTGGCCGAGTCCGGCGAGGGCGTCGTATTCGGCGATCAACCCGACCGTCGGGCCCGGCCCGCGGCCGGCCGCCCGCGCGACGATCGCCGTCTCGATGTCGGCGACCCCGCGCCGCACGGTGTAGCCGTGGCGCTCGAGCGCTTCGCCGACCCATGCCGCCGCCTGGCGCTCCTCGAAGCCGAGTTCCGGGTGGGCATGGATGCGCAGCGCCAGTTCGCGCGCTTCCGCGGCCACCGCGTCCAGCGCCGCGAGGGCCCGCGTCTTCAAGGACGTGGTGTCGGCATCGGCGGGGCGGGGGCTCATCGGGTCGACCTCCTTTTACTTATGGCGGGAGGCGACCGCGGGCCGCCTATCGCCCCGCTCACGCGGGACCGGCGGCGCGGGACGATCGTAACGCAGACGCCGCGCCGCCTCGCGCAACCGGGCGTCCGTTACCTCATAGTAGACCTGCGTCGTCACCGGGCTCTGGTGACCGAGCAGCCGCTGCGCCTCCTCGATGCCGAGCCCGATGTTGGCCATTTGCTGCCCGGCCGTGTGACGCAAATGGTGGAAGGCGATCCCGTCCGGGATCGGCACGCGCGCCCGGGCGGCGTACTGCTTGAAGATCTTCTCCACGCTCGCGTAGTGCAGCCGCGCGCGCCTGCGCTGAAACGGCATCCGGAAGAACAAGGCGGTCGTCGCCACGGTGGGCCGGACCGCGACCCACCGCGCGAGCGCGGCCCGCGCGTCGGCCGTGAGCGGCAGCACCTGCTCCTTGCCCCCCTTGCGCCAGACCACAATCGCGGCGCGGTCGGGATCCGCGAGCGCGATGACCCGCTCGATGTCGAGCCGGATGACCTCGCTGACCCTTAGACCCATGAGCCCCAGTTCGGCCATCGCGCGATCGCGCAGCACCCGCGGCTGGTCGCCTTCGAAGGCGTCGCGGAACCGCGCGACCTGCTCTTCCGTCCACCACCGGTGCACGCGTTTGGTGCGCCGGGGCGGCCGCAGATCAAGGGCGACGGAGAACTGACGCCCCTGGCGCCGGCGGAGCCATTCGTAGAACTGACGCAGCCCCGTGATCCGGCGGGCGCGGGTCGCCGTTGCGAGACCGGCTTCGGTCATGCGGCGGGTAAACCGGAGGAGATCGTCGGGCCGCGCGCCCTCGAGATTGCCCTCCACGTAGGCGGCGAAGTCTCCGACGTCCCTGACGTAGGCGACGCGCGTGTTGACGGAGCGCCCGTTGCCCTCGAGATCGGTCCACCACTCGAGGAGCAGGGGATGCGTCGACGGAACCGGGGACCTGAGCCGCCGGCGTGCTGGCATCTGTCGACCTCCGGATACGCTGCTGCGACTGTTGGCGGGCCGCGGGACTCCCGACGGGATAATGTCCGGCCGCGGAGGGGTTCGCAGCACCGGCGGGCTTCTCCTGTTGCCGGAGGGCTTGGGGGCGCGCCCGGCCAAGAAGAAGGACCGTGCCGCGCCCCGAGGCGCGGCCGGAGCAGGGGGACGACAATGGAACAGCGGGTCGTATGCGCAACGTGCGGCAAACCGTACGCGCCCGGGGCGAAACCGTGGTTTGAGCGGATCGAGGGCGACATCACGAGCGGCCGTACGGACGCGCCGCTGCGCCACGTCCTGTTGTGCCCGGACGACTACGCGAAGCTGCCTCCGCGCTCGCGCATGGCGTGGCACGAGTACACCGGCCGCACGCAGGGACCGACGCGGGAGAGGCGTCCGGGACGTCTCGGCGAGTCCGCGTAGGACCACGCCGGAACGCATGCCACGACGCGGGGCCCGGAAGACTCCGGGCCCCGCGTCGTTTGTCCGGGCGAGACCGCCCGCGCCGAAGCGCTACTTCGCCGCGGCGATCACCGATTCTCTGAGGATCGCCGAGATCCGGTCGATCGTCTCTTCGGGCGTCATGAGCGGCGGGGCGACGCAGATCGTGTCGCCGACCGCGGGATCGGCCGACCCGGCCCGGATTCTCGCGATGAGGCCGCGCGACCGGGCTTCCCGCACGACGCGGCCGCCGAGCCCGAGGGCCGGCTTCTTGGTCTTCTTGTCCTCCACCAATTCGACGGCGCACATGAGCCCGAGCCCCCGCACGTCTCCGACCGGCGCCAGGTCGCGCAGCGTCTCCAATCCGGCCAGCAGCCGGCGTCCGATCACGGCGGCGCGCTCGACCAAGCCCTCGCGCTCCATGATGCCGACGTTCGCGAGCCCCACGGCGCAGCACACCGGATGGCCGGAGTAGGTGGCCGCGTGCATGTACTTCTGGTCGGCCGGCGCTTCAAGGAGCGTGCCGTGCACCCGCTCCGAGAGGATGATGCCGCCGAGCGGGAGGTACGCGCTCGTGACGCCCTTCGCAAACGAAACGATGTCCGGCTCGACGTCCCAATGCCCCAGCGCGAACCAGCGTCCGGTGCGCCCGAAGCCGGTGATCACCTCGTCGGCGATGAACAGCACGTCGTATTTGTTGCAGATCGCGCGGACCCGCTGGAAGTAGCCGGGGGGCGGGGGAATGACGCCGCCGGCGCCCTGCACGGGTTCCGCGATGAACGCCGCCACGGTGTCCGGGCCTTCGCGGACGATCGCCTGTTCGAGCGCATCCGCGGCCTCGGCCGCGACGTCGCCGCCGGTCGGCCAGCGATACGCGTACGGCGCCGGGATCTGGACGAAGTTGGGCACGAGGGGCCCGAACATTTTGTGGAACGCGGCCATCCCGGTCGCGCTCATGGCGGCCATCGTCACGCCGTGATATCCGTGCACGCGCGAGATGATTTTGACCTTATCGGGGTTGCCCCGGACCTTCCAGTAGAAGCGGGCCGTCTTGAACGCGGATTCGTTCGACTCCGCCCCGCCGGTCGTGAAGTAGACGCCCGACGAGCTCGGGTAGGCGAGGTGGACGAGGCGCTCCGCCAGCCGGATGGACGGGATGTTCGCCGCGCCGATGTAGCTCGAGTTGAAGGCGAGCCGGCGCATCTGGTCGGCCGCGGCCTCCGCGAGCTCGGCCCGGCCGTGCCCGATGTTGACGTTCCAGAGGCTCGACAGCCCGTCGATGTACTCGCGGCCGTCCGCGTCCTTAAGCATCGCACCGCGGCCTTCGACGATGAGCACGGCGTTCTGGTGGTCGCTGGGGTGGTGCAGCGGGTGGATCAGGTGACGCTGGTCCTGCGCGATCAGTTCCCTCGTGGTGGCCATACACGCTCCCTCCGACGCGACGACTGCTGCGATACTGTTCTCTGCGGGCCGAGGGGTCCCTGTACCCTCAGCCGCCCGCGACGACGCACCAGTCGCGATCGACGTCGCCGAGCCCCTCGCAGCCGTCGCGTGTGACGACCACGCTGTCCTCGATCTTGATGTGGCCCACGTCCGGGTGGCGGACTTCCGTCTCGATCGACAGGACCATGCCGGGCTCGAGGCGGCGGGGGCCGTCCTCGGCGACGACCGGCGGTTCGTGGCTCACCATCCCGAGTCCGTGGACCAGCAGGCGGCCGTACTCGGCGGCGGGACCGGTCTTGACCGCGTCCGTGCCGGTATGCCAGACTTCACCGCACGTGACGCCCGGCCCCACCGCGGCGCGCACGCGGGTCTGCGCGGCGACGCAGACCTCGAACAACGCGGCGGCTTCCGCAGGCGGCGCGCCGACCGAGCCCATGCGGGCGACGTCGGCGACGTACTCGTCGAGTTCGGCCCCCACGTCGAGGTGCATCGGTCGTCCGCGCCCCCATGGCTCAGACGACGGCGCGCGGAGCAGCCCCGGGCCCACGTTGACGAGCGAGTAGAGAAACCCGGCGCCGCGCTCCCCGACGTGCCGCTGGATCTTCGCCGAGATCTCGCCCGTCGTATCGGAGGCGGTGCTCTCGTAAAAGGCGCGCCGGATGACCTCCGCGGTGAGGCGGTGGACGTCGCGCAGGCGCTCCAACTCGCGCGGCTGCTTGATCGCCCGCAGCTCTCCGAGCAGCGGCGCGGCGTTCACGAACGTCGCCTCGGGCAGCTCGCGGCGAAGGGCGTCGTAGGCGTCGGCGGGGAGGAACGAGGACTCGATCGCGACGGTGGCCGCGCCGTGGCCGCCCGCGCGCAAGGCGCGGGCGGCCACGGCCGCCGCATCCTCCGACATGCTCGGCCCCCGCGGCACCCAATGCCGGTCGGCGATCCAGAACGGCCCGAACGCGTCGATGTAGTGCTGCTCGTCGAGAATCTGGTCGCGCCGGCCCACGTAGAACGCGGAGTGCGGCCGCGCCACCGGTACGGCGACGAACGACAAATACTGACCGCCGCCGAACCGCGACGCGCGCGCGAAAAAGTGCAGGTAATACCCGCCGGTCAGGTACCGGACGTTGTGGCGCGTGCTGGCCAGTACTACGTCGACCTGCTGCTCGCGCGCCAGACGCGCCAGCCGTTCGACGTCGAAGGGCGGTGCGGGGGTCACGCGGCGTCGTTCGCCCGGGAGCGGGGGAGGTCCTGCGGCGGCCGCGGCTAGCGGTCTAGCGGTTGGGAGCGTACCCGGGCGGCCACACGACAAACGCGCCGGTCTGGCCCTTCGACGCGTGGTTGTAGGACGAGCAGTAGAACGTCCACTGACCGCGGCCGGCCGGGACGAAACTGATCTCCGCGCTCTTGCCCGGCTCAACCAGCACGTACTTGACGCCGTCCTTCGTCACACCCTGTTTCGCCTGGCCGGTGACAGTGTAGTCCACCATCGAGAGGTACTGGGACGCAAATGTGTGCGCGTAGTCCGGCTTCGGATCGACGTTGGTCAGCTGCACGACCACACGCCGCCCCGCGTTGAAGGTCAGAACGTTCGGCGTGAACTTGAAGGAATCCATGGACACCTTGACGACCTGGACCGGCTGGGCCGGCGCCGCGGCGCCAAGTCCGAGCAGCAGCGCGAATGCGAGAACTCCCGCGATTGTTGCGCGTCCCATTGTCTCCTCCCGACGGCTTGAATCTTCGCCGCTTCACCCGCACGCGACCAGTGTAGTGAACGCCACGGCACTACGATACGTATCTTACGTAAACAGGCGGTCACGTTGTACCAGGATACCCGACCTCGAACATACGATCCATATGCACATTCCCAGACATAACTCCCGTATTTCGATGTTTAAGGCCGAAGAGCCGGGGGAATGCACTGAAATTAGGGGCTCATTGGGTATTGGGCCGCGCCGGGAAACGTATGCCGAGAAACGGTAGGGCGGAGAAGACGACGCGGTCACAACCGGACAATCCACGACTGGGGGGAGTGCACGTGGAGCGTAAGCGGCAGTCCACGGACGTGCTGCAGACCGCCAGGGTTGCGCCCGAGCGCCTCGAAGGCGCCCGGGCCACCGGGGCGATGGACGCCAACATCATCATCGGCAACGCGCCCGACCCGGTATTCGTCTCCGACCTCGAAGGCCGTATTCTCCAGACGAACGACGCGGTATCGCAGCTCCTCGGGTTCCGCCGCGACGAGGTGATCGAGCAGTCCCTGTCGCGGTTTATTTCCCCCGAGGAAACCCGCGAGTTCCTCGCCGCGCTCCGCGAGGTCGTCGAGCGCGGCGTGACCCGGAACGTCCGCCTCAACCCGAAGAGCGCCACGGGGGAGATCATTCCGACGGCGCTCAACGCCTCGGCCCTGCGCGACTCGAACGGCAAGGCGATCGGCGCCATCGGCATCCTCCGGGACATGCGCGAGATCGGCAAAGCCCGCGCCTACGCGGAGGCCCTGATCAAGAACGCCCCGGACCCCGTGTTCGTCTCCGACCTCGAAGGCAAGATCATCGAATCGAACGACGCGGTCTCGCAGCTCCTCGGCTTCCGCCGAGACGAAGTGATCGAGCAGTCGCTCTCCCGGTTCA